>ENA-OQCP01000568-OQCP01000568.1-human-gut-metagenome-genome-assembly--contig:-NODE-568-length-16311-cov-3.904968_pt1 | contig 16311 bp, 20 predicted proteins | sample MGYA00242760_ERZ504583 | MGnify/ENA primary metagenome ERZ504583 (study PRJEB26092, sample SAMD00036308) | human gut metagenome | host: Homo sapiens | study: EMG produced TPA metagenomics assembly of...
AAAATAGCTCATATAAAAATTTAAGTGACAGATTATAATCCTCCATCCACCAGATTGCTTTCCATTCATCACTGCTGTGACGCAGCTGAAGGTGTGGTTCTACTGTTTTTGACACTTTTTGGGGAACTTCTGTATTGGCATTTTTGTTCTGAGGTTTCAGATAACGGATGGTATTATAGATTCGTCCGCCGTACTCTACACGAATTCCAAAACGTGGGTTAATTAATACAGTGATCTCACGGCGGGCATTGATAATCGGAAATCCCTCATCTAGGATTTGAAAACACCGATTTTTAAACGAAAATGTCCCGGCTGCATCTGTTTTTCTCGTGTGCTTTACACAAAGGATGGAATCCAGATTCAAATCTTTTGCGGCAGAGACAAAAATAGACTCTGCTTCCGGCTCAACGGCAAACCTCTGATTGAAAAGTTCCCTGTACTCTGTTTCCAGAAAACGGTTTGCTTCTGACACAGTAGTAATCCCACGTTTTGCGAACTCAACAGGGAGCCTGCTCTGCAGTGTGACCCATAAACGTTCAATCCGCCCCTTTGCCTGAGGAGTCTTTGCGAAAATAAGGTCAATGCCCAATTCGTGCAGGGAACGTCCGAACTGGGTAAGATGGACAGTCTTGCCTGCGATTAGTTCATCAACAGTCAGCTTTCCGGTTTTAGGAGAACGGAAGATGGTATGGTTGTCAGAATAAACCGTCTGTGGGATGCCGAAATCAGAGCAGCATTGACGCATGGTTTCCAGATAACCGTAAAGGCATTCATTCTGTGTCAGGAAAAGTCCGACGACCTGCCCGGTAGCATCATCGATAGCACCATGAAGGGCGTATTTGATATTTCCCCCAAACCACTCGTAAGGCGTGGCATCGATCTGGATGAGCTGTCCGGGATGGGGCTTACGTTTGCGCCGATGTGTGCGGTGTCGGATTTTTTTCTTTTTAGGGCTTTCAAAACCAGCATTTTTTAGTATACTGGAAAGAGCAGAGTAGGAAAGTTGAATTCCGAAATCTGCAGAGAGTATATCTTTGAAATGGAGGAAGTTGGCATTAGAGAATTCTGGGCGGGAATAAATCTTAAGGACAGCTTCCTTCAATTCGTCAGAAACGGAGTGAACGGGTTTTCTACCGGTATTTTTATGAATGAGGGATTGAGCGCCAGAGGTAAGGACTCCTTTCTTTAAGCGTGTGATCTGGCGTGTGGAGAGACCCAAAAGTTCAGCAGCCTGTTGTCTGGAAATAGACTTGTCAATGAAACGGTTGATGACAGTCAGCGTTTTCAGTTGTTCTTGTGACAATGTAATTTTACCTTCTTTCATAGCTTTAATAGAATACCAAAAAGAGACAAAACCTCAAGTGAATCTTAAGGAGACATTATCACAAGTTAATAACATTGCCTGAATCCCGTGGTTGAAGTATCTTTTGAGATATGATAAACTAAATTGGTATGTCCGGAAGATGTTCCGGGAAAAATAAAAGAACGAACAGATGCATTTTATAAGCATTAGGAGAAAAGAAACATATGTCAGAGATAACGAATGAAATAAAAAAGAGAAGAACATTTGCCATCATTTCTCATCCCGATGCGGGAAAGACAACGCTGACGGAAAAATTTCTATTATATGGAGGGGTGATCAATCAGGCAGGTTCTGTCAAGGGAAAAGCGACATCCAAACATGCAGTTTCAGACTGGATGGAAATAGAAAAAGAAAGAGGTATTTCGGTTACTTCTTCTGTATTGCAGTTTAATTACGATGGATACTGTATTAATATCCTTGATACGCCGGGGCATCAGGATTTCTCGGAAGATACTTACAGAACACTGATGGCGGCAGATTCGGCGGTTATGGTGATTGATGCGTCGAAGGGTGTGGAGGCTCAGACGCGAAAACTGTTTAAAGTATGTGCGATGCGTCATATTCCGATTTTTACCTTTATCAATAAGATGGATCGTGACGCAAAAGATACGTTCGATCTTTTGGATGATATCGAAAAGGAGCTCGGCATTCCGACTTGTCCGGTAAACTGGCCGATCGGCTCGGGAAAAGCATTTAAAGGCGTGTATGACAGACAGAAAAAGGAAGTAGAGCTTTTCTCGGATACGAGGAAAGGAACAGCGACAGGTGAAGTGAAAGTTGTAGCTATGAACAATCCGGAGATTGACTGGCTGATCGGAGATGAAGCAAAGACAACTCTGATGGAAGAAATCGAACTTTTGGACGGCGCTTCGGCAGAATTTGACAGAGAGCTTGTCGATAAAGGCGAGCTCTCTCCGGTGTTCTTCGGTTCTGCACTTACTAACTTCGGAGTGGAAACGTTTTTAAGACATTTTCTTTCCATGACGACGTCCCCTTTGCCGAGGATGTCAGATCATGGTGCGATCGATCCGATGAAAGAAAAAGAATTTTCGGCCTTTGTTTTTAAAATTCAGGCAAATATGAATAAAGCTCATAGGGACAGAATTGCGTTTATGCGTATTTGTTCGGGTGAGTTTGATGCCGGGATGAACGTATATCATGTTCAGGGGAAAAAAGACGTAAGGCTTTCCCAGCCGCAGCAAATGATTGCCAGTGAAAGGAAAATTATAGACAAAGCATATGGGGGAGATATTATCGGTGTATTTGATCCGGGAATTTTTTCGATAGGCGATACACTGACAACGTCAAAAGAAAAATTTGCTTATGAAGAATTCCGACATTTGCGCCTGAGCATTTTGCAAGAGTGCGTCAGGTTGACACGATGAAAAGGAAACAGTTTGTAAAAGGAATCAATCAAATTGCACAGGAAGGAGCAATTCAGATCTTTCAGGAATATAACACAGGAATGGAAGAAATCATTGTCGGCGTTGTCGGCGTTTTGCAGTTTGATGTATTGAAATACCGTTTGAAAAATGAATATAATGTAGAGATCCTCCTCGAAAACCTTCCGTACGAATATATCCGATGGATCGAGAGTGCGGATACGGATCTTGACCGTATAAGCGGAACGTCGGATATGAAGAAAATAAAAGATTTGAAAGACCGGCCGTTACTTTTGTTCATCCATGAGTGGAGCATTAGAATGACGTTGGAAAGAAATGACGGACTTGTTCTTTCGGAGTTGGAAGATCTTAAAAATCGGATTCAAATACAGAGTTCTCTTGGCGGTGAACTTTTTCTTTGCAAACGGATGGAGATTTGTTATAATAAGAAAAGAGATGATACAAAACGGGAGGTTTTGAATATGGCTAAGGACGAAAGAAATGCTTATACAATACAAAATGATGCGAGTCTCGGCGAAGTTAAGATCGCGGATGAAGTTGTAGCGATCATTGCGGCTCTGGCTGCTACGGAAGTGGATGGCGTTGCTTCCATGGCCGGAAATATTACGAATGAAGTGATTGGAAAGCTTGGAATCAAGAACCTGTCAAAAGGCGTAAAGGTAGATGTATTAGAGGGTGTCGTTACAGTATCTCTGGCATTAAACCTGAAATATGATTACAGTATTATGGAAGTTACGAAAAAAGTTCAGGAAAAGGTGAAAAATGCGGTTGAGAATATGACGGGGCTTGAGGTTGCGGATGTCAATATTAAGGTTGCCGGAGTAGAGATGGAGAAACAGAACTGATCTGCTTTCGTATTGCAATATGTGACAAGGCGATCCGCCCCTGACATTGATACTAAGGGATGTCGCAAGACATCCTTTTTCAATATTGCGCGGCAATAAGATACAAGCGGGTACGAGCAGGACAGGAAGATGCAAAAGGCCGTGTGCGCCGACAGAAGATGATTATGACAATAGAGAGGAATTACTATGGTAAGAACGGAACTTCGGGAACATATATTTAAAATGCTTTTTCAGATCGAGTTTAATGATTCTGTTGATATGCCGGAGAATTTGAACTACTATTTTGAGACGCTTGAAGATGCAAAAGAAAAAGACAAACAGTATATACAAAATAAATATGAAGCGATTTTATCACACATAGAAGAAATCGACGGACTTTTAAATGAGAACGCGACAGGCTGGAAAACGACAAGAATGAACAAAGTCGATCTGTCAATTTTACGGTTGGCGCTTTACGAGATAAAATGGGATGAGGACGTTCCGGCAAAAGTTGCGATCAACGAGGCTGTTGAGCTTGCGAAACGTTTCGGAGGAGATAATAGCTCGTCGTTTGTAAATGGTGTGCTTGCTAAATTTGCAAAACAGGAGTTATAAAATGAACGGCATTTATACAGTGAAGCAGGTTAATTCTTATATAAAAAATATGTTTACACAGGATTTCATGCTGAACCGTATCTATGTAAAGGGAGAAATTTCCAACTGTAAATATCACCCATCAGGACATATTTATTTTTCTTTGAAAGATGAGTCCGGCACGATTGCCTGTGTTATGTTTGCAGGCTCAAGGGCGGGGCTTTCTTTTACATTGAAAAACGGCCAGCGGGTCATCGCATTCGGTTCAGTAAGCGTATATGAAAGAGATGGCAAATATCAGCTTTATGCAAGAGAAATCAAGCTGGACGGAGCAGGAGAACTCTATGAAAAGTTCGAGGCGCTTAAGCGGGAACTTTGTGAAATGGGGATGTTTTCAGACGAATATAAGCAGCGAATTCCTGCCTATGTAAAAACAGTTGGGATTGTGACGGCGCAAAACGGAGCGGCGGTAAGAGATATAATCAATGTTGCAAAACGTAGAAATCCATATGTTCAGCTCATTCTTTATCCGGCCCTTGTTCAGGGTGAAGGAGCGGTGAAGAGCATTATAAGAGGAATACGGATGCTAGAACAACAAGGTGTGGATGTCATGATCGTTGGCAGAGGCGGCGGAAGTATTGAGGAGTTGTGGGCGTTTAACGAAGAAGAGGTTGCACGTGCAATTTTTGAATGTTCCGTTCCGGTCATATCTGCGGTAGGTCATGAAACAGATGTTACAATCGCAGATTTTGTTGCGGATTTACGAGCTCCGACTCCCTCAGCAGCCGCCGAATTGGCAGTGTACGAGATCCGCGAATGTAAAAAAACGATGTCTGCGTATGAAGACAGAATTGTTCGGGCTGCCTTGTCACAGATCGGTCTTTTCAGGACGAAAGCGGAGCGTTTCTCAATGAGGCTGAAACTGCTTCATCCACGGCACAAATTATATGAGCACAGGCAATTTACGGCAGAGATGGAAAACAGGATTCGCGATATTATGGAACGAAGACTGACGCAGGAAAAACATCGTCTGGCCTTGAATGCCGAACGAATGAAAAGAGTGTCTCCTCTTTTAAAACTGAGCAGCGGATACTCGTATATAAGATCCGAAGAAGGAAAAAATATACGATCGACAGCTCAGGTGAAACGGGGAGAAAAATTGGAAATCTTTGTAAGCGACGGAAAGATCGAAGCGGAGGTTCATAATACGGAAACAATGATTCACGGATAAAACGGATCGGCGGAGGTTAAAGTGTCAGAGAAAAGAAAGAAATCTTGAGGAGATGTTCAAAGATTTGGAAGAACTGATCGGAAAGATGGAAAATGAAGAAATCACGTTAGAACAAACATTTGATCTATATAATAACGGAATGGAACTTCTTAAAAAATGTAACTTATCCATAGACGAGGTAGAAAAAAAGGTTCTCGTTCTTGATGAAAATGGAGAGACAGATGAATTTTAAAGAAGACTGTAGAAAACGAACAGAAAAAATAGAAGAGATTTTACGAAAATACCTGCCTGATCAGACAGGACATCAGCAGATCATAGAAGAAGCGATGGAATATAGTCTGATGGCAGGTGGAAAACGCCTTCGTCCGATGCTCATGAAAGAGACGTTTGACTTGTTTGGCGGAAAAGGCGGGGTCATCGAGCCGTTTATGGCCGCTATCGAGATGATCCATACATATTCTCTTGTTCATGATGACCTTCCGGCCATGGATAATGATGATTATCGAAGAGGACGGAAGACGACTCATGTCGTATACGGAGAAGATATGGGAATTTTGACAGGGGACGCACTTTTGAATTACGCATTGAGACTGCATGCAGCGCCTTTGAAACAGATCCTCAAAACAGCATCCTGATCGGAAGAGCTCTGAAAATTCTTGCAGGCAAAGCCGGAATTTACGGAATGATCGGAGGTCAGGTGGTCGATGTAAGATCTGCAGGATGCAAAATATCAGGAGAACTTCTTGCGTTTATTTATAGATTGAAAACAGGAGCGCTTATTGAGGCGTCTGTAATGATCGGAGCTGTTCTTGCAGGGGCAAAAGAAGAGGAAATCGGAAAAATGGAAGAAATCGCCGGGAAAATAGGACTGGCATTCCAAATACAAGACGATATTCTTGATGTGACGAGTACGACAGAAATACTCGGAAAGCCGGTGCACAGCGATGAAAAAAACGAAAAAAACGACTTACGTTACTTGGAAGGGGCTTGAAAAGGCAAAAGAAGAGGCTGCTCGTCTGACGGAAGAGGCGGTAGAAGAACTTCGTTCTATCGGAAAAGAGTGCGGATTTATGGAGGAACTGCTCCGAAGACTTGTATACAGAGAAAAATAGAACTAGGAGGATCAATCATGATAATTGAAATGATCCAGAAAGAGAACGATATAAAAAAACTTGATCATACACAGCTAAAAGAACTTGCAGAAGAGATCCGGGGATTTCTTCTTGATAAGATCAGTTGTACAGGAGGACATCTGGCTTCAAATCTGGGTGTTGTAGAATTGACGATGGCGCTTCATCTTACACTGGATTTTCCGCAGGATAAATTGATCTGGGATGTAGGTCATCAATCTTATACGCATAAACTTCTTACAGGAAGAAAAGATGGTTTTGACGATCTGCGTAAATATGGCGGCATGAGTGGATTTCCGAAACGAAAAGAAAGTGAATGTGATGCTTTTGATACAGGGCATAGTTCTACATCTATTTCGGCAGGTCTGGGGTATGTTGCGGCAAGAGAACTGAAAGGGGAAAAATACAATGTCGTTTCAGTGATCGGAGACGGAGCAATGACCGGGGGAATGGCATTTGAGGCATTGAATAATGCTTCCCGTTTGAAAAGTAATTTTATTATCGTGCTGAATGATAATAATATGTCAATTTCTGAAAATGTCGGCGGAGTATCGAAATATTTGGGATGCCTGCGGACAGCACAGGCGTATACTGATCTGAAAAAGGGTGTTGAAGATACTTTAAAAAAAATACCGGGGACAGGCGATCGGATCGTCAGCAGGCTGAAAAAGACAAAAAGTGGGATTAAACAGTTATTTGTTCCGGGAATGTTTTTTGAAGATATGGATATTACATATTTAGGACCTGTGGACGGACATGATGTTAAAGAGATGGTGCGTGTGTTCAATGAGGCAAAAAGGGTGGATCATGCCGTTTTAGTACATGTACTTACGAAAAAAGGAAAAGGGTATCTTCCGGCAGAGGAAAATCCGGCAAAATTTCATGGGACAGGTCCGTTCCATCTTGAGACCGGAGATGCGAAAGAATCAAAAGGGGCGGATACTTATACGGAAGTATTTTCTAAAGTGCTGCTTGATATTGCAAAAAAAGACGAGCGTATCGTTGCGATTACGGCTGCGATGGCGGACGGAACAGGTCTTACTCCGTTTGCAAAGCATTTCCCAAATCGTTTTTTGATGTGGGGATCGCGGAAGAACATGCGATGACATTTGCGGCAGGTCTTGCGGCGGGGGGAATGAAACCGATATTTGCAGTATATTCTTCGTTTTTGCAAAGAGCGTATGACCAGACGCTTCATGATGTCTGTCTGCAAAATCTTCCGGTTGTGATCGCGGTAGACAGGGCAGGACTTGTCGGAAGTGACGGTGAAACACATCAGGGGGTGTTTGATTTGTCATTTTTATCAATGATCCCGAATATGACGATCATTCTCCGAAAACAGATGGGAAATGGCAGATATGATACGGTTTGCGGCAGATTTTCCATATCCGATCGCAGTGCGGTATCCAAGAGGCGAGGCATATGAAGGAATGAAACAATTCCGCAGTCCGATCTGTTACGGGAAAAGTGAACTGCTGTATGAAGAAGAAAAGATTGTGATCATATTTGTAGGTCATATGGCAGAACTTGCAGATCAGGTGAGAAAAGGCCTGAAAGAAAAAGGATATTGCTGTTCTCTTGTAAATGCAAGGTTTGTAAAACCTCTTGATACAGAATTGCTGGAAAGATTAGCGGAGAATCACGATCTGTATGTAACGATTGAAGAAAACATGCTGACAGGCGGATTCGGGGAACAGGTTCTTGATTATATTTCAGGAGCAGGTATTAATGTACGCGTGAAAAATTTCGGGATAGCCGATGACTATGTAGAACATGGAAATGTAGATCTGCTCCGCAGGGAAGTAGGTCTTGATAAAGATACGATCGTAAAGCAGATAATTGATGAATATGTGTAACTGAAAGGAAAAAAATATGAAAGAACGCTTGGATGTATTACTTGTAAAAAGAAATCTGGCGGAGTCAAGGGAAAAGGCAAAAGCGATCATTATGTCCGGAAATGTTTTTGTGGAGGGACAAAGAGAAGATAAAGCGGGAAGCACGTTCCCGGAAGAAGTCAGTATCGAAGTTCGGGGGCATACACTTCCGTATGTAAGCAGAGGCGGCTTGAAATTAGAAAAAGCGATCGCAAATTTTGATGTCAGCGTAAAAGATAAAGTCTGTACGGATGTCGGTTCTTCAACGGGCGGTTTTACAGATTGCATGCTTCAAAACGGTGCAAAAAAGGTGTTTGCGATCGATGTGGGACGAGGACAGCTTGATTGGAAACTGAGAAACGACCCGAGAGTTATCTGCATGGAAAAGACGAATATTCGATATGTGACACCTGAAGATTTGGGAGAAGAAATTGATTTTTCTTCTATTGATGTCTCATTTATTTCGCTTACGAAAGTATTGGAGCCGATTCGTAATTATTTGGCAAAAGACGGTGAGATCGTAGCTCTTATTAAACCGCAGTTTGAGGCAGGACGGGAAAAAGTAGGAAAAAAAAGGTGTCGTAAGAGAAAAGAGCACACACCGGGAAGTGATTCAGAAAATTATGGATTATGCTATGTCGATCGGTTTCGATCTGTGTGCTCTTGATTTTTCTCCGATCAAAGGACCGGAAGGAAATATAGAGTATTTGATTCATTTAAAAAAGAGTGAAAATGAGGCCGGTGAAAATCTCGGCGGACTTGATCCTGTTATTGTTTCAGACAGAGCATTTGAGACGCTGGCAAAGCAGCACGCTTAAGTAATGTATGCGATGCAGTATTTTGTAAAAACAAGAGGACTAAAATGGATTGCTTTTATATTATTACAAATAAATTAAAAGATAAAGATTATGCGATCACGAGTCAGATTGAACAATATATTCAATCTTCCGGTAAAAAATGTTTTTTGTCGGAAAAAGACAGTGAGGGCCATATTATTCCGGGAACTGTTCCTAAGGAAGCAGAATGCGGATTGGTACTAGGTGGTGATGGAACTTTAATCCGTGCGGTCAGAGATCTTGGAGAGCGAAGCCTTCCGCTGCTTGGGATCAATCTTGGAACGCTCGGATATCTTACAGATGTGGATCTGGAAGATTTTGAAAGTGCATTGGATCATTTGTTTTCAGAGACTCCGGTTATTGAAGAACGGATGATGCTGGAAGGAAGCTTTCGTAATTCTCGGAAAGATATGGCGATGAACGATATTGTCATTGCAAGAGAAGGAAAGGTTCGTATCGTAAGTTTTCATATTTATGTCAACGGGGCGCTTCTGAATACTTATCACGCAGATGGAGTGATCATATCGACTCCAACCGGAAGTACAGGTTATAATCTGTCGGCGGGAGGCCCGATCGTTGAACCGACAGCACAGATGATCGTGATCACTCCGATTTGTTCACACGCGCTTAATACAAGCAGTATTGTTCTGTCAGCCGATGATTTGATTGAGGTAGAAGTGTGCGAAGGACGTTATGGAAGGCAGGAACAGGTTTCTCTTTGCTTTGACGGTGCAGAACAGACAACTCTTGTCACGGGAGAAAGAGTTTGTATTAAGCGGTCGTCTCATACGGCAAAACTGATCAAATTAAGCAAAGAAAGCTTTATGAAAACAATGCGTAAAAAAATGAAAGGAAATTGAACATATGAAAGTCAGCCGTCATGCAAAAATTATTGAACTTATCAGTCAGTATGATATTGAAACACAGGAAGAACTGGCAGAATATCTGAATAATGCGGGGTTTAAAGTGACGCAGGCTACTGTGTCGAGAGATATACGTGATCTGAAGTTGTCAAAAGTATCTACAGGAAGCGGACATCAGAAATATATTCTTCACAGGATCGAAGAACCCGGAATGAGTGAAAAATATATACGTGTCTTAAAAGATGGGTATGTGGCGATGGATATGGCGCAGAATATTCTAGTGATCAAGACTGTTTCCGGTATGGCAATGGCTGTGGCTGCGCTGTAGACGCAATGAAATGGCATGAGGTCGTAGGCTGTATTGCAGGAGACGATACGATCATGTGTGCAATCAGAACTGTAGAAGATACAGCGGCCGTAATGGATAAGATAAGAAAGATCGTTTCAAGAGAAGTATAGGTGAATGGTATGCTACAAAATCTACATGTGAAAAATATTGCTTTGATCGATGAGACAGAAGTAGATTTCGGACAAGGATTGAATATATTGACAGGAGAAACCGGGGCGGGAAAGTCTATCTTGCTCGGCTCTGTCGGACTGGCTCTTGGAGGAAAGTATAGTTCTGATCTTTTGAGAAACGGGGCGGAAAATGGTCTGGTAGAGCTGACTTTTTCGGTTGACGACGGACAGATCAGACAAAAACTGGAAGAGATGGATATTATTCCGGATGACGGTATGGTTACTTTAACAAGAAAGTTTACAGGAAGCAGAAGCATAAGCCGCATTAATGGAGAGACAGTGAATACAGGAAAGTTGAAAGAAGCGGCAGAGCTTTTGATTGACATTCATGGTCAGCATGATAATAAAACCTTACTTCAAAGGAAGAATCATTTGGTGCTTCTGGATCTTTTTGGGAGAAAAGAGATTGCTCCGATCAAATCAGAAATGTCAAAATGTTATAAAGAATATCGGGCGATCTGTAAAAAGGAGGAAGAAACTTCTTTAAATGATGAAGAAAGGCGAAGAGAACTTCTCTTTATGAATTTGAAGTACACGAGATCGAAGAGGCTGCTCTTCGGGAAAATGAGGATGAAGAATTAGAGGAAACATACCGAAGGATGACGGAGAGCAGAAAAATCACGGATGCAGTTGCGCAGACTTATCGCTATACATGCGAGGACAGTTCGGCAAATGCAGGTGATTGTCTTACTCGGGCGATACGTGCGTTTCGGGAGGCGGCGGAATTTGATGAAGAGGGAGACCGTCTGTGCGCTCTGCTTATGGATGTGGACAGCCTTCTGAATGATTTTAACAGAGAACTGTCCGAATATGCCTCAAAATTTGAATTTTCAGAAGAAGAGTTCAAAGAGACAGAGGAACGGTTGAATCTGATCAATCATTTAAAAGCAAAATATGGAAGTTCTGTAAGTGATGTCCTTGCATATTGCGAATCAAAACGCCATAGAATAGAACAGCTTAATGATTATGATGCATATATAAAACAAATTGAAGAAGAGAAAGAAAAAGCGTTAAAAAAAAGTAGAACGTGTAACGAAAAAACTTCATGATGTAAGAAATCGATATAAAACAGTTTTTGCTGACGAAATCTGTATTCATCTGAAGGAATTAAATTTTCTCGATACAAGGTTTGAGATACATTTAAAAGATGCAGGACAGTTTAGCGCGAACGGAAAAGACGAAGCGGAATTTTATCTTGCGCTTAATCCCGGCGAGCCTGTAAAGCCGCTTGAGAATATTGCATCAGGCGGAGAACTTTCCCGTATTATGCTTGCGATAAAAACGGTTCTGGCAGATGCGGAAGATACGCCGACTTTGATTTTTGACGAGATTGATGCCGGAATATCGGGAGTTACGGCAGCAAAAGTCGGAGAAAAACTAAAGCTGATAGGTAAAAGCAGGCAGGTGATTTGCATTACTCATCTTTCACAGATAGCAGCAGTGGCAGACAGTCATTTTCTGATTGAAAAAATCTGCGGAAAACGAAAGCGTAAAAACAAGGATTCGTCTATTGAACGAAGAAGATTCGGTAAAAGAACTGGCGCGTATTCTGGGTGGAGATAAGATTACATCCAGTATTATGGAAAGTGCCCGTGAAATGAAAGAAATGGCAAAGAGTGAAATATAATACTAGTGTGGAAAAAGAAGAAACCACATATACTAGAAACGGATACAGAGAAGTATCCGTTTCTTTTATATAGGAAAGAAGGAGCGGATGCGGATAAAAAATTATCGAGATATCAGAGAAAGGGTGTGGATATGTTGAAAAAACAAAAGTATGTGACCGCTGTATTCTGTCTATTCCTCTCCTTCTTCTTTGCGGCTATGGGTATTTTGCAGTATCAAATGATTCGTGGAAAGAAACCGGTTTCGACAGATGCGGGAATAGAAGCGATGAATAATGATACGGTGCTTGTCGGAGGAATGCCGATTGGTATTTATATGGAAACGGACGGAGTGATGGTTCTTAATACAGAGCAGATTGCCGGAGCGGATGGAAAGGAGCATGAACCAGCAAAAGGAATTGTTAAAGCAGGCGATTATATTATGGCAGTAGATCATTGTGAAATTACGGGAAAAAAAGAGCTTTTGGAGGCTGTCGGAAATCTAACCGGAACGTTCGTGGTGTTGACGGTCAGACGAAATGGGGAGACGATAGATTTGAAAATAAAGCCGGTTGAATATGAAACGGGAGAATATCGGCTTGGTATATGGGTTCGCGATAATGTACAAGGCTTGGGAACAGTTACTTTTTTAACGGATCAAAGTCGGTTTGGCGCGCTTGGGCATGGGATTCATGACGTGGATACAAGTGTTCTTATGTCGATTGCGGAAGGAAATGTATACCGCACGAGTATCAGAGATATCACAAAAGGACAGAGCGGATCTCCGGGAAGTATGGAGGGTATGATCATTTATAACAATTATAATATTCTCGGTACAATCGATAAAAATACAGAGGCTGGGATTTATGGGAAAATCGACAAAATTGATGAACTTTTCACAGAACAGACGGCAATCAGGACTGCAAAAAAAGAAGAAATTATAACAGGACCTGCTACAATCCGATGTTTTGTAGATAATGAAGTTAGAGAATTTGATATTGAAGTGACTCAAGTCGACATGATGTCTCAGGAGATCAATAAAGGACTTGTGATTAAGGTGACGGACGAAGAACTTCTTGAAAAAACAGGAGGGATTATTCAGGGGATGAGCGGAAGTCCGATCATACAAAACGGGAAATTGATCGGAGCAGTAACCCACGTTTTCGTACAAGACTCGACAAAAGGTTACGGAATATTCATAGAAAATATGTTAAAACAGGTGAATTTACCGGAAATGTGTGGATAAATGTCAAATTGTTACTACAAGATTCGCTTGATTATGCAAAATGGCATAGATATAATAAGCGAGTGGCGTTTTAAAGGGATGGTCTCAAAACTAAAGGAGAGAGAGAATGGAGCATTTGAGTGTGGCGATCGCTGACGACAACCAGAGAATTCTAGATATGCTTGACGACATCATACAAACGGACAAGGAACTGGATCTCGTCGGAAAAGCGAAAAATGGAGAAGAGATGTGTCAGATCATAAAGGACAGACAGCCGGATGTTGTCCTGCTTGATCTGATCATGCCGAAAATGGATGGATTGACAGTAATGGAGCAAGTAAACAAGCAGGAGTTGTCGACAAAAGACCGTATTTTATAGTGCTTACTGCTGTCGGACAGGAAAAAATTACAGAAGATGCATTTAATAAAGGTGCAAATTACTATATTATGAAACCGTTTAATCATACGATTTTATTGGATCGGATCAAATCGATCCGAAAAAAGCCGGCGGTTTTTGAAAAGAAAAATGAAGAGAGTATACAGGAAGTTTCATCAAGACGGGAAAATCTGGAAAGCAGAGTGACGAATATGCTTCATGAGATTGGAATACCGGCGCATATCAAAGGGTATCATTATCTGCGGGATGCGATCATGATGGCAGTAAACGACATGGATGTGTTGAATGCAATTACAAAAATATTGTATCCTACAGTTGCAAAAAAATACCGGACAACGTCAAGCCGCGTCGAACGGGCAATTCGACATGCGATCGAGGTGGCATGGAGCCGCGGAAAATTGGATACGCTTGATGAGCTTTTTGGATATACTGTGAGTACAGGAAAGGGGAAACCGACCAATTCAGAGTTTATTGCGCTGATTGCCGATACAATTCAGCTTGAATACAGGCATAAAAACTAGGAAAGTCCTTTTCATTGCGCAGAGAATAGGGTATAATAACAATTAACAGAATTCTTTCCGGGAATTTATGTGAAGAATGGGAGGATCAGGATATGAAAAATATTTTGTTTGCTGCATCGGAGTGTGTACCGTTTATCAAAACCGGAGGTCTGGCAGATGTTGTCGGTTCGCTTCCGAAAGATTTCGACAAAGAAAAATATGATGTTCGTGTTGTTATTCCGAATTACATGTGCATGAAACAGGAGTGGAAAGAGAAGTTAGAGTATGTTGCCCATTTTTATATGGACATTGCAGGTCAGGACAGGTATGTCGGAGTACTGAAGATTGAATTGAACGGTATTATTTTCTATTTTATCGATAATGAATATTATTTCAGTGGATTTGCTCCGTATGATGGGGATCCGAAGTGGAATATAGAAAAGTTTGCCTTCTTTTCAAAAGCAGTGCTGAGCATACTTCCGGTGATCGGATTTCGTCCGGAACTGATTCATTGTCATGACTGGCAGACGGGACTGATACCGGTTTATCTTGATAATTTCAGATATCTGGGAGAATACTATCGCGGAATTAAAACTGTGATGACAATCCACAATCTGAAATTCCAGGGGGTATGGGATACGAAATCTGTTCGCGAAATTACCGGACTTCCGGAATACTATTTCGTTCCGGATAAGATGGAGGCATATAAAGATGCAAACTTGCTTAAAGGCGGTATCGTATATGCCGATAAAGTGACAACGGTAAGTAACAGTTATGCAGAAGAGATCAAAACACCGTTTTACGGTGAAGGTCTTGACGGATTAATGTCGGCAAGGGCAAATGATCTTTGCGGTATTGTCAACGGCTTGGATTATACAGACTGGGATCCGGCTTCAGATCCTAGAATTGCAAAAACCTTTTCGGTTGAAGATTTCAGGAAGAATAAAGTTCTTAATAAGAAAGCGCTGCAGGAAGAACTCGGTTTAGAGAAAGATACAAAAACGATGATGATCGGAATGATCTCACGGCTTACAGATCAAAAAGGATTTGATCTTGTCGATTACGTTATGGATGAACTTTGTCAGGATGCGGTTCAGATCGTTGTGCTTGGAACAGGTGATGTGAAATATGAGAATATGTTCCGTCATTTTGCATGGAAGTACTCCGGAAAAGTATCCGCAAACATCTTTTATTCGGATGAACTTTCACATAAGATTTATGCTTCCTGCGATGCATTTCTTATGCCATCACTGTTTGAACCGTGCGGATTAAGTCAGCTGATGAGCCTGCGTTATGGAACGATTCCGATTGTGCGTGAGACAGGCGGACTTAGAGATACGGTTGAAGCGTATAATGAATTTGACAAGACAGGAACAGGATTTAGCTTTACTAATTATAATGCACATGAGATGCTTAATACAGTTCGTTATGCGGAAAGAATTTATTATGACAGAAAACGTGACTGGAATAAGATCGTAGAACGTGCGATGAGCAAAGATTTTTCATGGAAGAATTCTGCCGGACAATATCAGGAATTATACAAGAGCTTGATCGGGGAATAAGACATAGTAAGAGGTACATATAAAAACACAAGACGGACATTCGTTTCGTCTTGTGTTTTTTTGCAGCAGCGCCGAACAGGGGGTTAAATTTATCTAAGTTCTTGCCACTCGTTTGCAAATCCAAAATGTGCTTTTGGTATTTTCGGTCGTTTGAAGAAACAATACTTGACAGAAAAAGCGTTTTAGAGGATAATTTTACCTAAAAAATGTCGAAGGAAATGGATTTCTAATACTTAGCCGTACGACAGAGAAAAACAGTCAGGAGACCAGCTATGAAAAGTCAACCATAAATTAGCAAAAAATTTCTTTTTCATATCGGTGGTAAAAAAGGGTAACTTTAATAGAGCTCCCTTAGGGTGCTTTTTCAAAATCTATCGATATAGGTA
>ENA-OQCP01000569-OQCP01000569.1-human-gut-metagenome-genome-assembly--contig:-NODE-569-length-16288-cov-3.074810_pt1 | contig 16288 bp, 17 predicted proteins | sample MGYA00242760_ERZ504583 | MGnify/ENA primary metagenome ERZ504583 (study PRJEB26092, sample SAMD00036308) | human gut metagenome | host: Homo sapiens | study: EMG produced TPA metagenomics assembly of...
TTGCAGTCCACGCGGATTACCTGATACCCTTTGCAGGTGGTTATCACGCTGAAATTCTGCGTTTCCTTGTAGATGCGTCTGCGTGTGTCCTGCACTTTGAGTTCGGCATGGCATTTGGGCAGGTGCAGCTTCAAGGGTGTCGCATAGTCCGCTGTCGCTGTGCCACTCGTGACCGCAGTCGGAACAGGTGATGTTCCCTTTCTTGGTGCGGTAGCCGATATGCTCAACGCAGTGGCGGTATGCCCAATCTATTTGTGTCGCTGATATGGGGCGAAGGTTGGCGGAAAGTCTTGCCACCTCTTTCTGTATCTTGGTCTTCGGTTTCATAAGCCTAAATCAAATAATGAGGGTTGGGGTTGGTTTTCTTTTCTCGCTGACGGTCTGTGGCGGTTCTGCAACTTGCGGAGTTCCTCCTCTTGGTATTTGCGGACAGCGTTCTGACGTGCCTCCGCCTTTTCCTCTGCCGTGAGTTTCACAACGTGGTTCACAACCACTTGGCAGTCCATCGGTTTGCCCACCTCTATCTCGTTTTCCTCATAGTAGTGGATGGCTTGCCCGAATATCTCTCCGTCCGTGAAACCGTTGCAACCGCTTTTCTGCACATAGTTCAGAATGTGGGTCACGCACTCGTCCATGTTCTTGGCAGGGTTGCGGTACTTCTTTGCAAATAGCGCATCTTCCTCCGCACGCTGTTCCAAGTACATATATATCGTTCTCTTGAAATGGTCTGTTCCTTTCATATCGCTGTCATTTTTAGATTATCTGTTTCAGTATCTCTCTCCAATAGGTCGGCTCTACCTCGCTGAGAAGGAAGTCCATGAAATCCCTCCGTGCGTCCTTGTTCAGTTCGTGGTACAATCTTCGGAAAGTTTCAAAATTGCCGTTGATGTACGTTTCCACCATATACACGAAGATGTTGTCCACCTCGTAATATCTGCACTGCTGCGCTGCCGTCTTGCTGTTTCTTTTTGCCATGTCGGTAAGGGTTAAAGGGTGAATAACCAAAGGATGAAGCCAAAGAAGGCAATGGTGGAAAGGATAGCCACGATTACACCTATCGCCACTCGGAACACTCCGTTTACAATCTCTCTGATGATGCCCCAAAGGATGCCGAACACCCCGAAGGCGGTGCGCATCATCAAGCCGCATATCGCCAACCCGATGTGTTGCGCCATTTGTCTGAAATTTGCCGTTGCCGTCATATCTTCGCTGTTTTTGATTTTTTTGTTTTTAATGCGGATTCAAGAGCTGAGGGAGTTGAGTTTCAAACTATCTTATCTGCCTCTCGTTTATCCGACATTTTTTTATGCGTCTTTCTGTCGCATCGGTCGTTTTCGTTTCGGGTGCTTGAAAAGGTAGGGATTAGGGAATGCAAGGTTTTTCGGTACAAATACCTACCGCACTGGAGATTTTACGAAAACAGGAGGCTTGACCTTGCTTTCCCGTCCAATCCCGGAATTACCTTTGCGCCCAGAACGAAAATGACTGACTGATGCGGCTTACTGAAAGGCGCAAAATGGAGGTAAACGAAAACAGAGGCAGATTGTGTAGAAAAAAACTTCAGGGGAAAATCCGTAAAAAAAAGAATCACCAAAAGGAAAAAGACATCACCGGAAGCGTGAAAAGGGCAAACCACAACAAAGGAAGTATGATTGTTTCCGATCCGACGGAACTTGTTCAGCCGGGTGGCAACAATCATTCTTCCCGGTTTGTCCGGCTGTGTGTGGGCGCCTGTTTCATTCATGGGGCAGGCTGACACACTCTGCATTCACTTTCCGCTTCCGGCAAAAGAGACAGCGAAAAAAGAAAAATCATTTGAAAACCCGTAAAAGCACCTCTTGGCATAGGCGCAAAAGAAAGGGGCATTGCTTCATCTGTCTAAACATCGTTTAGGCGTGAGGCAATGCCCTTTTCTCCAGCTATGCGGTAGTCGGCACACGTTTGTTCCAAACTCGTTTTGGGCAATGGTGTGCCGACGGACAATACCGCTTTTACGGAAAATTCTTATGAATGAGGGGATAAAAAACGGGAGTTTATATCAAAATCTCGAATTAAATAGCTACTTTTGCATACGAAGAGTTCTTTGAAGGTTACGCAACGCGCAGAAGGATAATGCAGTAGATAACTAACTAAATCGTAACCTATTACTATCAAGAGCAATTAACCTACGCTCATTTCCAATAAATTACACTCTTTTCGTAACTTCGTGCTGCAAATTTACACAATTTCCGGCACTACCTCAAACTTTGTTCCGGGAAAGTGCTTGGACAAATACTGCTTGATGTATTTCATCGTGTCTTCCTGGATAGTCTTGTCCTCTACCGTGGGATAGAGGTTGTAGAGTACCGTATCGAGCGCGATGTCCCGGTTCTTGATGGCTTCGAAGCTCAGCAGGGTGTGGTTGATGCTGCCCAGCTTTCCGGAGGTGACAAAGATAAGCGGGTACTGCTTCTCCGCAATGTAGTCTATCGTCAGGAAATCTTCGGTAAGGGGAACCATCAGACCGCCGGCGCCTTCTACGAGCACGGTATCATAGCGATGGGAAAGTTCCCTGGTGGCACGCTCTATTTTTCCGAAGTCTATCGGGCGCTTGTCTATGCGGGCGGCGAGGTGGGGAGAGCAGGGATAGGAGAATATCTCGGGCATAGTCAGCCCCTCTTTGTCTTCCGGCAGGTAGCCGGTTCCGGTGAGGCGGCGGTGCAGGTCGATGTCCTCGGAATGGCCGGTGTTGCCGGTCTGGATGAATTTTTGGGTGATGACGCGCAGGCCGCGTTGCATAAGCTCACGGGCGTACCAGGCGGTGCAATAGCTTTTTCCGGCATCTGTATCAATGCCGCTGATGAAGTAGATGTTTTTTGTTTCCATTATTTTGTTTTTTTTCGTGCGATGATATAAATGGGGTGATAGGTCAGGTTTACGTTGCCTGCGGCATCACTGAACCGGGTTGTGTATTCTTTGCAGAAGGATTGCAGGCGGCTGCGCGTCCATATCCTTTTTTCCGTTCCCGTCACTCCGGTTTGCTTCAGATGCTTCAGCACTGCCTGAGGGGTGGGGAAGGGCAGGGTTACTACCTCTTCCTCGGCATGGAGAATATCGAAGTGGGGAGACAGCAGGGCTTGCAGCTCCTCAACGGAGAGATAGTCCAGCCCATGCCCCGTCAGTTGGCGTATTTCGTGCATGTTTGTGGTGCCGAAGGTGCTGAAGGCAAGCAGGCCGTCTGCCACCAGTGCTTGGTGGCAGCGGGTGAGGAAAGCACCTGGGTCGTTGAACCATTGCAGGGTGGAGCACGAGGTTATCAGGTCGGTTTCTCTGGGGAAGTCGAGAGCTTCGGCATCACCCGGCAAGAAGCTGACGCGGGGAGTGCGCGTAGTGCATAGCTCCCTGACGCATTCCTCCATATCCCGGCAGAGGTCGTTCAGCAACAGCGTTTCCGGTTGCAAGGTGTTCAGCAACATGCGCGAGTAGCTGCCCGTTCCGCAACCAAGCTCTACGATGTGGCGGAAGTGTGTAGGAAGTTGCGGACGGGGTATGCCTGCGGAAAGCAGGGCATCGGTCAGTAGGCGCATCATTTTTTCGGCTACTTGCCGTTGCACGCTGGCTTCGCGGTCGTAGGTGCTTCGCGAGTAGGAGAAGCGTTTTGCTACAAGTTCTTTGTCTATGGGGTGTGTAGGGGTATCTGTCATTTTTTTCAATCCTTTTGTTATGTATCCAGTTCTCTCAGATGGCTTAGAAAATCGTCAATGGGCATCGACCACATGTCTTGCAGCAAGAAGCGGAACATTGGTTCGTCATAGTGGGCGCAGTCTGCAACAATCAGTTTGTCGTCATCGAACATGTAATCGAAATTTAGTTTCATATTTTCTAAAGGGAAGATGCGGTCGTTGACGCCTATGAAAGCGTAGTCATAATCGATGTATTGGTATTTATCGTTTACATAGGCATCCATCTCGTCATCATTGGAGTAGATATAATTGCCGTTTTCATCGATGGTTATCCCTCTCATTTGGGTGTATTTTTTCTCAATGAGTTCCAGCTCTTCCTTAATTTCGTTGAAGTCCCGGCGGGGAGTGATGGCAAGGAAGGCTTTGTAGGCATTGCTGTCTTTGCACATGCGGCGCATGAACTTCTGGAGCGAGGCGGGAGTCAGTCCGCTCAAGGTGTCTCGGAAGGTCTTTTCGGGAATTCCATCTGTGTCACCGATAGGGGTAATGGTACCATTGAAAGCTATAAGCAGCAGTTTCTCCTTGGGCACGGAAGCCAGTGCGATGGGAGCTGCCCATACGCCCATGGACCATGCCACTACGTTCACTTGCCGGTATTGCTCCAGGATGGAGGTATCGAAATCGAGCGTGCGGTAGTCATAGCAAATCATGTAGTCCATGCCTTGGGGGCAATATTGTTTAAAGGGTGTTTCGTCGGCTGCCATCCTGCGAAGAACAGTAGCAGCTTGGGATTATTTTTTTGATGATGTAAACTTGTTTCATAATAATATATGTGATGAATTTTCTTATACTATATATATTTAATTATTTCTTCTATCTCTTGTTCTGTAATGTCCGCTGTCAGCGAGAAGCGGATACGTGATGTCCCTTCGGGCACCGTGGGCGGGCGCACCGGCAGTGCATAGAACCATGCCTCTGCAGCAGCTCTGCGCACAGCACAGTGTCGGCACTGGGGCCGATAATCAGTGGGACGATATGGCTTGCGCTGGGGCATCCGTACCCCTTGGCTTGTAATGCTTCGCGCAGTGTCCGGCTGATTCTTCCAGATGCTCGCGGTGGTCCTGCATTCTGGCAAGTTTCCGTACGATAAACAGTGTCCAGGCAATACTTGTCGGAGGTAATGCCGTGGTGAAGATGAGGGTTCGCATCCGGTTGACGAGATACTCGCGTATCGTCCGGCAGCAGGCGATGTATGCGCCGGCAGACGCCGCTGCCTTGCCGAAGGTGCCCACGAGGAAATCTATATCCCGGATGCATCCGGTTTCTTCGGCGCAGCCAGACCGCGCGGTCCCCTTACGCCGAATGCATGGGCTTCGTCCACATAGAGCAGTACGTTGGAGTATCTTTTTTTCAAACGCACCAATGCCGTGAGGTCGGCTTGGTCACCGTCCATGCTGAAGATGCTTTCTGTGACGATAATCAATTGCCGGAATGTTGCATGGTGTTGTTCCAGCAGGCGTTCCAGTTGTACCAGGTCGTTGTGGCGGAAGCGGATGCAGCGTGCGGTGGATAGGCGGATGCCGTCGATGATGCTGGCATGCACCAGCTTGTCTGCCAGTATCAGGGTTTGTGCATCGCTCACGGCGGGTAGAATCCCCATATTGGCATGATAGCCGCTATTGAGCACCAGTGCTGTCTCTGTGCCGAAAAGTGTAGCGAGTTCCGTCTCCAGCTCTTCGTAAATCCCGAAGTTCCCCGTCAGCAGGCGGGAGGAGGAGGAAGTCGGCAGGAAGGTGTCCGGTGTCAGTGTCTGCAGGAATTCTTCCTTCAGCTGGCGGTCGGCAGCCAGACCCAGATAGTCGTTGGACGAAAGGTTCAGCATATGCCGGCCATCGGCTACAACCGTGCGTCCCTCGTGTGTCAGTTGCGGCAGGCGGCGCAGGTTGCTGTGTTCTTTCAATGTTTGCAGCTCTTGCTGCATATAGTTAGTTACGTTCATAAATTCTTGATATAATAATTTTCCCTTTATCCTCTCAATTCATTTCCTGTATAATTTTCATCAACCCTCCCGTCAGCTTCCTCAACTGTTCCGGCTCTATAATGAACGGAGGCATCAGGTATACCAATCTTCCGAACGGGCGTACCCAGATTCCCTCCTCAACGAAGCGTTTTTGCATCCACGCCATGTCTACGGGTTCTTTTGTCTCAATCACCCCGATGGCTCCCAGCACACGTACATCCGTCACTTGCGGTAATCGGCGTGCCGGTTCAAGCTCTTCTTGCAGTTGCCGGCTGATGCGAGTCACCTTGCTTGCCAGTCGTATTCGGGCGAGGTCAGCAGCTTCACCGAAGCGCACGCTACGGCGCATGCCAGTGGATTCCCCATAAAGGTGGGTCCGTGCATAAACACCTCCGGTGTATGGTTGGAGATGGTATCCGCCACTTCATTCGTCGTCAGTACGGCAGACAGCGTCATGTATCCGCCCGTTATGGCCTTTCCTATGCACATGATGTCCGGTTCTACACCCGCGTGCTCCCAGGCAAAGAGTTTTCCCGTCCGTCCGAAGCCCGTGGCTATCTCATCGAATATCAGCAGCAGGCCATGTTCCTTGCATATCTGTGCCGCTTCGCGCAGGTACTGGGGGTGGTAGAACCACATGCCGCCAGCGCCCTGCACCACAGGTTCGAGGATAAGCGCTGCCAGTTCCTCGTGATGCTCCTCTACCAGTTTCCGCAGTTCCACCGTATCCCGTTCATCCCATTCGCCATGGAAGCGTGAGCGCGGCTGCGGCACGAAATAGCGCACCGGCAATGATGCCCCGAACAGCGAATGCATGCCCGTCACCGGGTCGCAGACAGACATGGCATTCCATGTATCCCCGTGATAGCCCGAACGGATAGTCACAAAATTGTTCTTCTTCGCCTTTCCCTTGCCATACCAGTACTGCACGGCCATTTTCAAGGCTACCTCTACTGCCACCGAGCCCGAGTCGGCATAGAATATCTTCTGCATGGACGGCGGGACAAGCGGTAGCAGCAACTGGCCCAGTTCAATGGCAGGGTCGTGTGTCAGCCCTCCGAACATCACATGCGACATCTTGCCCAGCTGTTTCTCTGCCGCCCGGTTCAGCGTAGGGTGGTTGTACCCGTGGACGGCGCACCACCACGACGACATTCCCTCTACGAGTGTTTCTCCGCTTTCCAGGGTGATGGTGGCGCCTTCGGCATGCTTCACCTTATACACCGGTAGCGGGTTGGTGGTGGAGGTATAGGGGTGCCATAGGTGCTCTCTGTCGAACTGCGAGCCGCAGAACCGGTATCCGGCATCTTCTATCAGCACCTTGTCTTCCGACACTTTCGAGCCGAGCGTTGTCAGCAGGTCGCCCACGATGGCGGAGTTGATGCCGATGTGCAGCGCTTGCTTCACGGTCTCCTTGCTCAGTTGCGAGCGTCCTCCGGCAAAGCGGAGGAAAGCTGTCGGGTTGATGAAGCGGAAGAGGGCGATGGTGGTCAGTATTTCCTCCTCGCTGAGTGGTGCCTGCCGTTCCAGCGGTGTGCCGGGGATGGGGCTCAGGAGGTTGATGGGGATGGACTGTACTTCCAGCTCGCGCAGTGTGAAGGCGAATTCGATGCGTTGCTCCATGCTCTCGCCCATGCCGATGATGCCGCCGCTGCAGATGTCCATGCCTACGTTGCGGGCAGCTTGCAGGGTGCGTAGCTTCTCTTCCTGCGTGTGCGTGCTGCACAGTTGGGGAAAGTAGGAGGGGCTGTCTCCAGGTTGCAGTGATAGCGGGTGATGCCTGCGTCGTGCAGTGCCCGCATTTCGTCTTCGTTGAGCAGTCCCAGTGATGCGCACAACTGGATGGACGAGTGCCGGCGCATGTGCCGGGCGGCTTCGCACAGTTTCTCCATGTTTCTGGAGGAGGGCTTCCGTCCACTGGTCACCAGCGAGAAACGTGCCACGCCTGGGCTTCATTATGCCGGGCATGCCGCAGGCATTCTTCTTTGTCGACCAGGTCGTACACGTCTGCCTGGGTTTTGTAGTGCGACGACTGTGCACACCACTTGCAGTTTTCCGGGCATCGTCCGGACTTGGCATTAATGATGGAGCACATGTCAAACTCCTCCGAGGCCAGGCCCCGGGTTATCTCGTGGGCAGCTTCGTATAGCGCTTCCTTGTCGGGTTGCACAGCCAGCCATTCGGCTTCTTCCTTACTGATGTGGCTGCCGCGCAGCACTTGTTCCTTCAACTTCTGTAGGGTCATATCTTTCTTGGGTTAAGTTCGTGGATAAAGACAGAGGTACGGATTGCCGGGGCGGTGCAGCTCGTCATTCTGCTGCATGGCTTCCGGTAATCCGTACCTCTTGTTCTCTTTTGTTTCAGGCTATATGTGTCTTGTCTGCCCGTATTCCCGCAGGGCGGATGACTTGTGTTTCAAAAAGAATGTGCCGGTTCGTTCCCAGCTCCGTGAGGATACTTGTCAGGGCGCTGCTGCTACCCAGCGGAATGCCGGTGTCGGTTTCTCTTCCTTCCGTTTCCCCTTTCCAGGCACTCTCTTCCCCGCATCCGGCATGTCCTGCGGTTCCCGCAGCCTTCTGTTTGGACAGAGAGCTGTCTGCCACGCTTTTGCGCAGGCAACCGATAGTGACACACCGTCCTATGCTGGCAAATGCAGCGTAGGCTTTTCTGCTCCAGCGGCGGAAGCGGATGGTAGGTGCGGCGGGTGATGTATTCCTCATGTTTTTTTCAGCCTGATGCGGTTTTGTTTCCTTTTAGCGGATGCAAATGTAGAAAAAATAATTTCATAACGGTAATGGTCATGTATGAAAAAGCCGCGCAAATGCAACTATTGCGCGGCTCTTCTTTAAGGAATGTCGTAGGATTTCACTCTTTGGACGACTGGTAGTAGAGATACCAGTCATTATTGGTGGCACCATTGGACTCTACCCATTTGGCGAAATCGGGATACTCCAGGTCGATGCGTACGGTTTCCTTTGCCGGAGTGAACCGGATGGGGCCTTCCGTGCCGGTTGTGGCTGGCAGCATGATGGCGAATGGATATTTGCCGTCCTTGTTGATGTAGTAGGCATCGTCTTTGGCTCCGATTTGCTCTGCGTTGGCTTTGCCGGTCGCTTTCTTCTTGGGCAGATGCACTTCTGTCCGGTTGTCGGCTCCGGCTGTATACTGGGCAATGATGAACGGATTCAAGTCGGTTTCCAGATTCTTCTTAGGCAATGTGTTGTCTGCAAATGTACGGGTTACGGTAAATTCGTTGCCCTGCACAGACTTTGCATCGGGGAATAGGATGACAGAAGAGGTCTCTGTTTCATCGACTGCTCCGGCAGGCAGTTCTATGCTGCCTCGCTGGCTGGCCACATATTGCACGGCAAATGCGTTGGAGTATGTGGCGGCACCACTTTTCTGTACGGGTACAAAGGTGTCTTCCACCTTCAGCACATAATTGTTGCTGTTGAATGAAATGGCCCGTTTGTGTTCGATAATCACGTCGTTCAAGTCATAGTCACCGCCATTGGGCCAGATGTCTTCGTAGGCATACGTGCGGTAGGTTGTTTCAGAGCTCGTCACCGTAGGCTCTTCCGGGTCTATGACCGGGCGGTCCGGGTCTTGAATGGCTTCATTGGGGTTAGCATCGATACAGAACAGTATGTCTTCGTAGCTGGTATCATTGCCATCTTCTACTCCATAGACTACCGTGCCGTTGCTGGTGGAGAGGGAGATAAAGCGAGCTTGTTGGCCTGCATATATCTTGTTCCATTCTTTATTGGAATATATATAATTTATAGAGTAGTCGATACCTTTATTGGGGGTATATCCATTGGGGATGATGAAATATCCTATGGTATATCCTGCCGGGAATTTGGTGGAGACATTACCGTTTTCGTCCTGATACAGAAGTTGTATTTTTGTATTCTTCTGTATGGGAGCGTCATATCGGGAATATTTGTTACCACTTCCAGACCATCCGGTATACGGGTCGTCTCCTGCAATGGATGCATTGGGAATGATAATGAATTTGTCTACCTTGTCAGGGCTGTTGGGAATTTCATTGGTCTTGTAGTAATAATAGCCGATGGAAGTCAGGTAACCGGCACGTTCGGTCAGGAAGGTCAGATACAGTTCTGCATCGGTAATCGTTACGTGTTGTCCCTGGTTGTTGATATATGCTTGGGCAATGGTGGTGTTCACGTGCTTTGTGTCTCTCACCAAATCTCTGTTGTCCAGATTGTTGGGTTTGCTGTCATGGCCTTTCCACAGCGTGCGTTGCAACTGCTTTAAAGTTCCGTTGTTGAAATTTCCCTTAGTTACAATGTCATTATTATCAATAATCTCACCGTGAGATTGTCCCCATCCAACGATGGAGTATACCCGTTCCTTCCTATCCTTTAGTCGATAGTCAGGTTGGATTTTGCACGTGTCATGGCAGTTGAGCGGGTGTTGGCATTATTTTCGGTCATATCTACCACCACTTTGCCATTTTCCACATCTGCTTCCACATACATGGGGGCTCCCCAACTTTGTGAGATGATATATACCTTTTCTGTCGCTTTGGGCAGTTCTACGTTGCCGGTGAAGCGTCCGTCTGCATCTGCAAAGATTTTAAAAACCGCTTCGCCGTTGATGGAGTAGAGGTTGTTTGTCTGATAGGTGATGGGGTCTTCTGTAAACACCTCTATTAATGCGCCTCCTGCGATTTTTCCATAATTCACGTCAAAAGCTACCTGGGCTGTTGTTGCAAAGTCAAAGTATTCGCTCTCCGGCTTTAGTTCTGTTTTTCCACGTTCGGGATTGTATAGGTCTTTTTCGGTACATCCCGTGAATATGCTGCAGGCAATTGCTGAAATGAGAGTTGCAGCACTAACTTTCGTCATAAGTCTAACTTTCATATTTTTATTGTTGTAGATTGCTTGCTTGTTTGTTTGTCTTATGAACGCTGTCTATATCACAACCGCCACCCACTTCACAGACGAGTTGTAGATACTACATTTTCTCGAGCGCTTTTTTTCATGTTGCAAATATAAACATAGTATTTATAATCTACAACTTTTGGGGTTTAAAAACACTTTTGGTGGGTTAAAAAGTTGTATAAGTGAATTGATACTAATTGGATGAATCGAATGGTGCGGGCATAAAAAAAGGCTATCTATCCCAGACAGCCAATCTTTTGTTAACCTTAAATCTAATACTATGAAAAACACATTGCAAAGGTACGTGTTTTCTGATAATCTCCAAATTTGCAGTAGATAATATCATGTTTTATAACAAGACTTAATGGTCATTAAGAACTTTATCTGCAATATTCATCGTACATTTGCTCCTGATATATCATCCGTTTGCCCTTTATGCATTATGCATTCGGTGCAGACGGATGATGTGTTTTCGTGAACTTATATACAGACAAACAACTATAAAACAGACGTTTATAATGAAATCAATCCAGAACAAAGGAATAAACCTCACCGCAGAAGACCTCAAAAACCGAATCGCTGACAGAAAAGAACGATATACCAAGCAGCAGGCACGACGCGAGAAATTGGAACAAACCATGGAGAACACCCGCAATGACATCGAGCAACTGGAGTATACCCTTGCACAGATGGAACGTACCGCCAAGCGCTCCCGTAATGCTGCCGCACAGCCTTCCCGTTTTGTCCCCCGCGAGCGTATCGCTAGCTTCTTTGCCCGTGTTTCCCGTTTTTTCGACCACCTTCAGCACCGCTTGCACCGTAGCTTGAACTATACTTGGTTCTGCCTTGTGCTATGCTCCCGATATACTTTTCAGAGCCGCCTGAAAAGCGTAGAACGCTGCTGTCTCACACCGGCCACGGTGCTGGGGTACTTCAAGAGGGAGAGGAGACGTACCAGTGACTTCGCTCTTATGGTAGAAGCAGCCTTAGGGATTAGTGCGGAACTCCTCGTTAATAGGCAGGCGAGATATAATATGGCTGTCTCTCTTAAAGAAAAATCGCTGACCGATAAGTTACATGAAATACGCAAAATGTGTGCTTCCCTATTATAGTATGAAAGTGTTGCTTTTATCAATAAGACAGTGAGGGTGTGTCATCAACCGTTTTGACACATTCATTTTTCTTGAGCAAGTTTTCTTATTGCCACTCGAACTTTCCCAGTTTTCCCTCCCATTCTAACTTTGCAACATGTTTTATTAATAAATATATGCAAATGATAAAAGAACAAAGTTTTGAATGGCTGCTCGAGGGATGCCATCGCATTGCAGATGTGGCAGTGGCCTATTACCCAAACTACGCGTATGCCTGCTCGGCCGTAAAGGCCCTGCGCCGTTCCATTGCGGAACACGCTTGCCTGCTGAAGGACCTGACGGACCAGGGCTATACCGCCAGGACTGCCCACCTCACCCCCGTACAGATAGGCATCCTCCTGAGCTACTGGGGGATGCCCGACCACGTGAAGGATATGGCCGTGAAAAATCCGTATCTTCTGGTCTCTAAAAAATATGCGAAATAGAGAATGTATTTCTAATACATTCTGATTATTTTAGTATATTATTATATAGGGTGGTGGAGGATGAGGTGAAACCCTCTCTCGCCACCTTATGTATTTCATTAATTTTTAGCCGATTCTAACTGCTTATTTGTATCCCCCTGGCTGGTCCCTTACCTTTGTCGCATTATCGAATTAAGAATAGACAAAAATGGAAAAAGAAATGAGACCCATGACAACGGAGATGCTGAAGAAAGGCTATCTCCTCTTCCCCAAAGCCTTGTTTGAGGAACAAATGAATATGAAAACCGGAGAGAAAGCCGCCGATGCCTTCGAAGCCTTTGTCTTTGTGCTGACACACGTCAACTACAGCACGGTGACCTGCAACGTCAGGGGACACCTTTTCGACTGTGTACGTGGCGAGTCCGTACTTTCCCTGGCCCGCTGGATGGAGATATTGGGGTGGCCTCGCAACCGTACGCGCTACTTCTTCAACAAGATGTTCGACGCCGGCATCGTGGAGCGGGTGGCCAACCCTACGTGATGCACATCCGTATCCCCGATTATGATTTCCTTACTGGCAATGCCCGTCCTAAAGCAGCCCCGCGGAAGAAGAAGGCAGCGCCGGTGGCTGGGGTGGGAGAGGACTTCTGCATCTTCTGGGAAAAGTTTCATGACATCACCGAGCATCCCAAGGTAAACATCGGCCGGGCCCGTCGCGAATGGAAAAAATTGACGGCAGGCGAGAAACAGCGGCACTGGACAACATCGACGAATATTACGACCATCTGAACAACCAAAAATATTGTAAACAAGCCGCCACCTATCTGGCGGACAAATCTTTTGAAAATGAATATGATGACTGAAACTACTTTTTCCCACGACAGTGACCTCGAAGAAGCTGTCATCGGTGCCTGCATGATAGAGCGCGCTGCCATGCCTCTGGTGGCGGACAAACTTCGTCCCGAGATGTTCTACGAGGAGAAGAATCTGGAAATTTTTGTCGCCCTGCAATCGATGTATCGCAGCGCGAAGTCCATAGATACCATCACGCTGAAGAACGAACTGGCAGCCCGTGGCAAACTCGATGCCGTGGGCGGGCCTTACGAACTGTTACGCATCAGCTCGAAGGTCAGCTCCAGTGCTCATCTGGAGTATCATGCGCTCATCCTTAGGCAATTGCACACGCGGCGTATCATGCGTACGGGATTCCAGCAACTGCTGGCGTTCAGTGCCGACGAGTCGATGGATATTGACGACATCCTGGTGGAAGCCCATCGACTGCTGGAGGGGCTGGAGGACGAGAGCGGCGTAGCCGACCACCTTCGCTCCATAGACCGGCTGATGGACGACACGCTTGCCGAGGTGGAGCAGCGTATGGAGCACGGATGCAACGGCATTACGGGTATCCCTACGGGTTTTGACGCTCTGGACCACGTTACGGCGGGCTGGCAGCGCGGCGACCTGAACATCCTTGCTGCCGTCCGTCGGTGGGGAAGACCGCCTTTGCCCTCCACCTGGCCCGTGCCGCTGCCATGGCGGGGCGTCATGTGGTGGTCTTCAGCCTCGAAATGCAAGGCGAGCGCCTGGGCGACCGCTGGCTGCTTGCAGCTACGGAGGGGGTAGACCCGCAACACCTGCGCAGCGGCCAGCTCACCCCCGGCGAGGTGAGGCAGGTGCATGAGGCGTCTGCCGAGTTGTCGCGGTTGCCCATACTGATAGACGACCATCCGATGACGAGCATGGACCGCGTGCGTTCTTCCGCCCGCCTGCTGAAGAGCAAGAATCGCTGTGACATGGTGATTGTGGACTATCTGCAACTATGTGACATGAGGAGTGACCAGAAAAACCGCAACCGCGAGCAGGAAGTGGCGCAGGCAAGCCGCAAGGCAAAGCTGCTGGCCAAGGAGCTGGATATCCCCGTACTGCTGCTGAGCCAGCTGAACCGGGCGAGCGACGGTAGCATAGACCATCGCCCCACCCTGAGCAACCTGCGCGAGAGCGGCGCCATAGAGCAGGATGCGGATATGGTAATGCTGCTTTGCCGCCCTGCCCTCTACGGCAAGACCGTCGATAAGAAGAGTACTTATCCACCGATGGCCTGGGTATCGTCATCATAGCCAAGCACCGTAATGGCAAAACCGGTGAAGTCTATTTCCATCATAACCAAAGCATGACAAAACTGGTGGACTACATACCACCATTGGAGTGGCTGACGAGGAATGCAAAGTGATGGATGGAAATTTATAGAATAAGAGACACAAAGACACGGAGATTTTTCTTATTGCTTGAAAAACTCTGTGTCTCCGTGTTTTTTTGTAGTAAAAAAAATGGCAAAACACTTGACTTCCGCTTCTTAATGTTGTATCTTTGTAATGTGCTTAAGAAAAGGATAATCATTGATTCGGGCGCCCTATCCCTTCCCTTACCCACTTCTCTCTTATAACTCATTTTTCTTAACTTAAACCTTAACTTTTCAAATTTATGGATGTAATTGTAGAGCGCTTCCAGCGCCGTAAAATCGTGAGCAACCCGGCTTCGCCCATGTTGTACTATCTCCGTCAGAAACCCAAGACCTGCGGCACCGTGGACATCGATGTCCTTGCCGCCTCCATTCAGAAAAACTGTGCCATGACGAAGGGCGACGTGAAGCACGTCATCGAAGCCCTGGTGGAGGAGATTCAAGCAACCTTGCCAATGGCGATAAGGTGAAGCTGAACCAGCTGGGCACTTTCCACATGACGTTCCGCTGTCCCGGCATGGAGGCCTCGGACAAATGTACGGTGCGCAATATCTCGAAGGTGAATATCCGCTTTATCCCCGACAAGGAGCTGAAGCTGGTGAACGGCAGTACCGCCGTGACCCGCAGCCCGGCGAATGTGGGCTTTGTGCTCGACAAGCCCGAGGAGGGCGGCTCCGGCGGCGGCAATCAAGGCGGTGGTTCCGGAGGCGGCTCCGGCGACGACGGCGACCAGGGCGAAAATCCGCTGGGATAAAGAAGGAATGATTAAGGGTTAGTGATTAATGGTTAATGAACACAAGCAAATCGCTTATCGCTAATCAATCCCTAATGATTAACCATTAATCATTAGCCATTAATCCTTAATCACTAATCCTTAACCATTAATTCTTAACCATTAATCCTTAATTTTATGAGTACAAAATCATCCGTTTGGGATAAGATTCTGAAAGTGATAATCGCTGTAGCCTCCGCGCTTATTGGTGCCCTGAGCGCCCATGCCATGACAGTGTAGCGGGTTTCCTTCACTTTTAATTTTAATTTCTAATTTTTAATTCTCATGAGATTCATCAATCTTATCGTCGTCCATTGTTCCGCCACCCGCTGCGACCGCTGCTATACGGAGCACGACTTGACGACAGACCACCTGCGCCGGGGCTTCTCCGGCGCAGGTTATCATTTTTATATCCGCAAGAACGGTGACATCAAGTCCCTGCGTCCCTTGTCCCTGCCTGGTGCCCATGTCCGGGGTTGGAATGCAGGTAGCATCGGTGTCTGTTACGAAGCGGTCTTGACGAGTGCGGTCGCCCTGCCGATACACGCACCCTTTTCCAAAAGCACTCCCTGCATGTGCTTGTGTTGCTGCTGCTGAAGGATTATCCCGGTTCCCGGCTTTGCGGTCACCGCGACCTGAGCCTAAGGGGGACAAATCACTTTGTATGTAAACTATGAGAGGAATAAATTGGCTGAAATGCCGATGGATAAAGGGATTGACGTAAAGATATAGATTTTATGAGTCCAAAACGTTCTGTTATATTTGCTTATATTATGGGCTAATTTAATTGAGTTTTTATGAAGTTCTAAACAGTAAAAATGATATTACGTAAAGTAGAGGGCTGAATTGACGCTTTTTGAGGCGCGATTCAGCCTTTTTTTCGTGTGGGGTGTTTAGGTTATTCTTGAACACAACGAATGAGGTGAGACTGCTTGATAATGGCTCTACGGGTTATCTTAACGCCACCATCAGTGAGACCGGCATGAAGTAGCGAGCTCTTTTTGATACCTATTGAGCGTCATTTAGGACGGTATAAATGGCGCTGATACTGCCGAAATAATAGTCCTTTTTCTCAAAAATGAGATGTACGTGAATTATCTTAGTCATAAATTCATTATTTAGAAGTTTCTTTC
>ENA-OQCP01000571-OQCP01000571.1-human-gut-metagenome-genome-assembly--contig:-NODE-571-length-16273-cov-2.439180_pt1 | contig 16273 bp, 25 predicted proteins | sample MGYA00242760_ERZ504583 | MGnify/ENA primary metagenome ERZ504583 (study PRJEB26092, sample SAMD00036308) | human gut metagenome | host: Homo sapiens | study: EMG produced TPA metagenomics assembly of...
GAAAGGGGGAGCGCGGAGGGGGAGGAAGCGGGCTTCGTAACCTCCGAGCGCCTTTCCACCTCGCAAAACCTGCCCACGCCAAAGTGTCCCTCCGAAAGGGAAAGAGCTCCACTGCCCAAAGTGTCCCCCCCCTGGAAGGAAACTATCCGTCAGAAGACACAGCTCTCCGCCCAGGAGCGTCCGTCAGACGCCCGACATTGTACAATATCTGGTACAATTTTCTCATTATTTTTATCAATAATACAATTATATGTATATTATAAAGAACATACTTCCAAGCTGTTGACTTTAAATTCGGAATCTGTTATCTTATGGTCGTCATGAGAAATGTTATATATTACTAACTGCGCGGGCAGTGAACGAAATATTGAGACAACAGGAAAGGATGTGTAACAAATTGGCAAAAGTTGATTTTGAACAGTGGAATGGTTTTAAGGGTGATCGTTGGAAAGAGAAGATCGATGTTCGTAATTTCATCAGTATGAACTATACACCATATGATGGAGATGCTTCCTTCCTGGAAGCACCAACAGAGGCAACAGATAAACTCTGGGGCAAGCTTCAGGAGCTTCAGAAAGAAGAGCGTGCTAAAGGCGGCGTTCTTGATATGGAGACAGAGGTAGTAACAGGAATTACAGCATACGGTCCTGGATATATCGATGAGGAACTCAAAGACCTGGAGCAGGTTGTAGGTCTTCAGACAGACAAACCTCTGAAACGTGCTTTCATGCCATACGGCGGAATCAAAATGGCAGAGCAGGCATGTGAGACTTACGGATACCATGTAAGCGACAAGATCAAAGATGTTTTCAACAACTATGAGTTCAAAACACACAACCAGTGTATTCGATATCTACACACCGGAGATGAAGAGAGCACGTCACAACAAGATCCTTACAGGACTTCCGGATACTTACGGACGTGGACGTATCGTAGGTGATTACAGACGAGTTGCTCTTTACGGAATTGATCATCTGATCGCAGGTAAAGAGAAAGATTTCGCAGCATGCGACCGTCAGGGTATGAGACGTTATGACTTCCAGCTTCGTGAGGAGATCGCAGATCAGATCCGTGCTCTGAAGAAGATGAAAGAAATGGCTCAGATCTATGGCTTTGATATTTCCCAGCCGGCTAAGAATGCAAAGGAAGCATTCCAGTGGCTGTACTTCGGATATCTTGCAGCAATCAAAACTCAGAACGGAGCTGCAATGAGTGTTGGACGTATCTCCACATTCCTTGATATCTATATTGAGAGAGACCTTGAGAACGGAACTCTTACAGAGAAAGAGGCACAGGAGCTTGTTGATCATATCGTAATGAAATTCCGTATGGTTAAATTCGCTCGTATCCCGTCTTACAACCAGCTCTTCTCCGGTGACCCGGTATGGGCAACTCTGGAAGTAGCAGGTATGGGACAGGACGGACGTTCCATGGTAACAAAGAACGACTATCGTTTCCTTCATACACTTGAGGATATGGGACCGGCTCCGGAGCCGAACCTTACAGTTCTCTACTCCTCAAGACTGCCTGAGAACTTCAAGAAATATGCAGCAGACATCTCTGTTACAACAAGTTCCATCCAGTATGAGAACGATGATGTTATGCGTCCGGTATGGGGCGATGACTACAGCATCTGCTGCTGTGTATCTGCTACAGAGACCGGTAAAGAGATGCAGTTCTTCGGTGCTCGTGCTAACCTTGCAAAATGCCTTCTTTACGCGATCAACGGTGGTGTTGATGAGAAGACAAAACAGCAGGTAGGACCGCAGTATCAGCCGATCACTTCCGAGTACCTTGATTATGACGAAGTAATCGCAAAATATGATCAGATGATGGACTGGCTTGCACATCTGTATGTTGGAACACTGAACATGATCCACTACATGCATGATAAATACTACTATGAGGCAGCTGAGATGGCACTTATCGATACAAAGGTTGACCGTTCCTTCGCAACAGGTATCGCCGGATTCTCACACGTAGTAGATTCCCTTTCCGCTATCAAATATGCAAAAGTAAAAGCAATCCGTGACGAGGACGGAATCACAACAGACTTCCAGGTTGAGGGTGACTTCCCACGTTATGGTAACGATGATGACAGAGCAGACGAGATCGCAACAACTCTGCTTTCCACATTCCTTGAGAAGCTGAAACACATCCATACCTATCGTGATTCCAAGCCAACCACATCCATCCTTACCATCACATCCAACGTTGTTTATGGTAAAGCTACAGGATCTCTTCCGGACGGAAGAAAAGCCGGCGAGCCTCTGGCACCGGGAGCAAACCCGTCTTACGGCGCAGAGCAGAACGGACTTCTTGCTTCCCTGAACTCTGTTGCAAAGCTTGACTATGAGGATGCCCTTGACGGAATCTCCAATACTCAGACGATCAACCCGGATGCACTTGGCCATTCTGAGGAAGAGCGTACAGAGAATCTTGTAAATGTACTTGACGGATACTTTGACCGTGGTGCACATCACCTCAATGTAAACGTATTCGGTAAAGAGAAACTTATCGATGCTATGGAGCATCCGGAAAAAGAGGAGTATGCAAACTTCACGATCCGTGTTTCCGGATACGCTGTTAAGTTCATCGACCTTACAAGAGAGCAGCAGCTTGACGTTATCGCAAGAACCTGCCACGAAAGGATGTAATAAAAAATATGGACGACCAGAAAAAAATCACTGGCTACGTCCACTCACTGGAGAGCTTCGGCTCTGTTGACGGACCAGGAGTCCGGTATGTGATCTTTTTGAGCGGCTGCGCCATGCGCTGTCAGTTCTGCCACAATCCGGACACCTGGCAAATGAAAACAGGGACGGAGTACACAGCAGATGAGCTGCTTGAAAAAGCCTGTCGATACCGCTCTTACTGGGGAAGTAAGGGCGGTATTACTGTGAGTGGAGGCGAGCCACTGTTACAGATCGATTTCCTCACTGAGCTGTTCAGAAAAGCAAAAAAACTTGGAATCCACACAACACTTGATACCAGCGGCAACCCTTACACAGAAGAGGGGGCGTGGTATGAAAAATGGGAAGAGCTGATGAAGTACACAGATCTTGTCATGCTGGATATCAAGCACATTGATGAGGAACAGCATAAGATCCTCACAGGATGTACCAACAAAAATATCCTTGCCATGGCCCGGAAGCTTTCCGATATGGGCGTATCCATGTGGATCCGTCACGTACTGGTTCCGGAACGCAATGACCGGGATGACTATCTCCACCGGCTGGCTGACTTTATTGCAACACTGAAGACAGTTGAGAGAGTGGAGGTTCTTCCATATCACACACTCGGAACCTTTAAATGGGAAAATCTGCATATTGATTATCCGCTGAAGGGAATCAATCCGCCAACGAAAGAACGTATCGAAAATGCGGAAAAAATCCTGGGAGCAGGTACACAGTAATAAAAAAACCATATCTTATGTCGAAAAACAGACATAGATATGGTTTTTTTGATGTTCACACCAGTTCTTTGTTTTTGATCAGCATTTCTTTGATGATATCCTGTGTATAGGAACCTAAGCGGCGCTGAGTATCCCGGTCAAGCTCTGAAGGAATGATAGGCTTGCCATATTCGATCACTACGTGTGTAGGTGTCATCTTCGGGAAATTGGCTCCCAGATATTGGCAGAGTTGCTGATCGCAATAGGAATGATCGGGCTTTTGGCTCTGGCTGCGATCTTGAAGCTGCGTCATGGAAAGGCAGCATTTCTGTTTCATCAGCATTCTTATTTCTGGTTCCTTCCGGGAAGATACATATGGAAATGCCGGATTTCACATAGTCTGCGGCCTGAAGGATCGTTTTCAGACCCTGCTTGATATCCTCTCTGTCGAGAAAGAGACAGTAGAGATTGCGCATCCAGTTGGAGAGCAGCGGATAATGCTCCATTTCCTTCTTGGCAACATAGCCGGTGCGGATCGGACAGCGGCTGTAGGTGAGCAGGATGTCGAAATAGCTCCGGTGGTTTGCTACATAGAGAACAGCCTGATCCTTTGGAACGTTTTCTTCGCCGATGACGGTGACTTTGGCGCTGTGATCCACAGGATGAATTTGAATATGGCCTGTACCATGCGCAGAGAGCTGATATCCTTAGTCATGGGAGAAAATTTCCCGATGATCCATTCTACAAGGAGAACCGGAATGGTCAGCACCAGATAGGCGATCACCACGATACAGACAAGTATGAATCGAATCATGTCTTTTGTCCTTTCTGTTATAGATACTTGCGGAGAGTTCCGCAGTAAGATGGTATTTTTATATTATACGAAGAAAATCCGATAGTTGCAATAAATCTTTCCCTGCTCACATAGAATAAATACTGAATAATGGTTACTGTTTACTGGTGATCTTCCGCAAAGCGTGTTACTGAGAACGGAGTGAACAGTAACGAATCATGCAGGTGGCTTATATTATGAAAAAAGCAGTATTTCTGCGGATCGTGCTGACAGCTGCCGTGCTGGCACTGCTGCTTTCCGGGTGTCGATTTGTCCGGGTGGAGGAAGAAGAACGAAAACCGGTAGATTACACCGTTGTGGAACGCCGGGATATCCCGGAGGAGCTTTCCAGGCTTATGGAAGAAAAAAAAGGAAAAGGAATTTCAGCTGAGTTATGAAACCGGAGAGGATCTTTACCTGGCCAAAGGTACGGGCGCAGATGAGTGGCGGATACAGCATCCAGGTAGAGGAGCTTGGAGAATCCTCGAATGGGATATTTTTTGTTACAAAACTTCTTGGACCGGAGGATCTTAAGGAGGCAGGAGTTCCGTCCTATCCCTGCATTGTGATAAAAACCCGGAAACAGGAAAAGCCGGTAACGTTCCGGGAAAGCAGCAGTCCGGTGAAAAAAGAGTCGGAGAAAGGGGAATAGACTGTGGAATTAAAAAAAGAAAGCATGCAGATATTAAAGGAAAAAAGCAGGGCAAAAAGTCAGATCACTTTTGATGAGGATTTTAATGTACCGGATGCAAAACCGGATGCAGGAAGACTGATCCAGAATAAGGGCAGGATCATTATGGATGATGTCCGTCTTACTGACGGGAAAGGTATTCTTACGGGAAATCTGCAGGTAGATATCCTTTATGTGGGGGAAGAAAGAGGGATCGTCAGCAGTCTTACTGCAAAACTTCCATTTGAGGAAACCTTGAACCTGAAGGATATCATAAACGGGGATAAAATGTGTCTGAAGTGGGAAATTGAAGATCTTACGATCCGCCTGATCCATTCCAGAAAGCTTAATATCAAAGCTTTGGTAACTTTTTGTGCGACTGTGGATGAAACAGAACAGATCCGCCTGCCGGTGGTGCTGGATGCAGAAGAGGTATCCGTCAGAAAAAAAACAGTCCGTTTTCTGGGACTTACCGTACATAAAAAAGATACACTCCGGATCAAGGATGAGTATACCATTGCCTCCAATCGTCCGGATATCGCCAGCCTGATCTGGTATACTATGGATGTACGGGGGCTGGATCTGAAGCCGGAGGAAAATGTGGTAAAGGCAAGAGGAGAGCTGTCCGTTTTTGTGCTGTACGGAGCTGAAGATACAGAAGCCCCGGTGCAGTGGCTGGAATATTCGCTGCCTTTTTCCGGAGAAGTGGAATGTCCGGACTGCACGGAGGAACTGATCCCGCTGATCGAAGCTTCGGTGATGCATCAGAGTCTGGAGGCCAAACCGGATGTCGATGGGGAAGAACGGATCCTTGTTTCGGATGTTGTGCTGGAGCTGGATATGAAATTTTTCAGGGAAGAGGAATATGATCTCATTACCGATGTGTATACACCGATCCGTGAATGTGTTCCGGAAGGAAAGAATGAGGTACTGGAACGGCTTCTGGTACGTAATTTTTCCAGATGCAGGATCAGTGACAGGATCCAGGTAAAGGAGACTCAGGGAAAAGTCCTCCAGCTGTGTCACAGTCAGGGAAAAGTGAAGATTGATAAGACCAGGATCGTAGAGAACGGTGTGCAGGCAGATGGCGTGGTCATGCTGAAGATCCTGTACATTATTGGAAATGATGATATGCCGTTTTATTCCATGGAGGCAATGATACCGTTTTCCCATATGGTGGAAGCAAGAGGGATCCGACAGGACAGCTGTTATCAGTTAAAAGCAAAGCTGGAGCAGCTTTCCGCAGCCATGGCAGATGGAAATGAGATCGAGATCCGGGCAACTGTAGGACTGGAGCTTCTGGCAGTTGCCAGAGAGCCGGTATTTATCATTGAGAAAGTAGAGGAAAAACCACTGGATATGAAAAAACTCCAGCTATGCCGGGAATCCTGGTTTATATGGTAAAACCGGGAGATGAATTGTGGGATATCGCAAGGAAATATCACACATCTATCCAGGAGATCCGGACGATCAATGCTCTCAAGGAAAATCAGGAACCCTCTCCGGGAACTCCGCTTCTTGTTGTGAAAAAAGTGGAAGGTCAGATCAAATAAAAAGTGAAATATTTTGCTGTTGAAAAGAATGTAAAAATCATATAAAATACATGTATAAATACTGTATACAAAGTACAAATGGAGGGGCTTATGCGTTTAAAAGCAATGGCAAAGATCAATCTCGGACTTGATGTTCTGGGAAAGAGAGAGGACGGTTATCATGAGGTACGCATGATCATGCAGACCATCCGTATGTATGATATCCTGGATATCAGAAAGACCAGACGGCCGGGGATCGTACTGACGACCAATCTTCCGTTTATTCCTACAGATCAGAGAAATCTTGTATATAAGGCAGCACAGATGCTGATGGAGGAGTTCGATGTTGAAGAGGGACTTTCCATCAAGCTTCGTAAATTTATCCCGGTGGCAGCAGGCATGGCAGGAGGCAGCTCCGATGCAGCGGCCGCATTTGTGGGTGTGAACCGGATGTTCCATTTAGGGCTTACTGAAGAACAGCTGATGGAACGTGCAGTAAAGGTCGGAGCAGATGTTCCGTATTGTATCATGCGGGGAACAGCTCTTGCGGAGGGAATCGGAGAGAAGCTGACCAGACTTCCGGAAGTTCCGAAATGTTATGTTCTGATAGGAAAACCGGGAATCAATGTTTCCACAAAAACAGCCTATGAGAATCTGAATCTGGAAGGGATCGGAAAACATCCGGACATCGATGGACTCATCGGAGCTATCAGAAATAATGATCTGTATGCCATGGCATCCAGAATGGAGAATGTATTTGAACCGGGGATCATCCGACAGTATCCTGTGATCGGCAATATCAAGAACCTTATGGAAGAAAAAGGTGCGCTGAAAGCCGTGATGAGCGGAAGCGGTCCTACTGTGTTTGGAATCTTTGATAACAGGGATAAGATGGCCGCGGCAGCCAGAAGCCTCAGAAAGAGCGGGCTTGCAAAGACTGTATTTGCCACGGATATTTACAATAGAGATGGAGGAGTTACAAATGACAAGTGATTTTTCTGTGGATATGAATGAATATCTGCCGCTTCGGGATGTTGTTTTTAACACCTTGCGGCAGGCAATCCTGAAGGGAGAGCTGAAGCCGGGCGAAAGACTTCTGGAGATCGCCCTTGCAGAGCGTCTTGGCGTGAGCAGAACACCGGTGCGTGAGGCTATGCGCAAGCTGGAGCAGGAAGGTCTTGTAGTGATGATCCCACGCAGAGGTGCACAGGTAGCCAGCATCACAGAAAAGGATCTGAACGATGTTCTGGAGGTGCGTATCGCCCTCGAAAATGTTGCCATAGAAAAAGCGTGCAAGCTGATCACAGAGGATGAGCTGGGAAGCTCTGGGTGGCAGCCAAGGAATTTGAAAAAACAAAAGCAGAGGGAAATCTGGTCCGTCTGGCGGAAACCGATGTGGCTTTCCACGAGATCATATATCAGGCTTCTGATAATAAGCGTCTGAATCAGGTCCTGAATAATCTCCGTGAGCAGATGTATCGTTATCGTGTAGAGTATCTGAAGGAGGAGCAGACAAGAAATCTTCTGGTTAGTGAGCATGAAGAGCTGGTAAAAGCCATCCGTGAAGGAGATGTGCAAAAGGCGCAGGATATTTCTTTCCATCATCTGGAGAATCAACGAAAAGCGATCATCCGTACTATCCGCGCGGAGAATGAGGCCAAAGAGGCCGAGAAAAAAGAATAAGAACCGGATATGCGGGAATATTAAGAGAGATGTCATTGGGGCATCTCTTTTTTTAACCGAATCAAGTAAGTCCCCTGTTTCAATTGCGAAAAGCAATAAGCAGTGGGGGAACTTGCTGTAAAGGATGGTGACTTTATGGAAACAAGGAAGATATCGATATCTCTTCATGAAAATGAATCGTATATCCGGAAACGGTGTGAAAACTGCGATGATATCCTGATCAGGCCCATGCGCCTTGGTGAGGGACATAAGGCGGACTGTCTGATGGTCTATATTGAGGTTGCGGTTTCAAACATGATGCTGGATGATTCTGCTATCGGAAAAATGATCAATCATTTCTGGGAGATCCCGGAGGAAAAGATCCGGGAATTTATCCGCCGAAACAGTCTTGGAATTGCAGATGTGAAGGAGCTGTCTTCCATGGAGGAGGTATTTGGTGCCATTCTTTCGGGAAATGCAGTTTTCTTTCTGGATGGATACGACAAAGCAATGAAAATTTCCAGTAAAGGATATCCGGGGCTGGCTGTATCAGAGGTGAAAACGGAAAAGGTCCTCAGAGGCTCCAAGGAGGGGTTCTGTGACAGTGTAAAAACCAATACGGCCCTTGTGAGAAAGCGGATCCGGGATACCAGGCTGAAGGTGGAACAGAGCAGCATCGGTGTACGCTCCAATACGGTGGTACAGCTTCTTTATGTGGAGGATCTGGTCCATGAGGAGCTTCTGACTGCTGTGAAAGAGCGCCTGGAATCTTTTGCAGTGGACGGGATCCTGGACAGCGGGATGCTGGAACAGCTGACAGAAGAAGCATGGTATTCTCCCTTTCCTCAGTTTCAGACAACGGAGCGGCCGGACCGGGCTGCCCAGGAGCTGCTGAATGGAAAAGCAGTTCTGCTCTGCGACAATTCGCCGGTGGCACTGGTGGTTCCCGGAGCATTCAACAGTTTTATGGAAAGCAGTGAAGACTGGTACAACCGTTTTGAGATGGCATCTTTCCTGCGGGTGCTCCGGTATCTGGCCATGGCTGTGGCAACGCTGCTCCCCGGACTTTATCTGGCTGTGATCCGGTTTCATACACAGATCCTTCCGGCGAATCTGATCCTTTCCTTTGCACAGGCAAGAGATGGCGTTCCATTTTCCAGTGTAGTGGAGCTGGTGTTCCTGGAACTGTCTTTTGAGTTGATACGGGAGGCTGGTGTGCGGATCCCGGGAGCTCTTGGAAATGCCATTGGGATCGTAGGAGGACTGATCATCGGACAGGCTGCGGTGGAGGCCAATCTTGTCAGCCCGGTGGTAGTGATCATCGTGGCACTGACAGCACTGGGATCACTGGCTATACCTAATGAGGAATTTGCTTCTGCATTCCGGCTTCTGAAGTACGCTTTTCTGTTTCTGGGAGGATTTCTAGGTATATTCGGAATCGTGTTGGGACTGTATCTCACCATGGCGCATCTGGCAGGACTTTTAAGCTTCGGTGTCCCATATCTGGTACCTTTTGTAGAGAAGAACAGTGAGACGGAAACCGGTGGAAGGATTTTGCGACAGCCCTTCCGGAAGCGGAAATTCCGGCCGCTGTATGCCAGAAATGCCCAGAAACGCAGGCTTCGGACAAGGCCATGGAGCCGGAAAGGATAAAGGTTATGAGATTTGCGGAGAATAACAGGATTTCCCACAGACAGCTTTTTCGGCAGATCATACTGGTGTTTCCGGCGCCGTTTCTGCTGTGCCTGTTTAAGAATGGAGCGATGTTGGGCATCAGTGCCATGGCAGGGACAGCTGCTGCGGCCGTAGTGCTCTCTTTTTATGTGATCTGGCTGATACGTCTGACACCTGCATATGGAGAGCTTTCCAAAAGGACAGGAAGTTTTACTGTACGATTTATTGGCCTGTTCTTTTTGGTATATGTGATCGCAAGTTCGGCATTTCTTTCGGGCCTTCTGGGGGAGGTGATCCCGGAAAGTCTGATCAGCGGGATTTCCGGAAAATGGCTGTCTCTTCTTGCAGTTGCAGCCTGTAGTCTGGGAACGCATCGCGGAATGCAGAGAAGAGGGCGGATCGCTGAGGTGTCCGGAAGGATTTTTCTGGCAGGGATTCTTCTTCTGATGCTTTTATGTGCAGGGCAGGGAAAAACAGAGTACTTTATGGAAGTGATGAAAGATCCGGAAACAGGATTTACAGGAGAGCGATGGCTCCGTGATCTGTATACACTTTTGTGTGCTTTTTCAGGAGCAGGACTTCTTCCTTTCGGGCTGGAGTATGCAAAAAAACAAGGAAGTGCCAGAAAACCTGTGATCCTGGCTTTTCTTACAGTTTGCGGGATCATTTTTGGAATGCAGCTCCTTCTTCCGGCAGTCTTTGGAGGTGCACGCCTTAAAAACGAGATCTGTCCGGTACTGCCTCTTTTGGAGGGTGCAGATCTTCCGGGAAACGTACTGGCGAGATTTGATGTGATATGGATGGGGTTTCTGGTATTCGGACTTTTGTTTTCTCTGGGAAGTTTGTTTCATTACGGAAATCAGATCGCGGAAAAAACCGGATTCGGGACCGGTCGGTACTGGATCCCGGCAGCAGGCTGGCTGCTTTCCCTGTATGAGAGAAACGGGATGGGGATCCGGGAGTATTATGGCTGGTATCTGGGTACATCTTTGTACCGTTTCTGCTTGTGATACAGCTTTTTCTCAGTACGGAAAACCGGGGAAGACGGAAGAAAAAAGTAACTGTGGCAGGACTTGTCCTGGTCATCACTTTGACGGGATCAGGCTGTGCGGCAGTAGAACCGGAAAAAAGAGCTTATCCGCTGGCACTGGGGGCCGGTGTTTCAGAGAATGGCTTTGTGCTGAAATATGCAATGCCGGATATGAGTACAGCTACCGGACAGGAAAAACCGGACGAAGATCCGATTTCTGTGCTGACTCTTTCCGGCCGGGACTTTCAGGAGATCGAGGCAGTTTTACAACCGGTCTCAGGAAAAATTTCTGGATCTGGGTCATCTTGAAGTGCTGATCCTGGATGAACAGATCCTGGAAGAGGGATCCCGGGAAGCACTGATCGGATATCTGAAACAGGAAGAGCATATCGGAGAGGATGTCTACGTGTTCCGGACGGATATGCTGGGAGATGTTTTTCACTGGAAGGGAGCTCGGGAAAGCTCCATAGGGGAATACCTTCAGGGAATCCAGGAGAACCGCACATCCGGGCAGCAGAAGAAGGGTGTGACTCTGCGGGAGGTATATCATCAGTTCTGTCAGGATGGAACGCTGCCCTGGCTTCCGGAGATATGGGTGGAAGGTGAGCTTCTGGAAGTGGATTACGGCAGTAATGAATAGATGGGAGCCGGACTGTTAATAATATAGATGATGATCAGTACGATAAATCGTACAGTATATCTCTGGATAAGATCATCAGAAGATTTTTGACAGGAGGGCTTGCTCATGGAGCATATAAAACGAAGAAGCATGTATTAAAAAAAGCAGGAGGGTTCCTTTTGCTCACGGCAGTGATCCTTGCAGGGAGTACCTGGGAGAGAAGAACTGCCGGTGATCGGCAGCCACAGTTTTATGCCTGGTGGGGAACGATCTACCCGGAATTCTGTTTTGAAAAAGCAGAGGATAACGGGGAAAATAAGCCGGTGAAGATATCCTTCTGGCTTGCGCAAGCCTGGATTGGTGATACAATATTTCAACGGACCAATCACGTTCGATTAATTATTTCAGGAGATAAGATCAATGAATATAGACAGAAACGCACCGGTGGGTGTGTTTGATTCCGGTATCGGAGGACTGACAGTAGCCCGGGAGATCATGCGCAATCTCCCATCGGAAAAAATCGTATATTTCGGAGACACAGCCAGAGTTCCCTATGGAAGCAAATCCAGAGAAACGGTGATCCGTTATTCCCGCCAGATCATTCATTTTCTGCAGGAACAGAAGGTGAAGGCCATTGTGGTGGCCTGTAATACAGCCAGTGCATTTGCTCTGGATGCGGTGAAGGATGAACTGGATATCCCGATCCTTGGAGTAATCGAGGCCGGTGCCAAAGTTGCTGCCCAGGAAACCAGAAATAAACGGGTGGGCATTATCGGAACGGTGGGCACGGTAGGAAGCGGTATCCATGCCTCTTATCTGAAAGAACTGGATCCGGAGATCACCGTGATCGGAAAAGCGTGCCCGCTGTTTGTTCCGCTGGTAGAAGAGGGCTGGTATCATGATCCGGTCACTGAGGAAGTTGCGAGAAGATATCTGAAGGAGCTGCAGGAGCAGGAGATCGATACACTGATCCTCGGATGTACGCACTATCCTCTTTTAAGATCTACCATCCGCAAGATCATGGGTGAGGAGGTCTGCCTTGTGAATCCTGCATATGAGACGGCGCTGGAGCTTAAAAAGCTGCTCTCCAGACTGGATCTTGCCAGCAATGAGGTAGCACAGGAGGAATTCCCGTATCGCTTTTATGTAAGTGATCTTGCAGAGAAGTTTAAGGATTTTGCCAATTCCATCCTGCCGTATAACGTAGAAAAAACACAGAAGATCGATATCGAAAAATATTAAACAGATCTGTACATAAATGATAGGAGAAAAGAATGCAGAAAGAAGTTTTGATCCATGTAAGAGGGCTTCAGATGATGGATGCACAGGGGGATCAGGAACCTATAGAGATCATTGTTCCGGGACAGTATTATTTCCGCAATGGTTCTCATTATCTCAGATATGAGGAACTGCTGGATGAAACAGCAGAACCCACCATCAATTACATAAAAGTATCCGGAAAGGGTCTGGAGGTCAGCAAGAAGGGACTGGTCAATGTACACATGGTATTTGAACAGGGCAAAAAAAACATGACCTATTATACTACCCCTTACGGAACACTTCAGATGGGAATCTCAGCTACGAATCTGGAGCTGACGGAAAGCGAAGAGAACCTTCAGATCAAAGCAGATTATGCGCTGGATATGAATGAAGAACATGTGGCAGACTGCTATCTGGCGATCCAGGTACAGCCAAGAGACTGCAAGGATTTTGTTTTATAGATCCTGCAGAAAATAAAAGATATATAATTACACTACATAAGAACAGCCGCCATGCATCAGAGGAATTCCTGAAAGCATGGCGGCTGTTTTGGATTCTGATCATTTACGGAATCTTGCGAGGAAGCCTTTTTTCTTCTTCTGTGGTGCTTCGAGAGAACCACGGATTCCTTTTACGCCAACGATGTAAAGACCGCTGACTTCAGCTTTGATCTCTTTTTTGACCGGGATCAGATCAAAACTTTTCATCTGCAATAAGGATGTTGATCTTCGGACCGACTTTGGCTTTTACGATCGGAAGCTTGGACCGGCGCATAAGCTTAGGTGTCTGGTCGATGACCATCTGTGGAAGTCCGGAATCTTTCAGCGGCATCCGTTTTTTATCGATGACCAGCATGGAACTGTCTGTTTGTTAGCCTGGATCTGAGCCTGCTGTTCGTCCTGTTTTTTCTGAGCTTTTTTTCCGAAGAAATAGAGTGCGATCACTGCTGCGATCAGAATAACGAGGATGACCAGAAGAACGATGGTAACTGTACTCATTTGAGAATCCCCCTGTATATATATTTGTTTCGCAATCGGTTACATTACGCAAACAACATTTTAGCATTGTTTCGTCAAAAAGGCAATTAAAAAAGTGAAAAAGACAGGTGGAACGGTGGAAATTTCAGCAGTTACCAGTTATAATGATTACGATGCAGTTCATCTGTGTATGCTGCAGAGAATACAGGACATAACTATCTTTGAGCTAACATATGTAATGGATAAACCAGAGATGGAGGAAATATTATATGAAAGAGAAAAAGCCCGGGGGAACCCGACCGGAAATGGGGACTCCTGAGTACGAAGAATGGCGGAAAGAGGTATTGAAACGCCGCAGAAAGCGCCAGCTGAAGGAACGCAGAAAACGTCTGGCCATCATAACAGCGGCAATGATCGTCGCAGTCGGGGCATCAGTAGGGGTCGGTGCGCTGAAGGGCAGAAGTGAGAAGGCTTCAAAAGAGAAGATGGTTTCTTCTGACAAACAGAAAGAACAGACCGTTTCCGGAGAAAAAGCTTTAGAAGCAGGTACTAAAAATACAGAGACCACTTCCAAAGATACTCTCGCAGAGGCAGAGCTTCTGGCCAGTCAGTATAACTATGACAAAGCTATCGATCTTCTGAAAAAGGCTCCGTCCTATGATTCGGATAAGAAGATGCAGGCAGCTGCAAAAAAATACGAAGACATAAAAGCAACCTGTACGGCATGGCCCCTTGAAAAGGTGACACATGTCTTTTATCATATTCTGATCAAGGATCCATCCAAAGCGTTTGACGGAGACTACAAAGAAGCAGATTATAATCAGGTCATGACAACCATTGATGAGTTTAACAAGATCACGCAGACCATGTATGACAAGGGCTATGTGATGGTAAGCATCAAGGACATGGCAAAGGCAGACGACAACGGGAACATCACAGAGGGAGAGATCCTTCTTCCGCCTGGGAAAACGCCGTTTGTCCTCTCACAGGATGATGTATGCTATTATCATTACATGGACGGTGACGGCTATGCCACGAAGCTGATCGTGGATGATAAAGGAAAGATCCGCAATGAATATGTGGAAGATGACGGAAGCGTATCCGTGGGAGATTACGACATGGTTCCGCTGATCGACCGTTTTGTGGAAAAGCATCCGGATTTCTCATACCGCGGTGCAAAAGGAATCCTGCACTTACCGGATACAACGGGATCCTGGGATACCGGACCGACGAAAGCTATGAGACCCGTCCGGCAGATCTGGATGAAAATAAAGTACAGTGGCTGGATGCACATCCGGATTTCAGCCTGGAAAAGAACGGGCAGACCGCAAAAAAGGTTGCCGATGCCATGAAGGCAGAAGGCTGGGAATTTGCGAGCCATACCTGGGGACATCAGAATGTGGGACAGGTCACACTGGAGAAGCTTCAGGCAGATACCGAACGTTTCAAGAAAAATGTAGATCCGCTGATCGGGGGAACGGATGTTATCATTTTTGCTTTTGGAACCGACATTACCAATGACCAGGAGTATTCCGGGGATAAATTCGAATATTTGAAGGGGCAGGGATATAATTATTACTGCAACGTGGATTCCAGCCAGTATTATGTACAGATCCGGGATCGGTACTTCCGTCAGGGAAGACGAAATCTGGATGGATACCGTATGTATTATAACCCGGAACTGTTATCCGATCTTTTTGACGTAAAAGATGTTTTTGATCCGGCAAGACCGACACCGGTACCGCCGATGTAACGGTCATATCCGGAGATACGAGGGGACTTTTAGAAAGGGGCATATATATTATTATGAAGAAAAAAATTGCAGGTGTACTGACAACAGTGCTTGCGGCGTCACTTCTTGTGGGCGGAAACCATCCGGTCACTGTTCAGGTGGACAATATGATCTCCGGGACACAGGATGACGAGGATACACAGTCTGATGAAGCGGAAGCAGAAGCTGCGGAAGCCGAAGAAGAACAGTCCGAAGAAGCCAAAGTAGCAGCGGATCCGGAGGACCAGCCGGCAGCTACCGAGACACCGAAGGAAGAAAAAAAGGCAGAAAAAGAAACACAGAAAAGGGAAGCTGCCGAGAACAGCTCCGACAGTACTTCCTCAGACGAAAAAACACTTCTCAAAAAAGCCAAAAAACTGGCACAGCAGTATGATTACACCGGCGCGATCTCCGTGTTGAAAAACAACTGGAAATTGCCACCAGTGACAAGATGCAGGAAGCAGCAGCAGCCTACATGAAAAAAAGAGATGCCTGTGTGGAATATCCACTTGAGAATATCACCCATGTATTTTTTCATTCCCTGATCGTGAATACCTCACTGGCCTTTGACGGAGATTCCGATGAGGCCGGATATAATCAGATGATGACCACAGTCAGCGAGTTCAAAAAAATGCTCCAGATCATGTATGATAAGGGTTACGTACTGGTGAGTCCTCATGATATGGCTGTGATCAATGATGACGGAACCATGAGCAAGGGAAAGATCATGCTGCCGGAAGGCAAGATCCTTTTGTTCTTTCAGAGGATGACGTCAGCTACTATCATTATATGGACGGAGACGGATTTGCCACAAAGCTGGTGATCGACGACAACGGAGATATCAAATGCGAG
>ENA-OQCP01000572-OQCP01000572.1-human-gut-metagenome-genome-assembly--contig:-NODE-572-length-16271-cov-2.438863_pt1 | contig 16271 bp, 19 predicted proteins | sample MGYA00242760_ERZ504583 | MGnify/ENA primary metagenome ERZ504583 (study PRJEB26092, sample SAMD00036308) | human gut metagenome | host: Homo sapiens | study: EMG produced TPA metagenomics assembly of...
ACAAATAATCTTTCGCAGGTTCCACAGACTCTTCGTCTTCTTCTACAACCGGATTATCTTCGGGTGTTCCTACATTTTTCTTGCAGCCTGATAAAAAAAGAACGGCAAATACCGTCAGCAATATAAATTCGATCACTCTTTTTTTCATGTCGTCTCCTCTTTACCGTATAGGTTTTTTGTTCTTATTTTATTCTACCTTGTTTCAAATGAATGTCAATACAATCACGTTGCTTCTTGCTTTTTCTCTTTCTTTCTGATACCATCTTATAAAACACACGATATGCAGATAAGGAGAAAATCATATGAATGAAAATGAAGCAATCACAGTTACACTGACACTTGAAAATGATGAAGAACTGGAATGTGCCGTTCTTTCCATCTTTGAAGCCGAAGAAAGAGAATACATCGCCCTTCTTCCGCTTGACGAAAACGGAGACAATGACGATGGACAAGTATTTCTTTATCGTTTCATCGACAATGGCGAAGACGCAGAGCCGGATCTGGAAAACATCGAAGACGATCAGGAATTTGAACGTGTTTCAAATGCATTTAATGAGTTGATGGAAGAACAGGATTTTGCGGATATAGATCTCGACGAGCTTGAGGACTGATCTTTTCATCCGCTCATCCCTATTCTAATAATTCATCTACAAAACGGGAAGGACTTGTCTCTTTCCCGTTTTTGTTTTTACATAAGATACTTTCAACACTTCTTTTGCCCTCGTCATACCGACATAAAACAGCCTTCTTTCCTCCTCTGTCTCAGCATCCGTCTTTGCTTTCTTATATGGCATCTTCCCCTCGTTTGCTTCTACGAGAAATACAGTATCAAACTCAAGTCCTTTGGCAGAATGCAGTGTCATAAGACGAACCCCTTCTCTGTCTTCCTGTCTCTTCATCGACTTTAGCCGGAGCAAACGCGTATATTCTTCTATATGACGAAACCACTCTTCTATCGTTGCAAAAGGGCGCGCAGCCTCCTCCAGCTCTGCCAGCACTTCATTGAGATTCGCTCGATCGATTTTTCTCGTAAACGCATAATCTTTCAAAAAATCATCATATCCGATCCGCTTTCGTATATAATTAATTCCCGCATATGGCGCTGTTTTTCGAAGCATTTTTACATCCCATTCAAATTGATCGATCCGATCCAGCATCCATTCTTTATCGCAATAAAATTTTCTCATTTCTTCAAAAGAAGGTTTCCCTGATGCAACACTGTCTCTTCCTATATATCGTTTCGGGCGGTTCATAACTTGCAAAAGATCATTTCGTTCTATATTTCCAAGAGCCAGCCTGAAATAGGCGCAAATATCTTTTGCGATAAAATGGTCGTATAGATTCGGAAGCCGCTCTTTCATCTGAAACGGGATCTTCCGTTCCAGAAATTCTTCGGCAACCGGACGCGCATCTGTATGAATGCGGAAAAGGACTGCCATCTCTTCATACGAAATCCCCAGTTCTGCACGTTTTTCTATCTCGTCCGCAACGTACTGCGCCTCTTCGTTCGGGTCTTTCACTTCCTGCACATGCACGCAGAATCCGTTTTCCTTTACAGACTGAAACTCTTTTAGAAACCTCTTTTCATTATGTCCTATCACCTTCATCGAGTTTTTTACAATATTTCCCGATGACCTATAATTTATATTCAATATGATCCTTTTTGCCTGAGGGTAATCTTCCGAAAATCGAAACATAAATTCCGAATCAGCTCCGCGGAAGCCGTAAATTGCCTGATCGTCGTCTCCGACTACAAAAAGATTATTTTCCGGAAGAGCCAGCATACGAATCACATCGTATTGAACTCTGTTGATATCCTGAAACTCATCAACTAATATATACTTGAACTTTGTCTGCCATTGTTTCAATACATCAGGATGGCTTACAAACAAGTCTTTGCACAACACAAGCATATCATCAAAGTCCAGCTTCCTGACAGCTTTTCTTTGAGCTTCGTATTTTTCATATAATTCTCTGAATGTATCCTGTCTGCATTTCTTGGAAACAAACTGTCCTATTTTCAGCCCGTTATTTTTTACAAGTCCGATTTCTTCCGCAATATCATGCAGAAAATCTTCTTCCTCTGCCGCCTCTGTTCCGCAATCTTCCGATACTCTTCGAAGAATTCGATATTTTTCTTCTTCTGACAAAATATTATCCGGTCCAAGCCTGTATGCCCACTTTAAAATGCCGTAATAAATGCCATGAAACGTTCCGGCAGTTAACCGGAACATTTGATTTTCCCATCAGGTGCAAAGTCTGGATTTCATCTCTGCCGCCGCAAAACGGGTAAAAGTAACGACCAGAATCTCTTCCGGTCTTACTTCATATCTTTCGATCAAATATTTAATTCTGTTTACGATCGTCAGCGTTTTTCCGGATCCCGGTCCCGCCAACACCTGACACGGTCCTTTTCCGTGCATGATCGCTTCATTTTGTGCCTTATTAAATCCCATCTGATTCCTCGCTTTGACCGATGTTTATTCTGCCTCTGCAGTCTGGCTGAGTTTCTCGATCCCTGCACGAATTCTTTTAAGAGATTCTTCCTTTCCGAGAACTTCCATCAGTTCTGTTGCTCCGCCCGGTGTGTTCTGTTTGCCTGATACTGCAGTACGAAGCGGCCACATAACATAACCGATCTTATATTCTTTCTCTCCCGCAAAACTTTTGAGTGTCTCAAACAAAGAATCATTGTCAAACGCTTCCTGCGCTTCAAGAACCGGAAGCACTTCCCGCAAAAGCACGAGTCCTTTCTCAGGATCCGTTTTCATCTTCTTATGTCTGTATAATTCGTTATCATACTCCGGAACTTCCTCAAAGAAGTCAATTTGTTCGCAAATATCCGGAAGGATCTCGATTCTTGTTTTTACAAGCGCCGCAATCTTCTTCAGGTCATAGTCTTTCGTGACTGCCTTTTTTAAATACGGTTCTGCCAACTCATAAAATCTGTCAAAATCCATCGCCTTTAAATATTCGCCGTTCATCCATTTTAATTTTACCGTATCAAACACAGCGGGAGATTTACTCATATGGCGATAGTCAAACGCCTCTACTAATTCCTCCAAAGAAAAGATCTCTCTGTTGTCAGAAGGACACCATCCAAGCAAAGCCACATAATTCACAACCGCTTCAGACACAAATCCCTGATCGATCAAATCCTCATAAGAAGCATGACCGCATCTTTTACTTAATTTTTTATGGTTTTCATCTGTGATAAGCGGACAGTGTACATAAACCGGAATTTCCCATCCAAACGCCTCATAGAGACGATTGTATTTCGGCGCGGACGAAAGATATTCATTCCCACGTACGACATGTGTGATCCCCATAAGATGATCGTCTATTACATTTGCAAAGTTATATGTCGGAAATCCATCGGATTTAATCAGGATCATATCGTCCAACTCATTGTTCGGCACTGTAATATTCCCGTAAATCTCGTCATGGAATGTTGTCTCTCCCTCATTCGGAACATTCAGACGGATCACCCATGGTTTTCCTTCCGCAAGGTTTTTCTCCACTTCTTCTTTACTAAGGCCGAGACAATGCTTGTCATAAACAACAATATCTGTTCCGTCGTCAGAAACCGATGTTTTCAGACTTTCAAGACGCTCTTTATCACAGAAGCAGTAATAAGCGTCTCCCTGTTCTACAAGCTGTTTCGCATAATCCAGATAAAGTCCGGATGCCTGTCTTTCACTTTGAACGTACGGACCGAATCCTCCGTCTTTATCAGGTCCTTCATCATGAAGAAGTCCTGTTTTTTCCATTGTTCTGTATATGATATCAAGCGCGCCTTCAACAAAAACGCTCCTGGTCTGTATCTTCTACTCTTAAAATAAAATCTCCGCCTTCATGCTTTGCAATTAAATATGCATAAAGCGCTGTTCTTAAATTCCCCACATGCATTCTTCCGGTCGGACTGGGCGCAAATCTTGTTCTTACTTTATTTTCCATGTTTTTTCTCCACTTCTATTTCTTCTATTTTCCTGCTCTGTGCAGTGTCCCGGCTCTGGCCGTTTCATTTTTCTGTCACAGAACCGTCTTCTGTATAAAACTTACAGGCAACATTATAAAACAACTGCAAAAAATGTTCAAGACGCTGTATACTTTCTTTTCACCGTCTCAGTTCAATATAAGACGGCAAACTCCTGATTTCTAAAACGGAACAATCAGAAGCATCCAAGACGGAAATTCCCGCCCGGTCAAACGCTCCGTCCGCAATTTCTGTCACATGTGAAGGAACTTTATAATTTCCCGTTCTTGCCGGAGGAAATGCCAAAAGACACGTTCCGTCTTTTGAAAATAAAACTCCGTCCTCTGTATAATATCCTGCGGAGGTCTCCATTTCAATCCATCCAAGTGAAGTCAAATCTGTAAACGCACGTTCTTCAATCTCTGATATATTAGCAGGAATATAGATTTCTGAAATAATATCTTTACAGGAAGCGAATGCTCCTGCCGCAATTCCCCTACATCCTTCTGAAGGAAGTATGAGATATCCGTCTTCCGAAATAACCGACAGATCAGAAATCCCGCAAATCATTCCTGACGCGTCTGTAACAAATCCGCCGCCTATTACTGTTTTATCTCCTACACCGCCTTCTTCTAAAGCCGGATCATCCGATATATTTTCATCGATTACCGGAATGTCTGACAATTCTCCGCTGATCGGCGGATCATTTGGCAGAATCGTCTCAATGATCGGAGCATCCGGTACGGTTTCTTCTCCAGGCAAAATGTTCGATATAGTTTCTTCAGCCATCAAAGCATCCGATATCGCATCTTCAACCGGTAAAACAACTGCCGCGCTGTTTCCCGTATTCAAATCTTCCGAGCGCTCCGATATAACCGCAGGCACAGTGAAAAGATCAGCTGAAACATCTGCCGAAATCTGAATCTCGGTTACCGAAATCATAAAAGAACCTGTTGTTCCTACTCCCGCCGCATATTCGGCGACAGCTCTTCCTGCCATATCTTTCAGCCGAACACTTCCGAAATTTATCGTCTCCATTCCCTGCCCCATCATACCGACAGTCAAAACGGCTGCCATAAGAAAAACGAAAAACAGTTTTCTTATTCTGTCATACACTGCCCTTAAATATCCTGTCTCATAAAACACACCACAAAATTCCATCTTTTAATATCCTCTCATTCGCTTTGCTTTGGAAAAATTTTCCATTACTTCACTATGATAAAATACCAAAGAAAAAGGAATGCTGCAATCCCCTGCAACACTCCTTTAGCACATTTCTATATAATATTTTTTAATATGAACAGCATCAATTATACATTGATCTCCGCTTTCATACCAAGCTCTTTTTCATTTTCCTGCAAAAGCGGATAAATGACATTTTTCAGATAAGCGTCAACCTGCTCTCTTGCACGTCCTACGTATTTTGCCGGATCCATCGTCTTTTTCAGATCTTCTAAGCTCATATTAAAGGCCTGATCTTCCGCAATCAACTCAAGAAGGTTATTGTCAAGACCGTTTTCTTTTACGTTCTTTCCTGCTTCCATCGAAAGCTCTCTGATACGCTCGTGAAGTTCCTGACGATCTCCGCCTGCTTTCACCGCATCCATCATAATATTTTCCGTTGCCATAAACGGAAGTTCTGACATCAGACGTTTCTCAATTACCTTCGGATAAACGACAAGCCCGTCAACAACATTCAGACAAAGATCAAGAATGCCGTCGATCGCAAGAAATCCTTCCGGTACACTGAGACGTTTATTCGCCGAATCATCCAATGTTCTTTCAAACCACTGTGTAGCGGATGTAATTGCCGGATTCAGTGCATCAATCATCACATATCTTGACAGTGATGCAATACGCTCGCTTCTCATCGGATTTCTCTTATATGCCATCGCCGAAGACCCTATCTGTGTCTTTTCAAACGGCTCTTCGATCTCTTTTAAGTGTTGGAGAAGACGAATGTCATTTGAAAACTTATGCGCACTTGCGGCGATTCCCGCCAGCACATTCAGCACTCTCGTATCCACTTTTCTTGAATATGTCTGACCGGAAACAGGGTAACAAGCTTTAAATCCCATCTTTTCCGCGATCATCGGATCGATCTTATCGATTGTTTCCTGATCTCCGTCAAAAAGCTCCAAAAAACTCGCCTGAGTTCCTGTTGTTCCCTTCGATCCGAGAAGTTTCAAGCTCCCGAGAACATAATCCAAATCTTCCAGATCCATCTCGAACTCCTGCATCCAAAGTGTCGCTCTCTTTCCGACTGTTGTCGGCTGAGCCGGCTGGAAATGTGTAAACGCAAGTGTCGGCTGACTTTTCTGCTCTTCTGCAAATTTTGCCAGCTCGGCAATTACATTGATCAGTTTTCTGCGTACAAGTTTCAACGCCTCGGACATCACGATAATATCTGTGTTATCTCCGACATAACAGGATGTCGCGCCAAGATGAATGATTCCTTTTGCTTTCGGGCACTGTACGCCATATGCATACACATGAGACATTACATCGTGACGTACGATCTTCTCCCGTTCTTTTGCCACATCGTAATTGATATCATCTGCATGACTTTTCAATTCTTCAATCTGCTCATCCGTAATATTGAGTCCTAATTCTTTTTCTGTCTCCGCCAGTGCGATCCAAAGTCTTCTCCATGTGCGGAACTTCTTATCCGGGGAGAAAATATACTGCATTTCTCTGCTCGCATAGCGTTCGGAAAGAGGACTTACATAACGATCATTGCTCATGTCTGGTTCTCTCCTTTTTGTATCATACAATCCTTTTCTTATTTGATGCCGATCCGTTTAAATACTTCCTGATAAGCATCTTCTACATTTCCCATATCTCTGCGGAAACGGTCTTTGTCAAGTTTTTCATGTGTTTCTTTATCCCAAAGACGGCATGTATCCGGTGAAATCTCATCTGCAAGAATAATATCTCCGTGATATCTTCCGAACTCGATCTTAAAGTCGATCAGATCGATTCCCGCTTCGTCAAAGAACTTTTTCAAAACATCGTTTACTTTAAATGTATACTCTGTAATCTTATCGATCTCTTCTCTTGTAGCCGCTCCGATGGCAATCGCAAAATAATCATTGATCAGCGGATCTCCGAGATCATCGTCTTTATAACTGAATTCCAAAGTCGGTGCGAGCAGTTTTCTTCCTTCTTCGATTCCCAGTCTCTTAGAAAAACTTCCTGCTGCCACATTACGCACGATTACTTCAAGCGGAACGATCTCCACTTTTTTCACGGCTGTCTCTCTATCGCTGAGTTTCTTCTACATAATGTGTACGGAACTTCCTTCTTTTCCAAAACCTGGAATACATAATTCGTCATACGGTTGTTGATCACGCCTTTTCCGACGATCGTTCCTTTTTTCTCCCCGTTAAAAGCTGTCGCATCATCTTTATAATCAACGATCACAACATCCGGATCCTCTGTGGCAAATACTTTTTTTGCTTTTCCTTCATAGAGCTGTTCTAATTTTTTCATAACATCCACACCTGTCCTTTTCATTAATTTTTCAAATCTGGAGTGATTAGTATACGGCATGTCTTATTTTTAATACATCCCGCAAATCCGATTATAATATAAGGCGGAGGGAAAATCAACATACCCTCCGCCTTGTATTTCTGTCATCTCATTATTTTATTCATTGCCATTTAATAAGTTTTTCTTATAAACAAAGTATTATTTATTACTTTTTTATAAAAAACATTATTTAGAAACTCATCCATTAGTAAAACGAGACAAAAACTGCTTCGTTCTCTCTTCTTTCGGATTTTCAAAAACTTCCTCCGGAGTCCCCTGTTCCAAAATACATCCTCCATCCATAAAAATCACCTGGCTGGACACATCTCTTGCAAACGCCATTTCATGTGTGACGATGATCATCGTCGTCTCCTGGTCTGCAAGACTTTGGATCACTTTCAACACTTCTCCCGTTAATTCAGGATCAAGCGCCGACGTCGGCTCATCAAAACATAAGATATCCGGCTTTAACGCAAGGCTCTGGCGATTGCGACACGCTGACACTGTCCGCCGGAAAGCTGATGTGGATAATTTTCCATACGATCCGCAAGTCCCATCTGGGTCAGAAGCCTCCTTGCCTCTTTTTCAATCTCCTCATGGATCTCTTTTTTATGTTGTTTATAATCCGGTTGTTCTTTTGCGAGAAGCTCTTTTGCCAACATTACATTTTTCAGAGCCGTATACTGCGGGAACAGATTAAACGATTGAAATACCAACCCGAAATGAAGCCGTTTTTTCCGAATTTCTCCCTCCTGTGAAGTTATGGATCATGAATATCAAACAATGTTTCTCCGTTTACACTGATCGATCCACCGTCCGGTCTTTCCAGAAAATTCAAACACCTAAGCAGCGTCGTCTTTCCGCTTCCCGAAGAACCGATAATTGAAAGAACCTGTCCTTTCTCAAGAGAAAAGGTGATGTCTTTCAACACTTCCGTTCGATCAAAACTTTTACTCAAATGTTCTACTTCAAGAATTGCCACACGCTCCACCTCCTACTTGAAATAATCCAGTTTCTTCTCAAGACGTCCCAGAAGCACTGTCAAAATACCGTTAAAGATCAGATAATATACCGCTGTAAAAAAGAGCGGCCAGATGACTCCGGCAATTCCCTGCGATCCTTTCAGAAATGCCTGTCCTGCCCATATAATTTCCTGAAGCGCAATAATGCGGGCAAGAGACGTATCTTTCACAAGAGTAATGATCTCATTAGACATCGGAGGTACGATCCGTTTTACCATCTGAAGCAAAGTTACCTTGAAAAAAATCTGACTTCGCGTCATGCCAAGCACAAGCCCCGCCTCTTCCTGACCATGCGGTACTCCCTGAATACCGCCTCTGTATATTTCTGAAAAATAACATGCGTAATTAAAAATAAATGCAACTGCCGCCGCAAGAAAACGTCCGGCTTCTCCCCCGCCCCAGATATTGTTTCCCATAACAAGTCCCGGAAAGAAATAGATGATCAAAAGCTGGATCATAAGGGGCGTTCCTCTTATGATCCACACAATAATCTTCGTCAGATAACTAAGCGGTTTAAACCGCGACATCGATCCGAATGCAATGACAAGCCCAAGCGGAACCGCTCCGAGCAGTGTCACAAAAAACAACTTTAATGTCTGGAGAAATCCGATATTCAGTGATTTAAACACAATCGGAAACTGTTCTAATATCAAATCCATTTTTTGTCTACAACTCCGTCTTTTATCTTATTTCACAAGCATATCCTGAAGGTTATATTTTTCCGCACATTTCACTATGCTTTCGTCTTCATAACACTCTGCGAAGAAATCGTTCAGAGCTTTTGCAAGATCAGAACCTTTTCTGAATCCAACGCCGTACTCTTCCTCGCTTAATCTTACCGTATAAGCAAGATCCGCATAATTTGTTCCTTCTCCGATCATCGCCGTCGCCATCAGAAGATCGATCACAGCCGCATCCGACGTACCTGCCGCAACTTCCATCAACGCATCCGCCTGTGCTGTCACCGGAGTGAAATCAAGTCCGCGATTTTCCACTTCATCTTCTCCCGCGCTTCCCGATTCTACCGCAAACGACAGATCTGACAGGCTTTTCTCATCCTGATATTTATCTGCTTTATCCGCCGGAAGTACAACAACCTGTGCATTATTTAAGTATGCGTCTGTACATTCCATAGAACTTGTAACTTCTTCGGTAAGCGTCATTCCGTTCCATACACAGTCGATCGTCTTCCCGTCAAGTTCTAAGATCTTATTATCCCAGTCAATCTCCACAAACTCTACATCTACGCCGAGCTCTCTCCGAACGCCTTCGCCATATCCGCATCAAAACCGATCCATTCGCCTTCTTCATCCTGGTAATCCATCGGCTCAAAATTTGTGATTCCCACGACAAGCGTTCCTTTTTCCTTTACATAATCGAGATCGCTTTCTGAAGCTGCTTTCTTTCCCGAATCTTTCTTTGCATCATCAGAACCACATCCTGCCAACACTGAAACAACAAGTCCCGCACACAACAAAACACTTAACACTCTTCTTTTCATAGATAACCTCCACAACCAAACTTATAGTTCTCGCTTTCTTTCTTTACTAATGAGTCACTGTACCACAGTAAAGTTACCTCTGTATTCTAACATGGAGAACCCTCCGTGTCAACACACAGAGGGTCTTTCTTCTCACCGATTGTAACAGACCAGATTGTAATCTGATCTGCCAATATATATTATGCATGACTTCTTCTATGACTTCGTTTCCACTTTTCCATGATTCCGGGTTCCGGTTCTACAGACACCTCTTGGTTGATCTTATCTACTTCCCTGCGCATCTGGGCGTTTATTTCCATATATTCTTCGCTTTTTGTAATCAAAATATGGTATTCTTCAAGCGACATATATTTGTACGACGCATAAAGATACGGCTTGATCAACGTCTTATCCCCGCAGATCTGATATGCACAATCATACATTTTCGCCGACTCTTGATAGAGGAACAAACGACCGTATGCCGCTCCGAGACTTGCATAAATCTTTCCGTAAAACTTCTCATCTACAGTCTCATCTTTTTCCCCGTTTAAAATAGCCTGATATACAAGAATCGCCTCTTCCACTTCCCCGCTTTCAAGAAGATTGTCGCCTTTAAATTTCTGCCGTTCAATATCTTTTTGATTTTTCAAATGTTCCAAAACATTCTGAATACGAATCATCTCCGGCTCACGATACAAACGAGACGATTTCAAAATAGTTAAAACAAACTTTTCAACCGAACCGTGCAGACGAAGAACGTCTCTTAACTCTGATGCAAGCGCCTTCATCTCCAGTTCCTCGTCAAGCCAGTCGCAAAGCTGCCCGTTCATAATCGTATAATCGATCAAATATAAATTATTACACAGATAGTAGCACAATTCTTCTATTGTAAAAATACGGCAATGGATGCGCGTAATCTCATACGGATGTGCCGCATGTCTGTCATGACAAAGAATTAAATTTCCCATCATTGCCTCCTAAATGTATCGTCTTCTCCGCATGGAAGTCTGTCGCCGGGAAGAAATCTCCAAATCCGGCATCCCTTACGGAAATTCTGCATGTTTTTTCATCAAGAAACAGTGTCTCAAGCTGTAAACGCATGGAATACTCCGCCCTTTTCGGAAATCCGTCAAGAGACAGTGTTTCCGTTCTTACATTTCCCTGAACAAGAGACTCAATCCGAAGCTCGATGTCTTCTACGTCTTCCATGAGCACTTCCCACTGATTATTCGACTCATACCAGTGGTTCCCCCATGAAACGATCGGATACCACATCTCCTGGCCTCCAACCCGCATATTGACCGTAATCTGATCCGTCAGTTTATCTTCTGACAGATATACCGGATTTTCAATATGCATATACAACTTTCTATACGCTGTATAACAAGCGCCCTTACTGTAGAGATTATTACCGATAAATGCTCGCCGCCCGTTGCACAGCACTCGCAAAGATTTCGGATACCAGTCGTTTTCAAAACCTTCTCCTGTCAAAAATACAGAGGAAACAATCCGTTTGTCAAATACGCTCTCTATAAATTTGCTGAACATTGCATCCGCTTCTTTTGCCTTATCTTCATTCAAGACAGGATATACCATCGCAAGTTCCTTCATGTGAGCGCTTGCCACTTCATCTACTGTAACAAACGTCGTTTTTCCGCCTCCCAGCCCCGGCCGAAGCCTCCTAAGCATATACGCTTTGATCTCATTTCTGTCACAGCAAAACAGCGCTGCGTCATACTGCCACAATTCCTTCGGCTGATAAAACAGGTAATTGCAAAAACTCTCCTTGTAATCCTGGATAAAAATATTACGTTTATCAATATTCATCCGTACGGCGATTCCTCTGAGCATCTGCGCCATTTCTTCCGAAAGAGACGGAACTGTAAAAACAATACCGTCGATCTCCGGAAATGACTGAAGCGACATCTGAATAAATTGAGATAAAAGCCACACTGCGTCGTATGTTTCTTCTCCAAACTCGATCTTATCCCCAGCAAGACTTTTGCTTAGAAGTCTCGTTGCGGTAAATCCGTCTTTGATCGTAACAAGTCTTTTCGCTTCTTTTCCATACGCCACGTGTCTCGCAGTTTTCCTATGATAAGCGGAATCTGATAATTGTCCGTATCCACTTCCAGCGTATCCGGCTCCAAGTCTTTTTCGTTATAAAAACTGATCTGACATGTTTTTCATTTATCTCATATCCGATGATACTTCCCTGTCCCATGAAAAAACAACCTCCTATTGTTTAATCTTACGCCTGTTCTTTTGTAAAAATCTGCGCTGCAGCCGCATCTTCTCTTGCATATGCCTGAATTTTTTTCTTGCGCTCACTTTCGTTTTTCTCGATCAGGATATCATTCAGTCTTCCATAGCGCCCCGGTTCTCCCTGAACAGTTTCCCGCACACAAAGTTCCTTATCACTTCTGTAAGAGTTTCCGTCGATCGTCTCTTTAAAATAATATTTTAACTTTCATTTGCAAAAGAACAAACTTTTTCACATAAATATTTTCATACATCGGAGTAAGCACTTCCGTCGAATAATCGGACGATTCTTCTCCTCCTTTTTGCAGGCTGTAATAAAGCATTACCCTGCTTCCCTTCTGACCTTTATACTCGATCAGTGTTTTATCCCAAAGCTGCAGTTCAATCAGCCAGTCTTTTTCATATGAAAGAAAGAACGGAAAATAAATCTGCTTTCCACACAATTCCTGAAGGAATTTCTTTAACGTCTTTCTTGTCTGCGGACTGTACTCTCTCGTCGAATAGTATTTTAATACCGCTACTTTGCATATATCGATCGTATCCTCGCCCTTTTCATATTCACGGCAGATGATATCGATCACACTCCTGCTGATTTTTCTTTCTTCCACCACATATTCTCTCGACATATACACAAGATACGCCTGCTGAAGCCTGAAATATGCACCTTCCGCATAATACTGCTCAAACACCTGCGCTTCCTGAAATAATTCTTCCGAAAAGAGCATCTGTGTCAGGATCCTCTCTGCCAGCTTATGCGTATGTACTTCATAATCCCGCGCCTCTCTCCAAAGCATCTTCATATCAGATGTCGCGCCGCAGTAATAGCTTGCCAAATACGTCAGGATCACCTTGTCATATTGACCTTTTTTAAACAATTCAAAGCAGACATATGTAAGAAAATCATCATTCTCATAATTATTCTCTCTGATCGTTTTGCTGCAAAGTCCCAAAAGTTCATCTTCTTCGTAATTTTCAACTCCGTTTTCTCTGACGATCTCTGTCGTCAGTTCCTGAACTTCTTCTTCCTCCCGCGTTCTTCTCAGGCCGTTAATATATTTCCTGCACATATCCATATAGCGAAGCTCATAAAAAAGTCTCTGACTCTCATATGGGATAGAATCTGTATAATGCCTTCCGTCTTTTGACTCCCACACAAGCCGATCGGTTTTCGCATACAAGAATACACGCGCTCCGTTTTCCGTATACGGTGATTTCTGAGTAATCGTGCCGTCATCTGCAATAACATGAATAAATTTCATATTCGGCACTTTCGTCGTAATCCGGTATGCATGACATACATCATAAAGCGCTTTTACCCTTTCAGGATTCATAGATGCCTCTACTACAAACCGTTTATAAATGATACGAAGCTGTTCGTCAACATTTCTCCGGTCAAGCTGATTCCATGCAAACGCTTCCATCTCGTCTCTGTAATGAGCGTAAATCTCGCTGCTTTCATCTTCATATGTGATCAAGTTTGAATATAAAATGCGCATTTATGGTAATCCAATGAATTTCCGTGCATAAAATACAAATATACCGATCTCGGAAGCGCTTTGTGAAAATCCGCCGGAACAACCGAAGCCATATAATATTCATAAAGCTGAGCAATCTTAAGCTCTGCTTCCACCGCTTTTTCATACCACTGAAAATAACAGCTTTCCACACAGTTTCCTTTGATCAGAAGAGTACAGATCGCCGTCAGTATCATCGATTCCTTATACATCTTATAAGAACCGACAAGAACCGCATATAACTGTTTGTCAAAAACTTTCATCTGACTTGCAAGATTTGCAGTGTAAAGCGCCAGTTCTCTTGTCATCAGTTTATGTTTGACTGCAAACAGAAGAACCCGAACTTCAAACATTCCGAGCTTTTTCAGAGAAGAACTCTTTTCCCTGTAACATTTAAACGCCTGTAAATAGAACCAGACGCTATGCGACTTTTCATCATAAAACTGTTTTTCCAAAGCCCGAAGACGTTCACTGTATATTTTATACTCCGAATCCACTTCCACAAGCATACACAAAATCTTCCAACTATCCGGATGCTTCATAAATGACTTGGAAAGCTCTTCCGCAACCTTTCGCTGCCCGATCGTGTCATTTGACAAAAGCGTTGTCAAATACAAATAATATGAACTAAGTTCCACATCCTTACCGATGGCAAAGCGATTATAATTATATGATTCGAGAAGCCATTTCGCCTCTTCCAAACGTTTTCCGATCAGACAGATATGTGCATGCGCAAGAAGATAGAATTCATTTCTGTCATCAACTTCCCTCAGATGGCTGATCCGACGGATTGCTTCCTCGACCCATTCGTTCAGTTCCAGTTTTCCACTTTCATATTTTAAATAGTTTTTAACAATTCCCGCAAACTCTCTGTCGTTTGCACGATAATCCTCATCTCTGCTTATATCTTTTTCTACGACAACCTCATAGGTAAGAGTCTCGTACGGAGATTCTAATATGATCCTGCCGAAATTACTTCCCGGATGAAGTGCTTCCACATTCAGAAAATATTCCAGCCGGTATGAATTTCCGATAAACTCTTCCGTCGTTACACGGGTATGTTCAACAGAGAGGAATTCCCCTTCTGTATGTACGTCGATTTCTAAATATCCCCACGTATTTTTTCTGATAGTAAACGTCTCTTTCCGCGCCTCTGAAAGCGACATAAACGCCCGGCTTTCCTCCTCAAGTGTCAGGAATATCTTCTCTTTTTGCTTACATCCTACGAGAAATTCTTCCAAAGCCTGCTGATCCAGTTCCCATTTCCGCATATTTTCATAAAGCGCCTGGATCCGCTTATCTTCGTATTTCAGTATTTCGTAAAAATCTCTGGAGCGAAACAGCTTTACTGCCTCAGCCGCATCCCGAAAAGACAGCTTCTTAAAATCGTCAAGACTTTGTATCTTCCCATAGCTCGTCATAACATACGGTTTCTCGATAATCGCGGTAAATGCGACATCATACTCGCCGCCGTTGCAAACGATCGTAAACTTCCCATGTTCGACATGCCCCGGCATCAACCCGCTGCCGTCATATGTATAATATATATTGACAGGATTCCCGTCGAAACCTTGTTCGTCACACTGCACACGATAAGAAGAGGGATAGACAAGACCTCTGATCGTTCCTTCCCCCTGATTTTTCAATGAAAAACTTCCTCTGTATTTTTCCCCTTCTCCGACTCTCATTACAATATGTGTTTCCGGAAATATAATTTCCGGCTGCGGAATATGAAAGTCGCCTTTGGCAAATCGTTTGATCTTATTCTTCAAATCTGTCACCTACTCATCATTTTTGCAGCAGTCCGGGCATGAACGTATCGCGGACTGCTGTCTTTTGCCCTCGGACAAAAGTACGCTACTATGAATTATAACATTGTTCTGTCTCTTCTTGCAATGGGGTATTAAAAGAATTTCAGAGATATTGTATACAAGTATACGATATCTCTGTTTGGCTAAAATGCTCTGTTTTCAAACGATTTTACTTCAAGGGAGCATCTTTGATCATCTGCGCATATTCCAAAGGCTTGTATCCAAGTTTTTTATACAGAGCTACGGCTCTTGTATTATCTTCTTCCACTTCAAGCCTCATCCTTGTCACCGCCGAGCCTTTCACCTTATCAAGATATGCAAAAAATTCCCTTCCGATCCCTTTGGAACGAAACGCTTCCCGCACATACACTTCTTCAATCCACCAAACCATTCCTCCCGCTTCCTGAGAATAAGTTTTCGCGATCAGCCCGTATCCCGCCGCTTCGTTTTCACATTCAAAAAGAAATATCTCGGCATAGACATCAGAGCGAAGCGCCTCATCTGCAGTCCGTTCAAAATAGGTGTCCGGAACCGGATGTAATACGGCATCCGAATGATAAAACTCTCTCGCCATCTCCATATAAGTCTTTTTGTCTTCTGATCTCATTTTTCTTATCATTTACTTCTCCTTTCTTTTTCTTTTCATAAAACTTGCATTCTTTTTCACAAAAAGGC
>ENA-OQCP01000573-OQCP01000573.1-human-gut-metagenome-genome-assembly--contig:-NODE-573-length-16267-cov-2.662268_pt1 | contig 16267 bp, 32 predicted proteins | sample MGYA00242760_ERZ504583 | MGnify/ENA primary metagenome ERZ504583 (study PRJEB26092, sample SAMD00036308) | human gut metagenome | host: Homo sapiens | study: EMG produced TPA metagenomics assembly of...
GGCCAGCAATGCGCGGCGGCGCTCGGCGCTGTCGTCCTGCTGATTCAGCAGGCCGCGGCGTTCCTCAACGAGAGAGTTCGCTCGGTCGTCAGTGCGTCCAGATCGGCGCCCTCGTTCATGCACTCGTTACGAATTGCGGCGAGGCGCTGTTCAATTTCCTGCAAACGGTTCATAGTTTTCATACCTCCAAAGTTTTCTGCAAAATATATGCTTTTTTGCGGCGTTTTTCGGCCTCCGCCGTCAGTTGCCGCCTCCGCGGCAAAAGCTGAACGCGCCTCTAATGTCGTGTCGTCGTATGCCGGAAAGTCAACGGCGGCCACGTCATAGACTGTTTTAATGCGGTTTATTCTCCGCGTGTATCGGCCCGGTATATTCTCGTAGGTGTCCGCGGAACGGTCGGCGACAAAACAAAAGCTCATTTTGTCGATATATCCGCCCTTGATTTCCTCGTACATGGCGCGGGCCTCTTGTGTTCCGCCGAGGCGGGCCGTTACCTTGAGGCCCGTGTCGTCGATCGTGAGCACGAGAGAGCCGTTCCGCGTCCGCGCGACGGGCTTTCCCGTGTGGTTATAGTTCATTACCACATCGGACAAATCCACGCCCGCGAAAGCGGTGCGGGAAATGATCTCGCAATATTCGACACCGTTCTCGGTATACAGCACTGTCGGGCGCTCAAATACCGCCGCATATCCCTCGACGATGTTCTCGCCCTCTGCGCCGCCCTGCGCCGTGCGCATTTCAAACGGCAGATAGTAGCGATCTTTTGTAATCATGTTCCTTCACCCTCCTGTTGTGGTTCCGTGCCCGCCGGGGCGGGCGTAGGCGGCGCGGCTGCGCCCGTTGGCGTGATCTCGGTTTGTTCCGCATACTCTTTGCGGATGAAATACCGATCGCCGCGCGGGCCGATTCCCGGCATATTCCAGACGTCGAGCGCTTGATTCTGTGTCATCATGCCGCGATCGAAAAGCTGTGTCGTGACATTGAGCTTTGTGTTGTTGCTCGCATATTGCAGACGGTTCGCCGAGTAAAAAACCGAATTTCCGAACGCTTGCTCGCGCGGAGAGAATAACATATTTGTCAGCACGAGCGAGAGTTGAATCGCAAACGGCTCGAGCTCTCCCTCATAGTATGCGTTCCACTCGTCCTCATTGAACGAACTTTGCAAGATTGCCTTGTTCGTGTTGAAGTATGTATAGACGTTTTCTTCGATGGCCGCTTTCTGCGCCGCGTTGATAACAGTCGCACGGCTCTCTATCTGCTTGACGTCGGCATATTTCGTATCGACGAGCATAACGCCGCCGTTGTTGTCGGCGCTCAAGTTGGCTTTTATGAACCGTTGACGTTCTTTGTCACGTCCTCCGGGCGCAACGGCTGCGCGATTTTGGCGAGAAAGCGAATCGTCGCGCTCTGCTTAATGCCCTCGATAATGCCTTGATTCTGCGCGTTCAAAAGCTGCATTGTCGGGTTGAGAGCGTGGTTCGTTTCTCCGAAAAAGTCGTTTTTGTACTGGTATTGATTCAGAATACCGACGTCCTCGAACTCGATCGCGGCCCAGTTACCTCCGCCCAGTTGGTAGCGCAGATATGGGCGCCTTGATACTCAATCACTCTGCCGATTGCGGCAAAACAGGATAAACGCCGACAACGCGCTCGTAGTCCTCCGAGTAAATCGGCACAATAAATGCGTTGTTATCGACCTTGAGCATAGTCGCAAGCCGATAAACGAATTTGTAACCGTCCATAAACGGGTTAGGGCGGTTTTGCAATACGGGCTCAAGGCTCTTGCACTTCGTTCCCGTGAGTTTCGGTGTCAGCTTGGCCGCCTGTTTGGCGAAAGCATGAATCGCCGCGCGGGTGAGATCGGCCTCGTAGATACTGCCCTCGAAACTCGTAAACGCGGGCGTATATCCTGTGAGCGTCTGGAAATACTGGCCGACTGCCTGTTGCTGTCGCTCTTTTTTGAAAATTTTCTCAAACAGGCCCAAAACACAGCCCTCCTAAATGACCGCTTGCAGGTCGTCGTAATGGTTTATCAACGCGATATAGGCACAAATCAACGCGATCGTGCCGTCTATGCGCTGCGTTAGGTCGATTCCCTTGATCGGTTTGATATTCCCGTTCGTGTCGGCGAGTACCTCGGTATTTGTGAGACACATTTGCAAAACGGGGTTGTTGTTGTGAACGATACGGCCCGCGGCAAGATCTGCTTTTAACTCTTTCATAGGGGCCGAGAGTGTGAGCGAGCCTTGCCGAACGGGTATCATGCACCGCTCGCCGAACTCTTGCTTGAACTCCCGCAAAAGCGTGTCATCGATATGCCACGGGTCATAGGCAATATAAATAATATAAAAATCATCGTCGTCGCGTAGCTCGCGGAACCAGTCAAGAAAGACGTGTTTATCAACTTTCGAGCCCGGGTATGACCGCAAGAGCCCTTGACGCTCCCACAGCAAATAGGGCGCCTCGTCGCGTTCGCGTCGGTTGCCGTCCGTCGTCTGCGCCGCGAGAACGTCCTCGGGTAGCCAGAACATGGCGCGGGCGTATATGTGAGGGTCGCCCGGTATCATTCCCAGCGCGACGGCGGCGTTTAGGTCTACGCTGTCAGCAGCGTCGAACCCGCCGACGCCGTACCGTAAGTGCAGCTTTTCGAGATCGGCCTCGAAATCGTTGTGAATGTGTTGCCATTGTAACCACGCGCTCGAGCGGTTCTCTGGAAAATTGAAGTCTTTGACGAGCACGGTCGGCAGAAATGCGGGGTCGTCCTTTGCTTTCTGGACGCACTCTCGCAAAAACGAAACTTTCTTGATCGTGCCGAGTCCCGGGTTTGCCTTAATCCATGCGTCGGGGTCTGTCCATTCCTCGCGGTCGTCGAGTTCATAGATAAAGCTCAAGAAATGGACGTTCTCGGCCTTGCCGTCGAGGATATTGCAAGCGTACTTGTATTGATCGTCAAAAATGCCTCCGCGAACGAATCCGTTTGTCGAAATGCAGAACAAAAGCGGCTGCGGGCGAGTGCCCGCGCCCATGCTCTGCTTCATCAAGTCGTAAATGTCGCGGTTCTTGATGGCGGCGAGCTCGTCAATAACGACCATTTGCGCGTTGAGGCCGTCGAGGCCGTTTGTGTCGGCGGCGAGCGGTTTGATGAACCCGAGGTTCACCGCACAAAATAGATCGTTTTGCCGCTTGCGCACGAGCTTGCGAATCGCGGTCGAATTTCGCTGCATATTCCAGCACTCGACAAAGCCCTTTTTTGCTTGCTCGAGCGGGTCGCTATGTTGTAGATTTCCGGGGCGCCCGCGCCGTCGTTTAGCAGCATATCGAGCTCGATCGCCGCCGTTTCGGTTGTCTTGCCGTTTTTACGGCCCTCGATTATGAGAATCTCGTTGTACTGCCTGTACCCTGTGTTCTTATCGACAAAGCCGAAAATCGCCTCGAGGCGGGCTTTCTGGAAAAGCTCAAGCGTCAACGGCTCGCCGCGGCGTCCCTGCGATTGCTTGCAGAATTTCTCTATAAACTCGATATGATGATCGGCGACCGCCGGGTCGAAAATATAGGGCTCATATTTCTCGGGGTGCTCAATCTTATCGAGCAAGTGCCGCATTTGCTGTTTTATGCGGCGGCCCGCTGTTATCTTCCCCGATAGGATAGCGCGGGCGTATTGCTCGAGGTATGATGGGCCGTTCATTTTCTCTTTGCGATATGGTTCAGAATCGCCGCGGCCTCCGGGTCAAGGCCCGAATCCTCCGGGGCCATATCGACGAGCGCCTTGATCGCGGCGGTGTAGTTTTTAACCATCGTGTTATAAATCTCGACCTCGGGGGCCTTTTTCGTGCCCCGCTGGTTCTCGCCGTTCTGGTACTCGTCCGTATAGCCTTTCTCGTTGATCGCGGCCTCGAGCTCTTTGAGAGAGGCGGCCATAAAAGCCGCCCTTTCTATGAGTCCTGTCGCAATTTTTAGGCGGTCTTTTGGCAAATTTGCAAAGATTTTTTTATACTTTGCTGTCTCTTGCTTAATATATTTATTTTTAATAAACTCTGCCAAAATACTACACCCCCTTTATGTGCGCCACTCGGTAAAAGAGAGGTTGACCCGCGGTCATCTGGCCGCCCACCCGTAAAAATTTTATGGGGGGAGTAGCCGCCCCGCGCTGTCGAACCGCGCCCGCCGTGGTTTGTGCTTCGGGCCCGTGCCCGAGTGCTCGCCGAGCTCGTCGGCGTTGTGGCACTCTAGGCAAACGTACTCAAGATTAGCCGGGTTCAGCGTGACGCTCTGATCGTCTATGTTCCACGGCTCGAGCTTGATTTTGTGGTGCAGAATATAACCCGGCTTCACGACGCCGCGAGCGAGGCAACGCTCGCACAGTCCGCCGAGGTCGTCGATGTAATGCTTGCGGCATTTCTTCCACGCCGCCGAGGCGTAAAAAGATTTTGCAAATTCCCGCGCCATAGCTGCCCCCGTGCAAAGCAATAGAGGGCCGCCGCTATGGCTGCCCTCTATTCGTATCGTACACATAATAGCACACAAAAGCGGCGCGTAGTCCGCAATTCACTCGAGGCCGCACCCCGTTGCCACGTCGCAAGGAACGCCGCGCGGCGCGTGTAGAAGTCCGAGCGGCTATTCCGCCCACGTTCAAACGCTCGTAGGTGTAGCGCTTGCCATCTGCGCAGTTGAGTGAAATCGCCCGTTGCAAGTCCTGCCTCATTTTCTCGGGAAGATCGCCCCCGATGGCTCATACGCCTCTTGCACCCGGCGCATGGTCTTAACATACCCGAGGCGCTCGAGGGCGTCGATGGCCTCGACCTTTGACGCCGTAGGGTTGCCCGTCTTTCCCTTTGCCCCCGGCAAGTAGGCCCGAGCTTTCTCACCGCCGCGCATTGTATACTCGGCACACTGTACGCCCCCGGCGCCGAGAATTTCCTCGACCGCGTCTCGATACTGCCGCTCGCGGCGCGGTTGGCCGCGGACGATGTAGAGCGCCGCTTTGAGCACGTCTCTCGACTTCTTTTCTCGTTTCACTTTCCGCGCCCCCTCTCCATGCGGTCGGCGGTCGTTACATACAGCCACGCGACGCCGCGGTTCGTGCCGTAGAGCTCGACCGGGAAACGCCCGCCGTATTTGCGGGCGACGATCTTTTTGAAATTCGCGTCAGCCGGGAACGCTTCTTTCATGCCGAGGCCATAGAGGCAAATCAAGCTCGCAATCCGCTCGCCGATTCCGTCTATGCTCTTGAGGTACGTTCTGGCCTCGGTATAATCTGCCGTATTCAGATAGTCGAGGCAGATTTCGCCCTCGATGACGAGGCGAGCGATATTCGAGACATAGCGGGCGCGGTATCCGAGGCCGACGCTCTTGAGCCGTTCCGTGGCGTTGCGCAAGACGTCGGGGCCGGGAAACGCTCGGTAAACGCCGAACGGGCCGCCGCACAAGTCGCCGAGGGCTGCACACATTCGCGTAACCGTGGCGCGGGTCTTTTCGACGCTCATTCCTTGGCCTATCACGAGGGTTATGATCGTCTCCCATAGGTTCGGCCGCAAGAGCCTCACGCCGTTCGCAATGCCGGCCGCCTCGGTCGTCGGTGCGTCCTGCCACGGTATCGCCGCCCGCATGGCGCTATAATCTGTTTGCAGATCGAGGTATCGGAACCAGTGCGCGGGATGTCCGGGCATATCTGCGCAAGAAATCTTGACGCCCGAGACGCTCGAGACGCCCGAGACGCTCGGCTCTATTTTTTCGAGCAAGGCTTGCCGTCGCCCATCAATGACAAGATATTTCGACGGGCCTATTTCGACCCATCGAAAGCAATGCCCGCTTTGAGCGATTTTGTCGAGGTCGAACCCCGACGTTTTGATTCTTGTGACGATAGCGTTTTCAAGCTGCATTTTTAGCCTCCTAAAAAATAGCCTCTGTGAATTTCCACCCGTTCGGGCGGGCGAATAGCTCTATAAACAGACGGCGGCGGTAAACATACGAGCCTTGCAAACGCCGCACGGCTTTGCTCTTGACTTCGACGACCTCGACCGAGCCGTTTTTGTAGACGATGAAAAAATCTGGCGTATATTTTGCGCTGTGCAGCTTTAGGCCGCAATACTCCCCGGCGGGCATGAGCAAAAATTCCTTGTGTGCCTCTACCGTGTCGATCAAGCCCGCGTAGATTTTAGGGGCAATTTCTGCCTCGTAATATCTGGCCTCTAGGGCGCTCTCGAACTCGTCGGCGCGTTTTGGCCGCAAGGTTTCCTTCTGGCCGCGGCGTGATTCAGCGCGGCGGCGATCTGTGCGCGGGCCGCTGGCCCGAGGCGGTCAATGTCCTTTTCGCTTAGTCCCATGCGGCGGGCCCTCCCTGTGCATTTTGAGGTAAATATACCAGCCGAGCGCGTCCGTATAGCGAGCCTCGGCCTCGTTCAGAATCCAGCCCGGGTATTTTTTCGCCCAAAAATCGGGGTCGTGCAGTAGCGCAGAATCTCGCGCGATTCTCTCAATGCCCCGGCGGGTATATTTGCAGTCAGCGGGGCGCGGGCTTTTCGGCTGCGCGAGGCCGCGGCTCTGTTTCCAGCGGCGCGAACGCTTGGCGTCTTTCAGCAGATAACGGGCGAGCGCCTCAATGCTGCCGCGCTCGAATTGCAGACGGTCGGCATTGCACCGCCCGAGCCGCTCTCCCTTGCGTGCCCACAGGCTTTCTATTTTGTCACGGTCGAGGCCGCACGACAAAACAACGTGGTGATGATAGCGAATCCCCTTGATGCCCGCGGCGGGGTCGGCGTCCTTGTGTTCGGTGACAATTATGTATTTCAGCGGCGCCCCGCCCGCCTTTTTGTTGGCGGCGGCAAGGCGACGAACGAAATTGTCACGATCTCGCGGGCCTCTGCCTCGGTCGTCGGCTCTTGGCCGGGGCCGTAGGTGAGCGTAACGTGCAAATCGCGCTCGTCAAAATTCGTAATGACCAGTTGCACAAGATGGCGGCGGGCGTTTCGGTCGTTGAGGTTTGCTTGCGCCTTTCTCGTTGGCAAGCGCCGGGGCGCGGCGGCCTCTTTGTCGTAGTCTTTCGAGGCGTCCGTTCCCGTCATGGGGTAAATATCGACTTCTTGATATTTCGCCGAGGCGATCGTCTTTCCGCAAACATGGCGGCGCTCTCTGTAAAAAGATTTCATGCGTTCCGTTCCTTTGCTGGCCCCGGCATGGTTCGCGGGGGAAAGATTTTCTTTTTCTGGTAGAAAATGAGGCTCGGGGAACTCGCGGGGACAAACACCGGGCGAGGCGTCAGGTTAGTTCTTTGGCTATGTTCAGTAGCCCTCGCCTCGTTTTCCCCGCCGCCCCTTTTCCCCGGCATTTATAGACCGTCGCTATTTTAATACCCTATACAAGCCCGCCCGCGGCCCGAGGGCCGCAAACGCGCTGTTCTTATATATAAGGTAGAGAAAAGCCCGCCGGGGCTTTAGTAGAAAAATGCCCGCGGCGGTGCTGCCGATAGTGACGAGGACGAGAGAGGCGACGAGTTGTGTCACGCCTTGCGCGAGGCTGATCGTCTCGCAATCAAGGCCCCCAGCCGTGCCCAGCGCGAGCACGAGGCCCGCGATCAAGGCCGCGCCGCCCGCGTGAGATTTCACCTTTGCGAGCCTTGCCGCCCGTTTGGCGGCTCGCGGCGGCGTCTCTCGACGGCCTTGTATTCGATTGTCGGGTAAATCGTCACGATAGAGCCCGCCGGGGTTGGCGTGATCTCAATGATTTTCTCGGTCAATTTGTTTCACCTCCCATTCTCTCGCATACGTCCACGATTGCGGCCCGGGTCGTTTGAGTTGTACGGGCTTTTCGTATTTCGTGGCCTTTTCCACTTTTAATAGGCGCAGTTTCTTGTATGGGGCGCCCGCGTATGCTTCGAGTTCAATGCGCGAAAGACAGGTTTGCGCGACCATGCTGTTGCTCATTTCGTCCGGGCTTATCTCCATGATCGGCACAAGATAGGCGGGCTCAAATTCTCCGACGATCATTCCCGCGCCGCCGTCCTTTTTCGTCTCGTACAAAAATACGCGGTCGCAGTAATGCGGCATTTTGCCCTTTCTCACTTCGATCGTCTTTTTGCCCTCAAAAATGAGGTCGGCGTATTCCTTGTGAATTGCAATAATTACGTTCATTGTTCTCACCACTTTCAAAAATTACGACCATCGACGGGAACGGCGCGGGTGCTTTCCCGTCTCCGAATTTCAGCCGCCCGCGCACAAATCGGATTTTTGCGTTCTCGATAATGTAGTCGTGAAACCACCGCGTATCTGTTCGCGCGGGAAGTAGGCAAACGACGAGCGTTCCCGGCTTTCTCGATTCCTCGTATGCCTTTTTGACCCACTCGCCGACGGTTCGACCATACGGGGGATTGCAAAATACTTTCATCCCCCCCCAGTCCTGTTTTAGACCGTCTTGTTCTACCGTAAAATAGCGCTTGCACTTTGCGTTTTCCGGGGTCGCGCACGGGTCAAGGTTAAAGTGAAATTCCGCGTCGAGATCGGCGAAAAAGCCCGCCGGGGTTGCCCATAAATCAGTTTTAGAGCTAAAAAATAGGTCTTTGTTCATTTTCTCCGCCTTATACAGATTCTTGCCTCGTAGACGTGTCTGTTCGCGTGATGAAAAGAGTGCCTTTCGCGTTCTTGTAGATTTTGCATTTCGAGTATTCGTCGAGTGCCGTCGAGGTCGCCCCGATTTCCTCGTCTTGCACGAGCTCGGCGATCTCGACGAGCATATCGCGCACGTCGGTCGAGAAATCGGCAAATAGGGCATTGATACGCCCGCGGGCCGTCCATACATTGGCGAGGCGGCGGCCCTGTTCACAGTTGCAAGTGCGGCTCGCCCATGCGTCGGCGTCCTCTTGCGTCTTGATTGAGCCCGCCGGGGCCTCTGCCGTTGGGCGCGTCTGGCCGCAATAGCGGCAGGCGCCCACGAGAGGCACGGGGCGCGGCGTCCAGTAGTCGGGCGACGGCTGCGCCATAATAAAGCGCATGAAATCCGCCGAGAAAATGCACCGCTCGACTTCTTCCTTGCGGGCGTATGCTCCGAGGTCGAACCGATAACGGCGACCGAGCCGCCTGTTCCTGCTTGTTCATGTTTTTACCGCCTTTCGAGCTTTGCGACGTACTTACCGTAGGACAGAGGCGCAAGCCCCTGTGCCGCGCGGCGCTTGTTCTCGTATTCGAGTGACGAGAGAACCACTTTGAGTGACGAGTGCGGGCCCGCCTTAGAGATCGCACCTTTGTGCGTCGTTTCCGCAAGCTGTTTTTTTGCCATGTCGAACCTCTTTCCGTTTTATGTTCTGGTATGCGCCGCGGTTAGACCGCCGCGGCCCGCTTGCCGTCTATGTACTGTTTGAATTTTGCCGAAAAAAATCTCGGTTATGTCGTCGAGCCCTGCCGCCGTGGCGCCGGGGGTTCGTAAATCCTCGAGGCGGTCGCTTTCAACATAGAGCGGAACCGCCGGGAGAAAAGAGCCGTCGGGGCCGCGCAGGGCCGTCACGCCGATCTGTGTAAATTTCTTTTTCATGGGTCGATTTCCTCGTCCTCTCCGTGGGTGTGTTCCATTCCGATATATTCCTCGCGGTCGGCGCGTGGGTCGAAAACCGTCTCGTCGTCGTCCTCGGCTATATAATCGGCGTCTTTGCGAGCGACTTCTCGGCCCACGGCGACGCCCATCGAGAACGCAACGACCTCGAGGGCGAAAAGCATTGCACCGCCGAACGCGGTGAGAATGATTGTTTCAAGCATTTTGTGCCCCCGATTCCGCCGCGGCGGCGTTGGCCCAGTACATGGACCCGTGTTTCTCGGCGTATTCGTCGAACCATTCGCGCACCGCTTGCCTCCAAAAGCTCTTGTCGGGGCGCGTGTCGTCAAGTTCGAGGCGCTTGAGACATACGTCGAGCGGCGGCAAAAGCCGCGTTACCTCAATTCTTGCGCCGAAAAAGCGGCGAGCGAAATATTCCGGGCTTGCGCTTGATATAATGACCCATGCGTCGCCGTGGGCGTCCTGCCTCTTGTTATTGAGGTATGCGATAAAGGCGTTGCGCAGGGCGATTGCGGCGCCCAGTGTGTGCGGCTTGCCGCATGATCTGTGCCATAGCAAAGCGCGTTTTGAACGGCGTCCATGTCGAAAACGAGGTCGTCGGGGCCCATGTTCTCGCGGACAAATGTGCTCTTGCCCGCAAGCGGCTGGCCGTAGACTATGTGAACGGTTTTCATCGTCTGCCTCCTAATCATTTAGCTCGATCGTCTTGTATAGGTCAACGTACAGGCGGCGGGCTCCTTTCTCGATTTTGTAGTGCGGAACCCGCGTCACGCCCTGCCGCTCGAGGCGGCTTAACTGTACGCACCTGTTTGCCGCTGGAATATTGCGGGCCGCAATTCTTGCGACGGTCGTTCCGCGCACACACCCGCTCGGAATGTAGAACGTGACGATCATGTCGTTCGCCTTGACGGTGATTCCATTGTCTGCGAGCATTTCCTCGAGGTTTTTCGTAACTTCCCGCAAATAGTTGAGGTCGTTGCGGGTCAGTGTTACGAGCTCGAATCCGTCCGGGATATTGATATACATTTTTTAGCCCCCTTATTCTGCCCACATTCGCGCGGACGTCTGGCCGTTCAGCCATCTTCGGCCTCGCTTTTCACTTTGGCGATCGGTGTCGCCGTTGACATTTCGTGCACGATGTTCTCTATCTCGTCTAACCTCCCGCGCAATCCGTCCATTTTTGCGCGGATACTGTTTTGCTCTTTTGCAAGCTGCGCGACGCAGTCGGCAGTCCCTTTCATATCGCGGAAAACTTGCAAGCCGCACATGTCGTACAGCTTTGCGGCGGTCTTTTTGTTCGGAATTGCCGGGTGATAGTCGTAGACAGGCTTGACGATTTCGCTATACTCGTCTATGCTGATTCTCCGCTGTGCAAGAGCGGTAAATTCTTCGTATGTCATGGTTTTACTCCCTCACAAATATCGCAAGGCCGCCCGCGGTTCGGTTGCGAAACGTTCGGGATAGAGGCAGGTAACGGGCGCCGCCTCTAGGTCTTGCGGAATTTTCAAATCCTCGCGCGGGCCGTAAATCGTGCCTCTGCGCGGCCCGGGTGTTGTCGGTCGATGGCGATAAAAACGTATGTCGCGGGCGGTATCACCGCGAGTAATTCGCCGAGTGTCATCTCACCGCACACGGCGCATAGACGAGCGGCGGAAAATCATCGGGGCCGAAAGCACGGGCGCTCGCCGTCGCTTTGAAAGCGCTCCAATCAATCACCCGCCCACAGCGCGGCAAATTTCTGGCATATCGCCGCACTCATTGCAAAGTAATTCGGCGCCGCATTTTTCGCAGTAGGTAACGCCGTAGTCGTCCAGCGCCGCGCGGGCGCTCTCTTTTGTTTCCATTGTCTGCCGCCTTTCTTATGCCGCCGGGTTGTTGTTTGCGTCCGTGTCGAACAGATACTCGAATTTGCAATTAAACAGGCGCAAGAGCTTTACGATTTCCGGGCGAGTAAATTTCCCGTCCTTTTTCTTGTTTTCGTATGTTGCGCGGGACACGCCGAGATACTCTGCAACGTCCGTATTTGTCATTCCTGCTCGGCGCTGTTCTGCCTCGAGGTTGCGAAACATATAACCACCTCCATAAAATGTTTGCGTTCTGCGTCCTTACAAGCTCATTATAGTCGCAATACGCAACCTTGTCAACGCATTTTGCTAAATTTTGTTTGCAAAATGCAATCTTTTGTATTGACGGCTCCCGTGCGGCAATGTATTATATAAGAAAACGAGGGGGTTATACCATGACTTTTAGTGAAAGACTTTTGTTCGCTCGCAAAGAAAAGGGGCTCACGCAAGAACAGCTTGCCGAGGCTATCGGCGTCGCAAAAAGTACATATACAGGTTACGAAAAGGGAAACAGAGAACCCGACCTTTTCAAAATCAAGAAATTGATTGAGGTTCTCGGCGTTAGTTCTTCTTGGCTCCTTGGCCTCGACGATAACGACGGCGGCGTTTCTCTCCCCGAGTGGAAAATGCTAAAAAAATACCGCGCTCTCGACGAGCGCGGCAAGGCTGCCGTTGACGCAACCCTTGAGCGTGAATATGTGGAAAGCACCCGTTTCAGCGCTGTCGCGGCCGACGCCGCCGAAACCGTCCGCGCCCGTTTCCGACGCGGTTGAACTGGAAAGCACCGCGCAGGGGCGAAAAAATAACAGTACCGCTTTTTGTCCGTGGTGTTTGGGTTGTCTTTGTGTTTTACATATAGCGGCCCAGTATAACATAATACAGCAAGGCCCCGCCGGGGTCATTGCACAAATTTTGGAAAGAGGTTTTTGCTATGATTTCTATTTCTGAAAAGCGCCCCTTAAAAGGTTCGAGCCTTGTCGCCCTGCCTCTCGACTATGTTGCCCTCGACATTGAAACAACTGGCCTCTCTCCCACGTTCGACGAGATTATCGAGCTCTCGGCCGTCCGTGTTCGCGGCGGCAAGCCCGTCGCCGAATATACCCGCCTCGTAAAGCCCTCGGCCCCTCTTGACCCCTATGTTTCCGAGCTTACGGGCATTACAGACGAAATGCTCGAGAGCGCCGCGCCGATTGCGGCAGAACTGCCCGCCTTTTTCGATTTCGTCGCGGCCGACGTTATTGTCGGTCACAGTGTCGCGTATGATGTGAATTTCTTGTATGACAGCGCCGAGCGGTGCGGCCTGTCCGTTCCTACGAACGACTATGTTGATACGCTGCGCCTGTCCCGCCGTCTGTATGCCGATTTGCCCGACCACAAGCTCGCCACGGTCGCGCAGTATCTCGGCGTGAATCAGTTGCCCGAGCACAGGGGCCTCGCCGACGCGCTGGCGGCCGCGCAGTGTTTGGAGGCAATGCGCCAGCACGTCGAGAACGACGGTGTTGACCTCGCCGCGCTGTTCAAGTCGCACAGCGGAAAGAGCGGCTCCCGCCTCGACCTCGCCGCGCTGGTTGCCGATGGCGAGCCCGACGAAACGAGCCCGCTATTCGGCAAGGTATGCGTATTTACTGGCGCTCTTGACGGTATGACTCGCGCCGAGGCCGCGCAAGCCGTCGTAAATATCGGCGGTTCCGTCGGCAACGGTGTCACAAAGAAAACCGACTTTCTCGTTGTCGGCTCTACAGATTATTGCGCCTCTGTAAAGGGCGGCAAAACTGGCAAGCTGAAAAAAGCCGAGGATTTGCAGAAAAAGGGCGCAAACCTTGCCATTATCGACGAGGGCGCTTTTTACGACATGTTGGGCGAGTGATTATGGCACAACAAAAAAAGGCCGCCGGGGCCGAGTTTGACGGTACGCCGCGGGCGGTAATTTACGCCCGGTATAGCAGCACTCACCAGCGCGAGCGCAGTATTGAAGATCAAATAGCCGATTGTCGTGCCTATGCCGAGCGGTGCGCTCATGGTCGTCGGTATGTACGCCGATCGCGCGATCAGCGGCAAAACAGACGAGCGGCCAGATTTTCAACGCATGATTGACGACAGTAAAAAACGGCAGTTCGACCGCGTTATCGTCTGGAAACTCGACCGTTTCGCCCGTAACCGATACGACAGCGCCCTCTATAAACACAAGCTCAAGCAAAACGGCGTTTCGGTGCTTTCCGCAATGGAAAATATCGGCGAGGGCGACGAGAGTATTATTCTCGAGGCAATTCTCGAGCGTCCGCCGAGTATTATAGCCGTGACCTCCGAAAAAAGGTCTTGCGCGGCATGACAACGAGCGCGAAAAAAGGCTTGCATAATACGGGTTCTGTGCCGTATGGGTATCGCCTCGAGGGCGAGAGCGCCGTTCCTGACGGCGATCGGGCCGAGTTCGTCAAACACGTTTCGAGGCATACGCAAACGGGGAGACGCCCGCCGAGCTATACCGTGAAATGCAGCGCCGCGGCCTCGATACAAAAGTCAACGGGCGCGAGGTGAGTGACAATATAATCGGCTCGATATTGCGTAACGAGAAATACACGGGCCGCGGTATGTGGCGCGGTATTCCCGTCGAGTGGCCCCGGCTGATTGACGACGAACTTTTCGAGGCCGCGCGGGCGCGTACCGAAGAACCGCCGCGCCCCTGCCGCATATAAGGCGGCCGAGCCGTTCATTTTGTGCGGCAAGGCGTTTTGTGGTTATTGCGGGGCGCCGCTCATGTCTGGCGGCGGCAAGGGGCGCAGTGGCAAATATTACAGGCATTATATTTGCAGGACGAAAAAGCGCGAGCGAGCTTGCGGAAAGAAAACCGAGGACAAAGATTTTCTCGAGTGGTATATCGTCGAGCAAACGTGCGCGTATGTGCTGGCCCCGGAACGGCTCGAGTATATCGCCGATCGTGTCGTCGAGTGCTACAAAGAGAGTTTTGACGGGCAACGTGTCAGCGCCCTCGAGGCCCGCATTGCAAAGCTCGACCGTGATCTCGACAAAACGACCGACTTGCTCTTTGCGGCCCCCAGCGCGGCGGCGGTCGATCGTATAAATAAGCACGTCGTCGTGCTTGAGGCGCAGAAAGGCGAGCTCGAGGCCGAGCTCGCCGGGCTCAAGATCGCGGCGGCTATAACGTACACCCGCGACGAGGTCGTTGCGTGGTTAAAGCAATTTTGCAATGGCGACCCCCTTGAGGCCGAGTTTCGGCGGCGCATTGTCGAGACGTTCATAAATTCCGTGTACGTCTACGACGACCGAATCGTTATTTATTTCAATGTGCGCGGCGGTAAACAAATCAGTTACGCCGAAATGCTTGAGAGTGCTGGCGACGTCGAGTCCCTGCCGCCGGGCCCGGAAAACAAAAAAAGCGGCGGCCCCGATAACGGAACCGCCGCAAGCAATAGCAAAGAGAGATTTTTACACGGAAAAAATACCGAACAAACGACCGAGAGCGCGGTTCGTTTTTGTTCGGGTTTGGTTCACCAAAAAATGCTCCCCAGCTTAGGCTGGGGAGTTTTTTTGGCGCTTCCGTGCGAGGAATCGAACAGGACGGCCGCCCGCAGGCGGCAAAAACAATCCTGCGGATTGTTTTTTAGTCCGCGGGAGATGGACGCACGGGTCACCAAGAAGCACTACTTCATTTGAGGTAGTGCTTTTTTCTATATATTGTACTTTTTAGGGAGTAGAGGAGTGCGGGAATCGAAAAGCCCGGGCCCCGCGTCCGGCGTACCGCGGGGCAAAAACGCCCTGCGGGGCGGCGATGGGAAAATGAGGGATGGCGGTAGGTTTCGGCGGGGTGTGGGCACCACGCCCTACGCACGGATTTTAAGTGGGGCCGTAGGGCGGCCAGCCCTCTGGCCGCCGTGGAGTCTTGCGGCGGCGGGAAGTTGCCCGGGATGGATGAATCCCTCCCCTACGAATTGACCGTAAGAGGGATATGGCGTCGGGTTGCGGGCCGGGCATGCCCGGCCCCTGCACGGGGTGTCGATGGGAAGATGGAAAATGGCACAAAACCGGGCGGTGGTGCTTGCATAATTTCGCTGCAGGCTTATAATATAATATAACTGTTGTTATAAGGAGGGGTGTGCCACGGCGCAGACCAAACCACAAAAACAGGTGCTGGGGATACTGGGCGGGCTTGGGCCTGCTGCCAGCTGCTATCTCTACCAGATGCTGATCGACCACACCCCGGCTGCGCGGGATCAGGACCATATCGACATTGTGATCTCGTCCCGGGCGTCCACGCCCGACCGCACAGCGTTCATCATGGGTAAAAGCAAGGATGACCCTTTGCCGTGATGGAGCAGGACGGCTTCAGCTTGGTGCATTACGGCGCCACGGTGCTGGCAATCCCCTGCAACACGGCGCATTACTTCTATGACCGTCTGGCCGAGGCACTGCCCGTGCCGGTGCTGAACATGCCCCGCCTGACGGTGGCCGATGCCAAGCGGCGGGCTGCACAAAGCTGGGCATCCTTGCCACGGACGGCACGCTGGCGGCTGAAACCTACCAGATTGCCTGCCGGGAACAGCAGATCGACTGGGCTGTGCCGTCACCGGAGCATCAGCAGGAGGTCATGTCAGTCATTTATGACGACATCAAGCAGGGCAAGCGCGCCGACATGACGAAGTTCGGCGCGGCGGTGCATGACTTGAAAAAGCAGGGCTGCGATATGGCCGTGCTGGGCTGTACGGAGCTGAGCCTTGTCAAGCGGGACGAACATTTGGGAGCGTTCTTCATCGACAGCACCGAGGTGCTGTGCCGGCATGCGTTACAGGCGTGCGGGGTGGAGCCGGTGGGGTTCTAAAGGCGCGAGGAGCGGCCGGAGGGCTGGCCGCCCTGCGGCGCGGCAAAGCTGCC
>ENA-OQCP01000576-OQCP01000576.1-human-gut-metagenome-genome-assembly--contig:-NODE-576-length-16224-cov-2.728769_pt1 | contig 16224 bp, 25 predicted proteins | sample MGYA00242760_ERZ504583 | MGnify/ENA primary metagenome ERZ504583 (study PRJEB26092, sample SAMD00036308) | human gut metagenome | host: Homo sapiens | study: EMG produced TPA metagenomics assembly of...
CGCCCGGTCCGCCCCGCCAAGAGCGAGGCACCCCGCAGCCGCGGCCGGAACGCCGCCCCCGCACGGACGAGGATCCGGGCTGATGCTGATCAGCCGCCGCCCGCCCCAGCAGAAGTTCACCAACTTTGAAGAGTATATGACCGCCCACGGCGGTGCCACCGCACCCATTGAGGATCACACCGATGAAACCTGAGCCGTTTGCCCCCTGGCAGTGCCCGCTCTGCGGCGAACCCCTGACCGGGGACACTGCCCTGAAATGCGGCAGGAACCACAGCTTTGACCGGGCGAAAGAGGGGTACTGGCACCTGCTGCCGGTGCAGAGTATGCGCACCAAGGCCCCGGGCGACAGCAAAGAGATGGTCGCCGCCCGCCGTGCCTTCCTGAACGCCGGGTATTACGGCATCTTCGGCCGGGCGCTGGGGGAACTGTGCCTTGCGTACGGCGCTGCCGCCGGGGCAGATGCACCGCTCCACCTGCTGGATGCGGCTGCGGCGAGGGCTGGTACGACGCTGCATTGCACAGGCCTTTGCGCAGGCGGCAGGCCGGTGCAGCTGGCGGGCTTCGATATTGCAAAGCCTGCGGTGCGTCTGGCTGCAAAGGCACTGCCTGCCGCAAAATACGCGGTGGCATCCAGTTTTGCCCAGCCTGTCCGCACCAAATGGGCCGACCTGCTGCTCAACTGCTTCTCGCCCTTTGCACAGGAAGAGTTCCGGCGCGTGCTGCGCCCGGGCGGACGGATGATCTATGTTGTGCCCGGTGCGGAGCACCTCTACCAGATGAAGGCTGTCCTCTACGACACGCCCTATAAAAATCCGGTGCAGGAGGTGGCCTATGAGGGCTTCCGTCCCATCGGGGAGCGGGAGGTCTCGGGCAGCATCACGGTGCCTGCCGGGCAGTTGGAGGCGCTGTTCGCCATGACCCCCTATTACTGGAAAACGCCACGGGATGGCGCGGCCCGCCTGGCCGCCCTGCCCGAGCTGACCACGGACATCGCGTTCCGCTTCCTTGTGTTTGAAAAAGAGTGATCGAAAAGCCCCCGGCCTGTGAGGATACAGACCGGGGGCTTTTTGCGTGCAGAAAACAGGGTTACATCGCGATCCAGCAGTGCGTTGGCGACCGAGCTGGCCAGGATGATGGCCGCGAAGATGGGGCAGAGATACCGGAGCATAAAGTTGAACACCGGTTTGCGGCGGAAGGGCTGACCTTCCCGCGTGACCTCTTCCTCGATCTTTTCCACGCCGACGATCCGGGAGACCAGCAGGCAGGTGGCAATGGCCGCAATGGGCATCATCACCGAGTTGGTCAGGAAGTCGAAGAAATCGAGGAACTGCATCCCGAACACGGTCACACTGGCAAGGGGGCCGTAGCCCAGCGCGGAAAGGCTGCCCAGTGCGATCATAATGCAGCCGATGAGGATGGTGGAGCGGGTGCGGTCCCAGCCCAGCTCGTCCTCAAAGGTAGAAACAGCACTCTCGGTCAGGGCAATGGAGCTGGTGAGGGCCGCGAACAGCACCAGCACAAAGAAGAGCACGCCTACGGCAGTGCCCATGCCCATGCTGGCAAAGACCTTGGGGATGGTAATGAACATCAGGCCGGGCCCGCCTGCAGGGTGTCAGGGTCGCCGCCCGAAAAAGCGAACACGGCGGGAATGATCATCAGGCCCGCCATGATGGCAATGGCGGTGTCGAAGATCTCCACGTTTTCCGTGGACTGCTCAATGGACACGTTCTTTTTCATGTAGGAGCCAAAGGTCACCAGGATGCCCATGGCAATGGAGAGGGAGTAGAACATCTGCCCCATGGCGGAAACCACGGTCATCCACGAGAAGTTGGCCGGGTTGGGCACCAGAAAATACTTACGCCTGCCAGTGCGCCGGGCCGTGTGACCGAGTAGACGGCAATGACCACCGAGAGCACCACCAGCACCGGCATCATCACCTTGGAAACGCGCTCCACGCCGTTGCGCACACCCGCAAAGATGATGCCCAGCGTGATAAAGGCGAACAGCAGGAACGAGATCTCGGCCAGCAAACCGTTGGAGATGAAGCCGGAGAAATACCCGTCCGATGCCAGCGCGCTGCCGTGGCCGGTGAGATACTGGGCCAGATAGTGGATGACCCATCCGCCGATGACCGAATAATAGGGAACGATCAGGATGGGGATGACGGCGTTGATCCAGCCGCCGAACGCCAGCCCCTTCCCTTTGCCAAAATGGCTGTAAGCGCCCACCGGGCTTTTGCGGGTCATCCGGCCCAGCGCCGTTTCGGCAATGATCATGGTGTAGCCAAAGGTGACAGCCAGCAGGATGTAGATGAGCAGAAAAATGCCGCCGCCGTATTTTGCGGCCAGATACGGGAAGCGCCAGATATTGCCCAACCCGACCGACGCACCGGCGGCGGACAGCACGAATCCGAGTTTGCCGGAAAACGCGCTGCGCTTGTGGTGAGTTTCCATGTTTTTTTCCTCTTTTCCAATTGATAAACTCAAGTGTAACATAGAAGAAACGGGATTTCAACGAATCGCAGGCGTTTCACCGGTGGAGAGATTTCAGGCGGAAGGTGAAGAAAAGTGAATCATCTTCTGGTAAAGGGCTCCATACCGTGCTCCTCGGGGGTGTAGTATTCCATCAGGGAGATGTAGTTTTCCGGGTGGTGGCAGAACGCCGCGCGCAGAACACTGTCCAGCTCGCCCCGGGCGGTGAGCAGACGGATGATGTATTGGGCCACCATCTGCACCACATCGGTCTCGATGCCGTAGCACAGGCCGACCGCCAGCACCGGATCAGGATCTGCCGGGCCAGCAGGGGCACGTTCTGGCCGTACCGCTCAAGGATGGGCCGGCTCATGGTGGAGGCGGCCCAAACGCTGCCCACGATCTGCCAGTAATCGATCTCTTTCATGTGGGAAAGGGTCTGCAGCCGCTCCACGATCTCACCGTCGCTGAGGATGTAGCCCTCGACCACCTCTTTTTCGGAGCGGATAAAGGCACACTGGATCATGTCCATGATGGCGGTTTCGTATTTCTGGTGGAAATTTTCCCGGGAAACGCAGAACTTGGCCACGATGTCGATGAGGGCACTGGTGTCCTCGGCGGTGGCAAGGCTGCTGACCACCAGCGGTGTGGGGCCGAATTCCGCCCCCAGTGCGTCCAGATCGGCCAGCTCTTCGGCATTCCGGGTGGCGGGCAGAAAGCGGTCACAGCCGTTGCGGTGGTAGCCCCAGGCAGCGGGCAGCACCCGGGCCACCGCATCGCCGCTGGAAATGATGCTGAAGATGTTGCTCTCGGGCCAGCTTTCCAGCAGGGTGCCGTCCGGGGCGTGGTTGGCATCGAAATCCTGCTGCAGGTCAGGCCGGTCGGCGGCAGTCAGGGCCGCAGGCACCGCAAAGCCGTAGGCATAGATGCTCTCCCGCCCCAGCTGGGGCAGCTCCCGGGCGATCTTTGCCGCCAGCAGATTTGCAATGATGGAACCGCGGCTGTAGCCGCCCAGCCAGAGCTTGAAGGCACCGCTCTGCCCGGCCCGGGCAGATAGGCTTTGAGGGACGCAAACACCGCCGCCACAGGCGTGACAAAGCCGGTGTGCGCGCTGGTATCGCCCATGTGGAAGTTGCTGGCCCACTCGCCGCCGTAGCCGCCGCCGCAGGATAAGCGCCACAAGGGTGGTGCGCTGGCCGTTCAGGGTCAGGGTCTTGCGGGCCAGCGAATAGCCCACAAAGTCCCCGGCCCGGCCGGTGTCAAGGTCGTAGTTGCAGAACAGCGCGTCCCCGAAGCCCAGGGCCTCGTAGGCGGCGGCAATGTGGGCTTCCCGCCCCACAGAGCCGTTGACCCAGTATTCCGCATCGCTGGCCACGGTGTTGGCCGCAGCGCAGACCAGACCCAGCGTTGCCAGTGCCAGCTGGTGGTCATATTGGGTGGCCGGGTGGGTGAAAAAGCTGTCGGAGTAATAGAACGTGTGGGTCAGGTCGCAGCCGCTCAGGTCGCTGCGGATGCCAATGGCGTAGCGGCCATCCGGTACTGCATGGCCACGGAGCCCTGCCCGGCGGCCGGACCATCAGCCCGGGCAGCAGAGTGCTGCCGGCCGCAAACCCCAGCACCTTGCAAAAACTTCTTCGATCCATAATTTTTCCCCTCAAAACCAGAATGGATTTTTTCTTAGTATACCGTATCCCGGGCGGGGATACAATCCAAAGTTTTCCGGGCGGCAAAAAACGGGCCGGTGTTGCGCACACCGGCCCGTTATGTTACACTGTTGTTCAGTCCAGATCCTTGCAGCACTCCACGATGTGGTGGAACATCTGCTCCACGGCGGGAGCATGGCGGTGGGGCGCTGGGACGGCAAGACCCACCACGCGGTCCTCTTCGGGCTCGATGGGGTAGATCTTGACCGCTGCCGTGCAGTTGCGCAGCAGCATCCGGGGCATGATGGAAATACCCAGGCCTGCCTCGACCATGGCAATGTTCGACTGGTCATCGATGACATGGCAGCGGCGCTCCGTGGAGATGGAATACTTCTTGAGGAACTGACGCATCTCCGCGTCGGTGGCATCCCACTGCACCACAAAGTTCTGCCGTTCATCAGGCGGGGGTCATCACGCCGTTGGGCGGCTCGGGCCAGTCCATGGGGGTGATGCAGAGCAGCGGCTCGTGGAACAGCTCGGTCAGAACAAACTCCTCCCGGCAGTTGTTGGAGAGGAAGGCGATGTCCACCTGACCGGTGCGCAGCCACTCCTTGACATCGTCGTAGGTGCCTGATAGACCTCGACCTCGATCTGGGGGTAGTGGGCCATAAAGCCTTGAGGATGCTGGGCAGCAGCCCGGAGCAGATCGAGTTGAAGGCACCCAGCTTGACCTTGCCCTTTTCCAGGCCGTTCAGGCGGGCAATGCTCTGCTGCAGGCCTCGTCGCTGTTCAGCACCGCACGGATGGAGGGGTACAGCGAAGCGCCGTAGCTGGTCATGGTAACGCCGTTTTTGCCGCGATTGAATAAGGTAAAGCCCAGCTCAGCCTCCATCACAGCGATGGCGTGACTGATGGCCGAGGGAGTCAGATGCAGCTGCTGAGCCGCCTTGTTAAAGCTGCCCTGCCGTGCAACTGCGTCGAAAATCTCATAAGAAAACAGCGTCATTCCCAATGCCTCCTTCCGGTCTGATCTGGTTCGGAGACGCTTGATCCTCTGTGAATCTTTTTCATCTTTGGTTTGAGATAGTTCAATTATCTTCTTGATTTTACTATCCTGCGCCCGTCCTGTCAAGCATTTTGGCCGATTTGTGCACGCTCTGTGCAGATTCTGCCGCAGCAGACGCAGGAAATGCCACCTTTCCGCCGTTATAGTTCTTATAACGATTTTTTACAAACTGACCGAGGTGTTTTTTTATGACCGCACTTTCCCCGCGCTGCAGCTTCAGCGGCACCGCCCTTAAAACCATTGCCTGCATCACCATGCTCATCGACCACATCGGCGCGTCCTGCATCGAGGCAGGTATCCTTACGCCCGGGCTGGACAGCGGCACCCTCTCGCGGGACACCCTTTTCGCCTATCCGCTGTACCGGCTGGACATGGTGCTGCGCTTCACCGGGCGGCTGGCCTTTCCCTTGTTCTGCTTTTTGCTGGTGGAGGGCTTTGTGCACACCCACAACGTCAAAGGCTACCTTGGGCGGCTGGTGCTGTTCGGCCTTCTGAGCGAGGTACCTTTGACCTTGCGTTCTTCCGCACCCCCTTTGACTTCAGTGCGCAGAACGTTTACTGGACGCTGGCGCTGGGCGTGCTGGCCATGGCAGGCCTGAAGCATTTTGAAAAGCCGGACGCTCTGCCAGCTGGAAAGGACTCTTGTGTGCGGCAGGCTGCACGCTTGCGGCGCTTCTGCCTGTACGGACTACAACGGCATCGGCGTGCTCATCATCTGTGCGCTGTACCTGACCCGTGGCGACCGCAAGCGGCAGTGCATCGTGGGAGCCGTGCTGTTTGCCTGGGAGCTCACCGCCCCGCTGGCTTTTGTGCTGGTCTGGTTCTACAACGGCCAGCGGGGCCGCTGCACCCCTGCCATGCAGAAGGTGTTTTACTGGTTCTACCCGGTGCACCTGAGCGTGCTGGCTGCGGTGACGAATCTGGTCTTGTAATAGAAAGGCCGCTTTCACGGAACGAATTCCGAGGAGGCGGCCTTTTGGTTTCTGAAAATGGAAAAAGCCCGGTGATTTCAAAGAATCATCGAGCTTTTTCTTGGCGGAGTAGGAGGGATTTGAACCCTCGCGCCGTTGTTTAGACGACCTACGCCCTTAGCAGGGGCGCCTCTTCGGCCTCTTGAGTACTACTCCAGAGCAAAGTGTGTTACACTTATTCAATAAAAATGGCGGAGAGAGTGGGATTCGAACCCACGGTACGTTGCGTACGGCAGTTTTCAAGACTGCTTCCTTAAACCACTCGGACATCTCTCCTCGTGGGCACCCGCACACGCCGTACCGAATGCCTATTTAATTTACCAGATTTCAGCGGCGCTGTCAAGCCCAAAATCAAAATTTCCGCTCGTTGTGCGCATTTTTGTGCGGAACGACAACTTTTCTTCGAGAAAAAGCGGGATTCCCTCTTTACTGAAACATCCTTTGTTGTATAATAAATACAGATAAAACCTTACCGGACCCGGTACAAGCAGAGGAGTGTTGAACAATGTCGTTTCCGGAGCTGTTACGGCAATGCCGAAAGCAAAAGCACATGAGCCAGGCGGAGCTTGCTTCCCTGTTGGGCGTGACACAGCAGGCCGTGGGCAAATGGGAGAGCGGAAAGAGCTCCCCGGACCCCACCACCGTGGCAAAGCTGGCGGAGATCCTGGACACGACTGCGGACTATCTGTTGGGTCTGTTCGACCCCACCGCGGAGGGCCAGACCGAAGAGCGCTTCTTCGGCAGCTATGTGTACAGCCTGATCCCTGTCATCGGCACGGTCAAGGCGGGCTACGGCGCGCTGGCCTATGAGGAAGACTACGGCAAGGAGTATGCCCGGGTCAAGGACCCTTCCAGCTACTTCTATCTCGTTGTACGCGGCGACAGCATGGAGCCCCGCATCCACGATGGTGACCTTGCCCTGGTGCACCGTCAGGACACGCTGGAAAACGGCGATCTGGCGTGCTGATCTACGGTGACGAGGGCGAGGGTACCCTCAAGCGCTACCTCCAGCGCGGCAACTGCGTGGTGCTGCAGCCCTTCAACCCGGCCTATAAGGAAATGGTCATCAAGGGCGAGGAGCTCAACCATCTGCACATTGCAGGCCGTGTGGTGGAGACCAAGGCGAAGTGGTAAAAACGCCCCACCAGCGCCTGAAAAAGAAAAGCCATCCTGTATGGCTTTCTTTTTTATACCCATTTTTCGGAGGTGTCCCATGGAACAGAGCCTGATGGATAAGCTGACGATCCTGGCGGACAGCGCAAAATATGATGTGGCCTGTACCTCCAGCGGCGCTTCCCGGGCAGCAGGAGCGGGCGGGGTCGCAGCTGTTACGCCCCGGGCTGCTGCCACGCCTTTACTGCCGATGGCCGCTGTGTCAGCCTGCTGAAAGTGCTGATGACCAACTGCTGCTCCTTCGATTGCAGCTACTGCGTCAACCGCAAGTCCAACGATGTGCCCCGGGCCACCTTCACCCCCCGGGAGCTGGCCGAGCTGACCATTGAATTCTACCGCCGCAACTACATCGAGGGTCTGTTCCTTTCCAGTGCCGTGCTGGTGAGCCCGGACTATACCACCGAGCGGATGCTGGCGGTTCTGCGCCTGCTGCGGGGGGAGTACCGTTTCGGCGGCTACATCCACGCCAAGGCCATTCCCGGCACCAGCCCGGAGCTGCTGGAACAGCTGGGCTTTCTGGCCGACCGCCTGAGTGTGAACATTGAGCTGCCCAGTGAGCGCAGCCTGAACCTGCTGGCTCCGGACAAAGGGCGGCACTCCATTTTCCGGCCCATGAAACAGATCGCGGTGGAGGGGGCCGCCAACCGGGAAGAGGTGGCGCTCTACCGCAAGGCCCCCAGATTTGCCCCGGCGGGCCAGAGCACCCAGATGATCGTGGGTGCTTCCCCGGAAACAGATTATCACATTCTGCAATTAACGGAAGGATTATACAATAAGTATCACCTGAAACGGGTGTTTTACTCCGCCTACATCCCTGTGACCGAGGACACCCGCCTGCCCGCGCTGGACACCAAGCCGCCGCTGCTGCGGGAGCATCGGCTCTATCAGGCAGACTGGCTGCTCCGCTTTTACGAGTTCAAGGCAGAGGAACTTCTGGACAGGGACAACCCCAACTTCAACCCCTATCTGGACCCAAGTGCAACTGGGCGGTGCAGCATTACGGGCTGTTCCCGGTGGACGTGAACCGCGCCCCCTTTGAGATGCTGCTGCGGGTGCCGGGTATCGGCCCCAAGAGCGCCCGGCGCATCTGGCACGCCCGCAAACAGGCCGCGCTGGGGCTGGACGAGCTCAAGCGGATGGGCGTGGTGCTCAAGCGGGCACAGTATTTCATCACCTGCCGGGGCTTTGCGGGGGCGCACCCGGGCCGCGGCAGCGCCGGGCGGGAGCGCATCACCCGGGCGCTTATCGACCCCAACGTATTCAGCGGCGGGGTGGAGCAGCTGAGCATGTTCAACCCGCCGCCGTGGATCGGCTGGTGGAGCAGGGCGTGCCGCCCCGCACAGCCCAGAAAATGGTGCGGGAGGAGGCAGTGCAATGTCTGGCCAGAGCCTGTAAGCCTCACCCGGAAGCTCCACGATGCTGACGTGGTCTACCTCTATGATGGCAGCTTCGAGGGCTTTCTCTGCTGTGTGTTCGAGAGCTTTGCCCAGCATGAGCTGCCCTTCGCGGTCTGGACCCCGGAGCGGGAGACGGCTACCCTCTACCTGTGAAGGAGATCCCCACTGACCACGCAAAGGCCCGGCGGGTCTTTGCCAGCTTCCGCGCCAAGCTGGGCGAAGAGACGGAATCCCTCGTCACCCGGGACTTTCTCTCGGGCTGGGAGGATAAGGAGCTGCGGCTCATCCGGTTCCTGCACCTGGCCTTTGCGCTGGGGCCAGGCACCGTCAAGCGGCGGGGCCACCCGGAGGTGGCTCCGCTCTACCAGATGAAGCAGAGCCTGGACTGGGAAGTGGACAAGTTTCAGGGCTTTGTCCGCTTTCAGGAGCACGATGGGATGCTGGGTGCAGTCATCCACCCCAAAAACTATATTCTGCCCCTCCTGCGCGGGCATTTCTGTGCCCGCTTCCCGGAGGAAAACTTCCTGATCTATGATGCCGTCCATCAGGCGGTGCTGCTGTACCAGAACCACAAGGCTCAGCTCATGGAGCTGGCCGAACCCCTCACCCTGCCCCCACCTGATGAAAAGGAGCAGCAGTTTCAGGAGCTCTGGCGGCAGTTCTACAAAACGCTGGAGATCAAGGCCCGCCGCAACGAAAAGGGCCGTATGACCCACTGCCCCAAGCGATTCTGGGCAGATCTGACGGAGATGCAGCAGAGCACGGCGCAAATAAATGGAAAATTGTAAAAATCGGGGCCAAATTTACAAAAAGGTTGCATCTGCGTGGTTGAAACCCGCAAAACCTATGGTATACTATAAGAGATATCCGGGCAGGCATTTCTGCCCCACACACCCCCGCTGCGGGTCAACACAAAAGGAGTATTGTAGCGTTATGGTTCGCATTACTATGGAAGACGGCGGCATCATCGACATTGAGCTGAATGAGGAAGTTGCCCCCATCACCTGTGAGAATTTCAAGAAGCTGGTCAGCGAGGGCTTCTATAACGGCCTGACCTTCCACCGTGTCATCCCCGGCTTTATGATCCAGGGCGGCTGCCCGCTGGGCAACGGCACCGGCGGCCCGGGCTGGAACATCAAGGGCGAGTTCGCTGCAAACGGTGTGAACAACCCCATCAAGCACACCCGCGGCGTGATCAGCATGGCCCGCAGCATGAACCCCAACAGCGCCGGCAGCCAGTTCTTCATCATGCACAAGGACGCTCCCCATCTGGACGGCCAGTATGCCGCTTTCGGCAAGGTCGTTGCCGGAATGGATGTTGTGGACAAGATCGCTTCCGTCCGCACGGACTGGAACGATAAGCCCACTACCCCCGTCAAGATGAAGACCGTTGAGCTCATCGAGCTGATCTTCTGCACTTCTGTCCCACATCGCCTGCCCGTGAAGTGCCCCGTCAAGTAGACAGAAAAAATAATATAAGATTTTTGTTCGCCGTTTCCACAAGGGAACGGCGAATTTTTTGTGCAAATCGGCGTTAGGCCGCTCGATTCATGGCACGGACGTGAGCTTGCAGCGTCCAACACGGGACATTTTTTTTGATATTTTACTTCCGCTGTATCGTGATTGTTCTTGCTTACCATGAAAATACCCCCAGAGTACGCAGAGTTTTCTTTTTACTCTGTCTACTCTAGGGGCAGCATATCATGTTGAGGATACAGGCCGGGGGCTTTCCATCTATGCGTCAGAAAGAGATGAGAGGCTTACTTTTTTCGCCCTTGGGCAGCAGACCGGCGCGCTCCAGAGCCGGGCGCAGGGCCAGATACAGGATGACCACGCAGATGGTGGAGGCTACGCTGTTGACAAAGGTGACACCACCGGCGATCTTGGACAGGGCCTGTGCCACGGTGTACTCCTGGCCAAAGATGTAAATGTTGCGGAAATAGCCCAGGAACGGTCGGTGATGACGTTCAGCAGCAGGCCGGAGCCGCCTGCACGATGACCTTGAGCAGGTAGCCCTTGCTGTGGCGGTCAAGATCGCGCAGCTTGAACACCTTGTGGGCCACGGCACCGCAGGTGATGCCGATGATGAACTTCAGCACAAAGGTGGTCACGGCATAGCCCGGGTCACCGGCCAGGATATCGGCCAGAGCCAGACCGATCGCACCGGCCAGGCCGCCGGAAACGCCGTCCAGCAGCAGGGCGGTCAGGGCGGTGAAGGTGTTGCCAGATGGAACGAGGAGCCGCCGTAGAACGGCACGCGGAAGAACAGGTATGCCACCAGGCTCAGCGCGGCCATAACGCCGGTCAGGGCCAGCTCCTTGGTGGTAAAGGTGCGCTTGTACAGCACACTGCCGAACAGGATGACGACGATCACCACAGCCAGCAGCAGCCACATTGCAGTTGTAGACATGATTTTTCCCTCCAAATTTTTCGGGGCGAACCCCCTCCATCCTGTTTCGCAGGATCGTTCGCCCGTTTCAAAGCCACTTACCCATAAAACTACTTGACATTTGGGTGTGTGGTTGGTATGCTCCTATTATACGCGAAACTGACACCATGAAAATACCCAGAATAAAGTTTTTTTATGGGGTCAGTTTGGCAAAGCACCCAAAAAGGGGAGAGGTCTTATGTTTCATCTGACAACTGCACTGGATGCCGCCAGCGGGGTGCCGCTGTACGAGCAGCTCTATGAGAGCCTTGCCGCCGAGATGCGCAGCGGGGCCATTCCGGCGGGCACCCGGATGCCCGGCAAGCGGCGGCTGGCGGCAGAGCTGTCGGTGTCTGTCAACACGGTGGACGCGGCATATCAGATCCTGGCGACCGAGGGCTACATGGAGCCGCGGGAGCGCAGCGGCTTTTATGTACAGGAATATCTTGCCCTGCCCACCCGGCCCGAGGAAGTGCTGCCCCCGGTGTCTGCCGCTCCGCCGGAAGCAGCCGAGCCGCCCGTCCGGTTCGATCTGTCCACCCGGGGCGTGGATCCGGGGCTGTTCCCGTTCCGCACCTGGGCCCGGCTGCAGAAGGAGCTGCTCTATTCCTCGCCCCAGCTGCTGACCCATGGCGATGCACAGGGGGATGTGGAGCTGCGGCAGGCGCTGGCGGACTATCTGGAGGAATACCGGGGCGTGCGGTGCACCGCCGAGCAGGTGGTGGTGGGTGCCGGCATGGAGTACCTGCTGGGCCTGCTGGCCCCGCTCCTGCCCGGCAAAACGGCGGTGGAGAACCCCGGCTACCAGCGCGCGAAGCAGGTGCTGGAAAACAACGGCGTGGCGTGCTGCTGCCTGCCTGTGGATGCGGACGGCCTTTCTGTTGAGGCATTGTCCGGCTCGGGCGCGGCGGTGTGCTATGTCACGCCCAGCCACCAGTTCCCCACGGGCGTGACCATGCCGGCGGGCCGCCGCACGGAGCTGCTCCACTGGGCCTCCCGCTGCCCGGGCCAGCGGTATATCATAGAGGACGATTACGATTCGGAGTTCCGCTTTGATACCCGCCCCCTGCCCAGCTTGCAGGGCATGGCCGGGGCCGACGGTCCGGTGGTCTACCTTTCCACCTGCTCCCGCAGTCTGGCCCCCGGCATCCGCATCGCTTACATGGTGCTGCCCCGGCAGCTGCTGCCCGCCTGGCGGGCAAAGTACCGGATCTATTCCGGCACCGTCAGCCGGTTTGAGCAGCAGACCCTGGCCCGCTTCATCCGCGAGGGCTACTTTACCCGGCATCTTGCCCGGGAGCGCGTGGCCTACAAGGCCCGGCGGGATGCTCTGGCTGCCTCTCTGCGCGCTGCCTTTGCGCCGGACGAGCTGACCCTGACCGGCCTGCACACCGGCCTGCATCTGTTGGCAAGGCTGAAAAATGCCCCGCCGGATGCCGCCCTTCACGCCGCCGCAAAGGCGCAGGGCGTGGCCCTGAGTTTACTGAGCGATTATGACCTGACCGGCGGGGAACAGGACTTTTCCGGTACGTTTGTGCTGGGCTATGGCTCCCTGAGCGAGGCATCATTCCCCGAGGCGGGCGAAACGCTGAGGAAGGTCTGCACCGCCGCCCGGGAAGCGTCTGTGACCGTGTAGGTGCCCGCTTTTGCATCCCACGCCCCGGGCAGGGCCTCGGCGTGGGGGAGGGCGCTGTTGTTGGCCAGAAACTCCAGGACCGTGCCCAGCAAGGTATAATCCTGTGCGGCAAAGTCGGTGAGCAGGGCCGTGCTGCTGGCCCGCAGGGCATCCGGCAGGGTGGCGGGCAGCAGGGCAAGGTTCTGCCGGAAAAAGGCTTCCCACACTGCCGCCCGGGCAGCGGCCCGGCGGGCAGGCGGAAGGGGGCCGCCTGCATCCCAGCCAGAGAGCAGAGCATGGGCCTCCTTGGCAGAAATGCTCTGCACAGCGGCGGAAAGCCCGGTTTCGGCCAGCTCATCGGCGGTCAGTGCCCCCGAAAACCCCACCCGCACCGGCCCGTAACGGGAAGCGGTCTTTTCCAGCACGGCGGGGGACAGCGCCAGATAAAGCATATCCTCCGGCAGGCCCAGCATCTCCAGAAGCGCCTGACGGCACCGGGCAGGCCCTGCAGCTCCGTAGCAGTGGGCAAGGCTGCAGTCTCTCCGTTGAAGGGAACCGTCAGCTCCCCCGGCACGGCCAACAGGTTCAGGCTGTTCTGGGCGGCGTTCAGGTAGACCAGCAAAAAGCCCGGCTGCTCTCCGGCGGTGCAGAGAAGCAGGGTCATCCGGTGCTCGGCCCGGGGCAGCTGGATGGGCACCCCGCTCTGGGGCTGGGCGGTCTGGATGCGGGTGCGCACCATCTGCCGGGTGAGCAGGACTGTGCCGCCCACCAGCGGCAGCAGCACCAGAAGTGCCGCCCCCAAAGCCGCCCAGAAGGGCCTCCAACCGTTCTTGTGCATCCCGTGTTCCTCCGTTCCGTTTTGGAACAGGATGGGCCGGGATGTTCTTTTTTATGCAGAAACCGCTGGCCGGGCATGAAACGCCCCCTGTGCCATACAGTAGAGCACGGGGGGCGTTTGTGTATGTGGGAGAATCTGGCGCGGGTGAATGCGGTGGTCAGCGGTGTGGTATGGGGGCCGGTGGGGCTGGCGCTGCTGTTTGGCACCGGCTGCCTGCTGACAGTGCGCACCGGATTTTTCCAGCTGCGGTATTTCGGGTACTGGATGCGCCACACCATCGGGGCCATCTTCCTGGACCGGAACGTGACCGCCCACACGGACGATGAAGCCATCAGCCAGTTTCAGAGCCTCTGCACGGCACTGGCGGCGACCATCGGCACCGGCAACATCGTGGGCGTGGCGGCGGCCATTCTGGCAGGCGGGCCGGGGGCTGTGTTCTGGATGTGGGTCATGGCCCTGCTGGGGATGATGACCAGTTATGCCGAGAACGTGCTGGGCATCTGCTACCGCCGCCGGGATGCCGCCGGAAAATGGTGCGGCGGACCCATGTACTATCTGGCCGAGGGGCTGGGCGGCGGCTTTGGCCGGGTACTGGCGGTGCTGTTTGCCTGCTTTTGCGTGCTGGCCAGCTTCGGCATGGGGAATATGAGCCAGATCAACTCCATTGCGGGCAATCTGCAGGCGGTGTTCCGGGTGCGCCGGTGGCAACGGGCATCGTGCTGGCTCTGCTCACCGGGCGGGTCATACTGGGCGGGCTGAAGCGGGTGGCCGCAGTCACGGAGCCATCGTCCCGCTCATGGCCCTGTTCTACCTGTTCGGGGCGCTGACCGTGGTCTGTGTCCATTGGGCGGCTGTTCCGGCGGCATTCGCGGCCATCTTCCGGGGGGCGTTTGGCTTGCAGGCCGCCGGGGGGCGGGGTGCTGGGCACGGCATGGCCCGGGCCATCAGCTGGGGATTCAAGCGGGGAGCCTTTTCCAACGAAGCAGGACTGGGCGCGTCGGTGCTGGTGCACTGCGCGGCCAACGTGGAGGAGCCTGTCCAGCAGGGAATGTGGGGGATGTTCGAGGTGTTTGCAGATACCATGGTGGTCTGCACCCTCACGGCCCTTGTGGTACTCACCAGCGGCCTTGTGGATCTGGACACCGGTGCGGCGCTGACCGGTGTGGAGGGTTCCGCACTGGTGGGGCAGGCCTTTTCCACGGTGTTTGGGGCGTTCGGGCCGCAGTTCATCGCGGTGTCGGTCCTGCTGTTTGCCTATTCCACTACGCTGGGATGGAGCCATTACGGCACCCGGGCAGTGGTGTATCTGCTGGGGGAGCGTGCCGCCGCAGGATATAAACTGGTGTTTGCGGCCATGGTGCTGGTGGGTGCTGTGATGAAGCTGGATCTGGCCTGGGCGCTCTCCGATACCTTCAACGGCCTGATGATGCTGCCCAATCTTGTGGGCGTGGTGGGGCTCTCGGGGGTGGTGGTCCGGGAGACACAAGCGTATCTGAAACGAAAATGACCCTCTCCGTCCCTGCAGTCTGTCTGTCAGATGCGGGATGGAGAGGGTCATTCTTTATCGCTTCTTTTTATTCGGCTTCGGGGCAGGCCGCTTCAGGCTATGCACTGCGTCACGCCCGGCGGCGATGCCGCTGCCAAAGGCCCAGTGCAGGTTGAAGCCGCCGCAGCTGCCGGCGCAGTCCAGCGTTTCACCCACAAAGTAAAGGCCGGGGCAGCCCTTGAACTGGAAGCTGGGGGTCACTTCGGTCAGGCTCAGGCCGCCGCCGGTGGTCTGGGCCTGCTTCCAGCCGCAGGGGGTCAGGCCCTCGAACAGCCAGTGCTTGGCCGCGTTGGCCAACACCTGCCAGGCGGCATCCGGCAGGGTGTCCACCGGTTTTTCAGGCAGCTTTGCCGCTGCCCACAGGGCGCGGCCCAGCTTGGGATTGAGCAGACCTGTCCAGAAATCGCAGGTGCCTTGCCCGGCAGCAGGGGCACCCGGGCCGCAAACAGGGCGGTCAGGGCAGTCTCGTCCAGCATGGGGAAGAGGTCCAGCTCAACGGCCGGGCGCTTTGGCCCCCGCCCCGGGGCCAGATGGCCGGACAGCTGCATGATGCAGATGCCCGAAAGCCCGTAGTCCGTGAACTGCACCTCGCCGTTTTCCACGGCCACGGTGCAGTGGCGGTCGAGGTCCAGCAGGGTGGCGGCGGCTTTGGCCCGGATGCCGGCCAGAGATCGGTTGGGCTTTGCTGTCTGCAGGGCGGTCAGGCAGGGGTACAGCGGCTCCAGCTTTCCGCCGCACTGGGCGGCGAATCGGGTGCCGAAGCCGTCGGTGCCGAACTGCGGCCCGGCATTGCCGCCCATGGCGCAGATGACGGCATCGGCCCGCAGGGTCTGGTCCTGACCCTCGGCATCCTCGCACAGGATGGTATAGCCGCTGCGGTTCTGGCTCAGGGTCTGCACAGTGCAGCCGGTACGCACCTCCACGCCCAGCCGGGCAAGGTGGCCTTCCAGCAGGGCCAGCACGTCTGCGGCCTGGTTGGAGTAGGGGTATACCCGCCCGGCCTCATCGGTGCGGGTGTACAGGCCCAGCGCCGCGAACCATTCCAGCGGTGCGGCGGCATCCACCGCGGCCAGCAG
>ENA-OQCP01000577-OQCP01000577.1-human-gut-metagenome-genome-assembly--contig:-NODE-577-length-16201-cov-5.354859_pt1 | contig 16201 bp, 18 predicted proteins | sample MGYA00242760_ERZ504583 | MGnify/ENA primary metagenome ERZ504583 (study PRJEB26092, sample SAMD00036308) | human gut metagenome | host: Homo sapiens | study: EMG produced TPA metagenomics assembly of...
CTGCGGGGCGTGAGTTCCTTTTCCCCGCCTCCGGCTGTTTATTCTGTTTTTTCGTTCGTCGTCATAATTGAAATCTTTAGATGTTTTACACTGTCGGCCTCCTGCCGTTGTCTTAATTCCAGTTCCAGCCGCTCGATATGCCGTATCTGCATCCGTTCCCCGGCTCCCTTGCCGAAGCGTAGATGGAAGACACGGTAAAGTAGAGCGACAAGACGGAAAAGAACAAGAGCAGCGTGAGGATCACGATAATCCGCTTATCGGGCGAGAGCGCCCCGCAAGCGCGGCGCAGGTGGTCTTCGACCCACTCCCCGAAAGCCTTTATTCTCTTCTTTGCCATAACCTTATCTTTTTAATGTACGTAAATCGCGGTTCTCCAGAATCTCGAATTTCTCCATGATGAAACCCTGCGGGTTATTGTCCGAACGCCCCGAGTTGATCAGCTCGCAGCGCGTGACCAGCGAACGCTCGGTGATGTTGCTCTCGCGGACAATCATTTGCCGGGCATAGGTCATGGCCCGGTAGGGATAGGCGTTGAAGTCGCACACCACGGAGTCCACCTCGATACGCTGGCTGATGTTCCCCGACACCACACGGTTGTAGTAACCTTTCTCCTGCATGTCCTGGTAATAGGCGAAGGCGCTCTTATCGACCAGGAACAGCGCGCGGTTGATGTTGCTCTCGATGGCCGCACGGTCGGGCGAGAGGGTGAAGAACAACTCGTGAAAACGCCGGATATGTTCGCGCGCCTCCACGGGGCGGTTCTGGCTCAAATCCTGCGAGAGCGCCAGCATCAGCGACTTGCCCCCGTCCAGGACGTAGATCTTCTCGCGCTGCTTTTCGGCGAAACGGAAGCTCGCGACCACGCTGAACACGGATACCAGCGCGCACAGGCAGAGGAACACGATACCGAAAAGCCGAATCTGCCTGAAACTTGTTTCGATGTTTTTTAATGACTTGAATTCCATTGTCCAAATTGTTATGAATGATTATTGTTACCTTGTGTTGCCAGGTTGCGCCCGTTGGGGGCACTGCCCGAAGCCGGGCCGCCAACGCCGCCGTTACCGGAGGAGGAACCGCCACCGCCGCGACGCCCGAACGTGCGGCCGATCATGTTGCCGGCGATACCGCCAGCGACACCCGTGGCGAATGCCCCGGCCTTGTTGATACCGCCCATAGCCCCGCCGGCTCCGCCCGACTGGATCACCCACTCGGCAACGGTGGGGATCGTGAAATAGCCTATGATACCTATAATCAAAAAGATAATATAGACACCGCTGCCGCTGTCGGGAATGTAGTTGGGGTCTTGCAGGGCCAGGACGTCCGCCTGGAGCATCAACGTCTGGATCTTGGCCAGCACCGCGGAGAACAGGTCGGCGATGGGAAGCCAAAGGTACACGCTGATATAGCGGGAAATCCAGCTCGCGAGCGTCGAGTGAAAGCCGTCGTAAATGGAGAGGGCGAACGACAAGGGCCCCAGAATCGACAGCACGACTAAAAAGAATGTCCGCAGCGTGTCGATAGTAAGCCCCGCGGCGTTGAACAACAACTCGAAAAAGTCCCGGACAAGCTGCCGGAAACCGGCCTTGATGTCGTACCACGTGCGTTCGGCCCACATGCTGATAATCTCGCCCAAGTCCGTGATACCCATATCCGCAAGCCGTTGTTCATACACCTCGTCGTCCACTAACCAAGCCTTGCCCTCGCGCCTGCGGGCCTCGGCTTCCAAATCGTCCTTCTGTTGCTGGTATGCCTGCAAATCCAATGTCTGCCCCTCCAGTATGGCGTGCGTGCCCTGCACCACGGGCGACATCACGGCGTTGATCGTCCCCAGAACCACGGTGGGAAAGAACATCACGCACAAGCCGATGGCGAAAGGCCGCAGGAGCGGGAACACGTCGATAGCTCCGCGCTGGCCAGTGCCTTCCATACCCGGTAAGCCACGTAAAAGAGCGCACCCAGGCCGGCGATACCTTTCGCCACCCCGATCATGTCGCCGCATAGCGGCATCATCTCCTGATACAGGTTCCGGAGAACCTGGTGTAAATTGTCGAAATCCATGACTGCCTCCGTTTTCAGGTTACCAATATCTGTCGTTCGGGTTCCCGTAAAGTGCCAGCACCGGTGCGCGTCGCCCTTTCGCGGCTGCGGATGAAGGACACGGAGATGGTCTTGCGCGTGTAATAGCGCGTGAGGTTGCGGTACTCCAGCATCTTCGTGTAAACCTGATCCACCACGTCCATCCGCTCCTTGTCCGAGAGCGAGAGGCCGTTGCCGCCGGTTATGACCGTCTTGAGTTCCGTCACCAGCGCGCCGCCCTCCTCCAGCAGCCGGGCGTAACCGCCGAGATCGCCGCCAGCTCGTCCACCGTGAAGTTCGGGTCTGAAACCATACGGTTGAATCCCGAGGTGTAGATTTCCGTGATCTCGCTGACCATTTCGAGCGTCAGCTTCACCTTCCGGGCATCCTTGATGATGTTATGCACCGATTTGAGGGCGTCGTAGTAAGCCTTGCTCTGGTTATAAATCTTGATACTCTCTTGCAGCGACTTGACCATGTTGGTCGCCGTGGTCGAGCTTTGAACCGCGCTCTTGATGTTCTGAACGAGGTTCGACGGGTCGATGACCGTCCACTGCGCTTTTGCCTGGTACGTGAAGCAAAGAAGCCCCACGAACAGCGTTAAAATCAATCGTTTCATCCTTTTCATTATTTAATTCGTGAATACTTGGGCGGTCATTCCGACGCCCGGTAATAATCCCCGTAGGCGGAGAGCTGGAGCACCTCGCGCCCCGCATCGTAGGCCAGGGCGACATACCCGTAGAGGTCGAAGTAACGGATACCTCCCCAATACTTCCTCACGGGACGGGAGAAGCGTGTCCCGTCCTTGTAGGACACCTCCACGTAAAAACCGCCGCCCCGGCGTCCCGGGTTGCGGTAGATGCGAACCCGGGGAGAACCCGAGCGGCTTTCCCACTCGCCCGCCACCTCGTACAGCGCGAAGTCCAAACGCGCCGCCGTGGGGTCTGATCCGATACACTTGCGATACATGGCCTGCCCTCCCTTTAACGTTTGCCCTCGGCGAGCTGCCTGATCGCCAGTTCCATATCACCGCCCAGCTCGCCGGCAAGCCGCTGTACCTCCACTTTCTCCGTTTCCTCGGTCGTGTAGGCAGGTACTCCGGGACGCTGACCTCCGTGGCATAGACCGCCGACTGAACGCCGCCCAGACCGATCCAGACCTCCTTGTATTTACGGGAAGGGTCGTTGGACTGGTTAATCGAGAGAATCTGCGCCTTCTCCTTGTCGGTCAGCCCCAACAAGGACTGAATCGCGTTGAAACGGTTCATGAATTTGCGCTGGTCGAGCAGGATCTTGCAGTCCGAGTTGTTGATGATCGCCTCCTTGACCACCGGGCTGGAAATGATGTCCTCGACTCCTGCGTCACAACGATGGCCTCACCGTAGTATTTGCGGACGGTTTTATACATATAACGCAGATATTCAGCCATATTGGCCGTAGAGAGCGCCTTCCAGGCCTCCTCGACGATGAGCTGTTTGCGTACCCCCTTGAGCCGTCTCATCTTGTTTATGAAAGCCTCCATGATGATAATGGTGACCACGGGAAAAAGCTCCTTGTTTTCCTTGATGGAATCCACCTCGAAGACCACGAAGCGCTTCGAGAGCAGGTCGATGTTGGCCCGGGAGTCAGAAGGAAGTCGTAGCGTCCGCCCTTATAATACTGCCGCAGGGTGATGAGCATGTTGTCGATGTTGAAATCCTCGCGGCTGACCCGGATCTCCCGCTCCTCCAGCTCACGGCGGTAGTCGTCTCGCAGGTACTCGTAGAAACTGTCAAAACACGGCACGATATTCCGGTCGGCGCGGATACGCTCGATATAGGCGTTCACGGCACTGCCCAGCTCGCCGCTCTCGGTCTTCGTGATCTTGTCGTCCTCGGTTTTCCAGAGTGTCAGCAGCAGCGTCTTGATGCTGTCCTTCTTCTCCACGTCGAAATAGTAGTCGTCGGTGTAGAACGGGTTGAAACTGATGGGATGTTCCTCGGTATAGGTAAAATACACGCCGTCCTCACCTTTGGTCTTACGCCGGATCAGCTCGCAAAGACCCTGGTAGCTGTTACCGGTATCCACCAGCACGACATGCGTGCCCTGCTCCCAGTATTGGCGGACTAAATGATTCATAAAGAATGACTTGCCTGACCCCGAGCCGCCTAACACGAATTTATTCCTATTCGTAATGATCCCTTTTTTCATCGGTTCGTCCGAGATGTCCAGGTGCAGGGGCCTGCCGCTTACGCGGTCGCACAGCTTGATGCCGAAAGGGCTGGACGAGGATTTATAGTTGGTTTCCTCCGTGAAGAAACAGACTGCGGGCTCGATGAACGTGTAGAACGATTCCTCGGCGGGGAAATCCCCCGCGTTGCCCGGCATACCCGCCCAGTAGAGCGTGGCGGCGTCCACGGTGTTGTGGCGCGGGCGGCACTCCATCAGAGCGAGCTGGCTGCCCACATCATTGCGGATATGCCGGAGCTCCTGCACGTCGTCCGACCAGGCCAGCACGTTGAAATGGGCCCGGACGGATTGAAGACCGAACGAGTGCGCCTCGTTGAGATACTGGTCGATGTCGAGTAGGTCAGCCCCCTTACGGGAGCTTTCCCCTCTAAGAACCGTACGTGAGAGTTTCCCCTCATACGGCTCAAGCAATTCAAAACTTTTATTTGTAACTAAAAGCCGGCTCATAGTAACTTCCATTTATTTCTGTTAGTAATTCGGCTGCAATGATCATGTATTAGGACTTTCGCCTTTCTACTGCTCCCTGTCATTTCAGTAATTTTCCAGGGAGTTTCCCGTGTGATGTGCTTGCCACACACAGGGCAACATTGCATTTGCTGATTCCACAGGCGATAGATATATTGCTTGCCGTCTAAGTGTGCAAGCATTCTTCGGGTCTTGTATTGATCGAAGAAATCTTTCCAATCGGCATCATATGGGTTGGCCTCACTGCGGATTTTGATATGTCGCTTTATTTTCGTATCCGACAATCTCACAAGAGTGTGGTATTTATCCACTTTCCTGTTTTCAAGCGGTACGGCAAAAGTCCAGCTTCTACCTCTTACAGTGTGATAATACTTGTTGGCAATCCATCGTTTACCTTTTTTGGGATGTCTTCTGCGAGACCATCGCCATAGTTTGTTGAAAATTTGTGCATCTGTTTTACGGAAAGTTTCCGATGCAGAACACCCCTTGTAGTAGTTCGCCCATCCTCTAATGACTGGGTTTAGCAATCGTATCAAAGATTGTTGCTTAGAAGACTTGTTCTTGTCCACTATTTCACGAACCTTATCTAAAAATCTCTTTCGACTCTTCTTGGATGGTTTTGTGATAAACTTGCCTTTATATTTTCTGATATTGAACCCAAGAAAATCAAACCCTTCTTCTATATGAGTTATCTTAGTCTTTTCTTCTGATAAGGTAAGCCCTCTTGCTTGAAGAAACTCAATGACTAATGGTTTAACATGGTTCTCCAACAACTCCTTACTCTCTCCTGTGATAATAAAATCATCCGCGTAGCGAACAAGATTTATCATAGGAGTATAGTAATTTTTCTTCGAGCGGTTTATCGGAAAGCTATCGGCAAGCAGTTTTTCCAGTCCGTCCAAAGTCATATTTGCAAGAGTTGGGGAGATGATGCCGCCTTGAGGAGTTCCCTCCTCTGTCGGAAAAAGTTGCTTGTTGAAAATAAATCCACTTTTCAACCATTTACGGAGCAAAACTTTATCCATAGGGATATTGTCAAGCAACCATTCATGACTGATATGGTCGAAACAACCTTTGATATCACCTTCTAAGATCCATTGTGGGGATGTCGTCCTTGCCAGGTCATTGAAGCATTGTTGAACGGCATCTGCCGTGCTCCTTTCTTTTCTGAAACCATAAGAATTGGCATCAGCCGTTGTTTCAGCTACGGGAGCCAGTGCCATCAGATACAATGCCTGCATAGCCCGGTCTTTCATAGTTGGTATACCCAATGGTCTTAATTTCCCGTTACTCTTTCTGATATGTACTCGTCTCAGAGGTTGGGGTGTATAACCTCTCCTTTTCAGTTCGGTTATTGCACACACTTTAGCATCTGGCGTTTTCCATGTTACCATATCGACGCCAGCCGTTTTACTCCCATTATTGGAAGTTACACGTCTTACCGCTAATGCTTTAGCGTAAAACGAGTGGGTCAGTGTCCACTGCAAGGCTTTGACCTTGTTGTGGCGACCCTCTTTTTGAGCCTTTACAATACGCGCTTGTAGCTTTTGAACCGCAGCTTCGCATTTGAGCCAATTTATACTGTCCCATTTGCTCTGCGTTTGGTCAGTCGATGCACACGATTTTTTAATTTCGTTCATTTGCTTTTCTCCTTTTAAAAGTTCTAAAAGTTTCTTGTAAAGAATCACCTACCGCAGAAGTCAGCCTGCTTTCGCAGCGGGATGATGTTTCAATCCCTATTCACCCCATTACAGGGTGGCATTCGCTTTTTCTGCAATCCTATACCCGCACTCCATTCGGCATTCCTTACGGTCTGCTTACCTGTCATTGGCAGGAGAAATACGGGCTTACTACGTTCCGTGCAAGTAACTTATAAGTGGGTTAGGTTCTGTCTATTACACCGGCAGTACTCTGTTCGTGTATTCCCAGAATGGAGAGGAATAACCGACTGCTTCCCTTTTGGGCTGAAGCCTATCAGTATCTTTGGCTTCTTCAACCTTACGACGTTTAGACGACAGTTCGCTTACGCTAACCATACCACCCAAGCCAAGCTCCCTGACTGTATGATACTAACAGCCATTGTCTTTCCCTCACGGTTCTGACTGCTCCTTTCGGAAGGGCTACCTTGTCTGGACAGCTTTGATACAGTATATTACTATTGGTGCATCTGTCCATAGGCTACCGTTGACGAAACAACGGGTTAAATCTAAGTTTAACAATTACTTACACAGCGACGTATCGCACCCACTCCTTGTTTATCTGGTTCCCGCGGGAGTAGCGGGAAAGGGACTGCATGTTACGCGCACGTTTCTCGAACATACGCAGGTTTTCGTCGCTGTCTTCCAGGAACACGTACTGGTTGTAAAGGTGGTCGCAGGAAAGCAGAAGCCCCACGGGGGCCGCGAACGAGAGCAGGCAGTCCGAACGGTCGGTGGAAAGACGCTCGTAACGGGTGTCCGTACCACGCGCCCCGGCAGGTCTTCCGTGTCCGAGAGCGTGTGCAGGCACACCCGTTTGTTGCCCACGCGCAGAACCTCGGCCCCCAGCTCGATGTCCTGAAGAGAAGTCGTCTCCGAGAGCGAGAGGGAAAAGTACCGCTCCAGCAGGCCCGGACAATCCGCCGTACCCGTGATCTCGTCCCCCGTGAGGCGGACAAGGGCCAAGAAACCCGAATCGTTCAGAATACGCTCGAACTGTTCCGCCGCCTCCAGGAATTTTGTCGCCGATTCCCGGTTTACCTCTTTGGGAATGATGTTGCCCCGGCAGAGGGTCGAGAAGTCTGAACGCATGTGCATACGCTCCCTCGTCGTTTTCGTCAGGTAGAGGAAGCAGGCGTGGGTCAGGAACGGACGCTCGTTGAAATGCCGCTCGTAACTGCGGGAGAGGAAACTCATGTCCCCCTCGCCCGTGGCCGGGCGGTAACGCTCGCGGATGAACCAGTCCTGCTTGTGTACCACGCTGTATTCGGGCAAGACCTTCAGGGCCTTGCACCAGGCGGCGTGGATCGCCTCGTACTCGGCGGACGTGACGGTGAACAGCTCCGGGAGTTCGACCCGATAGGCGACCGTTATGTCCGCATCCTTGCTGATGATACAACCGCCTTCCACGGCCAGGAGCGGGAACTTGCTTTCCAGCGTGGTGGCTTTCAAGATGTTTCTCATACGCGGCCCCCCTTTCTTTTCAGCAACCGGCGCAGGGACTTGCGGTTGAGCAGGTAGCGGGGATGCCGGCGCGCGGCGAGCAGCTTCATCAGCCGTGTTCCCCGTAACGGGCGTTCAGGCGGAAGGTAAGCCAGACCAGCACCGAAGCCGCCGCAACGCCGAAAGCGATACATACCCACTGATCGACCCCTGCCATGTAGAGGATGACGAACACCACGAAGACGGCCAGCAGGCCGCCCGCGAAGATGAAGAGGTACTGCGCCTTCAGACGTAGGCTAAGAACCCGGTGCCTTGCCGTATTTCTACGGTAGGTTTCCAAGAACTCGCCTCCGAACCGTGCTTGCACCTCTCGGCGCACACGGCTCTCCACTAACATATTCAGTCTATTATCCCGTGATGTATCTTGTTGTGACAGGGAATACATACAGCTAACGTCTTTCTCTGACGTCAATCATTTGGATTTTCCATGGCTCTTTGCCTTTTAAGTCTTTGAGTCTTTTGACGTGGTGTATTTCAATGTTTTCCGTTGCGCCACACAATTCACACTTACCCGCTTTTAACCTTTGTATAAGGCTTGATACAGTGGTATTGAAAATCGTGTTGGCTACATAATCACAACTCGCGTCCATCGCGGTTGTTTTACGCTTAAAGCTCCCGTTGAAGAATACCCGCATCTTCTTTCCTCCTTTCTTGTCCTCATAGAAAACCGCAAAATCTTTGTGATGTCGATACTTTGCGATAATCTTTCGGGCTGTCGTACTGTACTTTCGTGCAAAATCTTATACAGACTGTATTGCATGATGTACTTGAAAGAATTCAGGTGTGAACTGTTATTTGCGATAGAAAAATAGTTTGCAAAACCTCGGATTTCTCTGTTATAGGCATCCAGTATTTCGAGGTCGTCCAGATGTAGCAACTTTGTCCGGCTTGTGGGTTTCCATTTCGCTTTACCCTCGAATTGATGAATTTCCATCGCCTCGTAGTAGAGAAGTTTATCCCGCATTGTGGACATTGGCACTTCCAACACTACCTTTTTGCCGTAAGCCTTAATAAGTACTCCCGATTTCTCGCCTCTTAACGTCTTATCCGTGAATGGTCGGACATAGATTTCATAGCCGAGGAATTTTGCCTTTCTATTGCCGTGCGTGATTAAGGTCTTTTCTTCGGAGAGCGTCAATTTCAGTTTCTCGCCGAGGAAATTCTTAATATCCTCTTTGATGGCCTCACAGTCCGATTTACTGCCAATCACTCCGATAATAAAATCATCGGCATACCTCACATACTTAATCCGTCTATATCCCTCGTCCATTTCATCGACAGAGGGTAAGTGCATCCTGTTTTTCTGATGTTGCTTAATCGCGTCAATCAGTTCCTTCCGAGTATCTTTATCCTTGGTTTGCTTCAGCTTTGTGCCGAGCCACCAAATTTTCCTGGAATACCGTTTGTACTCAAGGTTCATTGCCCGTCTGTCGCCTCTATCGAATTGACAGGCATACTCTTTCATGTACTTATCCAGCTTGTCGAGATAGATATTAGCCAGTATCGGGCTAATGATGCCACCTTGCGGTGTTCCGCTGTATGTTCTATGAAATGTCCAATCTTCGATGTAGCCAGCTTTCAAAAATTTCCACATTAGCCGGATAAAGCGGTCGTCTGCGATACGTTCTTTCAAGATTCCGATAAGTACATCATGGTTGATGTTATCGAAGAATCCTTCAATGTCGCCCTCGATAAACCACTTGGCCGCAGTAAAATTCTTCTGCACCTGTATCAGTGCGGTGTGGCAACTGCGTTTGGGTCGGAAACCGTGCGAGGTGTTCTCAAAACTACCTTCATAAATTGCTTCCAACAGCATTCGCAATACCTCCTGCACTAATTTGTCGTCGATAGACGGTATGCCGAGAGGTCGCATGTTCCGTTTTTCTTCGGGATGTACGTCCTTCTTGCCGGTTTTGGTTGGTACGACTCATCTTTGAGCGCATCAATCAAATTTTCAATCCGTTTCAGGCTCATTCCGTCGATAGTTTTACCGTCGGAACCTTCCGTCATATTTCCCTGCCTACCTTGTATATTATGGTAGGCGAGGAGAAACATCTCCGAATTGAATAGAACCCTGTAGAGCCGTTCAAACTTGTAGCTCGAAACTTTGCTGTGCTCTGACAGACTGTTTAATACTCTCTCTGGATTTCTCATAATGTCTCACACATTATCCGTTAATTTGTGTTAAAAATGTTAGCTGCCACCCTTCGCCATGTACGAGGCTTTCCCTCGCTCGGACTACTACGGTGGCTCCGTTGCCATACCGGATTTTCATAGGTCTGAAACCTAATAGCCTTTCGGCATTCCGGGTTAGGCAATCCACGTTTAATTCTTCGGCAACATAGCTTGATAGATTGTCGGATACGACTTTCATCCGTTTCTGCTTATCGCAGTTGTGCTGTAACCTGTTCTGCACCCAACCCTCCAAGGTCGAATCGAGTGTGTTACAGTATGGCGTCTGTAGTTACCTTCCGCCACAGTTTCGAGTTGTGCCACTTGGACTATCGTTCAATCAATCCAGACTTTATCCTCGTATCTATCTTTCATCTCCTGATTCAGTCGCATACTTGGTAACTGTATGACTTATCAGTTTATCGGCAGGCTATACTCCCCGTCCGGTTTCCCTTTCGGATAAGCCGATCGATGATAGGCTATCGAACACTTGCCTAACGTCTTGCTATCGACGCATTTGCCAAAGAACCATTACGTGCGCGCCCCGGAACTCCACGCTCTTGCCGATTCCCTTGTTGATTCCATATTCCATAATTATTTGCATGACAGGTTGGACTACAAGAAGAAAGAGCGTAGGATCGTCGCGGCGACAATCAGGAAAATACACGCGCCGAACCAGCTCGCGGCGGTCTTCGACGTGTCGGGGTCGCCGCTCGAAAACTTGTTATAGACCTTGATGCCCCCGATAAGGCCGACCACAGCCCCAATCGCGTAGATGAGCTTCGTTCCGGGATCGAAGTAGCTGGTTACCATGTTGGTAGCCTCCGTAATGCCGGCGATGCCGTTGCCCTGCGCGAAAGCGGAGGAGATGGCGGCAAAGAGAAATGCCGCCGGAAGAAGAATCTTGTTCTTTCTCATAACTCGATAATGTTTGAATTGTGGCGCGGGGATGGATAGGCCCCGCACCGGGTTAAACTTCTTGATTCGGATTTTTTCAGTGGTTCGCGGGTAACCTCATGCGCTACCCGTAGTCTTTTTCTTTCATCGTGATGTCATTATGGGGTTAAACAAACTCACGGACGTCGAAACCCGTGGGAATCGAATGCGGAGATGGGCTTTCCGCAGACCTCTCGGACATACGCCGGTGAAAGGCCGAGAGGTAGGTGTCGATCAGGGATTTTACCCTGTCGTTCCCGTCGGGGCGGCCCGAAACGATGACCTCGAACATGTCGGTCTGTTTCAGGCCCAGGAGGACACGTCCCGTTTCCTCCCTTTGCTCGTCTGTTGAAGGTGGATCGTGTACCACGTGGCGGTAGCTTCGCCCATCTGTTCAAAACTAACCCCCTGGGCAAGCGAGCGGCCCAAAAGGGGCAGCTCTTCGGTGTCGTCTTCATCCTCGTCATAATCCGGCTCCTCCGCGTCCGCATCCGGGAAAGATTCATCGTACAGCGGAAAGTCGATTTCCAGAGGTTCGTTAGGCTCCCCCTCGGGAGCGACACCGAACACTTCATCCAGGTCTTCCGGCGGAATCTGCCGGGGGTGTTCGGGTACATTCGTGGGCACAAATATATCGGCTTTTTCCGTAACTTTTTCAGTTTCAGATTCTACGGCAGCTTGTGGCCGGGAGTGGCGCGGGTCGAGGACAAAGCGGCTCCTGCCGATGATCTCCTGCCGGCAGGGAGTGTCTTCGGCAACGATCCCGTCTGCCGGTTCGTTACGTTCCATCCGCCGCAGGCGGAAAAACGCCCACAAGGCATACCCCACGGCAAAGAGGGGCAGCAGCCACAACGCCCCGTTCATCGCTCCTCCGCTTTGGGTTGCCGGGAGGCCACGGCCTCGCGTTCCTCGAAAAGCCGCTCGATGGTTTCCCGGTTATCGTCCAGGTGCGCCTTGAGAACCTTGTCCACGTAGGCCGTGATCGTCACGTCGCCACGACCGATGACACGGGTGATCTCGCGGATACGCTCGTGATACGACGGACGTATCTTCACGTGCTTGTTACCGGCGAAAGGCAGCCGCAGCAGGCAGATGTAACGGGCCAGGTACTCGGCCTCGGGGGTGGGGACAGTCCCCACGGCGACCTCCCCCGAAGGGCCGTCGGGGACGATAAGGGTTTTCATCCTGCGCCGGTAGCGGCACACGCGGAAGATGAAGGGCACGGCGACGCAAAGGACAGCCGCCAGGATAACAGATAAAATAATTGCTTTGTCTGACATGATGGATTGTTTTTAATGGATTGTAAAAAATATTGGGTTCATAACTAAAAAATATCGGAGTTCCGTTTCTTGTAGAGTTCCGAAATTTCCTCCTGATAGGTCGCGAAATGCTGCTCCAGCACATTGTCCAGGTAGCTATACAGCGAGAGTTCGTTCTTACCGATAACCTGCACTATCCGGGTTATACGCTCGTGAAACTCCTTGCGGATATACACCGTTTTGCCGCTTCGGGTATTGGAGGAGGCGTTCCGGATAAAAAGACGCTCGTAATCCTGGCCTTTCCCTCTTCGGCGGCGTCCCTCCTCTTTCGTAGCCGGCGAGGAGGCGGCCTCGCCGGACGGTTCCGATAGAGCCGATGCCTCCTCCTCTTTTTCCGGCGTGTAAGGATGCAATGGCCGGTTTCGGCTTTTGGCCTGGCTGATGATGAAGGAAGCGTCCAAACCGTCGTCATGTTCTTTTCCGCTCATAAGATCCTACTTTAACAGTTCGATCAATTCATCCACGAGTTTATCCAGGTTGCTGCCCCGGATCAAAGAACGGTCTGCCGGGAAGAGCGTGGAGCGGAAGACAGAGCGACGGCTGGCGTTCTGCTCACGACGAAAACGCTTGGTGTCAGGCAAGAAGGTCTTCAGGACAGGAAGAGCCAACTCTTTCATTACCGCCTCGTAAACCTGATATAACTCTGTCTTTTCACGTCCGTCCACCATGTTCCATAGCATATACAGCCCTTTCATCCGGGACTTCTCGCGGCCCATGATATGCTCCTTTACCACAACCGCGTAATTCAGGGTGCTTTCCATGACAACCCGGTCGGCACTGATCGGGGCGACGAGATAATCCATTCCGGCCAGGGAATGAATCAGATCCTCGTTATTGATCGTACCGGGAAGGTCGAAGAACACATAATCGAAATCACCTTGCGGCAGGAGGTAGTCGCATCGGCCAACGCCTCTTTCGTGTTGCTTTCCACGACAGGATAGGCTTTCTTTTGAAGCCGGGTGAATTGTTCGTAAGCTAACCTCTTGTAATGTTCGTCTTCGAGGGCAAGCTTCAGGTCACGTTCCGCATCTCCACGATGGAGTGTTGGGGATAATCGCAGTCGATGACCGCGACATTGAAACCCTTTACATAGTGCAGGTAAGAGGCTGCCAGCACCGTGAGGGTGGTTTTGCCCGCTCCGCCTTTCTGGGTGGAGAAGGCCACGAATTTCGTTTTCTCTTTCATTGTTCCATGCGTTTTTAGTTATACAATCGGGTAATCGTTCATCTCTTCACGTATCCGGGCAAGTGACGGCATGAGATTTTATGCAGGTATGCCGGCACGCATATATGCTGGTGCGCTGGCAGGCTGTTACGCCGGTATGCCGGTGCATGGGCGCGTGTCCGATTTTATACTCATGCGCAACCGCATTTGCTTATCCGGACAAAGACCCGCTTTTTCCTCTGCACACGGTGTTTTCTGCATCCGTCCGCACGTGTGCGGACAGGAGGATGTGTCATTGCCCGTATCCGTTCTCACGTGCAAAGTAAACCCTTAAAAACACGGGTTGTATGCTCTTTTTCCGCTATGGCCGCGTGTGGCGTCAAAGTGGACGCAAGTGGCATAATCGCTTGTGGTACAAGCGATTGAATAGGTCGGTACCTTTGCCTCGTGAACGATCCCGACGCTAATGAAGCCGTCCTTGCCCCGTTTTACGGCGGCTCTTTCAATGTTCTGTCCGCGAGCGGGCAGAAGGTATTTGCAAAGGGCAAATAGCAAGCTGTGTTTTCTGCTGCACGATTCTCGTTTTGCAGCAGAAAACAGCTTGCCCGCAAGGGGGAGAAAGCACCTCCGGAGTCGGTGCTTTTCAGAAGGGCGGCAAGCCGCGAAGGGATCGGAATTTTCAGGAACCGGTGGGGCCCTGGCCTCTCCTTAAAATTTCGATGCGATGGAAAAGAACAGAAAGCCCCGAGGGGGCAAAGGGGGACGACCCGCGAAAAACGACCCGGCCGTTACCGCTTTTCGGTAAACTTTTCAGCCGTGGAACATGCCCGTTTCCTCGACCTTTACGAGCAGTCCGGGCTATTGTCCAAAGCCGCTTTTATCAAAGCGAGAGTGTTCAACGAGGCGTTCCGGGTGGTAAAGACCGACCGGGGAACGCTCGAATACGTGGCGAAGCTGACCGCTTTCCACGCCCAATTCCGTGCCGTGGGAACGAATTACAACCAGGTGGTGAAGGAGCTGCACGCGCATTTTTCCGAGAAGAAAACACTCGCGCTGCTCTATAAACTGGAGAGAGCGACACGTGAACTGGCGGCCGTCGGGCAGCAGGTCGTGTCGCTCTCCGAAGAGTTCAAACAGCGATGGTAGCCAATATCACCACCGGAAAAGACGTGTACGGCGCGCTGGCGTACAACCAGGAGAAAGTCGATCGGGGCGACGGGAAGGTGCTGCTGACCCACATCGTGAGGGAGCCGGCGGATGGGCGCTTCAACGTGGCCGCGACGGCAGAAGACCTCCTGCGCTGGATGCCCTCGCACTACCGGACGGAAAAACCCGTCGTGCACGTGTCGCTCAACCCGGCTCCCGAAGACCGCCTCGACGACGGGCAACTCGCGGAGATAGCCGGGGCCTACATGGAGCGCATGGGCTGGGGAGGACAACCTTATATCGTATTCAAGCATACCGACATCGGACGGGAGCATATCCATATCGTGTCGGTGCAGGTGGCCCAGGACGGGCGCAAGATAAACGACAGCAGGCGCAACGAACGCAGCGTGGCCGTTACCGAGGAACTGGAACGGGAGTACGGACTGCATCCCGCCAAAGGGAGAAGGCGGGAGAAAGGGCAAGGGATCGTCCCCGCCGATTACACGCGGGGCGACCTGAAACGCCAGGTGGCAGCGGTAATAAAACCGGCCGTGGCGACATACCGCTTCCAGACCCTCGGCGAGTTCCGGGCATTGTTGTCCTTATATAATATAGGTATAGAGGAAGTCCGGGGAGAGCGGAACGGAACCCCCTACCGGGGATTGCTCTACACGCTGCTGGACGAGAACGGGGACAAGGCAGTGGCCGCGCCGCTCAAATCCTCACTGTTCGGTAAAGAGGTCGGGTATGACGGGCTGGAACGGCACATGGAGCGCAACGCCGAACGGTTCGGGAAGGACGACACGAGGAGGCAAATCCGTGGCCGGGTCGATAAAGCGCTTCGGGGAGAACCCACGGAGGAAGAACTGCGCGAACGCCTGCGGGGAGCCCGGGTGGATCTCTACATACGACGCAACGAAAACGGCCGCATCGTGGGAGTGACGTTCATTGACCACGAAACACGGACGGTCGTGAACGGATCACGGCTGGGAAAGGCATACTCGGCCAACGCCTTCGAGCTGCGCTTCGGCGGGAAACGGAATCCCGGGGAAAACACGAGGGACTTGTCCCCGAAACAAGCGCCTGCCGGACGGGACGGGCAACGGAAGCGGAATACCTCACGACGGAGGAAAGTATAACATCTCAATTATCATTCATTTATTAAATTTTACGGTTATGCAACAGGAAGACGACCTCGGGGTCTTGCAAAAACAATGGATTTCATGCGGGCATTGAGTATCTTGTTCGTGGTTATCAACATCTACTGGTTCTGTTACGGGCAGATACGGGAATGGGGAATCAATATCGGCGTGGTCGATAGGATTCTGCTGAACTTCGACCGCACCGCGGGGCTGTTCCGGAATATACTATGGACGAAACTTTTCGCCGTCGTGTTCCTCGCCCTTTCATGCTCGGGACAAAAGGAGTAAAAGAGGAGAAAATTACCTGGCGGAAAATCACGGCATCGCTGGCCACGGGAGGCGTGCTGTTCTTC
>ENA-OQCP01000578-OQCP01000578.1-human-gut-metagenome-genome-assembly--contig:-NODE-578-length-16201-cov-5.320393_pt1 | contig 16201 bp, 17 predicted proteins | sample MGYA00242760_ERZ504583 | MGnify/ENA primary metagenome ERZ504583 (study PRJEB26092, sample SAMD00036308) | human gut metagenome | host: Homo sapiens | study: EMG produced TPA metagenomics assembly of...
TGAAAGCAAAGCTGCAATGTGTCTTCCACCGCTTCCATACTGTCTGCTGATCGTGATTGTTTTCATAGGGCACCACTCCTTTCAGCTCATCTGCCTGAAAAATGAATTGTTATTTTTTATCTATATGATAGATTATACGAATTTTCGAATATTTTTGCAATATCCATTAATTTTTTCATAACATTTCACAATTTTGAGCCAAAGGATTTGGTAATATTATCAATATAGATTCTTAACCTTAAAGTCACGTTCTGCTTCTCTTCTCTGGTCTTTCTTTGCGATATCCTGTCTCTTGTCATAAAGTTTCTTACCTCGAGCCATTCCGATCTCTACTTTTACCAGACTGTCTTTGAAATAAACTTTCAGAGGTACCAGCGTCAGACCTTTCTCTTTTAACTTTGCTTCGATTTTGTTGATCTCATACCTGTGAAGCAGCAGCTTACGGATCCTCAGGGGATCTTTATTAAAAATATTGCCTTTTTCATAAGGGCTGATATGCATTCCGTAGATGTAAACCTCTCCGTTTTCCACACGTATAAAGGATTCCTTAATACTACACTTACCCATGCGCAAGGATTTTACCTCTGTTCCTGCAAGGGCAATGCCGGCTTCATAAGTATCTTCTATAAAATAGTCGTGAAATGCCTTTTTATTATTGGCAATCAGCTTCATTCCTTTTTTCTTTGCCATAATATCCTCCAAGCCATTTTTATTTAATTCTCTTCTTCATCATCCCGGATATCAGAAACCAGCTCAAAATCTACAGTCTTGAGCATCTTATCTGCATCTGCCACACGGACACGAACCTTATCTCCCAGCTTGTACACTTTCTTTGTCATCTCACCGCAAAGTTCATAGCTCTCCTGATTAAAAACATAATAGTCATCACGCAGTGTGTTGACATGAACCAGTCCCTCTACAGTATTCGGAAGTTCCACATAAAGTCCCCAGCCGGTAACACCTGAGATAATTCCCTCGAACTCTTCTCCCAGATGGTAGGACATGTATTCTGCTTTCTTCAGCTTGTCTGATTCACGCTCTGCCTCATCTGCGCGGCGTTCGCATACACTGGACTGTCTCGCAACTTCATCAAGGATTTCAGCATAGTGTTCGGTTCTGCCTTCACGCATCAGTCTGCCTCGTAAGTTATCCTTAATGATCCTGTGGATCTGCAGATCAGGATATCTTCTGATCGGAGATGTGAAATGGCAGTAATATTTCGCTGCCAGTCCAAAGTGACCGCTGCATTCTGTGGTATATTTCGCCTGTTTCATGGAACGCAATACCAGGCGGCTGATCATTGCTTCATTCGGAAGCCCTTCGATACTTTCGATAATCTGCTGGATTTCTTTTGGCGTAATCTCTTCTTTTGCTTTTTGAATCTTCACACCCTGATTGTGAAGTAATGTCAGAAGACTCTCCACTTTCTCCGGATCCGGGTTATCATGGGTTCTGTATACAAACGGAATCTCTTCTGTGCAGTATTCCTGTGCTACAGTCTCATTTGCCATCAGCATGAAATCTTCAATGATTTTGGTTGCCACATTTGCTTCATATGGCTTAACATCGATTGCTTTTCCTGCTGCATTGAGAATAATCTTGCTCTCCGGGAAATCAAAGTCAATGGAACCTCTGTGATGGCGGCTGTTTCGTAAGATTCCGGACAGTTCTTTCATCATAAAGAACATCGGGATAAGTGCATCATACCGTTTCTTTGCTTCTTCGTCTGTGTCCTCAAGAATGTTCTTTACATCAGTATAGCACATTCTCTCATTTACGTTAATCACTGTTTCCGCGATCTGATGGGAAACTACCTTACCCTTTTCGTTAATGTCCATCAGGCAGCTCAACGCCAGTCTGTCCTCTCCCTGATTCAGAGAACAGATTCCATTGGAAAGACGTTCCGGCAGCATTGGCACAACGCGGTCTGCCAGATAAACACTGGTTCCACGTTTCAGTGCTTCCCTGTCCAGAGCACTGTTATACTGTACATAGTTGCTTACATCTGCGATATGGACTCCCAGATGATAGATATCCCCTTCTTTTGTCAGGGAAATCGCATCATCCAGGTCTTTGGCATCTTCGCGTCAATAGTGACTGTCTGCAGATGTCTCAGATCCAGTCTTCCATCTCTGTCTGCATCCAGCACATGATCCGGAACACGCTGAGCCTGCTTCATTACTTTCTCAGGAAATTCACTTGGGATTCCGAAGCTCTTGACGATTGCCAGGATATCTGTACCCGGTGTTCGGATATTTCCCAGATTCTCCTTAATTTTTCCTTCAGGATTCTTATTTCCGGAGCCGTAATCTGTGATCACCGCGATTACTTTATCACCATTTTTAATTCCTGCTGCTTCTTTTCTCGGAATGAAGATATCTTTGGAAAATTTCGGATTATCACTAATCACAAAACCGAAATCCCGATTTAACTGGTAAGTTCCTACAATTTCAGGCATACCACGTTCCAGAACCTTCACAACTACACCTTCCTGGCGTTTTCCCTCTTTTTTGTCATCTCTGATGATGATCCTTACTTTATCCTGATGCATGGCTGTTCCTGTATCACTTTCAGGAATAAAGATATCCTCATCCTGTCCTTCGATTTCTACAAAGCCGAAACCTTTGGGATGTCCGATGAATGTTCCCTCAGCCTGGATTCCCTCCGGCTGCTCTTTTTTATTTTTATCTTTTTTATTTTTATCTTTCTTCTTTCTGCCATACTCTGATCCGTATTCTTCTCTTCGGTCATCGTAATAACGGTCATCTTTTTTCTTTTTCCATTTTCCTTTGACCTTTTCATATCTGCCCTTGCGGTCTACAGATACCTTTCCTTCCTCGCAAAGTTCGTCCAGAACATCATATAGCTCTCTTTTCTCTTCTTTTGAAAGTCTCAGAAGAGAAGAAATCTCGCGGAGTCTCATTGGCTGATAAATAGGATCTCCCATCAGTTCCAGGATAAACTTTTTTCTTCTGTCCATATCTTTTTTACTCATATTACTCCTCACAGCCTCCGCAGAGGACTTTTATCTGATTCAGCTCTTTATGACACAAAAAACACTCTTGCACATAACAAGAGTGTTTCAAATTTCTTTTCTGATTAACCAAGCATATTTAATGCTACAGAAATTACAAAAAATAAAATTCCCATAATAGTGGTTGCCTTAACAAGTCCGCCCTCCATGGAACGACCTTTGTTCTTACCCCAGTATGTTTCTGCTGCTCCGGCGATAGCACCAAGTCCCTGCTGCTTACCTTCCTGCATAAGAACTACTACTGTAAGAGCGATGCAATCTATTATGAAAATGACACTCAGAATGATCTTAATAATCTGCACTTCGTTACACCTCCTAATCAACTGAGTTTCATTGTAACATAGCCGGATGGGGATTTCAACCACAATTCAGAGTTTTTGTCAGGTTTCTTAACAATTTTTTTCATTTTCTTTAAAAGGATTTTCATACACTGCCAGTCTCCCAAGGCCTCATGGATACGAAGAAGCTGGTTATATTTGGCATTTCGGTCCGAACGGCAGGGTGCACCTGTCTTAATCTGGCCGGCACCTGTGGCAACTGCCAGATCTGCGATAAATGAATCTTCCGATTCTCCTGATCTGTGAGAAATTACTGCCCTGTATCCCGCTTTCTGTGCCATTTCCACTGCATCCAATGCTTCTGAAAGTGTTCCTATCTGGTTTAATTTTATCAGAATGGCATTTGCCGCTCCCAGTTTGATTCCACATGCAAGACGTTTGATATTCGTGACAAACAGATCATCACCTACAAGCTGTATTTTATCTCCCAGTCTTTTTGTCATCTGTTTCCAGCCTTCCCAGTCATCTTCCTCAAGTCCATCTTCAATGGAAACAATCGGGAACTTCTCTGTAAGTTTTTCATAATATTCTATCATCTCGCCGGAATCCCTGAGAACTTCTTCCCCTTTCATTTTTCCTTCTCCGGGGAAAACATAAACGCCTCTTTCTTCATCGTACAGTTCACTTGCCGCAGCATCAATTGCAATGCTGATATCCTTTCCGGGTTCATACCCTGCCTTTTTTACTGCTTCCAGAATCACTTCCAGGACGCTTTCTGAATCGGAAAGATCCGGTGCGAAACCTCCCTCATCCCCGACTGCTGTTGACAGACCTTTTTGTTTCAGGATAATTCTGAGAAACTGGTATACTTCCGCACACATTCGGATCGCCTGCTCCATATTTTCCGCTCCCGTCGGCATGATCATGAATTCCTGTAAATCCACCGTATTGTCAGCGTGACGTCCCCCATTTAAGATATTCATCATCGGTACAGGCATCTGTCTGGTATGGCAGCCGCAAGATACTGATATAAAGGAACGCGAAGAGCTGCTGCTGCCGCCCTTGCTACTGCCAGGGATACTCCCAGTGCCGCATTTGCCCCTACATTACTTTTATTGTCTGTGCCGTCTGTTTCTATGATTTTTTTATCAATATAGGACTGATCCAGAGCATTTTCTCCAAGAATTGCTTCTGCCAGCTTTGTATTTACATTCTCCACTGCTTTGCGGACACCAAGTCCGGTGTAGCAGCCTTTTTCTCCGTCACGAAGCTCCACTGCCTCGAACTTTCCGGTGGAAGCTCCCGAAGGGACGATTGCCCTTCCCGTATATCCATTTATCCCGATCACACCTTCTCCTACTGTTACTTCTACTTCCACTGTAGGATTTCCTCTGGAATCAAGTACCTGTCTTGCATGAACCCTTCTTACAGGCAGATAACGTAACATATTAGAACCTCCTGATCATTTTAATAAACCGGTAACTGTTCCATATTTTCACAGTTACAGTTAAACCTCAAGTCAAAATACGTCACTGAGAACGGCGTGAACAGTAACGTAATTTGACTTGTATATCTTTACAACCATATTTTTACCCAATATGCTTCCGGCTATGCATTGTCTATATTCATTATTATTTTCAGAATATTTTATCAATACAAATAATTTTAATATTATCTTTTAAATATTTTTGTGAATTTTCTATTTTTATTCTTGACATTTCATTCTTTATCTGTTATATTAAGTTCATAAAACAAAAGGGATTACGAAAAACAAAAAAGTAAAGGAGTGAGACCACCGAAAACATAATCTTTTCTTCATAATTTAAGAAAGCGAGGTACAGACCACCAGAATAGCAAAGTTTCAAATTCATGACTTATAAGAAAGGCAGGTACGGACCACCAAGAACTTAAGCTTTTAAATCCAACTAAGTTTTATAAGTAGTTCCTATCAAACAAGGAAGGTACAGTCCAATGGAAACCTAACGATTTATCTTATTTTGAACGTAACAGTTAAACATTCTAAAGAAGGTACGGTCCAATGGAAATTTAATGATTTACCTTATTTTTAAAGTGACATTCAATCAAAATAAGGAAGGTACAGTCCAATGAAACGTTAACGATTTACCCTATTATAAAACGTAACCGTTCATTTACATGAAGAAGGTACAGTCCAATGAAAACTTAACGATTTACCCTATGAAACTATAAAAGGAAGGTACAGACCAATGGGACAGTAAGTTGAACCGTTAATTTCATAATTCAAATTCATACAATTTCATAATTTATTTTACAGAAAGTGAGGTATCATCCTTGGATACAGAATCTTAACAGGAGCCACGATGAAATATAAATCTGTGGCTCTTTTATTTGTCATTCAGCTTCTATAGCTCCCCTCTTTCTCATATATTAAACTAATATCATTCCGTTCTGAGGTTAATACTCTCTATGCATCTCAAATACATATCTTCCACTCGGATTTTCTCTTCCAGATTTACCAAGATTTTTCTTCTTTTCTGTGCTTGTGCATTTATAGGTTCCTCTATAGGAAAAATCGTATCGCACAACACTGCCAGACAGACTGCTGCTTCTGCCCAAAGTTCCAACTGGGGACTCAGTTTTCAGGAAGAAGGCAAACGTCCTGTTGGAAATGCAACGATAGAAGAACTGGCTCAGTACAATGCCTTTTTTGCTGAAGATACCGAAGAAAAGAAAATCTATCTCACCTTTGACGCAGGCTTTGAAAATGGAAATACTCCTGCTATTTTGGATGCACTGAAAAAACATCAGGCACCTGCTACATTTTTTGTGGTGGGAAATTTTATTTCTGAAAATCAGGAGCTGATAAAAAGGATGGAAGCCGAAGGACATATTGTTGGAAACCATACGATGACACATCCTGATATGTCAAAGATTTCCACGCAGGAATCTTTTCAAAAAGAACTGTCTGGTGTAGAAGATATTTATAAAGAAATTACCGGTAAGGAAATGACCAAATTCTACCGGCCGCCGCAGGGAATTTACAGTACCCTGAATCTGTCTATGGCCAAAGAAATGGGATATTATACCTTCTTCTGGAGTCTTGCTTATGTGGACTGGTATCAGGATAATCAGCCAGATCCACAGGAGGCTATCGAAAAGCTGACCAGACGAATTCATCCCGGTGCTATTGTTCTGCTGCATAGCACATCTTCTACTAACGCGCAGATTCTGGATGAACTCTTGAACAAGTGGGAAGATATGGGATATTCGTTCCATTCCTTAAATGAGCTGATTGAACATTCCTGATCCCGTTCCCCGCATGCAAGATTTTCATAATTGAAGCAAAAGTTAACTCTACCCAAAAAGGAGAGGCACTCAGCAGGATCTTTATCCTTCAGAGTACCTCTCCTTTTGTTTATAAATCAATACTTATGAGAATATCAATTTATGTTACGTTATGTGATTTTGTAACCGTCCTGCATTTTTACAGTTACGGTTCGTTTTTACAAATAATTATTCAGCGTCTTCTGCTGCTTCAGTTTCTTCTGGCTCTTCTGTTGTTTCTGCGTCTTTTGTATCATCAGATGCTTCATCTGTGTCTGCTGCATCTTCTTTGTCAGCATCTTCTGTTGTTTCTTCACTGTCTACAACTCCACCTTCAACTACCAGATCTTCCGGATCAATGTTGTCGCCATAAACAGGTTTCAGAGTTTCTTCAAAGTCTTTGTGGAAGAACTGTTCGTCTGCAAGAGATTTGATTTCGTCATTGATTGCATTGAGAAGATCTGTATTACCTTTCTGTACTGCCGGTGCAATTGTATCGATATCACCAAGGGATTCGATTCCTACAGAGAAACCTTCATTCTGCTGAGCCCATGCAAGAACCTCTGTGTTATCTGTGGAGAATGCATCTCCTCTTCCATCAAGAAGCGCATCGTATGCTTCCTGGTATTCATCAAATTTTACAAGTTCAATATCCGGATAGTTATCTGTGAAATATGTCTCTGCTGTTGTTCCTTTTACAACGATCAGCTTCTTGCCTTCCAAATCTTTTACATCTTTGATCAGCGCATCATCAGGAGAAACAACTCCAAGAGCTACCTTCATATATGGAAGTGCGAAGTCTACTTTCTCCGCTCTGTCATCGGTTACTGTAAAGTTTGCAAGGATCACATCTACTTTTGCAGACTGCAGATATTCTACACGACTTGCTGCCTCTACATAAGTAAATTCTGCATCGTCTTCACTTCCCAGAAGGTCTTTTGCAAGTCTTTTTCCAAAGTAAATATCGTATCCCTGAACATCACCGTTTTCATCTACATATCCAAATGGATTCTTGTCACTGAATACACCGATCTTAATCTTGCCGTCTTCTTTGATCTCATCCAGAGTACGGGCCTGTGCAGTGTTTCCTCCGTCATCTGCCGCACTTACAAGAATACTTCCACCAAGAAGTGTTGTTGCTGCTACACCTGTTGCTAATAAGACTGCTAATATTTTTTTCTTCATGTTCTTTTCCTCCATGTTTTAAAAAAATTTTGATTTTATTATAATTTTTATAACCAGCTCTTATGATATCCTGCTATTTCATGGATATTATCATCATTTCAGGATTTATAAAATATTCTGTTTTCCTCTATTCTATTTTTCACTGTTTCATAATGGAACTGTTCATGGAACTGTTTTGCCCTGTCAGTCTCCGGATTATCAAAGAACTGTTCCGGAGTGTTCTCTTCTACAATGTTTCCCTTATCCATAAAGATCACTCTGTCTGCTACGGAACGGGCAAATTCCATCTCATGAGTGACGATCAGCATGGTCATTCCTGTCTTTGCAAGTTCCAGTACTACCTGAAGTACTTCTCTTACCATCTCAGGATCAAGTGCTGCTGTAATCTCATCCAGAAGCATGATCTCCGGATGCATCAGCATGGCACGTACAATGGCAACTCGCTGTTTCTGACCACCGGAGAGCTGTCTTGGATAATTATCTTTCTTATCCAGAAGACCAACCCTGTCAAGCAGCTGCTCCGCTTCCTTTTTCACTTCTTCTTTGTTTCTCTTCTGCACTTTCATCGGTGCCAGAAGAAGATTATTTAAAATTGTCATATTCGGGAAAAGATCATAGCTCTGGAAAACCATTCCAATCTTCTCTCTGACTTTGCTTATATTCTTTTTTTTCTTTCTCATAGCTTACACCGTTAAGCTTCAGTACGCCGCTGTCAATCTCTTCCAGGCGGTTGATACATCGCAGAAAAGTACTTTTTCCACATCCGGAAGGTCCTACGATCACCACCACTTCTCCCTTTTGCAGGGAGAAGGAAACATCATCCAGAATAGGAACATTGTTTACATATGATTTCTTTAAATGTTCTACTTCTAAAATCGGCTGTCCCATTCATTTATCCTCATTTCTCTATTAATCAGCAAACTTCTTTTCCAGTACTCTGGAGAGTCTGGAAAATGGAAAACATATGATAAAATACATAAAGAATACTGCACCGTATACCCAGAGGGCCGCTGTCGGATTTGTATAACGTGATGCATCTATGATCTGTTTTCCAACTTTCAATACCTCTACAACTCCGATAAGAGCTACCAGCGATGTGGTCTTGATCATTCGGGTAAGAAGATTCACTGCGGATGGAAGAAGTCTTCTTATAGTCTGTGGAAGAATAATATAAAGATAGACCTGCCATTTGTTTAATCCAAGACCGTATCCGCTGTCATACTGGTGTTTAGGAATGGAGATCAGCGCACTTCGCACCAGATCACCCATTTCAGCAGTTCCCCAGAATGTAAATACAATGACCGCCGCTGTCTCACCGGAAAGGTTCATCCCAGATGCTTGGCCGCTCCGAAATATACCAGGAACAAAAGCACCAGCTGCGGCATGATTCTTACGATTTCAAGGTAAATGCGGCAGATAAACTTAATGATTTTATTTGGGATATTCATTACCATCCCAAGAAGAAATCCAAGGATTATGGAAAATACCATGGAAATCAGTGCAATTCTTATTGTTACCCACAAGCCCTGCCAGAGTCTTAATGAGTTGATTCCCTTAAAAAGAACCTCAATCCCCATATTCTGCATAGCGGACTCTCCTTTCTACAAATGAACAGATAAGTGAGATTGGTAAAAGTATGACCAGATATGCGATTACCAACATAAACAGGGCTTCATCTGTTTTGTAATAAATTCCGATCAGGTCTTTTGTCACAAACATCAGGTCTGCAAGTGCTACTGCGCTGAATACGGAGGTTTCCTTAATAAGAAAGATCGCATTTGCACAGAATGCCGGAATAGAATTGGATACCGCCTGGGGCAGGATAATGTTTGTAAATACCTGACTCTTACTCATTCCAAGGCTTAATGCGGATTCTATCTGAATCGGTGGAACATTGTCCAGGCCGCTTCGGAAGCTTCTGCCATATAACTGCCTCCGAGAAAGGTCAGTCCTGTGATCGCACACTGTTCTGAACTGAGGACAATCCCTATTTTCGGAAGACCGAAATACAGAAAAAACAACTGGATCAACAATGGTGTATTTCTGGACAGTTCAATGTAACATTCCACTATCTGACGAAGTACAGGAATCCTGAAATACTTAATCATGCTACAGACAAGCCCAACCACAATGGCAAGCAGCACACCAATCACTGCCATGTGAAGTGTAAGCTTCGCTGCCTCAATATAAAGAGGTGTCTGCTCGCGGATAAACTCAAAATCCATGGTTACTTTATTCTCCTTCTATTATTATGATTTACCGTTATAATGAACGGTTGGGGCGCTGGTGCCGCTTATTACTCGACTTAGGTAAAGCGTTACATCTGCACATCTGTGAACCGTCATAACATTTCAGGCGTCATCCTGCAAGCTTTTCATAAATTGCATCTGCAAGTCTGCTATGTCCCAACTCATCCAGATGCTCCTGATCTGCTTCACCAGACCGGGCAAATTCCGAAGCCGGAAGGTAAGAAATATTTCTTCTTCTGGCAATTTTCTCATATACCCGGGGCAGATTTCGTGACACTTCAACAGAAGTCTTATCGAATTCCGGATCAAAATCCTCTTCCCAGATTCTCTCCCCAAGGTAGATGGGAGATACCAGTAATATTTTAGCATCCGGATTTACAGTGTTGATCTGATCAAGGAGCTGTTCAATCCCCTGTCCAATCACTTCCGGGGTTGCGCTGTATACGCTTTTACAGTCGTTGGTGCCAAGCATAAGAACGATAGTATCTACCGGTCTGTGGCTCTCAAGGATTGCCGGAAGCATTTCCGTTCCTCTTCTTTCTGTGCGGAATGGATCGTCGAATACAGTGGTTCTTCCGCAGAGTCCTTCTTCGATTACTCTGTAGCCTTTTGTTCTTACTTTGTCATCCAGGATGCTGGTCCAGCGGGTACCCCATCCGTATCTCTGATTAGTAGTTCCCGGGATTAAACCGTATGTATTGGAATCGCCGAAACATAGGATTTGTTTCATGTCTTGTCACCTTCTTATCTGATATTTTTAATGGGATTTTTTGCTTTCCCTGTTTTCATATTGATTCGATAGGAATACTATACAATCTTTATTTTTGTTTGTCAATCCCTTTTGTATTTTTTTGAAAATGTTTTATAATGTCCCCATAACCGTGGACACGATATATTTTGAGTTCCCTCATTTATGAATACATCTAAAAAAAACTGAATAAAAAAATAAAATTTCAAGGTAGTATTTCCATACAACATTTTTTAACCATACAAAAATGGCAGAACCCCAATAAAATCAAGGGATTCTGCCATTTTATTTTTCATCAACTGTCGAAAACGGGATTTTGTTATGGATTATAGCACTGTTATTATTATTTATGCAATATCTGTTCTACTTCATATTTCCGCCGGGTACGTTCTCACATTTGCATCTGCCGAGTAAAACGGGTATGTGTTATTTCATCGGGAATTTCTTTCTTTCCAGATCAGTTCTGCTTTTTCCTTATACTTCTCAAGAAATAGCAAATCGACCACGCAATACTCATTCCTGCTGCAATTCCAAAAGCAAAAAGAAAGGTATCCCGCCCATATTCCAATGCCTGAACTGTATTTCCTTCCACAATACTACTCATACAATAATAAAGAGTACTTCCGGGAATCAGAGGGATTACGGAAGTAACAAAAAAGGATGTCGATGTTTCTTTACAGATTCTTGCAAGATTTCCGCATACACATCTGTAATAAAGCCAGCCAGCAGAGTCGGAAGAAACACATTACCCCAGAATTCTTTTCCCAGAAGGAACACCAGCCAGCTAAGAAAGCCGCCAACTGCTGCCAGAGGCAGATATTTCTTTTTTATGTGAAAAAGAATTCCAAATCCTACAGAGCCGATGGCTCCGGTAATCAATTGTATAATGGTTGTTGCGATCAAAGTCCCAGCCTCCCAAATAAAATAATTGCTCCCATAAATCCAAGTGCCAGTGCCGCAGCAAGAAGCAAAGCGGCGATCAGGCGGATGATTCCGGAGAGTGTATCGCCAATAAGTACATCCCGGATTGCATTTGTCGACATCAATCCCGGGATCAAAAGCATAATATCACCGATCATAATCTTATCCATATGAAGAAACGGACATATCAAAACGGATACACAGATTACACAATCTGTAAGAAAAGACGCCGCAAACTGAAAAGTCACTTCATTCATACACACCGGACGAAGATATTGCTGTAATCCCCATATCAAAACAGCGCCAAATCCTGCCGCAACAGCATCCGAAATATTTCCTCCATAAAAAAGAGCGAAACTGCATGCTGCCAGAAGACTTCCCAGAAGTTTCCAGAGCGGATTCGTTTTATTCATATTAATTTTATCTAATTCCTCCCGAAGCTCCTCCGCAGGGACAGGACGATTACAGAAGCGACGGCTCAGATCATTCAACTGCTCCAGTTTGGTAAAATCATTTCCACCACTTTCCCTGATCCGTCGGGTCTGTGTCCGCGCTCCTTCTCCCGGAAATTCCATGGTAATAACGATACTGGATGTGATCACAAAACATTCATCTGTGCGGCACCACAGGCATAACCCATTCGGTTCAGCGTATCCTCCACCCGAAAAATCTCTGCACCGCTGTTTAACAGTGCGTCACCCATATCAAGAAAAATGTGTAAAAAATCTTTGGACGTCTGCATAGGAATACTCCTTTAATTTTATAGAAAAGAGTCCGGCATAATATACGCCAGCATCTCATTTCTGCACTTTTGTATTCTGATGATAGCTTATAGCAATTCCATAAATTACTGCAAACAATCCAGTCCATCATAGCGTGAAGTTCTGCGTCAGATATCTTTGCCATGCGTCAGCACGCCTGCAGGTATCTTCCTTGTCCTTCGCACTCTGCTGAACTGTCTTGATTGCATTATTTTATGGAATTGCTATAAGTATAAAGCTTAACTGCCGCTAATACAACTTCTATTTTTCTAGTGCTTTCATAAAATATTAGTCCTGAATTTTATATTTTTTATATTTCGCAGGTGTGGTCCCTGTGTATTTTCTGAAGATTTTTATAAAATAGCTCTGTGTGGAAAAGCAAAGATATTCACTGATCTGTGCTGCTGTATAATCTGAATAGGTCAGCATATTACAGGCAGCTTCTATCCGTTCCTTCTGAATATAATCTACAATAGACATTCCTGTCTCTTTTTTAAATAATCTGGAAAGATAACTGGCACTGATCCCTGCTGCCTCTGCAGTTTCTTCCAGTGTGATAGAAGCATGCAGATGAAGATGAATATATTTTACTGCCGCTTCAATTTCTCTGCTGTAATGTCTCATTCCGGACTTTTGCACTTCCTGGGCAAATCTCAGGGCTGCTTTTTGTAATAACTTTTCTATGGAAGATTTACTGGTACACTCTTCCACTGTCTGAATATAACCGTCGCTTAATGCATAAGCAGTTTCTTCAGGTACGCCACCTTCAATCGCAGCTCTGGTAAACAGCGTAATTCCTGCGATAAACATATTTTTACTGTTTCGCAGTTCATTTCTGGACAGGATTCCAGGAGTTCCATCCGGTGTGATCTGAAAAACGGACTGTATTCTGTCTGTCTGACCATTCCTGATAGCATCATACTGCCGACGCTCACTTGCATAAGATTCATGTTTCTGTAAATTCTCACGTCTCTCAAATAGAGTATTCCTGCTTCGGTTCTCTGCGATCTGTTGTTCTTTTTCGTTATATTTCTTATTTTTCTCCTGCATCTTTATTCCTCTCACATATACAGCAATATTTTATTATTTATAGCAATATTTTACTATATTTTATCATTTACAGATGATATAGTCCAGATAAAGGCAACACAAACAATCTGTTCAACATATATTCAACTTATGGAGGAATTTATTATGAATCGTGATTTAAAAAAAATCATCAGCCAGATGACTCTGGAAGAAAAAGCAGGTATGTGCTCAGGTCTTGATTTCTGGCATCTGAAGAGCGTGGAAAGACTTGGAATCCCGGAGGTAATGGTAAGCGATGGTCCTCACGGGCTTCGTAAGCAGGATGACAAGGGCGATCATCTTGGAATGAACGACAGTATCAAAGCTGTCTGCTTCCCTCCTGCAGCTTTAAGTGCCTGCTCTTTTGACCGCAACTTAATGGAATCCATGGGCGAGACTATTGGCAGAGAAGCTCAGGCAAATGACGTATCTGTTGTTTTAGGACCTGCTGTCAATATTAAACGTTCTCCGCTCTGCGGAAGAAACTTCGAATACTATTCAGAAGATCCATACCTTGCAGGTGAAATTGCTGCTGCATTTATCAATGGTGTGCAGTCCCAGCATGTGGGAACTTCCATCAAGCATTTTGCAGCTAACAATCAGGAGTATCACCGCATGAGTAATTCTTCCGAAGCAGATGAAAGAACACTCCGCGAAATTTATTTCCCAGCATTTGAAACTGCTGTAAAAAAGGCTCAGCCATATACATTTATGTGCTCCTACAATCAGATTAACGGTACTTTTGCTTCCGAGAACAAATGGCTTCTTACCGATGTTCTCCGCAATGACTGGGGATTTGAAGGATATGTTATGTCTGACTGGGGTGCTGTCAATGACCGCGTGAAAGGTCTGGAATCCGGCCTGGAACTGGAGATGCCAGGTTCCAACGGAACAAACGATGCTCTGATCATTGAAGCTGTAAAGAACGGAGCCCTGAAAGAAGAAGTTCTGGATCAGGCTGTAGAACGTATCCTGAATATTATTTACAAATATGCCGACCACCGCACACCACAGGAATTTACTATGGAAAAAGACCATGAAGAGGCACGCCGTATTGCAGAAGAATCTATGGTTCTTCTGCAAAACACAGACCAGATTCTGCCTCTGAAAGCCTCTGAAAAAGTAGCTTTTATAGGTGGTTTTGCCAAAAAACCTCGTTTCCAGGGCGGCGGAAGTTCTCATATTAACTGTTTTAAAATTACCAATGCACTGGAATCTGTTCCTGCTGATGCACAGGTTACTTACGCAGAAGGATTTCCTGCTGATAAAGATTTATATGATGAAAAGCTGGCTGCTGAAGCAGTTCAGGCTGCAAAAACTGCTGATAAGGTTGTGATCTTCGCCGGACTTCCGGACAGTTTTGAGTCTGAAGGATATGACCGTTCTCATATGAGACTGCCTGAATGCCAGAACCGTCTTATTGGTGAGATTCTGGAAGTTCAGCCAAATACTGTGGTCGTTCTTCACAATGGTTCTCCTGTGGAAATGCCATGGATCAATGATGTGAAAGGTATTCTGGAAGCTTACCTTGGCGGACAGGCAGGTGGTGCTGCTGTTGCAAATATCCTCTATGGTATTGTGAATCCAAGCGGTAAACTGGCTGAAACAATCCCGGTGAAACTGGCTGACAATCCATCCTACCTGAACTTCGGTGGCGGCGATAAAGTAGAATATCGTGAAGGTGTGTTTGTAGGATATCGTTATTATGACACCAAACAGATGGAAGTTGCCTATCCCTTCGGATACGGACTCTCCTATACTACTTTTACATACAGCAATCTGCAGATTTCCAACACAAATCCAACAGAAAAAGATACTGTCACTGTTTCTGTAGATGTAACAAATACAGGAAACGTTGCAGGAAAAGAAGCTGTCCAGCTCTATGTGAAAGACATGACAGCATCCACGATCCGTCCGGAAAAAGAACTGAAAGGTTTTGAAAAAGTCCAGCTTGCTCCCGGCGAAACCAAAACAGTTACTATGAAACTGGATAAGCGTAGCTTTGCATGGTACAACACCCAATTACAGGACTGGTATGCTGCAAGCGGCAAATATGAGATTCTGATCGGTGCGTCCTCCAGAGATATCCGTCTCTCTGAAACCATTGAACTCTCCAGTAGCCAGGTAATTCCCATGCATATTCATATGAACACAACACTGGGTGAGCTTTTCAATAATCCCAACACAAAAGAAGCAGCAAAAGAACTGACTTCCAGATATCTGGCTGCAATGAACGGCGGTTCAGACACAGCTTCCCAATCTGCTGCTGAAGCTATCACTGAAGAAATGGTAGCAGCAATGACAGATTCCATGCCACTTCGCTCTCTGTGCAGCTTTGGCGGATTCTCCCGGGCTGAGATCCAGGAGATGATTGACAAACTGCAGGCAATCTATAGCAATCCTCTGAAATAATGCATCTTAATCCAGCCCATCAGAGTGTGAAATCCTGCGTCAGATATCTTTGCCGTGCGTCAGCACGCCTGCAGATATCTTCCTTGTCTTTCGCACTCTCTGAACTGTCTTAAATGCATTATTTACGAGGATTGCTATAACAAAAAAACTACTGTATATAAGCTGAATTTTTTTCCGGCTTTTATACAGTAGTTTTTATTTATTTCTCTCTAAACCATTCCTTCATCACATCAAAAATTCTT
>ENA-OQCP01000579-OQCP01000579.1-human-gut-metagenome-genome-assembly--contig:-NODE-579-length-16196-cov-10.354347_pt1 | contig 16196 bp, 23 predicted proteins | sample MGYA00242760_ERZ504583 | MGnify/ENA primary metagenome ERZ504583 (study PRJEB26092, sample SAMD00036308) | human gut metagenome | host: Homo sapiens | study: EMG produced TPA metagenomics assembly of...
TATGCGTCAGTTGATCATTGGTCTGCCGCTCGGCTATGCACTTTTTTCCTATGCAAAACATAATGGAATATTTGGAATGAATATCTATCATGTTCCAATCGTACCAATTTTTATTATGATTTTTTTGGTCGGTCTGTTGCAGATTGTACTTTCCTGTGTTTTAAGCAGTAATCTGAAAAAGGAAACGCTGGTAGAAAGAATAAGGTATCAGGGATAGCAAGTATGACCGACAGAGCCATGCAGGGTTTACAACTGCTGGCTCTTGCCCCGATAGCAGAAATAACAGCAGACAAGGTTTCCTTTGGATTCCGGCAAAACAGATGTGCACAGGATGCAATGGAATATATGTTCAAACTCCTGTCAAGAAAAACTTCTCCGGAATGGATTTTGGAAGGTGACATTAAAGGATGCTTTGATAACATCAGTCATGACTGGATGTTGGAAAATATTCCAAGTGATAAAAGAATAATGAGGCAATTCTTGAGATGCGGCTATGTAGAGAATAAGAGATTATTCCCCACAACAGAAGGTAGCCCCCAGGGAGGGCTGATCAGCCGACCTATGCAAATATGACATTGGATGGACTTGAAAGACTATTACTTGAAAGATACAGTACGAGCAGTACAGGGCATTATCACCCGAATTACAACAAGCATAAAGTACACCTATGCCGCTACGCTGATGATTTCATTATAACAGCAGACTGCAAGGGAGTTCTTGAAGATGTTAAACGAGTGGTTGAAGAGTTCATGAAAGAGCGGGGGTTGAAACTATCAGAAGAAAAAACGGCTACTACAAATATAAATGACGGCTTCGACTTTCTGGGATGGAATTTCAGGAAATTCAAAGGCAAACTTCTGATTCAACCGTCGACTAAATCTAAGAAGAAAATCACGAAAAAGCTTAGCCAGACAGTGAGGTATTATCGTGAGTCAAAACAAGAGCTTTTGATTGTAAAACTAAATCAGATAACAAAAGGATGGGCAGAATACCACCATTGCGTCTGCGCAAAAAGCACATTCGCTCTCATAGACCATAGACTCTGGGAGATGCTATGGAAATGGGCCAAACGAAGACATTCGCAGAAATGTAATAAATGGGTGAAGAACAGGTATTGGCATCCAAAATGTGGAAGACAATGGTCATTCAGAACAGACACGATTGTTCTCTATCAAATGATGGACATGCCGATAGTAAGGGTAAAATCACTGGATTTGAATAAAAATCCTTTTTTGAACAGCGATTACTTCATAAAGCGGAAAAAGGAGCATGAAATGAAGCGAAAATTAGCATATCAGAAGAGTACAGCCGCACGTAGTGAATACTATGTGTCATAGATGCGTGAGCGGAATGCGGTGAAAGTCGCACGTTCCGTTCTTAGGGGAGAGACGGACAGTAATGTCCGTCTCTTACCCGACTTTTTGCACCAAAATACAGAAGAAAAGTAGCATATGGAAAAATCAGACAGGATATAGCAGATATTTTAAGTATGTTATGCAAAAGAAAAGGTGTAAAAATTGTTGAAGCAGAGATATGTCCAGATCATGTACACATGTTGGTAGAAATTCCGCCGAGCATAAGTGTGTCGTATTTTGTAGGGTACTTAAAAGGAAAAAGTACATTAATGATATTCGAAAGACATGCAAATCTGAAGTACAAATATGGAAACAGACATTTCTGGTGTCGTGGATATTATGTAGATACAGTAGGGAAAAATGCAAAAAAGATACAGGAATATATAGCAAATCAGTTACAGGATGATCTGGAATATGATCAAATGACACTGAAAGAGTATATTGACCCGTTTACGGGTGAGCCAGTAAAACGTAACAAATAAAGATAAGCCCGAAAGCTTTGTAGGTAAATGATGTTGCGATTGGCGAACCTATTTCGATGAGTCTTTAGACTCCAGTGCCGGTAATAGACCCTTATAGGGTCAAAGCAAACCACCGGCTAAGCCGGTGGTCGTGATTGTCATGTTTCGGTGCTTTTTTGAGGATAAAACCGCCTGTGTGCTGTTTGCTTTTCTTTGCTATAATGACACGCTGCCCTCTGCTCATCATGGCAACTGTACGTTTTCGGGATAGAAAATGGACACTTTTCTTTGTATAGGGAGAAAGCCGGAGAGGTGGGTTTCATAACACTCTGTCGTTCTATTTTCCAATCAGTACGTTATAGAGATATCCGTATGCAGAAGTGTTAGATGAACGCTGCAACCAACCATAGAATCCTGGAAGCAGTGTTCTGTCTGGCGCTTATGTCATGGGGATGACCTCGAATTCCTGATTCAGTAAGTCAAAAAAATACAGTGTTCCGGTTCTGACGGGGCGGTCGGTGAGAAACTTTACGCACAGGGAAACCTGCATAGAGGCGCACAGGGCGGGAGTGAAGCTCAGAACGCTCTTATTTTTGAGTGCAGCCCCGTCGGGGTACAGTAAGTCTATCAAATGATCGCCGGGGCAGGAGATTGCGGCCTGGGCGACCCAGCCGTTGACGGCACCGTAGATCAGGGGAATTCCAGCACGTTCACAGGCATTCGCGAGGATTTGCCGTGACTGGATATTGTCCAGACCGTCCAGAACCGCATCACAGTCTGTAAGAAGGGCGGCTGCGTTTTCTTCCGTAAGAAATTCCCCCACGGCATGAACCGCAACATTGGGATTCACACGCCGGACTCTTTCCGCGGCGGTCTGTGCTTTCCCAACGCCCAGCAAGGAAACTTCGGACAACAGCTGACGGTTCAGATTGGAGGGCTCAAATGCATCACCGTCCACCACCCGCAGAAAGCCTATGCCAATGCGGGCAAGCATATCGATGAGATGCCGCCCAGACCGCCGCAGCCAACCACCAGAACACGTTTGCGCCGAAGCAGCTCGCATTCCGCTTCGCTCAGGGCGGGGACATTGCGCGCATATCTGGGATCCATCGTTCAGCCGCCTCCCACCGGGGGAAACAGAGCCACGATGTCCCCGTCCTTCACTTCCGATTCCGGCTTGTGATGAAAACCGTTGATGAGCAGAATAGACACTTCTTCTTGGGGAATGTTCATCCGGTCAAGGATATCCCCAGCACAGGCGATACCCTCCGGCGATAGCAGCGTGACTTTATCCCTGCCTTGGCGCAAGGTTGCAAAAACGCGAACTTCAATCATGAAAATTCTCCTTTGCAAAAGAAATCGGAGAGGGGACGTGCCTCCTCCCCATTAATTATATTGTATCACTTGCCAACACACTCGTCCAGGCCAAGTTTCTTCAGGGTTTCATCGGTGGGGAATGCGTTGACCCAGCCACGAGCTTCGTAGTATTCGGGCAGAGTCAGAGGCAGCTTGGAGGTCATACCGGTGGAGGGGCCGTTTACAACGGGCTCTTCCAGCAGCCGCTTGGGTAGACGATCGTCCTCAGGATTCATACCGGCAGCCTTGTTGAACATTCTCTCGATGTTGTAGATACGGTCGCCAATCTCCAGAACCTGTTCGATGGTCCAGTTGGTTCCGGTGGCGGCGTTCAGCAGGTCGGTGTACTCCTTGGCGCCCATGGCGAAGGAGGTAAACAGACAGTGACCCATGGAGTCGATGACAGCTGTCAGATCCTGGAAGGTCTTGACCCAAGATGCCTTTTCGTTGGTAACGGTACGATCCAGCTGCTGGGGCAGACCCAGAACTTCGGGAGAGATCATGTAGCCACGGACATGGCAGCCGCCACGGTTAGAGGTGGCGTAGGTAATGCCGATGCCTGAATGGCACGGGCGTCGTAAGCGGGCATTTCCTGCTTCTTAACGCTCATGGAGTATTCGGGATGGCCATAGTGCTCACACAGGCGGGCGGAGCCGGAACTCATCAGCCAGTCAAGCTCGGTTTCAGGATTGCCCATACGCTTGGTCCACTCCACCAATGCCCTGGTGGAACCCCATTCCAGAGGTACACCGGCGCACTCTTCCTCCTTGATGTAGCCTCTCTGGTACAGCTCCATGGCAGCGGCGATGGTGCAGGGGACGGAAATAGCATCCAGACCATACTCGTTGCAGAGCATATTGCACTCATCGATGACGTTCAGATCATTGTTGCCGCAGTTGCCGCCATAGGCCCACAGGGCTCGTATTCAGGACCGCCGACGACCTTGCCATTGACATTGACCACGCGGCCGCAGGCGATGGGGCAGCGATGGCAGGCACCGGGCTTGACCAGATATTTCTCAGCCAGAGTTTCGCCGGAGATATCGTCAGCCTTGTCGTAATAGCTTTCCTGCCAGTTCTTGGTGGGGAAAGCACCGATGTTGTTGACAATGTTCACGAGAACAGCGGTACCCAGTTGCCGCAGGCGGAACCGGTAACGGGGTTGGCCTTCAGAACATCCATAGCGTTTTTGGCTGCTACCTTTAGGGCATCCAGGTCTGCAATGTTGTCCAGTTTTTTGCGGGTTGCCTTGACCACGATGGCTTTCAGCTTCTTGCTGCCCATGACAGCACCGACACCGGAACGACCGGCGGCACGGTCCTTATCGTTCATAATGGCGGCAAGCAGCACCTTCTTCTCACCGGCGGGGCCGATGTTCAGAACGGAAACGTCAGCACCGTGCTTTGCCTTGAGCTGCTCGTCAATGGCTTCGCTCATGACACCTACATATTCCCGGGCATCCAGCAGCTCAATCTTATCGTCGTCAATGCTGATGTAGGTCCAGTCGGGAGCTTCACCTTCCACAATGATGGCATCCCAACCGGCGTACTTCAGCTTGGCACCCCAGATACCGCCGGAGTTGGAGCAGGCAATCATGCCGGTAAGGGGGGACTTTGTGCAGACCATGTAGCGGCCTGTGGAAGGGGCGGAAGCGCCGGTCATAGGACCGGTGATATAGATCAGCTTGTTTTCAGGGGACAGGGGATCGACGGTGGCAATGCCCTCGTCATAGAGCATCTTGGTGCCAAGACCACGGCCGCCAATGAACTTGTGGGCAAGTTCCAGATCCAGAGGTTCCACTTTGATCTTGCCGGTGGTCAGATTGATGCGGGCAATTTTTTCGTAGTATGCGTTAGCCATATGCAATACCTCCATAAAAATTTGAAATTGAGCTTACAATTTGTATATGTTGTATATGTTTATTATAGTGGAAATAACAGGGATATCAAGAGCGGATGTGCATTTTTGTGTGAAACCGCATGAAACTGTATCATTTTATGCAAAGAGATTTTAGTACTTCGACGAGACGCCGTACAAAATGGCGTGAAATCGCCCAAAATACTTGAAATATTGCACCAAGCACTTGCGCAATTTGGAAAGATGAAGTATAATTGACAGAAAACGATTGCAAGGAGGCGGCATTATGGCGCAGAATCAGTCCCTTTCTACCCAGGAGGTTGCAGACATTCTCCATGTCTGCAAGTCCACCATTTACGACCTGATTCGCAAGGGAGAAATCCATTCTTATAAAATCGGGCGAAAGGTTCGTTTTACGCAGGAGGATGTGGATGCTATATTGCCCGCTCCCGGCATGAGCATTCCACTGCCCCGGTGCAGCGCATCGATATCCACTCCACGTTGCTGACACCTGCTGAGGAAAAGGCACCGGAGATGATCATCTCCGGGCAGGATGTTGTGTTGGACATTTTGGCAAATTATCTTCATCAGGAGGATATCAACGCCGGTCGTACATATCTGTCTAGCTTTGAAGGTCTGCTGGCACTGTATCAGGGAAAGGTGGACGCTGCGGCCTGCCATCTGTATGATGGAAAAGAGTGCAATGTCTCCTTTGTGCGAAGCCTGATGCCCGGGGTGCCCGCAGTGCTGGTGAACCTGTCCTACCGCACCCAGGCTTTTATGTTCGCAAAAGCAATCCCAAGCACATAACTGTGGGAGGATCTGCGCCGGCTGACATCTCCATCCTCAACCGCCGGTTGGTTCCTCATCTAGGATCCTGCTGGATACCCAGCTAAAAAAACTGGAAATCCTCTCCGGACAGCTAAAGGGCTACGACAAGATTATGAGTTCTCACCTTACGATGGCATCTGCCATTGCCGCAGGGGATGCGGATCTTGCCATTGGCACGGAGCGGATAACGCATCAGCTGGAGGGGCTTGACTTCATCCCACTGCTGGAGGAACGGTTCGATCTTGTTTTGCGGAAGGAATCGCTGGAAAATCCGGCTGTAGTCAAAATGCTTGCAATCCTGTCCTCACCTGTGTTCCGCAGGGAGGTGACCCACTTCTCCGGCAATGACTACCGGGACCTGGGTAAAGTCATTATGGAGGTTTAGTAGTATGCTGTATGTAAAAACGCCGGAAGAAGTTCTTGCGCTGATAGAATCGGAGTTTTCCCCGCTTGAACAGGCAGAATTTGTAGCTCTGTCTGAGGCTGTGGGCAGAGTTCTGGCGGAGGATATTGCGGCGCGGGAATATGTGCCGGATTTTGACCGCTCCACAGTGGATGGCTTTGCGGTTCGCGCCAGTGACACCTTCGGCTGCAGCGATGCCATCCCGGCGATCCTGCCCCTGCAGGCCACGGTGCTGATGGGCGAAGGCGCTGACTATCTGCTGAATGAGGGGGAATGTGTAGCCGTTCCCACTGGCGGCGCAGTGCCCAGGGGTACTGACGGTGTGGTGATGGTGGAATACACGGAGGACTACGGCGACGGCACCATCGGTGTTGCCAAACCTGCGGCGCCGGGCATGAATCTGATTTTCCGGGGGGATGATGTGTATCCCGGAAAGGTGATTCTGCACAAAGGCCGCTCCCTGTCTTCTGCCGACATTGGTGCGCTGGCTGCCATTGGCCGGGTGCAGGTGCCGGTGGTGAAAAAGTGACCGTGGGCGTCATTTCTACCGGTGACGAGCTGGTTCCTCCGGAGGCGCAGCCCGGCCCCGGACAGGTGCGGGACGTGAACAGTCCCATGCTGGAGGCAATGCTCTCCACATTTGGGTGCCATGTTGTCAACTATGGGATTGTGGTGGATGATGAGGCACTGCTTTCTCAAAAGGTCAATCAGGCCATTGCGGAATGTGATGCCGTGCTGCTGTCCGGAGGCAGCAGTGTCGGAGTGAAGGATGCCGCCTGCCGCATCATTGAATCCGTAGGCCAGCTTCTGCTTCACGGTATTGCCATTAAGCCCGGAAAACCAACCATTCTGGGAAAAGCCGGGAAAAAGCCCATTGTGGGTCTGCCCGGGCATCCGGTGGCTGCCTACTTTATCACAAAACTTTTTGTGCAGCCCCTGCTGGGACGGCTGATGGATCGGGACCTGACTGCCTATACCGTTACTGCCAGGGTTACAGAGAGCATCAGTGCCAACCATGGCAGAGCCCAGTATCACTGCTGCCGGCTGACAGGAACAGGCGGCGACCTTTATGCCCAACCCATTCGGGGAAAATCCGGCTTATCACCACTCTGGCAGGGACCGACGGCTATTTCTGCATCAGTCGGGATTGTGAAGGCTTACCCCAGGGAGCGGAAATTCAGGTAACGATTACTTCAGGAGTGTAAGGAGTGTAATTTTATGGGATTTGAATATTTGACCAATGTGCCTCTTGCGCAGGCACGGAAGGAATATCTGGAGCGGCTGGTAAGCGGCGGTTTTGGGTCAAAGGCAGAAACCATTCCTGTCTTTGAAAGCTGTGGTAGGGTGACGGCAAAGGCAGTCTATGCCCACATCTGCGCCCCGCACTATGCCGCCAGTGCCATGGATGGTGTGGCGGTTTCCGCAAAAGAAACCTTCGGTGCGACGGAAACGACCCCTGTTACTCTAAATCCGGACCAGTTTCTTGTGCTGGACACCGGCGACCCGATTCCGGAGGACAAAGATGCAGTCATCATGGTGGAGGACATTGTGAAGAATGGAGATGGTTCCATCACCATTCACGCAGCCGCAGCCCCGTGGCAGCATATCCGCCAGATCGGCGAGGATGTATGCGCCGGGGAAATGATTTTGCCCAGCCATATGACCGTTTCCCCGGCTGCCATTGGTGCGATGATTGCCGGCGGTGTGCTGGAAATTGAAGTGATTCGCAAACCTGTGGTGGGCATCATCCCACAGGGGACGAGATTATCCCGCCCTGTACAGACCCGAAGCCCGGGGATATTCTGGAATTCAATGGCTCCATTTTTTCCGCAATGGTGCGTTCCTGGGGCGCAGAGGCGGTGGTCTATCCCATTGTTCCGGATAAATTTGACCAGATCAAAGAAATGGTTGCCAAAGCGGCAGACGAGTGCGATATGGTAATTCTCAATGCCGGTTCTTCTGCCGGACGGAGGATTTCTCGGCTCGAGTCATCCGGGAACTGGGTGAGGTGCTGTACCATGGCATCGCCATCAAGCCCGGCAAGCCTGCCATTCTGGGCTGCCGGGGAGAGAAGGTCATTCTTGGAGTGCCCGGTTATCCGGTGTCCGGCATCATCGTCATTGAGCAGCTGCTGAAGCCCCTGATTGACCACTGGCTGAAAGCACCGGCAGCCACTGACACATATGTGAACGCAACCCTTACCCGGCCTGTTGTCAGCGGTCTGAAATATCAGGAGTTTGTCCGTGTTCGCATGGGCTGCGTAGGCGGCAGACTGATGGCCAGCCTCTGAGTCGGGGCAGCGGCGTGGTTTCTTCTTTTATGAAGGCCGATGGCATTCTGGAAGTACCCCAGGGACTGGAGGGCTACGAGGCGGGAGAGGAAGTGAGTGTCCGCCTGCTGAGCCCCTTAGAAAAGCTGCACAATACGCTGGTGGTTATCGGCAGCCATGATCCGTTGCTGGACGAGTTGGCAGATATGCTCCATTTGGAGGACTCTGCCTTGTACATCAGCTCCTCCCATGTGGGTTCCATGGGCGGTATAATGGCAATCCGCCGTGGTGAGGCGCACATGGCTGGCTGCCACCTGCTGGATACGGCTGACGGCAGCTATAACAAGGCATTTATTCGCAAGTATTTCCCCAAAGGCGGTGTGAAGCTGGTTTCCTGTGTCGGTCGTCAGCAGGGATTGATGGTGGCAAAGGGCAATCCCCTCCAGATCCGGAAATTCGCGGATATTGCAAAGGATGGCGTGCGTTATGTAAATCGCCAGAAGGGATCCGGCACCAGGATCCTTGCGGACTATTTGTGTAGGCGGGAGAATGTGGATACTGCTTCTGTCTACGGCTACGATCGGGAAGAACTGACCCACACTTCTGTTGCTGCCCAGATCGCCAGCGGCAGCGCTGATGTCGGTATGGGCATCTACTCCGCGGCAAAGCTCTATGATTTGGACTTTATCCCCATCTGTATTGAGGAGTATGACCTCATTGTCCCTGACCATGCTTGGGATACCCCTATGGTTCAGGCGCTTTTGCACATCCTGAAGAGCGATGCGTTCCGGGGAAAAATCCTGTCCCTCGGCGGCTATACCGTGGATAACCCCGGACAGATTATCCCCCTATGAAAAGCGTAGATGTTGCGGTTATTGGGGGAGGGATTCTGGGCTGCTTTGCGGCCCGGAATCTGATGCGCTGGAATTTGTCTGTCGTGCTGATTGAAAAGGAATTGGATATCTGTACAGGCATTACCCGGGCAAACTCGGCCATCGTCTATGCGGGATATGACAACAAAACCGGTACCCGGAAGGCGGAATTGACGGTTCGTGGAAATGCCTCTTTTGATGATTTGTGCCGTGAACTGGAAGTTCCCTTTTCCCGCTGCGGCTCCTTGCTGGTGACCTATGACAAGGAGAGCCTGGCCCAGCTCCGGAGAAAATGGGAGCAGGGTATCCGCAATGGCGTGCCGGGTCTGGAGCTTCTGACTGGGGGAGAGGCAGAGGCAATGGAGCCTATGCTGGCACCGGGTGTGGCAGGCGCGCTCTATGCCCCGACTACCGGAACGGTGAACCCCTGGCAATTGGGCATTGCCGCCTTTGAAAACGCTGCTGCCAATGGGATGGAACCCATGCTGGGAACCACTGTGGTGGGAATCCGGAAAACCAAGTTTGGCTATCTGGTGGAAACAGATCGCAGCGAACTGCGCTGCAGGGCTGTCATCAACTGTGCAGGACTTTCCGCGGATCGGATACAGGAGCTGTGCTTTCCCTCCGACACGCATCTTCTGATAGATGGAGCAGAATACCTGGTCCTGGACAAACAGGCGCGGAAGCCGAAGCGGGTCATCTTTCAGCAGGCACAGTCCTGCGGAAAAGGCATCACCGCTATCCCGTGTGTGGAAGGGAATCTGCTGCTCAGCGGGGTACGCAAGCCCGTTGGAGAACCCTTTGCCACAACAAAAGAGGGAATATCGGAGTTGAAGACAAGTGCGGTATCGCTGTTTCCGAATCTGAATATGCAGCAGGTAATCCGCTCATTCGCCGCCGCACGGCCAAATCCTCAGCGGGATGACGGCGAGAGCATTCACGATTTCTCCATTGCGTACCCGGCTCCTGGATTTTTCAGTCTGATCGGAATCAAAACCCCGGGGCTGACCTGTGCCAACGAACTGGGCAGGTACCTTACGGAGAAAACGGCGGCGTTTCTGGATGCACACCCGAATCCACGCTTCACGCCCCACAGGCAGGCCATTGCCAAAACAAACGACCCCGAAATCATTTGCCTGTGCGAAGGCATCAGCCGCGGAGAGATTCTGGAAGCAATCCGAAGGGGAGCTTCCACGGTGGATGGGGTCAAGCGGAGAGTGGGAAGCGGTATGGGTGTCTGCCAGGGCAGCCGATGCAGTTTTGCCATCGAGCAGATACTCCGGGAGGTCAGGCATGGGGCACTTTGATATCATGATTATCGGCGGTGGTGCAGCGGGAATTGCTGCAGCCAGAGCCGCAGCGGATGCCGGATGCAAAAGCATTGCGCTGGTGGAGAGAAAACAAAAGCTGGGCGGCATTCTCCTGCAATGCAGCATCCCGGTTTTGGCGCCGGACTTACCGGAGGGGAATACGCCGCTGCGCTTGTGCAGGATTTCCCGGAAACGGTTACTCTGTTTTTGGGGACAACGGTGCTTTCGGTAGAACCCAATAAAACGGCGCATCTGTCCGGTGACCGGCAGATCTCGTTTTCTCAGCTGATTCTGGCAACGGGCAGCCGGGAGATTCCACTGGGGGCGCTGCCGATTGCGGGAACCCGTCCAAAGGGTGTCTATACAGCCGGTCAGATGCAGGAGATGATGAACCTCCATGGCTTTGTTCCCCAAGGTCCGGTGGTCATTTTGGGCAGTGGTGACATTGGCCTTATCATGGCATCCCAGATTGCGGCAATGGGGATTTCTGTTACTCTGGTGGAGCAGAAGGAAAACTGCGGCGGCTTGGCGAGAAACCGGCGCTGCCTGAAAGATAATTCCATCCGCCTTATTTGCAGCCAGACCATTGACGCCGTTGAGGGCTCTCCCGCACTCACAGGCTGCTGCCTGTCCGGCGGAGAGAAGATAGCCTGCAGAACGCTTCTGATTGCCGCGGGACTTGTCCCGGAGCGTGGGCTGCTGGCGGAATTGGGAATGCCGTCCTGGCTTCAGATGTGCGGCAACTGCAACACGGTGTACCCCATGGCAGAGGCGTGACAGCCGACGGAAGAAAAGCGGGCATTGCCGCATTTCAAAAGATACGAGGTAAACTATGATTGATACATTTGGACGCAGCGTCACCTATTTGCGCGTTTCTGTGACGGACTTGTGCAATCTTCGCTGCCGGTACTGTATGCCGGAGGATGGTGTCTGCAAGAAAGAGCATGCCGACATGCTCACGGAAGATGAGTTTATTCAGGCCGTGGAAGCAGCCGTGGCTCTGGGCATTACCAAGTTGCGCATTACAGGTGGAGAACCACTTGTTAAAAAGAATATCGTGTCTATCTGCCGCAGAGCAACCAGAGTTCCTGGAATTCGGGAGGTCTGTCTGACAACAAATGGCATCCTGCTCCCGGAGTTGGCAAGGCCCCTCAAGGAGGCGGGGGTCAGCCGGTTAAACCTGAGCCTGGATACCCTGGATCCTCAGAAGTATGCCCACATTACCCGCAACGGCAGTCTGGATGACTTCTGGAAGGGGTTTCATGCGGCCTTGGATGCTGACTTTCAGAAGATCAAACTCAATGCCGTGCTCATTGGCGGATTTAACGATGATGAGATCCTTCCGCTGGCGGAGCTTACCCGGAAGTATCCTGTGGATGTGCGTTTTATTGAAATGATGCCCATGTGCGACAGCTCCGGCTTTGGCCCGGAAGCGTATATTCCATTTACAAGGGTTTTGGAGGCTCTGCCGGAAGCGGTACCGGCTGCCAAAGATGGCGGTGTTGCCAAACTCTTCCACCTGCCTGGCGCACTGGGCAATATTGGCCTTATCAGCCGGTGAGCGCCCATTTTTGCGGGGAGTGCAACCGCATCCGACTGACTGCAGACGGAAAAGTGAAGCCCTGTCTGCATTCCAATGCGGAGTATTCCCTGAAAGCTGGATTTCGATGGCATGAAAGCACAGCTGGAAGCAGCGATTTTGGGCAAACCCCAATGGCATGGGGATCTGGATGCTGCGCACAAATCGGGCGCCGGTCGGAATATGAATCAAATCGGAGGTTGAGTATGGCAGACTTTACCCATTTTAATGACCAGGGACGGGCCAAAATGGTAGATGTGTGTGGGGGGGGGGGGAAAGCCCATTTCTCAGCGAGTGGCCGTTGCGGCAGGCCGGGTGTGGTGAATGAACACACATTCGCGCTCATTCAAAGCGGCGGCATGAAAAAAGGAGATGTGCTGACCGTTGCCCAGATTGCGGGGGTCATGGGTGCCAAGCGCACACCGGATATCATTCCCATGTGTCACCCCATTTTGATGGATGGCATCAACCTGGTGAAGATTCTGACGGAGAAGGGGTTTGACGTGACCTATACCGCCATCGTTCCCGATGAGGCGGAGATGATCCAATCGGAGCTTTTGAAGTGTGCAGATGAAAAGAAGATTGCCCTGGTGCTCACCACCGGCGGTACCGGCTTCTCACCCCGGGATATTACCCCGGAAGCCGCTATGGAGGTAATCCAGCGTCCGACTCCCGGTATCTCGGAGGCTATGCGGCAGAATCCATGAAGATCACACCCAAAGGCTGCCTAAGCCGCAGTGTTGCGGGCATTCGGCACGCACCCTGATCATTACCCTGCCAGGCAGTCAAAAGGCATCGGCAGAGAATATTCTGGCGGTCATCGACCCGGTGGCCCATGGCCTGGATATGCTCTACAGCGAGTGCAGTGCGGACTGTGCAAAATGAAAGGAAATCCCATTTCCGAACAGGAAATGGGATTTTTATACATCGAAACGGTTACATGAAATTCCGCACATTTTTCCGGATTTCTCGTATCAGTAAAGCTCTATTTCCGTGACACACTCGTTTTTGATGCGGCCCACCAGATATTGCAGAGCATCCACCACATGGGGGCGGATATCGCCGCCGATGAGCACATACATGATGTCGTCACCAACGCTCAGTTCCCCTTCGTTCAGCCAGATCTTGATGTAGAAAATACCGTCCAACTTATAGGTTTCTGCGATGATGGCATCCACAGCTTCCTGATTGTAGGAAAACTGCATCCCCACAACGGGCCTGGTATCGGCGGCACCCTGGTGTACTTTTGCTTTGGCACTTTCCCGGACAATGCCGTTATGGGTCAGATACATGCCAATCTTAGGGGCGCTTGCGTGGGCCCTGGCCTCTTTCAGCCAGGAATCCATGGAAGGACTTGTTTTCTTGCTCATATTATAAACCTCCAATCTTATCCGCCTGCGGATAGAAATCGTAATTGAAACTGCCTGTAAATCAGAAGCGCGGAATCATCTGAACCTTCAAAGATGACTCTGGTCTGAGGCAGTGCCAAACCGGCGATCCTGCGGGGTGGGAGGACGGTCACGGTAATCCGGCAATCACGGAACCGGTAACCATCCGCAGTGGCATGAACCTCCCTATGATAAAGGAAAAAGGTTTCTATACGCTCTGGTTCCAAAGCCCACACTTCTTCTTTGAACATGCGATCCCCTCCTGTTTCATCTTATCATACTATGGAGAATAGTGAAAGAGCTGTTTTGAATCATTTCATATAATTTCGTACAGTCTCTAAAAAGGACGGCTTGTATTATTTGTTCAAATGTGATATAGTATTATAAATTGATTGGTCGGTTTTCGTGAAATTGACTGATTTCCAAAGTTTGCAAAGCGGTGGACGAGCCTCTTTCCAGACGCCATGATCGGGTGCAGCTTTCGGCTGTGCTTTTGGTGTTGCGGAAACTGGCTGGTCTTTTTTATATTTTTTTATATTTAGGAGGTAAGACAATGAAAAAGATTCTGTCCATGCTGCTAGTTTTTGCCATGATGTTTGGTATTCTTGCCTGCGGCGCAAGCAAGCCTGCTGAGGTGCAGGCTTCCACTGAGCTCCCGCCACAACGGCTGTCCCGACGGAAGCCGCCGCTGAGGTTCCCACCCAGGCCGGTCTTGTGGTGGATACCTGCATTCTGAAGGAAGCCGACGACAAGATGCTCAACACCTACACCGTTATCGCCGTAAATCCCGAGGCGCCTTTTGTGGATGCTGACGGCAATTCTGTCGCTGACGTTGCGGTGAATACCGCCGGTGCGGATGCCCTCATCCAGTGGTTCCTGACCCAGGAAACGTTGGACCTGGCCGCAAACTATGGCTTTAAAGAGTACGGTGAGTCTCTGTTCTACGTCAAGGACGGTGCCCCTGTTTATACAGGTGAGATTGCGCCCGCTACCGAAGAGACAAAGGTCATCCGCCTTTCCACCACCACTTCTGTGAAAGACTCTGGTTTGCTGGGCTATCTGCTGCCCATCTTCGAGAGCACCTATGGCTACACTGTGGAAGTCCAGTCTGCCGGTACCGGCAAGGCAATCTCTGCCGCCAAGTTCGGCAATGCCGACCTGATTCTGGTCCATGCCAAGAGCGAGGAAGAAGCCTTTGTTGAAGAGGGCTTCGCCCGCACTGTAGAGGGCTTCGAAGCAGAGCGCATTTCCTTCCTGTATAACTATTTCGTCCTGTGCGGACCTTCTGCGGACCCTGCTGGTGTTAAGGAGGCAGCTTCCGTTCTGGATGCGTTTGCAGCTATTGCGGAGGGCGAGTATCCCTTCATCTCCCGTGGCGACGTTCCGGCACCCACACCAAGGAGCTGTCCCTGTGGCCTGAGACTCTGGGTATCACGAAGGAGGCAGAGTCCTTCGCTCCCTACACGCAGTGGTACACCTCTGCAAACGCCGGTATGGGCGCATGTCTGGTGATGGCAGAGCAGATGCAGGCTTACATCCTGACCGATAAGGCAACCTTCCTGACTTTCGTTGCCAACGATGGCATCATAAGCTGAGGAAACTCTGGTTTCATTTTCTGCGGCTGACGCTATATGTACAGTTTCCAAAAACTTGCTTTTTTGAAAAAATCTGTGTAAACTGTATCCCGTGGGGAATTTCCCCACGGGATTTTACAAAAAGAAAGGAGGCTACACCGTGGGAACGGCCCTTCAAAAGGCGATTTCTCTTATCCTGTCTTCCGATGCAGAACTTCTGAACATTTTGAAAGTCACAGCGCAAATGAGCCTCAAAAGCTCTTTGCTTGCACTGCTGCTGGGTGTTCCGCTGGGAATCTGTCTGGGCAATAGCAAATTCCCCGGGAGAGGGCTTCTGATTATCCTGAACCGAACGCTTATGGGGATGCCCCCGGTAGTATGCGGCCTACTGTTTTACATCCTTTTCTCCGGGGTCGGCCCTCTGCGACACATGAAGCTGCTGTTCACGGTTAAAATCATGATTCTTGCCCAGGTGGCGCTGATCACCCCCATTGTTGTGGGGGCAATGGAGACTTATGTGGCGGGAGTGTCTCCGGCGATTCGGGAAACAGCCAGGGGTTTGGGGCTGGGAAGAGGAAGGACGTTTTTGCTGCTGTGCAATGAGTGCCAGTACTGTATCATCTCTTCCTATCTGCTGGCGTTTCCAGATCTATTGCAGAGGTCGGGGCAGTGTCCATGGTGGGCGGTGCCATTGCCTGGAAAACGAATGTGATGACTACAGCCATTATGCAGTACACCAATCAGGGAAATTTCTCTCTGGCATTGCCCTGGGCATGATTCTGCTGGCGGTTTCCCTGCTGGTGAATGTTGTGATATCTCTGCTGCAAAGGAGCTCAGCCAATGATAATTCCCGCCTTTTCCAAAACCTATGGGCAGAAAAAGTGCTGGATTTTCCGGGAATGGAATACAGCCTGGAAACATATATGCAATTCTCGGAGCAAA
>ENA-OQCP01000582-OQCP01000582.1-human-gut-metagenome-genome-assembly--contig:-NODE-582-length-16167-cov-2.569950_pt1 | contig 16167 bp, 19 predicted proteins | sample MGYA00242760_ERZ504583 | MGnify/ENA primary metagenome ERZ504583 (study PRJEB26092, sample SAMD00036308) | human gut metagenome | host: Homo sapiens | study: EMG produced TPA metagenomics assembly of...
TCCGCTTCTCGGATAACATTTTAACACCCATTCCGGTTCCATCCAAACCTGATGCCTGTCGGAATTTTAATCGTTTCTCCCGGATTCAGTATAATGTCAACCGGAGCAAAAAAAGTCATATCCCGCACTTCCTGCCGTTGCACGTCGAGGCAGCTTGATCCGATCGTAAATTTCCTTAAGTGTTTCTTTGCTTTGATCTTTATTTTCTCCCTTTTCTATTGCCTGAAATGTATCATCCCAGCCATCTGAAAATTGTCTGAAACTTACCTTTTCAAATCTTGCTATTCTTTTCATATATCTGACTCCTTAATGCTGTTCTTTTTGAAAATTCCAGACGCATCCAAAACATCTACAATTTCCTCAATGACACTTTCATTTACTACAAGCGCCATTCTGACATACCCTTCTCCATTGCTTCCAAAAGCGCTTCCCGGGGTAACGATAACGCCTGTTCGCTCCATAAGCTTCATACAAAAATCCACAGACGATGCATACCCTTCCGGTATCTTCGCCCAAACAAACATCGTTCCCTGACTGTCTCTGACATCCCAGCCGATTCTCCGAAGTCCTCCGCACAATGTTTTATTGCGAGACGCATACTGCCGCCTCTGCTCCTCAATAAAATCGTCCGGTCCGATCAATGCCGCGATTGCAGCATACTGTACCGGATAAAAAATACCATAATCAATCTGTGACCGTAAAAGACGAAATTTACTGATAATTTCTTTATTACCTACAACAAAAGAAATTCTTGCTCCGGTCAGATTATAAGACTTAGAAAGAGAATAGAATTCTGCTCCGACGTCTTTTGCCCCTTCAAACGAAAGGAATGATTTTCCCGGCTTGTCTCCATATGTAATATCTGAATACGCATTATCATGCAGAATTACAATCTCATTCTTTTTCGCAAAAGCGATCAATTTCTCATAAAACTCATCCGGAGCACATACACAGACCGGATTGAGCGGATATGAAACAATCATGTACTTCGTTTTCTTTAAAACTTCCTCGGGAATACTATCCAGATCCGGCAGGTATCCGTTCTCTTCCTCAATCGTATAATATTCTACGTTGCTTCGCGAGGATTCCGCTCATCTCAAACATCGGATATCCCGGATTCGGAACAAGAATCACATTGTCCGGATCACAAAATACCATACCGATATGAGCCATTGCTTCCTGAGAACCGTAAACAGACATAATCTCATCCTTTTCTACATGCACCCCAAAACGTTTCTCATATCGTACTGCACCGCTTCCAATAATTCCGGCATATCTGCCAATGAATATTTATAATTATTCGGATCTTTGCACGCCTCCTCCATCGCTTTCATTACATGCAATGGAGGCTCAAAATCCGGCGTTCCTACAGAAAGATTGTATACTTTTCTTCCTTCTTTCAAAAGCTCTTCTTTCTTCTCATTTAACGCCCCGAAAATCCCAGGCTTAAAATCATTGATCAAAGTTGAAAAATGCTTGCTGTCCAATACAAACGCCCCCTAACATATGATAAAACATTCTTTAATTTTCAAATCGAATTGTTTCTATTCTATCACAGTTGTCATTTTATGTAAATGATAGGCGCAATCCCGCTTACCGTATCCACATTCCTGCATGAAATGTATTGAAAAAGAGATTTTAACTGACTATCTAAAAAAGAAACGAGATGGTCAATATGTTGTTAGAAGACTATTAACTAATATTCTTTTTGATAGAGCTTTTTATTTACTGATACTCAGGTATTTCCAATGTTAAATAAGATGTTTTGTAAATCCATATTTCCGATAAAATCTTTCCTTCTGAAAACATCCCCTTACCTCTCCTCAAATTTTTCAAACAAGAGTTGAATCAGACACTCATAAAACACACTTTCAACCTCTTCAATCATCTCTGCCTTTCCATTCTCTCTGTAACTTATTCAACTCTGTTTTTCCCCACACACATTTAATGCGAACATCATTGCTACAAATACTGCTAAAAATCAGATATGCTGCCAAAAGAACTAAAAGAAATTTTACATACAGAATTTGTCAAGTATTTTGAAAGAAAAAGCCAAAAACCACGCAGAAAGAGACAGAGAAAAAATAAACTTTGCGCGGATTATATTTACAAAGATACATAACTACAAAATAAAACGGATGATCTTTAAGAAAGACTTAGAGTATAATTATTATTGGCAAAATCATGACAACCCGTCCAACGGGCAATGTCGTCAACTTAAGATATATCAAAAATATAAAATAAAAATGTCTAAAAGCACTTGATAAAATGCGAAAAAAAATGTTGCCTTGCGTTGATTACTTTTTCAATGCGAGGTGATTTTATGAATACAAAACTTTTAACATCCATTTTACAATCTTCCAATGACCTTATTACATCAGAAGATTTCTTGACAAGGCATCGTATAGGTAATGCTTTTACACGTTCTGGAAAGCTTTCTTTTTCTAACTTGATTTATTTTGTGCTCCAGTCGGTTCATAAATCCATTCCTATAAACTATGCCCGATTTTTAGAAAATTTTCCATCTGATCTTCCAATATTTGTATCAAAACAGGCAATTTCAAAGGCAAGACAGGGTATTTCTCATAAAGCATTTCTTGAATTATTCCGTCTTTCTGTGAAACAATTCTATTTTCAACCAGTAAATTTACGCACTTGGAATGGTTTCCATATTTATGCCGTTGACGGAAGTACGATACAGATTCCGGAATCAAAAGAGAATTATGAAGTGTTTGGAGGTAACCCAAACAAGACAAAAATCATATCGCCTCTTGCTTCCGCATCCGTTCTTTATGATGTAATAAACGATATTCTGATTGACGTTTCTCTTCATCCCTATCGTTACAATGAACGGGAATCGGCTAAAGCTCATGTAGATTTTTTACCTAGGTTTCCAAACAGTATCATACTTTTTGACAGAGGATATCCTTCCGAAGACATGTTTCACTATCTAAACTCCAAAGGAATTCTGTTTCTTATGCGTGTGCCAAAGACGTTTAAGAAAGCTATATCGGAACAGGAAGATGCTTTGTTTACATATCCTGCTTCTTGTAATAAAGAATCCCTTACTTTAAGGAGCATTCACTTTTTATTGGAAGACGGCAGCACAGAATATCTAGTGACAAATCTGATGCCCGAGCAGATAGCTAAGGAGAACTTTCCAGATTTATACCAGTTTCGTTGGGGAGTTGAAAGCAAATATAGAGAACTTAAGAACAGGCTTGAAATAGAAGCCTTTAACAGCATTAAGCCTGCCAGTATCCAACAGGAGTTCTTTGCAGCAATGTATTTATCCAATCTAGTTGCGGTTATAAAGTCGGAATCAGATTCAAAAATCATTGTGTCTATCAATAATAGGCATGCTTACCAGGCTAACCGTAGTTATATATTAAACCGTATAAAAAACTGTATCGTACACCTTTTGCGGTCGCCCTTGTCCATATGTTACGAGATGATATGCCGGATAGTGGAAGAAGCTTCCAAAACATGTCCCATTATCCGCCCTGATAGAAAGTTTGGTAGATACCGAAAACATACACGTCGGAGATATTACAGCCATATGAAAAGCTGTATTTAAATAAAAACATAACCAAAAGGCTATCGGACTGTTAAAAAAATCAGCAGTCCTATTTGTGATGCGATTATTTGTAACAATAAATCCAATCACTTTATTAGCATACAGCTTTTTTTAATAAATACTCTTAAGTTGACAACATTGCCCGCATAGCGGGTGGTTTATTGTTTCGCCCATCTCCATTTTTCGGATCAACGAAAAACTCCAATGGACTCAACAGACTAAAGTCCATAGTTATAAAATTTAAAGACATATTGCACTTACACAATATGCCCCCACAATGTTTCTATAAGACAATTTATATCATACTTTTTGTACTCCTATAAAAACTCTTCTATACTCCCTTTGTACTCCCAATTTTGCGATACAGCCCGATATTTGACATCATTTTATATACTTTGACTTTTCAATAAATCCCGTAAATATCACATTAAAAAGGCGTTCCATACAAATCATACGGTGTCACCTGATATACGTAATAATTAAGCCAGTTCGTATAGAGGTTGTTGGCGTGTGCTCTCCATGTAAGTACCGGTTTATTTTCCGAATCATCATCGGGATAATAATTTTCCGGAATTTGAGGATTTAATCCACGGCTTATATCACGCTTATATTCTGAATCAAGAGTCATACGGTCATATTCCGGATGTCCCATCACAAATATCTGACGCCCTTCTTTGGCCATACACATAAATACACCTGCCTGAAGAGAATCTGCAAGAATCATGATTCTGTCATCCTTCTCCAAAAGTTCCTGAGGAACTTCCGTATGTCTTGAATGAGGCGCCATAAACACATCATCAAAACCTCTTACAAGAGGAATCTTCCTGTTTCTCACGCGATGTCTGTACACACCGGATAATTTCTTCGGAAGCGCTTTTTTATTGATCCCGTAATGATAGTAAATACCCGCTTGCGCTCCCCAGCACAAATGAAGTGTTGATGTCACATTTGTCTTTGTCCACTCCATAATTTCTGTCAATTCCTGCCAATAATCAACTTCTTCAAACTCCATTTGTTCTACCGGCGCACCCGTAATAATAAATCCGTCAAACTTTCTCATTTTAATATCTTCAAATGATTCATAAAACTTATAAATGTGACTCGTTGATGTATTTTTAGAAACATGGCTCGTCATACGAACAAACGTCACATCTACTTGGAGCGGCGTATTTGAAAGTGATCTTAAAATTTGAAGTTCGGTATCTTCTTTCAACGGCATAAGATTTAAAAGTCCGATACTGATTGGACGGATATCTTGATGTGCCGCCCTATATTCATCCATCACAAATATATTTTCATGTTCCAGTATTTCTTTTACAGGAAGATCGTTTTGTACTCGAATAGGCATAATATTATCTCTCCTTTTCTTTGAATATATTTTTATCGGCATGGACATAAGTTCCGTCCGATTCTACATAACTATATTCGTCATAAGCATCTGTCTTGACAGGCAGTTTTTTCTTTTCAAGTTTGTTATTAACAAGCATTCCGACAATATAATAAACGACTGCAAATGTCGGAACTCCAAGTATCATTCCGGGAACTCCGAACAGACCCCCTCCGATCAAAATCGAAAACACAACCCAAAATGCCGACAAGCCTGTGGAATCTCCTAATATTTTAGGACCAAGCACATTTCCGTCAAACTGCTGTAAGGCGATAATAAAAATAATAAAGTAAATCCCCATCTTAGGCTCTGCAAGCAAAATAAGAATCGCGCTTGGGATTGCCCCTATATAAGGTCCGAAAAACGGAATTACATTTGTCACACCGACGATCACACTGACAAGCATCGCATATGGCATATTCAAAATCGACAGGCCTGCGAAACAAAGAACACCGATAATAGCCGAATCAATGATTTTTCCTATAATAAATCCTCCGAATATTTCATTACTCTTAATAGTAAGATGAAGAATCATATTGGCATTTGACGGTTTAAATATAGCATATGTTATTTTTTTAGACTGTTTTGAAAACTTTTCTTTACTGAACAGTACATAGACAGAAACAATTAATCCGATCAAAATATTCATAATTTCACGCATGAAATTCAGCACACCGACTGTCAAACCTGACATAAAATCATTAATGCGTCCAAGCAGATCTGTACGCATCCAATTTTGCACAAATGTAGTGGCCTCTTTCATCACACTTTCTACGATATTCCCGATCGTCGAATTTTCTGTATTCATTTCACTTAACTCTCTGATAAAACGGTTCATCTGACTCGGAACATTCATGATCATATCACGAATACTTTTATAAAGTTCCGGTATCATCATATTAAACAGTGTAAAAATAATCGTTGCCAATATCACAATCGAAATACAGATTCCTACGGATCTCGACACGCTTTTCGCCTGTTTAAAATTAGGAAATTTCTTTTCCAAAAAAGGAAGGAGCTTCCTGTCTACTGCTTTCACTATCGGATTCAAAAGATAAGCGATTGCCAATCCGTAAACAATCGGCTTTGAAACCAAAAATATTTTCCGAATCACTCCCGATATGTGTCCTGCCCGCAAAAGCAGAAAATAAAAAAGAATACATGTTAAAGCGCCGACTACGATCGCCACAGTTTTGCCGAACTGCTGTTTTAACCAAGAAGGTTTTCCTGTTCCGAATATCGGCTGTTTCACATAATACCCTGTTTTATCACCATTTTTTTCGTTCTTTTTATACTTTTCATCTTTTTTGTTTTCTACATTTTCCTGTTCATCGGTCATCTCATATACCTTCCAGTCTTTTTCGTTTATCAGATAAACTATAATTAATTTATTATAACGCTTTTATTCTTTCAGCGTCAACCGGAATATATCATAACCCGTACCATAACCCCATGCCATTTTGCCGCGCAGATTGTAAGCGATTGCCAAAGTCTCTCCCAAAATTCGTCTTCATTACAAAAATAAAAGGAACCGTCTTTTAATTTAAGACGATTCCTCTGACATTTACTCTGGATATATGATTTTCCTTTTCTCCGTTATCTTGAATAACTGCTTTGTCCTTTTTTCGTTCTTGCTTAACCCTTAAAACATGTTTTTAAACAATCAGCCTATGCATGATTGAAATGTCGCGCACTCTGTTCCCGATGCCTGTTTTGCATCTCCGCCTTCTACGCTGATTTTTCCTGCATGGCATTCACACTCTTTATTATACATACAATTTGTTGCCTTACAATCAACGCAGGAACAATCTGAAGCCTCTTTCATAGAATTTGTGTAACTTCCTTCCTTTCTCTCCTGAAAGCTGTCACAACATGTCTCTTTCGGATTTTTTGCAGATTCTCCTCCTACTGTAATCTCATCAAGATCACAAAGAAACTGTTTGTTGTGTACACACGTCTGAACTGTACATTTTAATTGCGGCATAACGCTACCTCCTTTTATTCAATATCAATAGCATTATGTCCTGACATTACTCATAATATTCTTTTATTTTTCAAAAAAATTGCCAAAACCGCAAAAAACTCTCTCACAAGATAATTTATCTGAAAAACATAATTTGAAGAAGCCGATACTGAAAAAACATGAGCATATCCTTCCTGTTCTGCTAAAAGTTTTGCCCTGTAACTATGAAAATTATTTGTAACGATTCCGACCGTCTCATGTTTCGGATCAATAAATCTCCGACTGAAACTCAGATTTTCTCTTGTAGAAACGGACTGATCTTCCTTTCTGATCCGATTTTCCGCAACTCCTTGTTCGATAAGATATTGTTCCATTGCATCCGCTTCTGAAATATCTTCTCCCGGCCCCCTGCCGCCTGAAACAACTACCATTGTCCTTTCATTTTCCTCTAAATAATGAATCGCTGCATCAAGCCGCCTTTTCAGCGAATCCGTAATTTTTCTTCCTCTTACCTGCGCCCCCAATATAATGATCCACTGCGCTCCTCTTTCAGGTTTAGAAAACATACCTCGACAGATTTTAATTTCCACAGTCAGAAAAAGAATCCATAACCCCAGGCATATCCATCCGAAAACACTTTCCACATATGCAGGAAGCGGCACACATCCAAAAAACAGATGTGCGCCGCCGGTCAACAACCAAAAAACCGCAAAGGTCGATCGCAGTCTGCGGGAATAAATGACAAGTATTAAATAATACAACACACACAGACTTCCCAAAATCCAGAAATACTCTTTCATTTATGCATTTCTTCCGCAGCACTTTTTATATTTTTTGCCACTTCCACACGGACAAGGATCATTTCTTCCTATTTTCTTTTCTTTACGTATTGTTCCTGAATTTTTCTGCTCTTTGTACAGACGTTTTCTCGTATTTTCATCAAAAATCTTTTCCCACTGCGGAAGTTCATAAAGCCAGTCAGCTCTTGCATCTACCATGTTTTTTATATAATTTTTCTTTATCAAATCCAAGACTTACTTCTGTATCCTCATCCATCGTCTCAATCGGATTCGGTGTTTTCAAACTGTCGTTGATTCCGTCAAGAAAACCAACCATCGTCATTACATCCTGACCGTATTTTTCGGCAAGTTCTTTCACTGTTCCTTTTACCTCTGTATCAGGATCATCCAGAAGCTGCTCGTAAATCGATGTCTCTATTGTAAAATATTTTCCCCAAAAACTCTCTAACTGCTCTTTTGACAGGTTTCTGTCATAAGCCATATCTCTCCATTGATCTAATAAACATTTTTCGCTCATTGTATATTGCTCCTTTATCTTTAAAATCCATCTAAATCATTATATAACAATTTCTGTTTGCCGTAAACTATTATTTTAGGTATAATTACAGCATACCTATTCAGTTCAACAAGAAACTTGATCAAGCTATTTTTTCATGTTGATCGTCAATTCAAAAATATTTTTATAGTAGGAAAGGATTTTATCATGAAAAACATAAAACGTATCCTTGCAGTCATAGGTGTTATCCTTCTTATCGGAATGTATGTCTGCACTCTCATATTTGCTCTGATCGGATCTCCTGCATCAGACGACCTGTTAAAAGCCTCTATAGCCGCTACGATTTTAATTCCGGTTCTGCTTTACGGGTTTATTCTGATCACCCGGCTTTTAAAAAATAAGAATAATCAGAACGATGATTAATTCATCAATTATATAATAACTCAACCAACTTTAAGGCTGCTGCGGTTTTTTCATGGCATTCATTTTCACCCATGTTGCCGCGCCGCCTTATCGCTTGTCTTTTCTTCAGGTATTCTTCCATCGTCATCATCCTTATTTCTGTCTCTCTGTCATTCCGGCGCATAAAATATACCTCCTCTTCTTGCTTTTTTCAAAACCCGGTCTTATATCTTATGCTTTCTCTTTAAAAAATATTACAAAAGGATGGCGAAAACCATCGGCTTACACCATCCTCATTCTCATATATTCACTCTTTATTTCCCCCGGAAACAAAAGCCTCCGAAAGACAAAATCCATATACCTTTTACAAGAACCTTACTTTTAACTATGAATTAACGGTTACGATAAATAATATCATCTCTTCCCGGGCCGTTACTGATCATTGTAAACGGATATCCGACCTCTTTTTCGATAAACTCTATATAATTACGGCAATTTTCCGGAAGATCTTCGTATTTTCTGATTCCTCTGATATCTTCTTTCCAACCCGGAAGTGTTTTAAGAACCGGTTTTGCTTTTTCAAGAAGATGTGTTACAGGAAAATCTGTCGTTACCTCTCCGTCAATTTCATAACCTACACATACCGGAATTTCATCCAAGTATCCAAGAACATCCAAAACCGTAAATGCAACATCTGTTGTTCCCTGCATTCTGCATCCGTATTTTGAAGCGACACAGTCAAACCAACCGACACGTCTCGGACGTCCTGTCGTAGCGCCGTACTCTCCGCCGTCACCTCCGCGTCTTCTAAGCTCATCTGCTTCTTCTCCGAAAATTTCACTTACAAATGCCCCTGCTCCTACCGCGCTTGAATAAGCTTTACATACCGTAATTACCTGTTTAATCTCATACGGAGGAATGCCCGCACCGATCGCCCCGTATGCGGCAAGCGTGGATGAAGACGTTACCATCGGATAAATACCATGATCCGGATCTTTTAAGGAACCAAGCTGACCTTCCAAAAGAATATTTTTTCCTTCTTTCAAAGCATTATGTAAAAAGAGCGAAACATCGCATACATAAGGAGCCACCATATCTCTGTAGCTTACAAGTTCTTTATATAATTCATCAGGATCAATCAATGGTTTGTGATAAAGGTGTTCAAGCAATACATTTTTTTGTTCTGCTACACGAACCACTTTCTCCTTTAGCAATTCATCGTCAAAAAGTTCACTCACCTGAAAACCGATTTTTGCATATTTATCAGAATAAAACGGAGCAATACCCGATTTTGTCGAACCAAAAGATTTTCCTCCGAGACGCTCTTCCTCATAAGCATCAAAATTTTTATGATAAGACATCACCATCTGCGCTCTGTCAGAAACAAGAATCTTCGGCATCGGAACACCCCGATCCACGATAGACTTAACTTCCTTAAACAAAATCGGAACATCCAACGCTACACCATTTCCGATGATACTTGTTGTATGATCATAAAATACTCCTGACGGCAGTGTATGCAGCGCAAATTTTCCATAATCATTTACGATCGTATGACCTGCGTTTGCTCCGCCTTGAAAACGAACGATGATGTCAGATTCTTTACCAAGCATATCTGTAATCTTACCTTTTCCTTCATCGCCCCAGTTTGCACCAACTACTGCTTTTACCATTTCCATTCCTCCTGAACATCGTTGCTTTTAAATAATTATGAGCGGTACTTATGAATAACCGCAGTTAGAATTATACTATATTTTTCTTATTATGTAAAATGTTATTTCGTTTTTTATAAAAGGATCATAAAATTGTTTTGAAACAAAGGAGCCAATAGATTTTATAATCTGCTATTGTAATTGCCCTGAAAAAGTATTAAAATAACAGATACATTCAGGATGTTTCTCCATTATACAGACGGAGCACATCTTCTTACAGAAAGGAGAGTCAACAAATTGAAAAAACTTGTTAAATGGTTTAGTATCTTCGCTGTCATCGGAACGGCGATCGGGCTTGCCGTCGCGTATTTCTGCAAGAACAGTTCCGACATTCCAGAGGAAAATGATCCTGCCGAGACCGAGGATGATGACTTTGATCTTGATGCCGATCTTCAACCTGCATCCGACAGAGAATATGTATCTTTAAAAAAGACTGATGATGACACAGATGGCGAATCCGAATCACTTGAAGAAAAATAGTACAGAAATATTCCGTGTATTTACTATTTTATACACAACTAAAACACGCCGGAACATAAGTTTCGACGTGTTTTTCTTTCTCAAAAGCAGAATCTGTTCAACTGATTTGTCAATTTCCCTCTTTATTCCATGCTTCATCAAGCAGACGAGCCGCATGCAAGATTTTTCATCGCTCATATTTGCATATCCTAACAGGATTACCGATTCGTTCTGTTCTCTGTCTTTTTCTCCCACATAATATTCTGACAGTCCGTATACTTTTACTTCTTTTTCTTCTGCCAAACGGATTAACTCTTTTTCGCTTCTTCCATCGCAAAAATGAAGAAGAAGATGTACTCCTGCATTTTCTCCCGACACTGTAAACTCTGTTTTCATTTCTTTTAAAGTGCTCAGTAAAACATCATGTCTGCTCCGATACAAAGCTCTTGTTTTGTTCAGATGACGTTCATAATATCCTTTTTCTATAAATTTCTGCAAAATAAGCTGATCTACTTTTGATACAGTAGAGCTGATAAATCCGCACCGTTTTTTATACAGCGAACATACTCTTTCCGGCAGGACAAGGTAACTCATCCTAATCGCAGGAGCTATAGATTTTGAAAAAGTTCCGATGTAAATTACCTTTCCGCTTCTGTCATATCCTTGCAAAGCCGGAATTGGTTTTCCTTTATAACGAAACTCACTGTCATAATCATCTTCTATAATAAATCTCTCTTCTTTTTCCTGCGCCCATTTCAAAAGTTCCATTCGCCGTTTTATAGGCATAACTATTCCAAGCGGATATTGATGTGAAGGCATCACAAATGCGATATCTGCATCCGATTTACGCAGTTCGTCCACACGCATTCCTTTGTCATCCATATCGACAGTACACACTTCATATGACATTTTTAAACAGACGATACGCCTGCTTGTATGTCGGATTCTCCAATGCGATTTTATGTTCACCTCCTAAGATCATTCCGAGAAGCATTAAAAGATAGTCATTTCCGGCTCCGACAATAATCTGCTCCGGAGTGCAATTTACTCCTCGGGCCTGATGAAGGTAACTGCATATAGCATTTCTAAGTCCATATTCTCCCTGAGGGCAGCCGAGACGAAACAGTTCTGCCTTATCATCCACAAGACACTCTCGGGATAATTTTCGCCATATATTATACGGAAAGCTTTTCAGATCCACTCCGCTCGGAGTAAAATCATACCGGTACTTTTGTTCCCGTTGTTCATTATTTTCTCTTTTATTATTTTCCTGCGCATCTATCTGAAACAATCCGTCAATCTGACAAACAAAATATCCTCTGTAAGGCTGTGCCTCAATATAACCTTCAGACAGCAGCTGTTCATACGCCAGTTCCACCGTACTTCTGCTTACTTCCAAATGTGCGCTTAATGCTCTTGTAGAGGGAAGTTTCTCTCCGCTTTGTATCCGTCCTTTTTTGATATCATCTTTTATATAGTCATATATTTGCTCATAGAGCGGGACTTTTTGTTCCGCTCTTAAATTAATCATTAATTCATTCATTCTGTTTTATTATAAACTACCATTTATTTTGGAAGCTTAAACGAGCTCTTCAATGATACGATTCTGTTAAACACAAGATGATCCGGCTCAGAATCATGAGAATCCACACAGAAATATCCATTTCTCACAAACTGGAAGCTGTCATATGCTTTTGCACCGTCAAAACTCGGTTCCACATAAGCATCTTTTATTATCGTCAGTGAATTCGGATTCAGATTCAACGATCCATCTTCTTTATTATATACACCCTTTTCTTCATCGATTAAGTTCTCATAAAGGCGCACTTCCGCTTTCTGTGCATACTCCGCCGGAACCCAGTGAATCGTTCCTTTTACTTTCCTTCCTGTAAAACCGCTTCCCGCTTTTGTTTCCGGATCATAAGTACAATGTACTTCTGTTATCTTACCGTTTTCATCTTTCACAAAACTCTCACATTTTACAAAATACGCATGCATCAGACGCACTTCATTTCCCGGGAATAAACGGAAATATTTTTTCGGCGGCTCTTCCATAAAATCTTCTCTTTCGATATAAAGTTCTCGTCCAAACGGAACTTTACGTATGCCTAATTCTTCATTTTCCAAATTATTCGCAACATCCAGATATTCAACCTGACCTTCCGGATAATTATCTATTATGAGTTTGATCGGATCCAACACAGCCATCATACGCGGTTTTTTCATCTTAAGATCTTCACGGATACAATACTCAAGCATTGCATAATCTACAGAACTCTGCGCTTTTGAAACTCCGCACAATTCGATGAACATCTTTATAGATTCCGGTGTAAATCCGCGGCGTCTCAATGCCGCAATCGACACAAGGCGTGGATCATCCATCCGTCTACGATACCATCCTCTACCAATTTTTTGATATAACGCTTTCCAGTAACAACATTTGTCAAATAAAGTTTTGCAAATTCAATCTGTCTGGGCGGATTCTCAAACTCGCACTCTCTTACAACCCAGTCATACAATGGTCTGTGATCTTCAAACTCCAATGTACAGATAGAATGTGTAATTCCTTCAATCGCATCTTCGATCGGATGTGCAAAATCATACATCGGATAAATACACCATTTATCTCCGGTATTATGGTGTGTCATACGCGCCACACGATAAATAATCGGATCTCTCATATTTATATTCGGAGAAGCCATATCTATTTTAGCCCGAAGAACTTTCTCTCCGTCCTCATATTTTCCTTCCCGCATTTCTTCAAATAATTTCAGGTTTTCCTCTACAGAACGATTTCTATAAGGACTTTCTTTTCCGGGTTCTTTCAATGTCCCGCGGTATTCTCTCATCTGTTCTGCGGTAAGATCGCACACGAATGCTTTTCCTTTTTTAATCAGTTTTACTGCGCATTCATACATTTGATCAAAATAATCTGATGCAAAATATAGCCTGTCTTCCCAGTCCGCTCCGAGCCACTGAATATCCTCTTTGATTGAATCAACAAACTCCATTTTTTCTTTTGTCGGATTTGTATCGTCGAATCTCATATTAAATGTGCCGCCATATTTCTGGGCCAGTCCGTAATTAAGCAAAATTGATTTTGCATGTCCGATATGCAAGTAACCGTTCGGTTCAGGCGGGAAACGAGTAGCCACATGATCATATACTCCCTCCGCCAAATCTTTGTCTATTTCCTGCTCGATAAAATTCTTTGAAACAGTTTCGTTTTCCATTGTCTCCTCCTCTAATAACGCAAACATTCATAGCAATTATCTTATCATAAAATTAAGATATCTACAAGTACTCGGTTTACTTTGCCGCGTTGATGTGATACAATAAGCCCGCTGTCTAAAATATGTATCAACGCATTTCATTTTTTCAAAAGTATGCGCTATTTTTTATTTTAGAACAAATTTACCTGATTACAAAAAACAAAGAAAGGCTTTTAGTTATGAAAAGAGAAAATTTTGGTTCACGACTCGGCTTCATCCTAGTGTCGGCCGGGTGTGCTATCGGACTGGGCAATGTATGGAAATTTCCCTATATGGCCGGACAATACGGAGGAGCCGCATTCATTTTAATCTACCTGCTGTTCCTTGTGATACTCGGATTACCGATCATCGTATGTGAATTCAGTGTAGGACGCGCAAGCCAGAAAAGCATCGCCACATCTTATAACGTACTGGAACCGAAAGGAACGCGTTGGCATTTTACAAGATGGTTTGCAATCGCCGGAAACTATCTCCTTGTTATGTTTTATTCCATGGTCGGCGGATGGATGCTTTATTACTGCTTCCGGATGGCAAAAGGAGAGTTTGCAGGCATTGATTCCACAGTAGTTTCCGCAAAATATGATTCCATGCTGGAATCTCCTGTCACACTGACTTTTTGGACTATACTTGTAATTTTACTTGCTTTTTGGATCTGTAGCATCGGTCTTCAAAAAGGTGTCGAAAAGATCATGAAGATAACTATGCTCTGCCTTTTGGCAATCATGGTCGTACTTGCCATAAGGTCAGTTACTCTTCCGGGTGCAGCAGAAGGACTCAGATTTTACCTCATTCCGGATTTCGGAAAAGTACTCGAAAACGGGGTCGGAAACGTTATTTTCGGAGCAATGAGTCAAGCTTTCTTTACACTAAGCATCGGAATGGGCGGAATGGCAATCTTCGGAAGCTATTTAGATAAATCCCGTTCTCTCACCGGAGAATCTTTAAGCATCCTTCTACTGGATACTTGCGTTGCTCTTACTGCAGGTTTAATTGTATTTCCTGCATGTTTTTCATTTAATGTACAGCTGGATGCAGGTCCCAGACTTGTATTTATCACTCTTCCGAACATTTTCACTCAGATGCCGGGAGGACGAGTTTGGGGGGCTCTGTTTTTCCTCTTCCTTTTCTTTGCAGCCCTGTCCACGATCGTCGGCGTATTCGAAAACATTGTTTCCTTCGGGATCGATCTTTTTGGATTCAGCCGCAAAAAATCTGTCGGCATCAACATTGTACTTATTATTGTATTAAGTATTCCTTGTATTCTCGGCTTCAATATTTTATCGGGGATACAACCGCTCGGAGCAGGGTCGAACATTATGGATTTAGAAGATTTCCTTGTGTCAAACAATATCCTTCCTCTTGGTTCCGTTATATATCTTATGTTTTGTACACACAAAAACGGTTGGGGATGGAACAATTTCATTCAGGAGGCAAATGCAGGAAACGGATTGAAATTTCCTCAATTTATCCGTAAATATATGACATATATTCTTCCTTGGATCGTTGTCATCATCTACTTAAAAGGCTACTATGACAAATTCAGTTCTCAAAGCAACGTCGTCTTCGGCGTATGGATGGCTGTCGCATTTGCATTTCTTCTCCTTGTTTTTTCCGTCACACGGAAGCAAAAACAGACCAAACTATAATCGTTTTTATAAATTCGCTTTATTAAGTGCAGACAGTAAATAATAATCAAAAGAAAAGTTCTGTGGATCTCCAAAGAACTTTCTTTTTTACAGTAGCGAACTACATTTAATATTCTTTTGCAAATTCTACATTGCCCCGTTCAAAATATTTTCCCACATCAGCAAGGAGTCTTGCAAAATACAAACATACCGTCGGATCAATGTCCGGATGTTCCCTCCTCAAATCATAATTCTGTACACCGATAAACATTGTATGCGATGCCTTCCAATCCCTTTCCAATATCGGGAAGAAATCTTCAATATCTTCACATCCCGCATAAAAAAAGATATTAATATTATTTTTCATCGCATCAAAATACCGATAAAAATCCGGTAGTTTCACTCCCTCCATTACTCTGATAAAATGTGTCAATTTTTCCAATCCTTCTTTTAAATCTTCCAGTTCCTCTCTTC
>ENA-OQCP01000583-OQCP01000583.1-human-gut-metagenome-genome-assembly--contig:-NODE-583-length-16165-cov-1.513842_pt1 | contig 16165 bp, 21 predicted proteins | sample MGYA00242760_ERZ504583 | MGnify/ENA primary metagenome ERZ504583 (study PRJEB26092, sample SAMD00036308) | human gut metagenome | host: Homo sapiens | study: EMG produced TPA metagenomics assembly of...
CAACCCGAAGGCCGTCATCCCGCACGCGGCGTCGCTGCATCAGGCTTGCGCCCATTGTGCAATATTCCCCACTGCTGCCTCCCGTAGGAGTCTGGGCCGTATCTCAGTCCCAATGTGGCCGGTCGCCCTCTCAGCCGGCTACCCGTCGTAGGCTCGGTGGGCCGTTACCCCGCCGACTACCTGATAGGACGCGACCCCATCCCATACCGATGAAATCTTTCCCGACACCCCATGCGAGGAGTCGGAGCATCCGGCATTACCACCCGTTTCCAGGAGCTATTCCGGTGTATGGGGCAGGTCGGTCACGCATTACTCACCCGTTCGCCACTCTCACCACCAAGCAAAGCCTGATGGATCCCGTTCGACTTGCATGTGTTAAGCACGCCGCCAGCGTTCATCCTGAGCCAGAATCGAACCCTCCACAAAAAAACCTCGTGGAAAGACATCGAATAGATGACTCTCAAAATAAGAAAATTGACGATCGCCTTATAAGGAAAGGCGCATCGCACGAAAACCTCACCGTCCTTCAAGGCCTCCCGGCCACTCGCGAACGAGCGGACGATGAACTGGCAATCATTGACTATAAAGAAGTAGTACAAATACGCTCTTGAGTTCTCAAACCACCACCACACCAGCAGACCGTCCCGAACCTCAGGAGCGGAACCGCCGTGCTGAGCAGCGAGATGTAAACTTACACGTCCTTGCCGATCTACGCAAATCGACCTTCCGCAAACACCGTGTAAACCGTTGAAAAATAACGTATCTCCCGGCGTGTCGAAAACACGGAAAAACGGGCTGCGGACGCCATCGCGTAGCGAAAGACCGTCAGAAAAACCCTGAAACACCTCATCGCAAACCAACATCCGGGCGTGTCGCACACGAGACGAACGAATGACAGAAAGGTACAAGACAAACAGCGGGCAAAACATCCAGCGGGAACAGACACGACACGACTACGCCTGACACACATCCAGCAACGTCAATTCGTCCGACCAACTTACGCCTTGCCACACAACCTGCGAGCGACTCCGTCTACCAGCGCTTGCCACAGCGCTTGCCACCATTGCCGGGCCTGCCACCGGCGCCCCACGGCCCGCGCCCCTCGGCATGCAGCACACCCAGATGATGCTTCATGGCGACCAGCATGATGTGCGTATCTTCCAAGCCAAGATGTCGTTCGCTTTTGGATGCATCACGCGCCCTGACGTTTGGCATACGCATCCAACGTATTGTTGCCGTGCGGATGCTCATCATCGGGAATCGACTCCTCATCCCAACGACGGCTCATCGGCAATGTGTCGATGATCGTGATATTGCCGGCACGATGGCTTTCCGCATATCCGGCGACGTTCAGCATGAAAAAGCTATGCTCGAACCGGGCGTATGCGCAACATATGGCTGCTGTTCGAGTCGTTGCAGCAATCCGATCTGAGCTTCGGGCCATTCGTCGAACAGACGAAAGTCCGCGCTGGCGCGATCGCGCACGTCAATACCGGTAAGGTCGAGAATCAGAGGATTGCCAAGCAGCGCATTCTGCGCGGGAACGCCGAAGGAAAGACGTGCCTGGCCATATGCATCGCCGGTCTCGTAATAATCCTGTTCGTAGCGGTAGCCCGCGGGCTCGCCGGCAGGACGAGGCGAGATCATGTTCATGAATTCGAATCCGGCATCGATGCATGTACACGCGAGCCGGATCCGTACCCGTAGTTTCGATATCAATGCCCATCACCGTGTCGACGTCACGGCCGGGAAGGTAGGCGTCACGCCAATCCGACTTTTTGTAATCCGCCAAACGTCGGTCCTGCGCGGCTTCCGCCGAGTCAGCGGAACCGCCAGCGGATCCGAGGGAACCATAGTCGAACACCTTCGAGCCTCCCGGACTCGTCACCCCGCTCAAATTCGCGCGTGACATGGCGTAATCGCTGGCACGCTTCTGTTCACGTTCCGCGGCACGACGTTCGGCACGGCCATTGACGATCTGCGCGGTACGATCCTGAATATCGTTAAGATTCACGAGGCTTTCCGCTCCGGCAACAGACTGCAGCACGGGCACTATCACCCGTTCCCGCCGCTCTTCGGCAATCGTCCACAATCCCATCGCAGCACCAATGCGCCGCAACACGGCAATTCGTCGCACAACCTACGGTTCGCATAGGCGAGCGCGCGAGGCAAACGGTATGAAGCGATCAGAGGTCGAAATCCGTCATGAAGGTGGTATTGCATTGCGCGATGATGGATTCGAGCCGGTCACGGACCGCTAATCCTTTTCAGCAGATTATGCAACTGTTGGACGGATAGTACCGAATCCTGCATGGGATCCGTTTTCTCCGAGGTCGACGAAAACGTGGTATCCGCGGCATTCAGAACGGCGATCAGGTCGATGCCTTGGCTTTTGGCGGCTCCGATGCCGTGTTCCAAGTCGAGAGACATGACCCAATGCCAGTCGATGCGCTCATTGTCGGCGTTTTTCGCATCGATGCCGACCATTGGCTGATGTCTTGTTTGGCTTCGGTAAGCCAGGAACGGCCCGTCTTTGCTTCGTTCATACTTTGCATGGTAGCCGAGAGGGGGCGCAGTACACGTCGGCGCGTACAAAAAACCATGATGCTTCTCGGATAGCGCAATCTTAAGTTTTTTGAGATTCGAAAGGTTATCTTGGGTTCGTTTTATTTCGTTGATTTTCGGTAAGAGAAAGAACAATGCTACGAAAAACGATTATGTTCACCAAGCATTCGTCGTCAGGATACGATCATGCGCGTTGCAGACGGAGCACGACGTCGCGTACGAAATCATTCCATCGCAACGCGAACGCCGATATTGTCGATAATGCTGCGAAATGCAAACATGGTTACGCTCATACGTGCGTCTGCCGTGGGGAGTGTGATGCGTGCGCGCGTTGCACTGGTTATGCGCATGGTGGTATGACGAAAAAATGACGGTATGACAAAAAGGGAGAGGCCTGTGGACCTCTCCCCCTGCAGGATATTCCGCGGATTGCGCAACGATAGGATTCCGTGACAATCGGATTCCGCAGCGTTTTTCGCCGCGCATGTATGCGATTTGCGACGTGCGCTCCTGGTTTACAGTTCGAATCCGAGTTCGGCGGCGGCTTCGGTGGGAACCGGATCGTCGCACCAGAATCCTCAAGATTCTCGTTGGTGGCGAGGCTGCGGATTTCCGCCTTGTCGATATACAGTTCGCCGCTCAGATGGTCGGTTTCGTGCTGGAAGATGCGGGCCGGCCAGCCGTGCAGATGTTCCTCATGCTGTTTGCCATCTTCATCCTGCCAGCGGGCGGTGATGTCGAGCCAGCGCTTGCGTACCGCCTGATAGCCGTCGAAGCTCAGGCAGCCTTCGTAGAAGCTGCGGGTTTCGGTGCCGATCGGCTCATAGCTGGGGTTGATGATGACGTGGAATGGGAATTCGGCCGCTTCGCGCGGGTCATCGTCATCGTCGTCGCGCACATGGTCTTCCACCACGGCAAGCGCCAGTCCGAGGCCGATCTGGTTGCGGCGAGACCTACGCCCGGCGCTTCGATCATGGTGACGCGCATGGTTTCGATGAGCTTGTCAAGTGTCTTGCGGCTCAGTTGGCTTCGTAGGCTGCGGTCTGCTGGCGCAGTACCGGTTCACCTGCCTGCACGATGGGAAGCAGCTGTTCCTTGCCGCCGGTTTTGATGAGTTTTTCGACCTCGCGGTTGAGCTCGAGGTTGACTTTCGAGTTACGTCCAAACATGGGGTTCCTTCGCGGATTGGTTCGGGATTTTGGATTGCCAAATACTGTGTATCGGCGGTGTGATTACAAGGCGAGTTCTTCGGCCACGACTTTGGCGAGACGGTCGCAGACCTCGTCGGCCTGCTGCTGGGTTTCCGCTTCAGCCATGACGCGCACGAGCGGTTCGGTGCCGGAGGGAGCAAGAGCACGCGCCGGTGTCGCCGAGCATTTTCTCTTCGCGTTCGACGGCCGCCTGCACTTTGGCGTTGGTTTTGGCTGCGAGCTTGTCGACGTTTGGCACATTGATGAGGGTTTGCGGCAGTTGCGGGAAGTCGGATGCGAGTTCTTTGAGACTCTTGCCGGAGTTGACCACTTCGTTGCACAAGGTCAGTGCGGTGAGTGTAGCCGTCGCCGGTGGTGGCGAATTCGCGGTTGATCACGTGGCCGGACTGTTCGCCGCCGAGCGAATAGTCGCCGCGCAGCATTTCCTCAAGCACGTAACGGTCGCCCACGCCGGTTTGCACGGTTTTGATGCCCATGGAACGCAGGGCGAGCTTCAGGCCGAGGTTGCTCATCACGGTTACCACGAGGGTGTCGTGGTTGAGTTTGCCCGCGTTTTTCTTGGCACGTGCAAGAATGCCCATGATCTGATCGCCGTTGACCATATTGCCTTCGCCGTCTACGGCAAGGCAACGGTCGGCGTCACCGTCGAAAGCCACGCCCAAATCAGCACCGGAGGCTTTGACCATGGCCTGCAGCTGTTCGGGATGCGTGGATCCGGCGTTCTTGTTGATGTTGTAGCCGTCTGGCGAAGCGTTGATCACGATCACGTCGGCCCCGGCGCGGCGCAACGCTTCCGGCGCGACCACGGAGGTGGCGCCGTTGGCGCAGTCAGCCACGACTTTCAAGCCTTTCAACGGTGTCGGCTGGGACTTGTCAGGCCCGATGGGGGCGATTGTGGATACCAGATGGTCGATATACAGGTTGGTTGCGGTTGCCGTGTCGTGGCTGATACGTCCCACGCCTGCACCGGTCGGGCGTTCCCAATCCTGGCCGAGCACGTTTTCGATTTCGTCTTCTTTGGTGTCAGGCAGTTTGAATCCGCCGCGTGCGAAGAATTTGATGCCGTTGTCGGGCATGGGATTGTGGGATGCGGAGATCACGGCACCCATTTCCACGTTCAGCACGGAGGTCAGGTATGCGACGCCAGGGGTTGGAATAATGCCCGCGTCGATCACATCGAAACCGCCTGCGGACATGCCTGCGGACAGTGCCGCTGCAAGAAAATCGCCGGAAACGCGAGTATCGCGGCCGACCAGTGCACGGCGACGACCGTCGAATTCGCTTTTGTCTCCATCATCGCCAAGCACGCGCACCGCAGCATCGCCCAAATCCAACGCAAGCTGTGCGGTCAAAGCCCTATTCGCCAATCCTCGAACACCGTCTGTTCCGAACATACGTGGCATGAGTCTCAAGTCCTCGCTATCTCAAGTTATATTGCCGTGCACCATCGTACTCAACGGGTTCACCATTCAACGAAATAGTCGACAGCATGTTGCGATACCTGCATACTGCAGTATGCGATGTCATGCAAACCGCAGTATGCGACGTCGTGAGATTTCCGCAATCTCAAGTTTCTTGCGATCTCACTTCCATCCTCCGATTCCGACCGGCTGGGTCATTATGGTCCGAACGACCCATTGTCCATAACCGTTATGGGACTTTGTTTGGGATGGCTTGTTTGGAGGCGAACCAGCCCGGACTGGCAGCGGGATAAGCCGCGCCGCCGGTCCGGTCTTGTAAGGCAATATCACAAGAGTGATATCAGATGCAGTTATCAGAAATAGCTACTAAGAATAGCTACCGGAAGTGGCATTTAGAAACGGCATCAGAGGGACGCGTTGAAATCGCGCACCTTGAGCGTGCGGTGCGACGATTCGACATTGCCGCGCACAATACGCTGCAACGCGTTGTCGGCGTCCGCATGCGAAGCCAGCCAAGCATCACCGAGATCCACCAGCGTGGCCGGATCGGCATAGCTCGGGTACAGGCCTTCCAGCAGAGCCTCAGCCATGTGGAAGGTCTTGTTCTTCCAAATCCAGTCGGCAACCTCGAAATACTTGGCCGCGTACGGTTCAGCCAAGTCGGCACGTGGAGTTGATGCGAAGCCGCGGGCTACGGATTCCAGCTGCATGTTGGTCAGCTCGTCGTTGTGCAAAGCCTCGTTCCAAGCCCATTCCTTGGCTTCTGCAAGGCCTGCGACCGCACGTGCACCCAATGCGAACTCACGGTTCTCAGTGGTTTCACGCTTGGCAAGTTCCGCGTCGATGTCGCTCTGGCCGATGGCGTTGATCGTGCTCAGCGCGTTGATGATGGTCCAACGGAAATTATTGTCGATCTCCAAGCCTTCAAGCTTCACGGAACCATCGAGCAGACCCTTCGCATTCGCTTCGAACTCAGCATCGCCCGGCTCACCATAACCCAAGTAGGCGGTGATCAGCTGGAACTGCTCGTCGGAACCGGCTTCGGCAGACTGAGCCAGCTTGAACAGTTCGGCAGCCACATGCTCCACCACTTCGGCACGGTCGGCCGGAGCGGTGTAATGCCATGCGGTGGTGCTGACCTGCGCCAGAGCGTAACGGAACGTGGTGGACTCATGTTCCGTGGCAAGCGCAGCCAAAGAGGTTTCGATGAACTGCTTTGCCGGCAATTCGCCGTCGCGGGTCATATCCCAGAATGCAAGCCAAATCACGGAACGAGCCAACGCATCGTCGAAACGATACAGGTTCTCCGCAGCGAACTTGAGGCTCTTCTCGTCGAAGCGCAGCTTCGTGTATGTCAGATCGTCGTCATTCACCAAAATCAGCGCCGGACGTGCCTTGCCGGCGGCTGCTTCGACAATCGTCAGTTCGCCGTCAACATCAAGTTCGAACTGGTCGGTACGCACGATCTTGCCGGTTTCCGGATCCTCATTGTAGAAGCCGACAGCCAGACGATGTGCGCGCAGCACCGGATGCTCAGCCGAAGCGGACTGGCGCAACGCAAGCTGGCGAATCGTGCCATCCTCGTTTTCCTCAACTTCGGTGGCGATGGTGTTGATGCCGGACTGTTCAAGCCACTGGCGCTCCACGCCTTGAGATCGCGGCCGGACGTCAACTCGAGTTCAGCCAGCAGATCGGCGAGCGTAGCGTTGGAGTACGCATGCTTGTTCAGATAATTGTTGATGCCCTTGAAGAACTTCTCACGACCCACATAGAACACGAGCTGCTTCAACACGGAAGCGCCCTTGGCATAGGTGATGCCGTCGAAGTTGACGTACGTGTCGTTCAGGATCGTTGATCGGCGCGACGATCGGGTGGGTGGTGCTCAGCTGGTCCTGGCGCAGTGCCCAGCTCTTCTCGCCGGAGCTGAATGTGGCCCAAGCGTCCTTCCATTCCGTGGCTTCGGCAGTGGCGAGAGTGGACGTGAACTCGGCGAAGGATTCGTTGAGCCACAGGTCGTTCCACCACTTCATGGTCACGTAGTCGCCGAACACATGTGTGCAAGCTCGTGCAGCACGGTGACCACGCGGCGCTCGGCATACGCGTCGGTGACCTTCGATTCGAACACGTACTGGTCGCGGATGGTGACCATGCCGATGTTCTCCATAGCGCCGGCGTTGTATTCCGGCACGTAAATCTGGTCGTACTTGGCGTACGGATACGGCACGCCCCAAGTCTTCGCATAGAAGGCGAAACCCTTCTTGGTGATGTCGAACAGGTAGTCGACATCCTTGGCGAACGCTTCGGCGAGCGCTGACGGCAGTACATGGACATCGGCACGTTGCGACCGTCTTCGTTGGCGTATTCGGTGTGCCATTCGGCATACGGTCCTGCGCAGATGGCGGTGAGGTAGGAGCTCATGGTCGGCGTGGATTCAAACACCCACAGCTTGGTGGTTTCGGCTTCGTGCGTGCCGAGCGTGCCCTCTTCGGTAACGGTTTCATTGTCGGTCACGGATGCGGCAGGCATGTTGGAGGTGACGATCCACGACTTGGCTGCAAGCACGGAGAAATCGAACACGGCTTGATGTCGGGCTGGTCGAACACGGCATACACGCGGCGGGCATCCGGCACTTCGAACTGAGAGTACAGGTAGATGTTGCCGTCGGAAGGGTCGACGCTACGGTGCAGGCCTTCACCGGTGTTGGAATACTGGCACAGTGCCTTGACGGTCACTTCGTTGTGCGCTTCGAGGTTCTTCAGTTCGATACGGCTGTCGGCGAACGCTTCGGCCGGATCGAGAGTTTCGCCGTTGAGTACGATTTCGCTCACTTCGGTGGCGATCAGGTCAAGGAAGCTGGTAGCTCCCGGCTCGGCGTCGAACGTGATGGTGGTTTCGGAACCGAAATTCTTGGCTCCACGGGTCAGATCAAGTTTGACCGTGTAATGAACCGGTGCTGCGATAACGCTTTTGCGTTCTTCCGCTTCGATTCGGGTGAGATTTGCTCCTGGCATGTCACTCCTTATTTGTGTTGAGATTCCTATTTATTGAATAGGAGACGGCGCAACCGGTTGTGCCGGTTACGCGTCCTTCTTTTGATTATGTAATCAACAATTATTGACGATCTGTCGATATTTCAATATTATTCCAATATTGATTTCGCTGGAATCGGCGATATTGCGAAAAATATTGACTATCTGTCGATTCATCATTGCGCTGCGTTCAATCCCATCGCTTCGTCAACATCCTGTGCGATATCGGCAACGACCGGAACGATCATCGGCTTGCGATGCAGCTGACGTGCGACCCAGCTACCCAACGTACGACGCATGATCTGCTGCAACTTGTATGTATCGTGCGTGCCAGCCATCATCGCATCCTGCAATTGCTCGACGATCTGATGACGAACCTTGTCGAATTCGCTTTCGTCTTCGGCCACCGCGTTGAGATAGATCTTCGGACCTGCGACAACGTCAGCCGTTTCCGTATCGACGACGACGAAGCTCGACACGAAACCTTCCGTGCCAAGAATACGACGCTTCTCAAGCTCGTCCTCGGTAAGTTCGCCAACGGAATCGCCATCGACGTACACATAGCCGCATGGCACGGAACCGACAACAGCAGCTTGGCCGTGGTACAAATCGACCACATCGCCGTCTTCGGCAAGCACCACATTCTGCGGATCGACGCCCGTCTTGACCGCGATCATGCCGTTGGCCACCAAGTGACGGTTCTCGCCGTGGATCGGCATGGCGCACTTCGGCTTGACGATGTTGTACATGTACAGCAGTTCGCCTTCGTTGCAGTGGCCGGAGACGTGCACGGCGGCGTTGTCTCGGTTGACCACGCGGGCTCCGAGCTGCACGAGCTTGTTGATGACCTTGTAGACGCCATGCTCGTTACCTGGGATCAGGGAGCTGGCGAGAATCACCGTGTCGAACTCGTTGATGGTGATGTCGCGGTGGTTGCCGTCGGCGATGCGGCCGAGCGCGGCCATCGGCTCGCCCTGGGAGCGGTGCACATGTAGACGAGCTTGTCGTCCTGCACATCATGGGCCTTCTTCAGGTCGATGACCGTGTCTTCCGGAAGTCTCAAGTAGCCCAAATCCGCAGCGATGGACATGTTGCGAACCATGGAACGGCCCACGAACACCACCTTGCGACCGTACTTGTGGGCGGCGTCGACAACCTGCTGCACACGGTGCACATGCTGGAGAAGCTGGCCACGATGATCTTGCGCGTGGCCTGGGCGAACGCCTGATCCAGCGCCGGGCCAATGGTGGTTTCCGGCTTGACGAAGCTGGAACCTCAGCGTTGGTGGAATCCATCATCAGCAGATCCACGCCCTTTTCGCCGAGCTTGCCGAACTCCACCAAATCAGTGATGCGATGGTCAAGCGGCAGCTGGTCAAGCTTGATATCGCCGGTATCGATGAGGCTTCCGGCCGGAGTCTGCACGAACACAGCCAGAGCGTCCGGAATGGAATGCGTGACGTTCACGAACTCAAGATTGAACGGACCGACCTTCAGCTTGTCACGACCCTTGACCTCAACCAGTCGCGGATTGATGCGATGCTCCTTGCACTTGGCTTCAACGAAAGCAACGTGAGCTTGGAACCAATCAGCGGAATGTCGGGGCGGAGCTTCAGCAGATACGGCACGCCGCCGATATGATCCTCGTGGCCGTGGGTAAGCACCAGAGCCTCGACCTTGTCGAGACGATCCTTGATGTAGTGGAAGTCAGGCAGAATCAGATCGACACCCGGCTGCTCCTCTTCGGGGAAAAGCACACCGCAGTCGATGAGCAGCAGGTGACCGTTGTATTCGATCACGTTCATGTTACGGCCGATTTCGCCCAGGCCACCAAGCGGCACGATGCGCATGGAGCCCTTACGGTACTTCGGCGGAGCGATCAACACGCATCCTGCTGGGGCGCGGTGGTCTGCGGAGCAAGACGGGAATTGCGACGGCTTCCAGCAGAAGAGCTTGCCGCGCTGGAGTTCTTGGAACCTCTGGAGTTCTTCGTGTTCTTTGCGGCCTTCACGTTTTTCGTGCTCTTCGAGCCCTTGGAGGAGCCGCTGCCGTTGCCGCGAGAACCGCCACGAACGGAACCGGACGCATCGCCCGCACGATTGCCACGGCCACCGCCACGGCCAGAAGACTTCGCCTTCTTGGAAGTCGTTTCAGCCTTGCTGACCTTCTCAGAGCTCACAGACTTCACGGATTTCACATCCGCGGTCTGCGTGTTTTCAGTGCGCTTGGCAGCTTTGCTGCCGCGCTTGTGCGTAGTTACTGTTTTGGTTTCTTCTATAGCCATTTCCTAGTTGGATTTCCATTACTAATTGTCTCCGCCTGTGCGGAAACGAGGAATTCAGTTAGTTTGCCGTATTACGGCAAACCCAGCAAACTTGTGATCGCAACAATGCCCGGAATCAGCGCAATCGCCGACAATCAAGCGCTTCGCAATCACAAGTTCTTCAATTACAGCAAGCCGGAAGCGCGCATGCCATCTTCCGCGCGCTGATCTCAGCCTCGCCCGGACCGACGTTCGGCAGACGCATCGTCGTGGAGTCGAGAATGCCACGCACCTTCAGCGAAGCCTTGGCCATAACAGCCTGGAAACCGTTGCCGTTCATTGCTTCGACCAGTGGAGCAAGCTGCACGGCAATGCGCTGCGCCTCATGAATGTCACCGCGGTCGAATGCGGCAGCCAAATCGCGCATCGGACCGGAAGCAGCATGTGCGATCACGGAAATAATGCCGACTGCACCAACCGAAAGGAACGGCAGGAACAGACCGTCATCGCCCGAATACCAAGTCAAACCGGTTTCCATACGCTTACGCACGGCACCCGCGATATCTCCGGTGGCGTCCTTCACCGCCTTGACGTGACCAAGCTCAGCCAAACGACGGTAGGTTTCCAACTGAATGTGCAGACCGGTGCGGCCAGGCACATCGTAAACGATAATCGGCTTGTCCGCGGAATCATTGACCGCCTTGTAGTGACGGAACACGCCTTCCTGCGACGGGCGCGAATAGTACGGAGCGACCACGAGCACCGCATCGCGCCCGCCTCCTGAGTCTGCTCCACCATGCGCACGGTGTGGGCGGTATCGTTGGAACCCGCACCGGAGATAACGGGCACGCTCACCACATCCTTGACGGCCTGAACCAGCTCGACCTTCTCCTCCATGTGGGTGGTGGGAGACTCGCCCGTGGTGCCATTGACCACAAGGCCATCGGCGCCATCGGCAACAAGCTGCTTCGCAAGCTTCTGCGCGGCCTCGAAATCAACGGAACCATCGGCCTTCATGGGGGTGACCATGGCCGGAAGAATACGTCCGAAAGGAGCAGGATCAAGAAGATGCATAGTACCGTCAGTCATAGTGCCAACGGTACTTCCCGCCACGGACGCCGAAGCGCCCGAGTTCGCGACCATATCGCAATATGAACTGCCTTCCAGAGACCAAAATCCCCCACCCGCTGGAACAATCCTCCCGTTGCCGAGCCTCCCAGAGTCCCGAAACCTCCAGTCACTGGAACAATCGGTACGCTAAACAACCCCTCACATTCCCAAAACCTCCACCCGCTGGAACAATCCTCCCGTCAACCAGCCTCCCAGAGACCCAAAACCTCCAGTTAATGGAACAATCCTCCCGCTGCCAAGCCTCCCACAGTCCAAAATCCCCCAGCAAGTGAAGAATCGGTACGCTTAGCCGCATACTCAGGGGGATTCAAGCCAAATGACTTCACGATTTTGATCTGGTGACCGCACGATTTCGGAATATCGCACGATTTGCTTTCCTGACCGCACAACACTCCAAAACAGTGCGATCACCAAGAGGGAAAAGTGCGCCCACCAAAACAAACTCAGGCAAGGTATTGGGTGGGGTTCTGCTCGAACTTGGCGGCGCAGCCCGGGTTGCAGAAGTAGTAGGTGGTGCCATTGTATTCTCGGGTGGCTGCAGCGGTGGCCGGATCCACGCTCATGCCGCAGACCGGATCTTTGGCGGGCGCGCTCTGATTGCCGTTGGCAGTGTGGCCGCCACAGCAGGAGTGCGCGCCGCCCATGCCTTCCATACCCTCGTGCATACCTTCCTTCTTGGCCTTGTGATCACTGAACAGTCCCATGATGAATCCTTTCTGACTATGGTTGTTGTGATTATTATCGTTCGGGTTCGGCTGGCGAACCTGATACGTCTTATTTGCGGCACGCACCGCCTTGTCTGGATCGAACAGGCGCAGTCGGCTCGCGTTCGTCACCACGCATAGCGACGAGAACGCCATGGCCGCGCCCGCGATCATCGGATTGAGCATCATGCCGGTGAACGGGTACAGTACGCCCGCCGCAATGGAAATGCCGACGCTGTTATAGCCGAGCGCAAATCCAAGATTCTGCGCGATATTGCGCATGGTGGCGCGGGTCAAGTCGAGCGCATGCACCAAACCCATCAGCGAGCCATTCATCAATGTCACGTCTGCGGATTGGATCGCCACATCCGTACCGGTACCGATGGCGAATCCCACATTCGCGCGGGCAAGCGCCGGAGCATCGTTGATACCATCGCCGACCATCGCCACCGTATAGCCTTGCGCCTGCAGTTTCGCGATTTCGTCCGCCTTGTTTTCCGGGCGCACTCCCGCGATCACATTGCCAACGCCAACTTGATCGGCCACGGCACGCGCCGTCGTTTCGTTGTCTCCAGTGAGCATCACCACGTTGACGCCACGCGATTTCAAAGCTGCGATGCCTGCTGCGAATCGGCTTTCACCGTATCCGCAACGGCCACGATTCCCGCAAGCTCGCCGTCGATTGTGCGAGCATCGGCGTTTTCCCTTCCGCCGACAGCCGTTCCATGGTTGCGATAATGTCGTCAAGATCCTCGTTGCCGACACTCGGCATGGCCACGTCAAGATCGTCGATCAGATCGGTATTGCCGACCGCAACGTTGTACATTGCGGTTTCGGGAGAAGATATGGATGATTCGAAGGTCACGGAAGATGCAGAGGATTCGTCGGCTGCAACAGTCGGATTATTTGCAGATATTAACGGCAACGCGACGTGCGCAGTGACTCCCCGACCGGAAATCGCACGGAATTGCGTGGTCTCGCCTAACGTAAGATGCCTCTCTTGCGCGCCCGCAACAATCGCGGCGGCAAGAGGATGTTCGGAATCCCGTTCGGCACTGGCGGTAATCGCCAGCAGATCATCCGGCATTTTGCGCCATTTTCCAAGCGGAAACACGTCGGTCAACGATGGCTTTCCAGCGGTGATCGTGCCTGTTTTGTCAAGCACGACGGCATTGATTTTGCCGCAGGTTTCCAATGCTTCGGCGGAACGGATCAGCACGCCCATCTGCGCGGCACGACCAGTCGAAACCGTTACGGAAAGCGGCGTGGCAAGACCCAACGCGCACGGGCATGCGATCAGCAGCACCGAAACCGCAGCCACCAACGCATGCACCACGCGTGGTTCCGGCCCAAACGCAAACCACAACGCGCACGACCACACGGCAATCAGCACCACAATCGGCACGAAAATGCCTGAAATCTTATCCGCCATGCGCTGCACCGGCGCTTTTGAACTTTGCGCGGATTGCACCAATCCGATAATCTGCGCGAGCACCGTGTCTTTGCCGACTTTCGTGGCACGATACCGCAGCGATCCAGTGCCATTGATGGTGGCGCCGGTCACGGAACTGCGGCCTGCTTCACCACAGGCATGGATTCGCCGGTAATCATGGATTCGTCAACAGCCGACGAACCAGCAATAACCACACCGTCAACAGGAAGTTGTTCGCCGGGGCGAATCGCAATAATATCTCCGACCGCCACCTGCTCGACCGGAATTTCCTCTTCAATTTCACCTCGTACCACGCGAGCGTTTTTCGGCTGCAATCCCGCCAACGCGCGCATGGCCTCTCCAGTACCGACACGAGCGCGCGCTTCAAGCAATTGGCCGACCAGCATCAGCGTAATAACCACACCAACCGCTTCAAAATACGGTTCGCGAGCATTCTCAGGCAGAATCTGCGGAATAAACGTGACCACGCACGAGTAGGCAAACGCACATACGTACCCAGACTGACCAGCGCATTCATTTCCGGCGAACGGTGAATAATCGCCGCGAAACCACTGCGGAAAATCGGTAATGCGGCATAGCACATCACCGGCAGCATCAGCACAAATTGCACCCAATTCGGCATCGGATACAGCATCAACATCGTCGAACCGAATACTGGAATCGTAACGATGGCTGACACAACAAGACGCGCAATCAGCGTTCGCATCTCACGAGATTCGGAAGAATCGTTTGACGAATCAGAAGAATCTGAAGAAATATTGGAAGATTCAGCGGATTCATACGATTTTTCATCAACAACAGTTTGTTGCGATTGCATATGAACGTGAGATTCAGCAGTATTCGTGCTCTCTTCCGATTCCGAATGTTCTTTCGGCATTGCGGCATGATGTTTTCCCGGCACCACCCGTAATGTGCCATGCAGCATGTTCATGCCACATGCGAAACCGTACTCCCCCGGTTCGTTAGGGTGAAGCGTCAATGTCGTTGTGCGGAAAGCGGGCAATGCCAGGTCGACACCGAAATCGGAGAACACCACATGCGACGAGCATTCACCGTCTTCTTTGCGATCGAATATCAATCGCAATGGCAAACCGGCCTCAGCTTCGATGATTGCCGGACTATACCCACCTTTGACTTCGACAACCGCCTCTTGCACACCGTTATCGACACGAGCGCGAAATGCTTTGCGCGGCGCGAAGAAGAACCATAACACGGCTGCCGTCACAATGAACGCGACAATGACGGCAATCAAAGCCTGCATATTCTCACCAACCTTATTCACGTTCACGTCTCAATGACCATCATCACAATATACCCCTATAGGGTATATTTGCAAGAGAAAAGCGGTATCTTCAGCGGTAAGATCAAGATTTCAGCGTTACGAGGAGCAGCATCATGAACGCAACCCATCACGGATACGCGGACGACCAGAAGAAAATCATCGCGCGCCTCAACCGCATTGAAGGGCAAGTGCGAGGCATACGCCAAATGACGGAAAACGGCGAATACTGCATCGACATCCTGACGCAGATATCAGCGTGAACAGTGCGTTGAAATCGGTAGCGCTGCTGCTCGTCGACGATCATCTCAACCACTGTGTCAAAGAAGCCATCGAAGAGGGCGGGGAAGTTTCCGAAGCGAAAATCGCCGAGGCAAGCGCGGCCATAGCACGCCTCGTAAAATCGTAGACCGCAAAACATGTCAATCCCCGATCCAGCAAGCGAAAACTCACCATCGCCGCCAAATCGGGATCGTATGATCAGACCGGAAAGTTCCAGACCCCATAGATTTACGAGGTAGATTTACGAGGTAGATTTACAGGTCGAGGAAGTTGTCGAGGCCGACGGTCACGCCTGGGTATGCGCCGGTGGAGACCTTGCGTACGGCCAGCAGCACGCCCGGCATGAAGGAGATGCGGTCGAAGCTGTCGGCACGAATGGTCAGCTGCTCGCCGTCATTACCGAACAGGGCCTCCTCATGGGCGTTAAGACCGCGCAGACGTACGGCGTGCACGTGAATGCCGTCAACCACCTGGCCACGGGAGCCGCCATCGGTTTCGGTGGCATCCGGCACAGGGCCAAGACCTGCGGCCTTGCGGGCTGCGGCGATGCCCTGCGCGGTGTGGAATGCGGTGCCGGACGGAGCATCCACCTTGTTCGGGTGATGCAGCTCGATCACTTCAGCGGATTCGAAGTACGGAGCCGCAACCTTGGCGAAATAGTCGGCGAGCACGGCGGAAATGGCGAAATTCGGCGCAATGAACACACTCTGGCCCTCGCGAGGCGCGGCAGCGAGCGCGGCACGCACCTGATCGAGCTTCTCGTCGGTCCAGCCGGTGGTACCCACCACCACGTCGACACCTTGCGCCACGAGTGCGAGCACATTGTCA
>ENA-OQCP01000585-OQCP01000585.1-human-gut-metagenome-genome-assembly--contig:-NODE-585-length-16114-cov-10.442922_pt1 | contig 16114 bp, 14 predicted proteins | sample MGYA00242760_ERZ504583 | MGnify/ENA primary metagenome ERZ504583 (study PRJEB26092, sample SAMD00036308) | human gut metagenome | host: Homo sapiens | study: EMG produced TPA metagenomics assembly of...
CGGTGACTGGGAGAACACGGGCATGGCGTGTTCCGGCGAACCGGTGAACAGCGAGACGCCCATGGCAAGCAGCATGCCGCAGAGCAGGGCCTTGGTCAGGAAGGCTGGAGCTTGGCGGCCGAGCTGGCACCGCGGAAGTTGAGGAAGATGACGTAGGCTGCAAAGCCGAGCGCGATCAACGTCGGGAACAGGTAAACGTCGGCGCCCAGGATGGTGTAGAGCTTGACGGCGCGCAGCCACTCAAGGCCGGGCAGGCTGCCGAACATCTCGGACACGAGGTCGAGATGGCGATGGCTCCCACGGGCACAGGATGCCGTTGCCCAGGGCCAGGAGCCAGCCAGTGATGTAGCTCATCGTACGGCCAAAGCTACGATCGACATACTCGACGATGCCGCCCGAAATGGGGATAGCAGCCGTGAGCTCACCGAAAACAGCTCCGACGGGCACGAGGAAGATCGCGCCCAAGAGGAATGCGATCATAGCGGGAACGGGACCGCCGCCCACGACCATCCAGTCGCCGACCTGCAGAACCCAGCCGGTACCGATGATGGCACCGAAACCGATGGTGAAGAAGTTCCAGAGCGAAAGCGTTTTCTTCATGCCACCGTTACCTTCGACTGCAACTTCTGCGTTCTTGTCCGCCATTGTTCCCCTCCTTTCCTTATTGACGCCTCTTTGGCGTCACCCCTTGCGCGGTCTGTTTTGCCGCGCACTTTTATTTCGTGGCTTTAAGATACGGCCTCGGCGTCGCGCTACCGCTTATGGCTCGACCGAAGGCAGAACTCGCATATGAGTGGCGCCGTTTTTGGGACGAACGGCACGGTTTGCCGCTCATTGTTGTCGCCCGTCCGACGGGCGTACGCTCATTGGACGCATATAGAAATGTTTTTGAGGCCGTGTGTTTTGCGCCTTTCGTACCGTTTACCGAGCTTTTGACGCTCGGACCCATTTGTTGCACATCCTTTTTGTAGGATAGACAGGTTATACATGAGACAAGGCGGTACGAATGGCATACGGATACAACGACGGTGATCAACGGCGACAAAGCGTTCGCCTTGCTGGCCGCACCACGCCGATGCCAGAAGTGCCACGAGCAGCAATCCGCAACGCCCTCAAGAGCAACCCGGGCCTTCGTCTCGGCAGCAGACAAACAGAACACGGCAGAGCGGCCGTCCGAGCACGGGCACAAGCGCACAGCAAGATAGCCGCTTGGGCGCGCGCACTCGACAGCGCCAAGCCGAGGTTCCGCAACTGCGCCGCAACGGCGCACGTCAGCCCGGCATCCATATCAACCGCTTCTTTTCGCATCCCCAAGGCGGACGCGACGGCAAGCCCTACCGCTCGACATCGTACGTGAATGCCCCCGCCCTGCCGGCTCGTCGGCTTTGCCTCGCACTGTGCTCTATCCTCATCTGTCTGGTCTTTGTGCTTATGAGCTCCTGTATGTCCCACGGCTCGGCCGGTCTCGAGCCACCGCCGAGGACAAGCTGCTCAAGGCCCCCGTCGCGCCCGGTTATTCTTTCGCCTTTTCGACTCCGCGCTCGCAATGGCAAGCCGGCACGATGCCCCATATCTATCAGATCGACCCTGCGTGGTCGGAGCTGCCCTATGCCGGTGGCACTATTCGCGAAAACGCTTGCGGTCCCACTTGCCTCACCATGGTCTATATCTTTAAGACCGGCCGCACCGATATGACACCGGTCGACATGTGCGCCCTTTCCGAGGCGGGCAACTATGCCCCCACCGGCGCCACCGAATGGTCATTTATGACGCGCGGCGCATGGCAGCTGGGCCTTAACGGAACGGAGCTTCATAACGATCGCGACTCGATGACTCAGGTGCTGCGTTCGGGAGCGCCGTCATCGCCGCCGTTCGGCCGGGCACCTTTACCAACGTGGGCCACTACATTGTGCTTTACGGTATTGACGACGCCGACCAGATTGAAGTCTTCGATCCCAACTCGGCCAGCCGCAGCGCCCGACGCTGGGGCGTCGTAGAGGTCCTCAACGAAGTCGAAGCCATGTGGGCCTACTACTAGTCACTGGGGACAGACTTAAATGAGTGGTCTCTGGATGCCCGGAACTGCTGGCACGGAAAGCGCACCCCGCTTTGAAGTTCGATAGCGGGATGCGCTTTCCGTTAGCGGCCTGTTTGGGAAACTGGGGGCCATTTTTCGGGCAAATTCCGGGATGTATTTTCCGGTTGAGGGCCCCGGGGAAACTGTGCCCCATTTTGGACGCTCATTGTGAGATGCACTTTCCGCAGTTGATTGGTGCTACTCATTTAAGTCTGTCCCCAATGACTACCGATAGCAAAAGCCCCGCAGTCGGAGCGGACTGCGGGGCTCATGAAGAGAGGCTAGTCTGTGGGCGCTTTGCCTGGCGCCCACGAGAGATGCAACGGAGTAGGGACTACTCGTGGATGCGGGTACCGGAGAGGCCGGCCATGGTCTCGGCGGCCTTGTCCAGGGCGCCGATGATGCAGGTGCGGCCCTTGCGGGAGCGGGCGAACTTGATGGCGGCGCGGACCTTGGGCTCCATGGAACCCTTGCCGAACTGGCCCTCGTCGGCCAGGCGCTCGGCCTCGTCGGCGGTGAGGTCCTCGAGCTCCTCCTGGTTGGGCTTGCCAAAGTTGATGGCGACATGCTCAACGGCGGTCAGCAGGAACAGAACGTCGGCGTCGCAGTCCTCAGCCAGCAGCTCGCCGCCCAGGTCCTTGTCGATGACGGCGGGAACGCCCTTGTAGCAGCCCTTGTTCTCGTAGTCGCGGACGACGGGGATGCCGCCGCCACCGCAGGCGATGACGATGAACTCGTTGTCGAGCAGGTTGAGGATTGAGTCAGCCTCGACGATCTTCTTGGGATCGGGGGAAGCGACGACGCGACGCCAGCCGCGGCCGGAATCCTCGACGAAGACCTTGGAGGGGTCCTCGGCCATGAACTCCTTGGCCTGCTCCTCGGTGTAGAAGGGGCCGATCGGCTTGGTCGGGTTCTTGAACGCGGGATCGTCCGGGTCGCACTCAATCTGGGTGACGACAGTGGCGGCGTGCCAACGCTTATAGCGCTTGTGCATCTCGCGGCCGATGCCCTGCTGCAGGTGATAGCCAATGTAGCCCTGGGACATGGCGCCGCACTCGGGCAGCGGCATCTCGGGGGTGCCGATGGCGTCGTGGGCGGCGGCGAAGGCGTTCTGGATCATGCCGACCTGCGGGCCGTTGCCGTGGGTGATGATGATCTCGTTACCTGCTCGATAAGACCAAGGAGAGCGTGGGCGGTGTTGCTCACGGCCTGGATCTGCTCGACGGGGTTGTTGCCGAGGGCGTTGCCGCCGAGGGCGACGACAATACGATCGGGCTTGCCAAGAGGCTTAGACATTGCTGGAATCCTTTCTGTAAAAGGCCTACAACCCATTAATAACCCGCGTCCGTGCGATACGCGAGTTTATTAAGGTTTATATTCTCTTTATCGCTCATTTTATTCATTTTGAAAATAGCGGAACGGTGAACGGTCGTTTTTATCCGCTCAGCGTACAGAACCCCAGCTCAGACATATCTACGCCATTTACGTGCAACTTTATTTAAATGCAGCGAGGATTATGTCGGATTATGCAAACTACATCTCTGCTAAACACAAAACGGACAGCGCAATATCTTACTCGCACTATACGAGATTCTATGCACTTATAAGTTGAGTATGCACCCCTGCAAAAACAAGGGGCTTTTCATCCAGCATAAGGAATAAAGAAGAGCTCCGAAAAGGCGGCAACAGCCAAGTCCCCCATCTATCTCCAAAGTGGCGCGAGGTTTCGTGGCAAAGCCGCGAAACAGCGAAGGGGACAAAAGCCCCCACAACCACGTCCTTCATCCGCCCACACAATCCGAAGACGTAGTCGTAGCAGGATCTGAGGGCTGACCTTCGCGGACACTCCGCAGGACGAAAGAACCCCGCCGCACGTAGTGCGCAGCGGGGGTTCTTTCATGTCCGAGGACGTCCGCGAAGGTCAGCCCTCAGATCCTGCGGTAGGAGACCTAGGCCTCGTTGTACACCGTCTTGAGCTTCAGCAGGTGAGCGTAGCGGTCCATAGCGGCCTGCTCATTCTCCTTGAAGAGCTCCTCGGCGCGCTCGGGGAAGGAACGCGTCAGCGAAGCGTAACGGGCCTCGTTCATCAGGAACTCCTGATAACCGCCCGCGGGCTCCTTGGAATCGAGCGAGAACTTCTTGCCGGCAGCAGCCTCGGGGTTGAAGCGGAAGAGGTTCCAGTAACCGCACTCGACAGCCTTCTTCATCTCGGCCTGGCAGTTCTGCATGCCGCCCTTCTTGATGGAGTGCATCTCGCAGGGGCTGTAGCCGATGATGAGGGACGGGCCGTCGTAGGCCTCGGCCTCGTGAATGGCCTTGAGGGTCTGAGCCGGGTTGGCGCCCATGGCAACCTGTGCCACGTAGACGTAGCCGTAGCTCATGGCAATCTCGGCCAGAGACTTCTTCTTGGTCACCTTACCGGCAGCGGCGAACTGAGCGACCTGGCCAGGTTCGAGGCCTTGGAGGCCTGACCGCCGGTGTTGGAGTAAACCTCGGTGTCGAAGACAAAGACGTTGACATTGTGGCCGGAAGCCAGGACGTGATCCAGGCCACCGAAGCCGATGTCGTAGGCCCAACCGTCGCCGCCGAAGATCCAGAAGGACTTCTTGGTGAGGTAAGCCTTGTCGGCGAGGATTGCCTTGGAAGCGTCGCAGCCGCACTTCTCGAGCTCGGCAACGTAGGCAGCGGCAGCAGTCTTGGAGGCCTCGGCGTCGTTGACGGAGTCGATCCAACCTGACCGGCGGCCTTGAGCTCATCGGACGGACCATCGGCAGCGATGATGTCCTGGGTAGCGGCGATCAGCTTGTGCTGAACGGCCTCATAGCCAACGGCCATGCCCAGACCGTGCTCGGCATTGTCCTCGAACAGGGAGTTGTTCCACGCCGGGCCGTGACCGTCCTTGTCCTTGCAGTAAGGAGCGGTGGCGGCGGGGTTACCCCAAATGGAGGAGCAGCCGGTGGCGTTGGAAATGAACATGCGGTCGCCGGCGACCTGGGTCACCAGACGTGCATAGCGGTCTCGGCGCAACCGGCGCAGGAACCAGAGAACTCCAGGTAGGGCTGCTTAAACTGGCTGCCCTTGACGTTGGCCGCGATGAGCTCCTTCTTCTCGGAGACGTTCTCGACCATGTAGTCCCAAACGGGCTGCTGGTCCATCTCCTGCTCGGTGGGAACCATCTCGAGGGCGCCTTGGGGCAGACCTTGACGCAGTTGGTGCAACCCATGCAGTCGAGCGGGGACACAGCCATGGTGAACTTCATGCCCTTGGCCTTGGGGCCCATGGCGTCGAGCGTGCGGGTAGCCTCGGGCGCGGCGGCGGCCTCGTCCTCGGTCATCGCGAACGGACGGATGGTGGCATGCGGGCACACATAGGCGCACTGGTTGCACTGGATGCACTTGGTCTCGTCCCAGTGAGGAACGACCACGGCGACGCCGCGCTTCTCGTATGCGGAGGCGCCCAGCTCAAACTGGCCGTCGGCGCAATCGACGAAGGCGGAAACAGGCAGGCTGTCGCCGTCCATGCGATCGATGGGCTCGAGCAGGTTCTTGACCTGCTGGGCGATAGCGGACTTGGTCTCCTCGGAGAGCTCGACGGGGGCGGCATCCTCGGCAGTAGCCCAGTCGGCCGGAACCTCGAACTTACGGAAGGCGGTAGCGCCGGCATCGATGGCCTTGTGGTTGGCGTCGACGATAGCCTGGCCCTTCTTCATGTAGGACTTGGTAGCCGCGTCCTTCATGTACTGCAGGGCATCCTCGGCGGGCAGGACCTTGGCCAACGCGAAGAAGGCGGACTGGAGCACCGTGTTGGTGCGCTTGCCCATGCCGACCTTGGCCGCCAGGTCGATAGCGTCGATCAGGTAGACGTTGACGTTGTTGTTCGCGATGTAGCGCTTGGCCACGGCGGGCATGTGCTCGGCGAACTCCTCGTCGCTCCACTGGCAGTTGACCAGGAAGGTGCCGCCCGGCTTGACGTCGCGGACCATCTTGAAGCCCTTAACGATGTAGCTGGGGTTATGGCAGGCGACAAAGTCGGCCTTGGTCACGTAGTACGGCGAACGGATCGGGGAATCACCAAAGCGCAGGTGCGAGACGGTGACGCCGCCGGTCTTCTTGGAGTCGTACTGGAAGTAGGCCTGGACGTACTTGTCGGTGTGGTCGCCGATGATCTTGATCGAGTTCTTGTTGGCGCCGACGGTACCGTCGCCACCCAGACCCCAGAACTTGCACTCGATGGTGCCGGGGGCTGCGGTGTTGGGCGCATCCTCGGCCTCGGGCAGGCTCAGGTTGGTCACGTCATCGACAATGCCGATGGTGAACTCACGCTTGGGCTCGTCCTTCTTGAGCTCCTCGAAGACAGCGAACGCGGACGCGGGAGGCGTGTCCTTGCTGCCCAGACCATAACGGCCGCCGACAACCTTGATGCCCGTCTTGCCAGCCTCGTAGAGAGCGGAGACGACGTCCTGGTAGAGCGGCTCGCCGATGGAACCGGCTCCTTGGTACGGTCCATGACGGCGATCTTCTGGACGGTCTCGGGGAGAACGTCGACGAAGTGCTTGATGGAGAACGGACGGAACAGACGAACCTTGACCAGGCCGACCTTCTCGCCGTGAGCGTTGAGGTAGTCGATGACTTCCTCGAGCACGTCGCAGAAAGAGCCCATGCACACGACGACGCGGTCGGCATCGGGAGCGCCGTAGTAGTTGAACAGGCCGTAATCGGTGCCGAGCTTCTCGTTGATCTTCTTCATGTAGCCCTCGACGACGGCGGGAAGCTCGTCGTAGACCTTGTTGCAGGCCTCACGGTTCTGGAAGAAGATATCGCCGTTCTCATGGCTGCCGCGGGTGTGCGGGTGCTCAGGGTTGAGCGCATGGTCGCGGAAAGCCTGGACGGCGTCCATGTCGCACATCTCGGCAAGATCCTTGTAGTCCCACATGGCGACCTTCTGGATCTCGTGGCTGGTGCGGAAGCCGTCGAAGAAGTTAAGGAACGGAGTCTTGCCCTCGATGGCGGCAAGGTGGGCCACCGGCGAGAGGTCCATGACCTCCTGGACGTTGCCCTCGGCGAGCATGGCGAAGCCGGTCTGACGGCAGGCCATGACGTCGGAGTGATCGCCAAAAATGTTCAGGGCGTGGGAAGCGACGCAACGCGCGGAGACGTGGAAGACGCCCGGGAGCTGCTCGCCCGCGATCTTGTACATGTTCGGGATCATCAGGAGCAGGCCCTGAGAAGCCGTGTAGGTGGTGGTCAGAGCACCGGCGCCCAGCGAACCGTGAACGGTACCGGCTGCACCTGCCTCGGACTCCATCTCGACGACCTTGACCGGGGTGCCGAAGATGTTCTTGCGACCCTGGGCCGCCCACTGGTCGACATGGTCGGCCATCGGGCTGGACGGCGTAATGGGATAGATTCCCGCTACCTCGGTGTACGCATACGAAACATATGCGGCCGCCTCGTTGCCGTCCATAGACTTAAACTTACGCGCCATATACCCCTCTCCTCTCATATAGGTATACAGGCCCCGGCGATCGCCGGGATGTTGGCGTGATGGGATTTTCGCTGTTGCTTCCAATCATCTGGCAGGCAGACTGAGCAGCAGGTACATGGCGTGGAGAGAAGACATGCCGAGGCGAGGGGCAGCTGATGCGCCCCACAGACCCGACCGCCCGTCTTGCACATGACCGAGCGCCGCAAAGGCCGCATGCCGGATGCTCCCGGGCACGCCCCGGCGATGGGAAGCGCCCGCAACGGAAATCCGCATGCGGGTTTATTGTACCCCGCCGTTAAGTGTAATTTCGACAAATATAGCGGGCGGTAAAGGTTTACCTCGGGTGACCGCCAAAGGCCAGAATGGTCCCTCCATCCCCGGACGACTGGCTCTGACGCGCCAAGGAGTGTCCCCAAGTACCGGCAGGAAAGGAACGTCCCTAACTGCCGGCTAGAGGGCGCCGAGCAGGATGGCGTAGGTGGTGGATTCGCCGAGTTTGAGCTCGTCGCCGGGGTTGAGCTGGGCGGAGCGGCCGGGCTCTACTTGAATACACACACTCGTGGCCCCGTTTACCACCACGGTGCCGTTAGTGGACGACAGGTCCTCGACAAACCATGCGCCAGACTCGTCGCACCAGATATGGCATGGCGGGCCGAGACGTCGTCGGTGATGCCGCCCTCCCCCGTTGCCAGCGCGCCGATCTCAACGCCTTCCTCACTCGGCTGAATCCAGCGCGGGACGCTCACCACGTAGCCGTTTTGCACGCACAGCAGTCCCAGCGGATGCGCCGGCGCGACCTCGTGCTCGCCCGCGACCGAAGATGTGCTCAGCGAGCGCGGCGTCGACGTGTCGCCGCCACGGGTCGCATGAGCGCGGCGGCTCGCCCGACTTGGAACTAAGGCGGGCGTGAGAGCAAACGGCATAGGGAACGAATCTTGCGGATGTACTCCTCGACGTCAGGCAGGTAAGCCCCACGAAGTCACCGGGGAGGCCCAAGCGGCCCGGCACCACTTCCAGATTCTGACCAGGGCGAGTCGTTCGCCGGTGGCTGAAGGCTCGCTCCCACCCAAAAGGGAGATTCGCGTTGTTCCCCAATCGCTCTCGCATCTTTCATTTTGCTCGAGGTGGGCTATAAAAACTTTCCTGGTGAAAGGCGGCGATTGGTTTCCTTTCTTTCTAGAGGAGCGCGCCTGTAATCTGTTTTCATCCTAAATCAAGTTAAGATCGGACCTTCCAGAGGCAAGTCGACTCAAACTGCGAGGCTCCATGTTGGAATAAAGAGCGCTGTCGAAGTGCCAACAACACAAAGCTTGCCAGTCTCAAATAGAACCTTTTGGGAGTCCGATTGGGCCGCACACCGAATCCCCGCTGGTGGTTTTTTATAGCTGCGCAACAATAAACAAGGCTAGTGCCAGTCCAGCATGAAATTGAGGAACGTATGCATTTTTTCTCAGTAAGTGATCGTCGTTACTGCTTCGATGAGGTCACTCGCAATTGCTTTCAGGTTGACCAAGCATCAGAAGATGCGCTTCGCATATTTGAAGCATCGGGAAGAACGGTCAACTCGAAGTTGCTAACAAAGTCACTTGCTGCGAAAGGCTACGACCAAACGACCATAGCAGAACTTGAAGACGACATTGATGAGTATCAACGATTGTCTGAGCGGACTTTCTTAACAAAAGACACGCCTCGAAAACTTAGATCCATCGAACTCCACGTTTCACATGCATGCAACCTTGGTTGTAGTTACTGTTTTGCCGGTAAAGGAGATTATGGAACGTCTCCTCTGCTGATGACAGACGAGATAGCCTTCAAGGCGGTCGACTACCTCGTCGCAAGTTCATCGGAAAACGAAACGCTTGCGATCGTCTTTTTTGGTGGGGAACCCATGATTAACGAGCCGCTGATATGGAAAACGGTCGACTATTCAAAAAGAATATACCCCAATAGAAACTTTACCTATTCTATTACGACCAACGGAACGCTTTTGAATGACACTGCTGTGAATTCTTTCAAGGAGCACGGGTTTTCTGTTCTGATTAGTCTCGATGGTACAGGATGCAAGCACGATGCATCGCGCCCGTACAAGACGGGAGGCGGCTCTTTCTCCGATATCGACAAAACGTTCGTCGTTTTTCCGAGTCGTTCCCCTTCGGCGCAAGAGCGACCTTAACAAATAATAACTGTAACCTTGTTGAAGACTATCTTCAGTTTAAAGAGATGGCTTCAGAAGGATTTACTTCTCGCCCGTGAGCTCATTCGATGAGAATATCAAACTCGACGAACACTCATTAAACAAAATCAGGAGCGGGCCTAATAGATTTGGCGGATCAATATCTCAAACAGATTGATCAAGGGGAAAAGCCCTTGTTTAGAACATTGAAAACTGCAGTTGATTTGATTATGAGCAACAGGATCGCCTTTGTCGGATGCGGGGCTGGCAGGCGTTTTATTTCCGTGACTCCCGAAGGGGACGTATACCCCTGTCACAGGTTTGTCGGGATGATGCGATTCAAAATGGGCAACATCGTCACCGGAATTGACGAAACTAGGTATATTGAAAACTGGAGTCAGGGTGTCGAAAAAAGAATTGACTGTACGGACTGTTGGGCTCGGTCTTTCTGTGGTGGGGGCTGTAGCTGGGAGGCTGCAGACGAGCACGGCTACTTGCCCAAGAGTCTACACCCTGCATCATGTGAATATAGAAAAATGTGCTACGAGATGGCTTTTGACTTATTTCCCGCCACTCATCTTCGCAGGAGAAAAATCAACGAGAAGCTACTGTATCGGAATAAGCGGTTCAGCGCATTGCTGTCACCATTGTGGAGGTGTTCGTTCTTCTGATTACCGTCTGCGAAGCTTATTGCTACGTTCGCCGAAACCATTCTAGAAATATGGTGAACTAGACATCTTGGTTTGTTATACACAATATTGAGGTTTTTCTGCACTCAAAGGGAGGTAGTCGTGAAGCATATTCATCCGATTAATCCAGGAAGTGGCGACGAGGCAGGCGTGAAGCCGATGTCTTTTGACTGCCTCTTGGGCATTACTGACATCTGTACTGTTTATGATAAAGCAGATGGCTGTGGTGCATACGATTACTGCGACTATGACATGGATGGCGGCAGCATCTGCGTTGTAGATCACTGTGGCATTGATCAAACGTAGTCTCTAATTGGATTAAGGTGAGGAGCTGTTATGAAGCATATCCATCCTGTTGGTTCAAATGAACATCCTCCCGTTGAGCCTTGTTGTCTTGGAGTTGATATATGCAATTTTTACGACATCGCCGAGTGCCCTGTTGCGGATTGGTGCTATGTCGATAAAGAATCAAGCTGTGTTTTGCCAGCAGATTGGTGCGATCCAGTTGACGAGTAGTTTTGTGGCTAGGAACTATTTGGTCCAATTCAGAATAAGATGGGAACAAATACCAAAATCTCGTGTCTGGGAGGAGTTATGCCATTATTGCAAGGTCTCGTTGGATTAGCCTTTATACTTGCGTTATATCTGGCACCTTTTTTAATTCTATTCTTCATTATCCGACTCTTTCTTCGGAGAAAATAGGAGTGTCACGCAAACATTAGCGTAGCTTTCTTCCAATATGAGCCGAGCATTGGCAAGTGGAATAAGAAGCCCGACCGTTCGCCACATGAAAGTGATCGGACGGGCTTCTCTATTTAACCCGAGCCGCCACCCATAGCGGCTTTCCAAGCGTATTCTCAGTGCAAAGCAATCGTCAGTTTAATCCTATGCGCTGATACCGCATTTCATTTGTTCGGCTCGAATTCTACGGCCTGGCAACCCTCGCACTCTCCGGCAAATGGATTGAACGCGAAGGCAGAGATGATGTGTGCGTGGACATCGAGGCTGCTGTAGGCAACATACTGGGACATGGACCCCGCTGCGCGTGGTATGCGGCCCGGCATATTCATTGCCGTCCAACCCCGTGTAGTTGCAGCAAAGGGTGGAACCTCAATGCTCAGCTCATGTTGTCCGTGGGACACGAGAATCGTAAGTACACTTTGGTGCGATTCTCACGCTGATACTGAGCCACCTGGAATAAGATACGTCGCGACAACACTTCGCTTCACCTCTGTCTCGACAAGATGACGTAGACTAAAGTTTCCTTTAGTAAGAGAACGAGAACTATATCTGAAAGCGTTGCGATGGCGTGAAGGCACCGAGTCCGAACCGCCTGAATGCTACGTGCATCTGCATCGCCTTTTTGTTATCTCTGCCAGTTGGGTAGCACTACACTTGTCATCATTTACCCTGGTACATGCTGCCTAAATCCACTACCCCTTCTACCGCGCCGACCATCTCGTCATCGTGAGAGACAACGATGATCAGCTGGCTTTGCTTGTTGCGCTTAACATAGGCCGCAAGCTCGGCGCGGCTTACAGCGTCTAACCCAGTCGTGGGCTCGTCGAGTACCAAAACTGACGACTTGCGTGAAATCGCCGACCATAAGTACACTCGGCGCAGCTCACCGCCCGAAAGCGCGGAGCAACGTTTCCCGAGCAACTCCTTCACGCTGTTTTCCAGCGAAAGTAGGCCATCTACACCCCGGTGATAGGAAGAAAAGGGCGTGTCGAAATACTCTAACAGCTCTTTCACCGTTTCGTCCGGCGCGAAGCACGACTGTGGGCAGCACGATATCTCTCTCGCACGTATGTAATCCAAGTCGCATTCTTCGATTGGCACGCCGTTGTATTTTACTTTGCCTTTCGATGAGTATAGCCCGAGCATCAAGTAAAGAAGTGACGTCTTGCCTCTTCCGTTTTCCCCAACTATGCAATATGTACCAGGACCGGAAAACTTGAAAGAAAACCCGCCGAGGACCTCTCGGACAGATCCGTCTGGAAGGGCAACCGAGAATTCCAAATCAGATACCGAAATGTCATTTATTTCATCGAGTTTAGCTAAATCGGTCCGATTCCACCCCGATCTCTCCTTTTCTCTCGTCGCGATAGCCGTCCTATCCCATGATGCTTTGGCATCTTGATAGGATTTGAACAATGACATCATACTTTTCAAAGTCTTAAAGAGAACCGCGAAGTATGTAGCGATGATAGTGTACTCGCCTATTGACATAGTTCCGTTAATGATTCGTACTCCGGAAACAACAAGTATCACCGCTTGAAACAACGCTGCGAAAAGACCATCGAGCGATGTCAGAGAATATGATAGCTTTCCGGAGCGCAAAACTTTGGGAAAATAGCTCTTAAACCCAGCGTCGAGCGCTTGTTCGCTCTTGCCGTACGAAGATGTCAGTTGAATGTTGAGAATCTGATTAAGCTGCGATGCAATTGCGGCGTAAAAGGCGCTGTCCGCCTCTTTCTTCTCATACGTGACCCTATACAAAAGTTTCCTCAACCCAGTAATTACACAGAAATACACGATGAGGAGAATGATGGAAAACACCGCGAGAGTTGAATCAATTGACCATATGATAAGCAATACGATGGGAATGGCTACAATGGACAGCGGCGCACTGATAAAATTCGCCAAAACGAAGGATGAGACCACGCTGGAGTCGGAAATAATCCGTTGCGTTGTATAGGCTGGATCGACGGTCCGACTCACCAAGTAATCGTCTCTTTCAAAACGCAAGACGGCCTCCCTGAGAAGATCAAAGGAAAGTCTCGTGGTTATGCGAATGGAAAGTGTTCCTGCAAAATAAGTAAAGAGGGTGGAGAAAACTCCTATTGACGCAACCAGGAGCGCGAAGAGTACGGCGTCTCTTTCGCTGCGGTTACCGAGAAGAAAATCTAAGAATTTCCCGTTCACGTATGGCATGGCATAGGAGAGAGCGGTTCCAATCACCGTGATAGCAATGAAGACGAAAGCCCCTTTTGCTCTGATGAACCTCGAGAGAACGCATCGAATCAAGGAAGGCCCCAATCTACCCGCCACAAAACATCAATCACTGATACCTTACACCTCAACACAACAGGAGCGAAGATTTGCCAATGAGACTGCTTTAAGATTGCCTTGGGCCAATACGATCTCAAGCTCTTCCTACAAGAGAGTCGGAATCGGACATCTCCTCCGACGAACCTGCAATCGGGCGTTGAAATATCTTTTTCAACCGCCCGATTGCCACAATAGATTTGAGCATCCGCCCACAAACGTCCGCGTTTTATACCCATCAAATCCTTTGCCTTTTGTCGTCTAGACTAGAAAAATCGCTCGAAATAACGCAACCGGCCTGCTCGCTTGAAGAAACCTAAGCCCGTAACGTAGATGTGCAAACTTCCGAAACGCCTTGCGCGGCATAGTGCGTATAAACTTCGTCAACCGCCTCAGAAATATCTGAGTATCGCGCCGGGTCAAAAGCATACGATGTCGCAGCTATACCCTGCACCCATTCGGAACGCGGATTAATTGAATAGCCACACAGCATCATCATACATGCATCTAGACCTGATTTCCCAAGTATCCGACGTATTGATGAGAGCATCGCGGGTCGCCCCTGCACCATCGTCGTCACCCCTATTAGCAGTATTTACCGTTTTTCTCTAAATGCGTATCGCCACCCTTAAGAATACGAAGTGTTTTATCCAGACCCGATTGTCCTCCATCTCAAACGAAGGGATAAGGAATCTCATCCGGAATCGGCAGTAACGGAGGATTCACAACGACAAGCGAAAAACATGAGTCATCTCTCAGAGGGGAGTAAAGGCTCCCCTCAAGCACCCTAGTTTCGTCATCCAAAGAGTTGATGGCAGTGTTTTTCTTACAAAGGTCGACAACAAAAGGGTTGATTTCTACAGATGTTACATCCATGCCACAGTTGGTAAGTATCAGGCCCTGTATTCTGGGGCCAGAACACAAATCGAGAGCCTTCCGTGCGCTCTGCGGTGTAAGGCGCCAATCTCAGCAAATCTGTCCCACAATACTGCGCTGAAGAACAAGACGGAACCCCTGAGCCAAACTCCCCTATACCTTATTAAGGCTAAGACAGGCAAGTTCACGCACCCGGCATATTCCAGAATAACATCCTATTGTTTTAGATGCTCTACAAGCATGAACAGCCGCGAATCGGAAAGATCTTCTAGTTTCGCCCCGACTGACCGCCAAGGGCCAAAATGGCCCCTCCATCCCCGGGCGACTGGCTCTGGCGCGCCGAGGAGTGTCCCCAAGTGCCGGCAGAAAAGAAACGTCCCTATCTGCCGGCTAGAGGGCACCGAAGAGGATGGCGTAGGTAGTGGATTCGCCGAGCTTGAGCTCGTCGCCGGGATTGAGTTGGGCGGAACGGCCGGGCTCGACCTGAATGCAGACGCGCGTGGCCCCGTTTACCACCACGGTTCCGTTGGTGGACGACAAGTCCTCGACGTGCCAGATATTTTGAGCATCGCACCAGATATGGGCATGGCGGGCCGAGACATCGTCGCCGACGTCGGTAATATCGCCCTCACCAGTGGCCAGCGCACCAATCTCAACACCCTGCTCACTCGGCTGAATCCAGCGCGGGGCGCTCACGACAAAACTGTTTTGTACGCGCAGCAAGCCCAAGGGGTGCGCCGGAGCGGGTTCGCGTTCGCCCGCGGTCATCGACATGCCAAGCGAACGCGGCGTGGAGGTGCCTCCGCCACAGGTCGCGTGCGCGTAGTCGATGGCATAGTTCACCGAGGACCGCACATCCGCCGAACAACCGACGGCGACAAACAGCACCAGCACGGCCTCGGCGCGCTCGGCGGGCATGAGTTCCGCCGCCTGGGACAGGCGATCGAGCGCGTTGCGATAGAGATTCGTGTCCTGATGGCACTCTTCGAGCGCGCGTACCATCGGTTCACCTGCAGGACCGCACACCATATTGATCACAGCCGTGGAGTCCATGGGATTGCGCTGGCGCAGGGCCAGTTGCGACATAATACGCGCAGCCGAGGTACCGTATTCGGCAAAGTAGCGCTGCTGAAGCGTGCCGACCGGCGCGCGAACGATAAAGCGGGAAACCCAAGAGCGATCGGCGGCTCGGCTCTGCGGGCTGCGGCCGTCGGCGAGCGGACGGGACGAAAGCACCAAGCCGCACAGCTCGATATGGCTCAGATGCGCCGCGCGCTTAAAGATGTCAAACATGGCCCCGCATGGGGTGAGCTCAACTTGAGATGCCATGACCTAGGCCTCCTTGGTCGTAGAAATAGAATCGGACGATACTTCGACAGGTCCGCCAAAAGTACGGGCAGCTGCGGCTCCACCGGCAAGCGGAGTCGCCATCTGGCTTTTGTGCGTCGCGGTGCCGAAACGGGAAGTTCAAAGGCAAAGCCCATCGCAAGCAAAAACCACGTAAGCGTATAGGTTGCAACCAAAGCGGCAACAAGGCCGCCCATCACGGCGCGTTGGGAAAATACGCTACATGCAGCCACAGCCAGTACCGGAACCTCGCAGGCAGAAAGCGCAAGCACACCCTGCAGGAACCCCGAGCGTCGATCGCGCGCAAGTGCCCCCGCGACAACGCCGGCCATGCCTGGCAGCGCCAGCGCCAGTGCGGCAATACACCCGGTAGCGACCCAGGCCACACGAGCGATCCCAAAGTCGCCGTCACGCGAG
>ENA-OQCP01000586-OQCP01000586.1-human-gut-metagenome-genome-assembly--contig:-NODE-586-length-16085-cov-3.240506_pt1 | contig 16085 bp, 22 predicted proteins | sample MGYA00242760_ERZ504583 | MGnify/ENA primary metagenome ERZ504583 (study PRJEB26092, sample SAMD00036308) | human gut metagenome | host: Homo sapiens | study: EMG produced TPA metagenomics assembly of...
GGACTTTCTTCCACGCAGTGCAGATGATTATAACGGCGAGAGTCGCAGTCGGCACACGCATTATCACGGGATGGGCAATAATCGAGAGCACAATCATGATAACTGCGGCAAAGATTCCGTCATTCGGGTCTCGCCCTCGGAGCTTTCATCGCCGACCGTCATTCCGTCACACACCGGGCAGATTATCGATCTTAAACCTTGAACGCGAGCGAGCTGCGGACAACCGAGAGCTGATTTTCTTTCATCAGCGTATCGGCAACAAGGACGACCACGAGCGCCCACGCATATATAAACGACGGGAGAAGCTTCTCGGGAGTAACATCAAAAATGCTGATATCGCCGACAAGCAGAAAGCTCGGTGTAGAAGCAAAGCTGCCGACCTCGTCTATGGCGGTGCGCTCCGCAACAGGATTGAGGAAGAGATTGAGTACAGTAGTCATCACAAGCGCGACGGCGGGTGCGGGAACTTTGCGGCTGAGTTTTTTGAACTTTATCGGATAGGTTATCATTATGACGAGGGTTATCGTGCCGTAGAGCACGCCGCGCCAATTTGAGTGGAAGCCGAATGAGCGATAAGCAACAAGGGTCTCAAAAGCGGAACCCGCCGGGACGCCTATGCCGAAATAGTAGTTGACCTGGATTATGCACAGCACGGCGGCGACAATAAAAGTTACCGCGCCGAGGGCCGCGGGAGGTATCTTGAAGAAAGATTTATTGAACTGAATAGTTGCGACAAAGAGCAGGAGCATACCCGCGATAATGCAGGAGAGCATCGCGCCGGGGACGCCGATCGTATTTGCCGCATAGATAAGTATCGCGAACACCTCAACATGTGGCGTCGGAATTCTGTTCGGGCTGCCCGAGCCTATAATACACGCCGCTATCGCGCCGACAAGTCCTGCCGCCGCGCCGAACGGCGAATTGCTGCCGAAGGCAAGCGCGAGAGGGAATATCCAGCCGACCGCGGTCAGCGAGCCGAGGGCATCCTTTTTCAGTTTCTGCAAATCATATTTTCCGCTTTTTTTCAAAAACCTCACTCCGTTCCTCCGATATTATATTATATCGCTCCGCTTTTTTCAAGACAGATTCAAAAGCGAGGCAAATTATCATTATAATATTGATTTGAAGCCGCGCAGGATATATAATAAAAAGAAAGGACAGGAGGAAAAGAACCATGATGAACATATGGCACGACATAGCTCCGGAGAGAATAAAGAGCGACGACTTTGTCGCCTGCATTGAGATATCCAAGGGCGGCAAGAACAAATACGAGATGGACAAGGAGACCGGCATGCTCAAGCTTGACCGCGTCCTCTACACCTCGACCCACTACCCCGCCAACTACGGCTTCATCCCGCGCACATACGCCGACGACAACGACCCGCTCGATGTGCTCGTGCTGTGCAGCGAGGCGATTCTGCCGATGACGCTCGTAAAATGCTATCCGATAGGCGTTATCAAGATGATCGACAGCCAGTCTATCGACGAGAAGATAATCGCCATCCCCGACCGCGACCCGAACTACAACGCATACAGAGATGTCAACAGCCTGCCGAGACACATTCTCGACGAGATAATGCACTTCTTCAGCGTATATAAAATGCTCGAGGGCAAGGAGACGATAGTCAAGGAGCTCTGCGGGCGCGACGTTGCGATAGATATAGTCAGCAAGTGCATCAAGGCATACGAAGAAAAGTTCGGAGACGAACAGAACTGAAAATAAAACGGAGCCTCCCGGAGATTTTACCGGGAGGCTTGCTTTTTATTCAACCGTCAATCGCTTTTGTGACGCTCTTTGTGACAAAGCTGTCAACGCGCCATTTGCCGTTTTCTTTTTTCATCACCACATGGCCGATTCGTTCTTTTACATCGGAATCGTCATCGAAAACCGCCGTATACTGGAACGATGCGGTATCGCCTGTGGCTTTGTCTATCGGCGAAAGCTTTATGCTCTCAACTTTTGCGGGAGTTGCGCCGTAATACAGCGCGCACACCGTTATCATGCCTTCGGTGCATTTATCGGTAACAGCACCGTCGCACCGCTCGCGCATATATGTGTCAAAAGTCCTGTTGTCAATGGCTTCTCTGCGCCTTTGAATTTCTGCGTTATCCACAGTATACACGGCAGTCAGAACTTTCTCCGCCGTTCTCTCGGGGCGCGAATAATAATAGCCGACACCCGCACCAACGGCTATGGCTGCGGCAGCAATGACGCACACAACAATGATAATAATTTTTCGCTTGTTTTTCATAATAAATCACCTGTTCGGAATATGTCGGATTTTCAGCTGACAAATATTACCTGAACATCGGAATCACGCCTTTCTGTAAAAATAAGATTGGTCGAGTGATTATACCCTAAAGCGATTGTGATATAAAAACTTATTTCAATATTATACTATCAAAAATTCAATCGCTTATAATTCCAACTATTAAATTTATTTATTTTGTTATTGTCACAAAAAGCCACTGCGTTTCTTGTGAATATTGCACAGCAGAAAAATCGCAGATATAAATACCAAAAGCTGCCGGGAAAACCGACAGCTTTTGTTGTTATATCAGTATTTTAAAAAGTTATCTTGATATTTACCGTGCCGGACACGGGCTTGATAACAAGCTTTGCCGCGCCGTTTTCGCCGACAGATTCGAGCTCATACTCGCAGCCCTCAACAGTCTTTGCGGGCTTATGTATATAAATCTCCGTCGGAGCGGAGCACTCGCCGTCGCCCTCGTAGCTGAGGTTGAACTCCTGAGTCGACTGATCAAAGCCGTATGAAATGAGTCTGCCGCTGACAGCGACGGGATAAGGACGGCTGAGAACTTTCATCAGCGGGCTGTTGAACATATCGTCAACATAGTGCCAATAAGTGAAGCCCCACTTGTGCTGCTCGAAGAAGTTGACGAGGAACTCGATATGTGGGAGCCAATCCTCGCCCTCGCCGCCGAAGCCGCCCCACTCGCCTACAAGCACGGGTGCATCGAGTCTGTCCTGAGTTCTGACATGCTCCTCGAATATGGCTCTGGCTCTGTCGTTGCTCGCATACTTATACTGCGGGGTATCGACCATGAAATCATAGCCGTGAGGAGTGAAGCAGAAGTTCTTCTCGCGCTCGCCGTTGACCTCTATTGCGGGAGTCGAGCAAGGAATGCAGGTATTCGACCAATAGCAGTTCTCCATGACGAGTATGCCCTTGTCGGTAACCTCGCGGATAGCGGTTGAAACTTTGTTGATAAACGGAGAATACTTCTCGATATCGAACTTTCTGACATATTCATATCCGGCCTTGCGCGTGACATCCTTGAGGACATCGCCGGTTATCTGCTCGAGATATTTGACCTCGTCGCGTCTCTGTTTGTTGAGGAAATCGCCGACGAGCTTGAAGCACTTGACGCGCTTGTCGCCGATAACGGTGCAGACAGCGGTGGAGATAAGCTTCTTGAAGAGCTTGCCGCCGTCCGAGCCGAGGAAAGGCTCATTGAGCATATCGAATCCGAAGAGTGCGGGATGATCCGCAAAGCGAGCCGCGACGTGCTGCCACATGGCGGCAAAATAGTCGATAAGACCCCTGCCGTTATATTCGCGGTTGTTCCAGAAATTATCGAACGCGCGCTGAGTCGCCTTGCCCCAGAAATAGCCGGCCGCCCAGACAAGCTTGGGCTCTTTTGGATCGTACTGGTCGGTTATAGTCGCCCAATCGGGTGCTCCGTCTCCGTAACAGCGCGGAGAATAGAGATCCTGATGCATATCAAAGAGTATATAGACACCGTGAGCGGCGCAGAGATCGAAGATGCGGTACATATCGTCGAGATACTCGTCGTTGTAGCTGCCGGGCTCGGGCTCGATCATGCTCCAGGTGGTGCCGAGGCGGATAAGATTGAGTCCGCGCGAGGTCATCTCGTCGAGCAGTTTATCGTCGATATTGAAGCCGAACTTGTTGTCCTCGCTGTTTTTGCGCTTATCTACGATATTGACGCCGTAGAAGATACGCTCTCTGCCGTATTCATCGACAAAGCTTCTTTTTTCGGTAACTATACGCTCCATAATGCTCTCCTTTTAATTACTAACTTTACTTTAGTATATACAAACAGCCGAAATAAGGCAAGGCTTTTGAGGAAATTCGGCGTTTTCATCAATGTTCTCGGATTTTTTTGTTAACAATGCCTTGCAAATACAATATATAAACAATATATAAACTTGAAAGTATTTATTGTAAAATACGCTAAAAAATGCTATTATAAATTCGCGGATAGTTCATTTTTTCAGGAGGATAAGAAAATGAAAAAGCATACTTTTTCAAGAGTTTTAAGCATGGTTCTTTGCCTTGTGCTCACACTAAGCGCAATCTGTCTGCCGGTATACGCCGAAAAAGGCGGAGAGGCAACCGAGAGACGCAGCGCGATAACCGACGAAGATATGCTGCACACAAAGGGCAAAAAAATCTACAATAAGCGCGGCGAAGAGGTCATTCTCCGCGGAGTTAATCTCGGCACATGGCTCATCCATGAGTCCTGGATGACCCCCATCGAGAACTCCGACGACAATATTTCGACCCTCAACACCCTCACGGAGCGTTTCGGCGTTGAGAAAGCGTATGAGCTCATCAACATCTACGAGGACAACTGGATAACCGAATACGACCTCGACAAGATAGTCGAACTCGGCTTCAACTGCGTACGCGTTCCGTTCTGGTTCCGCAACTTCTATTATGACGACAAGGGTACGAAAATCCTTGACAAAAACGGCGAGTGGGATTTCAGCCGTCTCGACTGGGTCGTTTCCGAATGCTCTAAGCGCGGACTCTATGTTATTCTCGATCTCCACGGCGCACCCGGATATCAGAACAACAAGGATCACTGCGCAAAATCGGCGACAGCGGCCTTTTCAAGCTGACTAAGCAGGCCGAGGAATGGAGAAAGCTCACAATTGAGCTTTGGGTTGCAATAGCCGAGCGCTTCAGCGGCAATCCCGCAGTCGCTATGTACGACCTGCTCAACGAGCCCAACTGCGACGTAAACTCATATCTTCAGAAGAACAACCTTGTCACAATCTCCGTCTACAACCGCCTCTACAAGGCCATACGCGAGGTTGACAAGGATCACATAATGACCATGGAGGGCATCTGGAGACTTTATAATCTCCCCGCGCCGTGTTCATCGGCTGGACTAACGTTGTCTATCAGCTTCATTTCTATGACACAAGCAACTTCATGTACAGCCTTCTCGTCTTTTTTGCAAAGCTCTATCCCTACAATGTTCCGCTCTATGTCGGCGAGTTCAAGCCCATGGGCAGCGCCACATGGGATCACGTGCTCACGCTGTTCAACAGCTCAAACTTCAGCTGGACTATCTGGTCATATAAGGGCTGCGGCCACGGAGCAGATACCTCCGACTGGTATATCATCGGCAGCAAGCCGGGCTTCGAGCGCGCAGACATAAAGAACGACGATTTCGACACAATAGCCCGCAAATGGGGCGCGGCCGTCAGGAGCGAGGGTAACTACGTTGACACCGGTCTCTATGACATAGTCAAGGATTACATCTGATATCCGATATAACAGAATAATTACGGCAGCCGTTTCAAAAGCGAAGCGGCTGCTGTTTTTTGTTTTCTGCGGTGGAATCGGGAATATTAAATTGAGATTTGCAGGCGTAAATGCCGACAATAAACAGCTGTTGCAATATTACAAATCAGCACAATTGTGTAGGAGCAAATGATTTCCGCCCCCGAATTCTGCATAAATTTATTTACATACACTTTGTAGGGACATCCCTTGCGGCTGTCCGATATAACTTACCCTCTACCATCGCGTCCTACTACAATCAAACTTTTATACTTCCCGCATTTCAGCATTTTCTTTTTATTCAAAAAAGTAAACGCCTGCAAAAGAAAAGCAAACTGTGCCCACAAAAAGGCAAGCAAGCATCGCTTAAAAGTAAGTCTTTTTGCGCCATGCTGCGAAAAAAGCGCTTGAAATGCGGGCGCATTCCTGCGCGCCTTTTTCTTGCCTGTCATCAAAAATCCAATATTTTTAAGTGCAAGCAGTTGCTGCGCAAAACCGATGTGTGCCTGCCTTTTTATGGCTGCGCCCCGAGACCCCACAACGCCACGCCGCAGTATAAAGTTTGCGGCTAGCTCGGCACATTCGCCTGTAAACTCGCTTCCACTCAAACAATACGGCTTGTGCGTCTTGTTTCGCAAGCCGTCCCCTCGCCTATCAAAAGAGCTTTTAAACACTGCGGCACGGCTATTGGAAGCTTAATTATCAAGATTAGTCGAGTCGCTAACTTTTATTTTGCAAAGGTTTGTTCTAATAAGACATACAAGCTCTGATTTATCGATGTTTTTTATATATACCGATACATAAAACCCTGACCACGGAAAGCCATGGGCAGGGTTGCTGTTATATTATACGGCAAAAAATCGGGCGACATTTATTCTATGATTTTCAGCTTGCCCACTTGCTCAGGTGCTGATCCACACCCGAGAGCATGAACTGCGGATAATCCTCATTCACGCCGGCATAGAAATCACCGTCGCAGGTCGCGAGCCAAAGGAAGAAGTTGCTGTAATCCGTGCCGTAAGATGCGGAGACATGAGGCGCGCCCTTTATTATATAAGTATACTTCGGGAAGAGCGCGGTCGAGAGGTCGACACATCTGTCGGGAGACAGATACTCAGCCTTTGCGGGAACATAATCATCACCGAGGGTCTCGCCGTACTTCGCGACAGTTGCATAGCCGGACATCTCATATGTCTCAAGCACGCCGTCGCCCGTGAAATCCGCGCTCTCATAGAGCGGAGCCATTGGCTTATCATAATGGGAAATAATCGCAACCTTGACGCCGTCGCGTATCATGTTTTCAATAAGCTCGGTGCGGTTTGACATCATCTTCTGCAGGCGCTCGCCGTAAGCGAGGAAATCGGCGTGCTCCGCCGCGCTGTCGCCGAAAACGAAGTCGACTGCATTATTATAGTCCTGCGGCTGAACGAGTCCCCAAAGAACCGGCATATAGGCAAAATCCGGAATGAGCACGCGCTCATAGACCTCGTCTTTATAATTATCGACAATGTAGTCGGTAACCTTCTGAAGCAGCTTGAATGCGCCGACGCTGTTGAGCGTCTTCATGAATGCCGCCACAGCAGCGTTCGAGCCTGTAGCATCGGCGAGCAGACCGGAGAAATAGTTATACATCGTATCTGCCTTGAGCTCGATCTTGCCGGTCAGAACATCGGAGGCGACCTGCGCACCACAGAAGGTCGAGGACATAAAGACGCAGCGGTCGACCTTGCTGTATCCGTACTTTGTAAGATAAGCGACGGTCATTATGCCGCCCATGCTCGCGCAGAATATCGAGACCTTGTCGTGTCCCGACTCGGCTATAGCTCTGTCAACTGTCGCGGCGATATCGTCGGCGACTTTGTAAGGGTCGAGACGCCAGTCGTATGTAAACAGATATGTGTGGTTGGCGGGAAGATTCTCGGCACAGGCGCGGGTCATTCCGCGCTCGCTGTTAGAATCAAAGTTTTCCCAAATCTCAGGATAATTCTCCGCGCTCCCGGGATATTTCGCAACGCTGACATTGTACTTCGACTCGCCGTTTTCTTTCATCGCATAGCCGTCAAGCAGGTTTGCCGCATAATCGATAACAGCCTGGAAGAAAGGATCGATATCCTTGGCTTTGACTGCACCGGAGATGCCCTTGTAAAGCATGGAGAGCAAATCGCCCAAATCAAACTCGAAGGCGTTGCGCTCATTCTCGGTGCCCTTGTCGATATAAAGCCCCATCATATCCATTCCCCTGACTATGACTACGGGGCAGTCGGTGCAGGTCGCGGGATCGTGCGCTTTCTCCGCCTGCGCTGCTGTGTCTGCGGTCTTCGCGCCTGATACGCAAATGCCGGCGTCACAAAGCTCAGCAGAAGTGCAAAGGCGAGGAAAACACTCAGAAGTTTTTTCATTGTTTTCATCCTTCGTTTCTTTTATATTTTCCCGAGGTCCCTGAAAACAGACCACGAGACTAATTCGATATTGTTTCTGCGCGCGGCTTCGAGAAGATCGCCGCTTTGAAGAAGTCTCAACTCATAGACGCGCTTCGTCCACTCGCCGGGCTTGTCGTCTATCGGATACGCAGGGTGCATGAAAATCTCAGTCACGCCGTCGATGCAGTTTTCGACAGCGTCAAGATAATATTGCGCAAGGTGTCGTAATCTTTTATGCGATCCATCGACCACGGATTCGACACAAGGTCATCGAGCAGGCCGACTCCGCGCCGCTCACCCGCTCCAACAATAATTTTCTGGAAGCATTTTATCACACCGGGAGCTTCCCTGTCAATCTGTCTGGACAAAAATCCCGGAGTTTTCGGAAATCTGTAGGGCAAGGAATGTTCCGCGCAAAAATTATATGCATCAATATAGAAACGTCTGCCGTTTATGCCGTAGAGCGTGGCGCAATGGTTATCGGCATGGTCGACTTCAACGCCCCTTGAGCTGATAAAATTATACTGCGCCTCAAGCTCCGCGCGGACATCGCGGCGGCGGGCGTGCAGGGCGAGCCCGACCTGACTCTCATAGAGTCCCATCCCCTTTTCACTGAGCGATGGCGCGCCGCTGTTGCTCTGCCAGCGTTTTTTGCTGTCATCGGAATTTATAGTCAGATGCACGCCGACGGGATAGCCACCGAGCTTGCGAGCTCAGCGGCGTTGGCGGCATCCGGCGCGACGGTCATTAGCGAGGTCGAGGTTATCAGTTTGCCTCGCATGAGCTCGTCTATCGCCTTTGTCTGCTGCGGATTATAGCCGAAATCATCGGCGTTGATTATAAGATACTTAGACATTTGCTTTTAACTCTTTCCTCCTTTTAAAATTGCACCAGTCGTTTGACTCATCTTTGAAATGCAGGAACAGGGTGAATATTGTTGCCACAGCCATGGCTATGAACGGGAACACACAGAGCAGGAACCGCGACGCCATATCGGGATTCGAGCCGGGGTTCGCTCCGCTCTCGAAGCCGAACGCCACGCTGATAACTTTATAGCCGAGCGAGACATAAAGTCCGTTCAGGCGGTTCATGACGCCGACGAGACTTGTGAGCATCCCCTCGCGCTTGACTCCGTGGCGGGAATAGTCATCGTCGATTATCTTCGCGCCGATGCAGTCGATAGTGGCGAGGCACCCGGCGACACCCATACCCATAACGCACATTATGGCGACCGCGACGGGCATTGTGTTTGCAAAGAACAGCGGGATGAATCCGACTGTCAGCACGGCGAATCCGAGCCTCCAGACATTCATGATACCCGCGCGTTTTACGACATTCGACCAGACTACTATACCGACAAGCGCGACGCCGAACACCACGCCGAGCATGACGGTTGTCATGGAGCTTTCAAGCTTCAGAGTATACTGAACATAGAACGGGATCGCCTGAGAAATGAGTGAGAACGCGGCGGAATAGAGCGCGTTTGCAAAGCCGAATATCCAGAATTTGCTGTTGGTGATGAGGGCGAATATCGCTTGAAGAGATCGGGCTTCTCGCCGTTTGCCGCTTCCGCTTCCTCTTCTTCGATATTCTCGTGGCAGCCGAAGGTCATGAACATAATGACTGCGAGGGCGATAACGCCGTAGATGATCGCAGTGAGATTATAGCCTATCTTTGAAGTGACAACGGGAGTGAGCACGATTGAAATAACCATCGCGACAAGCTGGCAGACCTGTCTTATAGCATTGGTCTTTGCTCTGAGCTCGTCGGTCTTGAAAAGAGTCGGGAACAGCGCGCCGTAGTTTGCGTTCATGAGCGAGTCGAGCGTACCGGTGAGTATGTACATCAACAGAATATAGAGATAAGCCTGACCGGAGTTCGACTGCACGCGCGCGGGCATATTATAGAACAGCACGAAGCAAAGAATCATCAGCGGAGTGCCGATAACGAGCCACGGTCTGCGCTTGCCCCACTTTGTATGCGTCTGTCCGAAAGGAAGCCGTAGACGGGGTTATCGATGGCATCGACAAAGGTGTAAATAAACAGTATCTTCGCCATTTGATCGGTCGTGATGAGTCCGAGCTTCAAGACATAATATGCGGCGGCATAAGACTTCAGCATATTTATCGGAATCGATGTGCCGAGCATGCCAAAGCCGTAGCGGAACGGGGAAGTGCGTTTTCGGTTCAAAGTGTTTGAAGGTTCCATCAGTCATCCTCCTCTTCCTCTTTCTGAAAATATATCGGATTTGTGAGTGCGCGGACTGCGCCGAGTTTTCCGCACCCTATGATTGCCTTGACATAAGCGAAATTATCGTTTTTCGGCTCTATATAGATATCAAGATTTCCTCGCGCGAAGTGCTTTATCACGCGCTCTCCGCTGCCGGTGACAAGAACAAGCGTTTCGCCGCGGAGCTGTTCCGCGTGAAGATGGAGTTTTTTGTTTTTGTCATAACGAACAGCGTCGCCCATCATTGCATCGCCGCAGGCAGAGTCAGGCGCGCGCCGTCAACTCCGCTCGAAACGAAGGAGTGCCCTGCGCGGATATTTTTCAGTATATCCTCGCGGCGGCGCGACGGCGAATAGACTGCGTTATCGGATTGCCGAGCTTCGCAAAATCCTTAGGACGATGGAAATCACTGCCGCCGACGGCAGGTATGCGTCTGCCCTCGCGCAGGAGCTGAGTCCACCACTTTATGCCGCGGATATTCGTTCCGCGCATCGGTCCGTTCCAGACCTCGATCATATCAAAATTCATGCTGTTCCATTTATACGGACAGAACGGGCATTTCGGATGGTTTACCGATATGACCGCGCCGAGCGAACGGGCATCGTTGATTATCTTTTCCATCTCCTCGGGCGTGTTCGCTATAAAACTGTTTTCAAAGGGCGCTTTGGCTCCGAAGAAATTCATATGCCCTTTGTAGTGCGTCCATTCGACCGCATATATAAATGTCAGCCCCGGGATATCCGGCAGACAAAAATTATCGGCATAGTTATTGTGGTTCGCAAGCCCGACGAAATCGAGCCCGCTATCGCGGGCAAGCTTCCCGACGGCTTCGGAATCGAGCGCGCCGTCGGAGGCTATGGTATGTATATGCAGGTCGCCGAAGAGCAGTTCGGGTTCGGCGTTCGTGTTATCAGAAGATATATTTTCGGGCGCATCCTGTTTATAATGCTTCGGTTCGGGGTCGCCGGGTTTGTGATATTCAAACTCAATATCATATGTTACCTCACGCCTGCGGGCACGACATGATACGCGCCGACGATTATAGACCACTCGCCCGACTCGGGTCTTTGCACAAGATAGCCGTTCGTGGACTTATCTTTGCCGACAAATATGCTCGGATGCGCGCTGCCCGACCAGCCGAGGAATCTCCTCTTTTCGTCCATGAGACCGAGGTCGATTATATTCTGCGGGTGTATCTCTCTGAGCAGACCTTTGGTGCCCTGCCAATAGGAATACGATACCGTGACGCGCGAGACGTTTTCGGGCACGGTGAACGGTATTGTATAATAGGTTCCCTCGCGGGACTTTTCAACGAAATGTTTAAGCCGAGGCATTTTGTGCAAACTCCATAAAAATTATGTTGTATTTATTATAAAACAGTATATATTGTTTTTCTTGCTATTTTTTAATGTGAATGAGCGTTTTTTTAAATTTTATGTTTTTATAATCAATATAGCTCTTGAATCGCCGATAAAGTGTGTTATTTTTAAGAAAGCACCAATCAAAGGAGTGAAAATATACGGACAGGCTGAACATTATCGACTACAGGACGAATCCGATTATAAGCAAATATTCCGTGTCATTTCACCTTTGGGGCTCGGAGGGCACGACGGAGCACGGGCACAACTACTACGAGATTTTTCTTGTAACGGACGGGCGCGTCTGCCACGAGATAAACGGCAAAATTTCCGAGATAAGCAAAGGCACTTTATGCATGATATGCCCCGGCGACATTCATCAGCTGCGCCGCATCGAGAATTTTTCGAGCATACACATGAACATCTGTCTATCGCCGAAAAAATTTGAAGAAATCTGCTCGGCTCTCGGGATAGATCCCGAAGCGTTCGAGTCGCAGAAACCGCTGACGGCTGCGCTCTCGACCGAGGAGCAGGCATACTTTTCTTCGCGGGCAAGTCTCATAAACAGGCTCATCAACGACGGATACGAAAAAGCGGCGAGCGTAATATGCTCGACGCATCGGATTTTATCTCGATAATAAACAGCTCAAAGCTCACGCAGAAAATCGACTGCCCCGAGTGGTTTGAAAACATGCTCGAAAAGATACGCTCGCCGGAATACATGACGTGCAGCGCAACGGATGTATATGAGATGAGCAACTTTTCGCCGCCCGTTGTCATTGAGGCTTTCAAGAAATATGCGGGCAAGACGGTGTCGGCATATCTCAGGGAGCAAAATGCGAATACGCCTGTCTGCTGCTAAGCGGAACCAAGATGACAACGCTTGAAATCTCAATGCAGCTCGCTACTACAGCCTGAGCACTTCAATCGGGTTTTCAAGAGCTACTCCGGCTTCTCCCCCGCCGCATACAGACGCGAATATCAAAATAAAGCATCCGCACAAAAAGTACGGATGCTTAAATTTATTCCTGACCTGCCATTTTCAGCAGATCGTCCTGAGTTATGACCGGGATGCCGAGGTCGGTCGCTTTTTGCAGTTTGCTTCCGGCTTCCTCGCCCGCGACAACATACGAAGTCTTTTTCGAGACTGACGACGACGCTTTGCCGCCGAGGTTTTCGATTATCTCCGTCGCTTCTTTTCTCGAAAGCGTCGGCAGAGTACCGGTGAGGACGAAAGTCAGACCTGCGAAGCGCTGATCGTCGCTCTTCTCTTTGAGCGACTTCATATTGACTCCAGCCGCTTTGAGCCGTTCTATTAAATCAGCGGTCTGAGTCATGGAGAAAAATTCCGCCGCGCTCTTTGCCATTATTCCGCCGAAGCCGTCTATTTCGGCTATCTCCTCTTCGGACGCGGCGATTATAGAATCAATATCGCCGAAATGCTCGGAGAGAAGCTTCGCCGCTTTCTGACCGATATGGCGTATGCGAGAGCGAACAGCAGGCGCGAAAGGTCATTTTGCTTCGAGCGTTCGATAGCATCGACGAGATTCTTCGCCGACTTTTCCTGATGTCCCTCAAGCATCATTATCTCGCCTGCGGTTATGTCATAGATATCTGCGACATTTGATATCAGATTTTCAGCGATAAACTTTTCGACGAGGGCATCGCCGAGCCCCTCGATATCCATAGCGTCGCGTGAGCAGAAATGGATAACATTGCGCAGCAGCTGAGCAGGCACTCGGGATTGACACAGCGGACAGCCGCCTCGCCCTCTTCGCGGATAACGGGAGCGGAGCAGGACGGGCAGATTGACGGCAGGATATACGGCACGGAATTTTCCGCATGCGACACGACGCGCACTACCTCCGGTATTATATCGCCCGCTTTTCTTATGGCGACTTCATCGCCGATGCGGATATCCTTTTCTGTTATGAAATCCTGATTATGGAGAGTTGCGCGGCTGACGGTTGAACCCGCGAGAAGAACAGGTTCAAAAACGGCAGTCGGAGTGAGCACGCCCGTGCGCCCGACGCCAATCTCTATATCAACGAGCTTCGTTGTCTTTTCCTCGGGCGGATATTTGAAAGCCACCGCCCACTTGGGGAATTTCGATGTACTGCCGAGGCGTTCGCGCTGGGCAAAATCATCGACTTTTATAACCGCGCCGTCAATATCATATTCGAGTCCCGAGCGTATCTCACCAATGCGCTTGAGCTCGGAAATAACATCGGTTATATTATCGAACCGAGTATAGAACGGAATGGTATGAAAACCCTGTTCGCGCAGGAAATCGAGCGACTGCTTATGCGAGCTGAGTTCTGCGCCCTCTATCTGCTGGACATTGAAAACGAAGATATCAAGTCCCCTGCCTGCGGTCACTTTTGAATCTTTCTGTCTGAGCGAACCTGCGGCGGCGTTGCGCGGGTTTTTAAAGGGCTTTTCGCCGTCGAGCTCCTGCCTTGTGACGAGAGAGGCGAAGACCGACTTGGGCATATACACCTCGCCTCTGACTTCGAGGAAAGGCAGCGGCGTTTTTATTTTCAGCGGAATCGAGCGCACGGTGCGCAGGTTTGCGGTAACATCCTCGCCGACATCGCCGTCACCGCGGGTCGAGCCGCGGGTCAGCACGCCGTTTGTATATTCGAGCGAGACGGAAAGTCCGTCGATCTTCGGCTCGACGACATAGCGAACATCCCGCTCGGTCTCTCTGACCCGGCGGTCGAATTCCTCTATCTCCGCGAAGCTGAACGCATCTTGGAGGCTCTCCATACGCACGCGGTGTTCTACCTTTGAGAACAGATTTTCCGCGCTGCCGCCGACGCGCACGGTCGGGGAATCCGGGGTCACGAGATTCGGATATTTATCCTCTATCGCCTTGAGCTCACGCTGGAGCATATCATATTCGTAGTCCTCTATCTCGGGGTCGTCATCGACATAATATTTTCTGCTGTAATAATTGAGCTTATCTCTGAGCTCCTGCGCGCGTTTTGCGCTCTGCTCTTTGTCGGTCAAAAGGGATTCCTCCTTTTAAGCTTCCTTTTTCTCTGCGGTTATTATACCACAACTTGAATACATCTAACAACAATTTATTTCACTGCCGCTGCGGAATATCTATTGTCACGGCGGTCTGCGGGACAGTACCGACGACGATATTCTCGCTATACAATATTCATCCGAAAAATTCGCCGACGCCCTCGTTACCGCCGAGAAAGACATAGACGGAGCACTCGACCTTCAGCATAACTCTGTGGCGGGTCTGGTTTATGCCCGCAGAAGTAAATTCGTCAGTTATCTGCGCCTCTGCACCGCCCGTCATGCGGACGGTTACGGGTATCTCGGGTCCCATACCCGCAAAAACTTCGGAGCCGGTTACAGCGCCGAGCGGTATTTTCACAACAAATTTTGCATTTTCTTCGAGCGCTTCATCGACGGCGCGGACAAGGCGGGACTTAAATAAATTGACGGAGGCAGCGTTGAGGGACATTGAGCCTATTTTTCCGTCGTTCGAGCCGACGCTGACAAGCGCGGAGCACTCCTCCGGATTTTCGGATATAAATTTTTCTATGCTCTCGCCGACCGTGCGCACGGCAAGGCTCTTGGCACGGGTCATGGCGATATTGCGAACCGCCGGGCGAAGCCGCGCATCGACAACGAGCACAAGGCAGACAGCAAGCGTAAAAGCGCACAGAGCCCTGAACGCCCCGCGCGGCAGAGTGCGAATATTGAATCGGCGCATCCGGCGCATAAAAACACCCCCGCAACAGTTTATGCGGGGGCGACCGAATTTGTTATTGTTTTATTTTGAAGCCTTGACAACGGACACGCCGGTATCTATAGATTCGGGACCCGTTGAATTGCCTTTGAGAGCCGCGAGCGCCTGCGCCATGCCGAGATAGCCCATGGTATAGGGGTTCTGCACCATGACCGCTTTAAGACTTCCGTCGTTTATCAGCGACTCGATAGTGTTCGAAGTATCAAAGCCGATGCCGATTATCTTCTTGCCTGAATCTTTGATAGCGTTGCCCACGCCGACGGTCGAACCCTCGTTGGTGCCGTAAAGTCCGACGAGGTCGGAGTTGCCGGTTATAAAGCCGGTTGCCGCCTCCTGCAGGATGCGAAGTTGCCGTCCTTATATTCGGTAGTGAGCAGAGTAAACTTGCCGTCTTTGGTTATCGCCTCACGGAAGCCCTTTTCGCGGTTCATGCTCGAATTTGTCGCGGTGTTGACGCCGATTATGCCTATCTTGCCGCTCGTTATGCCCGCGTTTTTGAGCTCTTCGAGCATGGTCTCGCCCGCTATCATGCCTGCATTGTAGTTATCGGTCGAGAGAGTTGTGACCGCAGGCTCGTTTGCGGGAGAATCGACATAGATTATCTTGACTCCCTTGTCCTTTGCGTTTTTGACAGTCTGCGAAATTGCCGAGGGGTCGTTTGCGGCGAGCATTATCAGGCTCGCGCCGTCGGCAATGGCGTTGTTGACCGCCTCGATCTGCTTGGCGTTGTCTTTGACATCGGGGG
>ENA-OQCP01000587-OQCP01000587.1-human-gut-metagenome-genome-assembly--contig:-NODE-587-length-16047-cov-2.216960_pt1 | contig 16047 bp, 19 predicted proteins | sample MGYA00242760_ERZ504583 | MGnify/ENA primary metagenome ERZ504583 (study PRJEB26092, sample SAMD00036308) | human gut metagenome | host: Homo sapiens | study: EMG produced TPA metagenomics assembly of...
TTCAACGCTTTCTTCATGGTGGTCCGCATCCTGATGCTCATTGCCGGCACCTTCCTGCTGACCTACACCACCTCCCCCATCCTGCTCACCGACGGGCTGGAGAACCTGCTGGGCCCGCTGAAAAAGATCCATGTGCCGGTCCATGAGCTGGCCATGATGATGTCCATCGCCCTGCGCTTCATCCCCCTGCTGATCGAGGAGACGGACAAGATCATGTCCGCCCAGCGGGCGCGGGGCGCGGACTTCGACCTCTGGCAACCTCATCCAGAAGGCAAAGGCCTCATCCCCCTGCTGGTGCCCGCCGCAGCCGCCGCGCCGTGCAACGCACCGCACGCCGGGCAGAAAGCGCCGAGGTGACCATCCACAACGATGGCACTTATACCGTACATTCCAGCCAGAAGGGACGCAGCGCCGGTAAAAACGCCCGTGCTGCCGCCCCGGCAGGCCGTCAGCCCAGCCCGGGCGCACGCTTTGCGCCCAACGGCACGGTACCCGTAAGCCGAAGAATGATCAACAGAAAGAGAATACAGTGTGGAAACTTCAAAAAGAAAAAGTAAGCCTCTGGCGGCGCATTGCCGCTCTGGCCCTTGCGGCGGCGCTGGCCCTTGGCCTTGCCGCCTGTGATGCCTTGGCGGTGGTGCCGGGCAGCAGCACCCCTACGGTCAGCACTGCCCAGCCTGCCGGAGACGGCCAGACCGCCAACTTCGAGATGCACTTCCTGGATGTGGGGCAGGCCCTGAGCGTGCTGGTGGAATGTGACGGCCAGTATATGCTCTACGACGGCGGCAACGTGGACGATGGCAGCTATGTCGTCTCTTACCTGCAGAATCTCGGTGTGGAGGAGCTGCAGTATGTGTTCTGCTCCCACGCCCACGAGGATCATGTGGGCGGCCTGGCCGCTGCGCTGGCCTATTTCCCGGCAGACCATGTGTACAGCCCCGTGACGGAAGCCTCCACCAAGTGCTTTCAGGATTTCGTCAAGTACACCCAGCAGCAGGGCCTGCAGGTGGAAGTGCCCGCTGCGGCACAGTCTGGCCGCTGGGCAGTGCCACTGTGACCATGCTGGGCCCTGTGGCGCAGTATGACAACACCAACGATACCTCCATCGTTCTGCGGGTGGATTACGGCTCCACCAGCTTTCTGCTCACCGGCGATATGGAATCGGATGCAGAGCGCGACCTCGTGAACAGCGGGGCCAACCTGAAGGCAGATGTTCTGCAGGTGGGCCACCACGCTCCAGCACCAGCACGAGCTACATCTTCCTGAACGCCGTCCTGCCCAAGATGGGCATCATCTCCTGCGGTGTGAACAACAAGTACGGCCACCCCCACGAGGAGACCCTGAGCATCCTGCGGGATGCGGGCGTGAATGTTTACCGCACGGACCTGCTGGGGGCCATTGTGATCGGTTCCGATGGACAGAACTATACCATCCGCACCGAGAAAACGGCCACCGATGCTGAGCTCAACCCCACCGACCCGGCGGCAGCGTCCACCGCGCAGCAGGGGTATATCGGCAACGTGAACAGCAAAAAGTTCCATCTGCCCAGCTGTGCCAATCTCCCTGCGGAGAAGAACCAGATCCTCTTCTCCAGCTACGAGGAGGCCATTGCGGCAGGGTACAGCCCGTGCTCGAGCTGCATCAAGTAAAAGCATATCAGACAAGCAGCGCCCTGCCGGGGCAAACCGGCAGGGCGCTGCTGTTTTCTGGGATCATTTTTTTCGCTTCTTGAAATCGATCGGCAGCGTTGTCCACCGCTTCCGGAAGAGGTACGCTGCATCCTTGGGCTGGCGCTGGCGGGTGAAGATGCCTTTTTTGTTGCCGTCCACCCGCAGGATGCCTCGGTGGTCTGGAAATCGGCAAAATTCCACACCAGCTCACCCTGCACGAAATCGTAGTGGTCGAACACGGCGTGGGTCATCTCCAGATACTCGTTCTGGTACTCGGCGCTCCACATCACGCTGGGGAGCTTGTGCGCACCGCTCAGGTTGTCGGTGCCGTACTCAGTGAAGATGAGCGGGCGGCCATGCAGGACTTTTGCCCAGCCTTCCATCTCATGGTGGAAGCGGCTTCGGCATCCGCCAGCCCGGCCCCGCCCAGTACATACCAGCCATAGTAGCGGTTCAGGCTGACGAAATCGGCAAAGCGCTGGCCCTTGCTGGTGTCGGGCAGGCTGGTCATCAGGACCGTATAAGTACGGGGGCGCTTCTGGGGGTCGAGGCGGCGGGCCAGCTCGAGCAGGGGCTTGAAGTATTCCTCGGTGCCCGCGCTGGTGCACTGAGGCTCGTTGAGCAGGCTCCATGCGATGACCGAGGGATGGGTTTTTGTCCCGGTCGATCATATCGGTCAGGGCTGCCTTGTGGTTCTTGAGCAGCGCAGGCGTGGTCTCCTTCTCAAAAAAGCCCTGCTGCCTGCCGTTGCCCTGATTGGCGGCCAGGAAGTTGGCCGTGCTCTGCATAAAGCCCACGGCGGGGACTTCGTCAATGATGAGGAAGCCCTCCTCATCGGCCATCTGGTAGATCTCCTCAGCGTAGGGGTAGTGGCTGGTGCGGAAGCAGTTTGCGCCGATCCACTTCATCAGCTCGAAATCCCGCTTGACGGTGGGCAGGTCGAGTCCGCGGCCCCGGATGTCGGCATCCTCGTGCCGGCCAAAGCCCCGCAGATAGACCGGGCTGCCGTTGAGCAGGAAACGCCCGTGCCGGATCTCAAAGGTGCGGATGCCGATCCGGTCCAGATACTCGTCCACCACCGCGCTGCCTCGTGGATGCGGATGACCAGATCGTAGAGATAGGCGGCGTGGACGTTCCACAGCTTGGCGTTTTTGACCACCAGCGTGCCGGTGGTGCCGGAGCTTTCGGCCACCCGGGTGCGCCGTCGTAAAGCTCCACCGTCACGGGGTGGGGGCCGTTGGTGGACACGGTATAGTCGATCTCGGCCCCGGTCTCGGTCAGGCGGTATCGTGTGGAATAGTCCAGCACCCGCTCCTTGGGCAGGGCCATCAGCCAGACGGGCCGGTGGATGCCGGCGTAGTTGTAAAAATCAAAGTAGGGGGCGGCGATCTTTCTGCCATCCGCAAGGGTACGGGTGGTGCCTGCGGGCAGCATCGTTTCGCTGAGCTCGTTGTTCGCCAGAACACTGAGCTTGTTGAACTGGTTGTAGCGCACGATGTTGGTCACAGTGGCATCAAAGGGCAGGAAGCCGCCCTCGTGCTGGGCCACCTCCACGCCATTGACGAAGACCCGGGCCCGGTGGGTAACCGAGCCAAACCGGAGAACAATGTCCCAGCCGCTCCATTCCGCAGGGACAAAAAAGCTGGTCTCGTACCAGAAATCACCGCAGTATTCGCGGGAGGCCTTGTCGGTGAACAGGTCGCAGAAGGAGGCAGGCACCGGCATGGAAAGAGAGGAGGGCAGGTCCAGCGCCCATCCGGCCTCCACACCCTTGCTCTCGGGGTCGAAGCTGAAACGCCACATCCCGTCCAGGCCGATGAGACGGCGGGTGGTGGTAGCGCGGGGATACAGCAGGGAGCGGTTCATCAGGATGACCTCACATTCATCAGCGCGGCGATTTTGCGTGCCACAGGGGCGTTTATTGTCTTTATACCCAGTATGACAGAAATTTTATAAAAGGGATAGAAAGATTTTTGAATAAATCCAGACTTTTTTCAGGAAAACAGGCGCTGCTCTGGGCAGAATACCTATTATCTCCGTCCGGGTTTAAAAACTTCCGTAAAGAGCGCCACAAAAAGTGAATGCTGGGAAAAAGAGGAAAAAACAGAATGTGAACAAACTGTGAAAATGTACAAAAACAATACCTTAAAATTGTACGAATTCACCTAAAAAATATTCTAACATTTTTTGATAAAAGTTTGTCATAATATTAAAGTACAAACTTGGATACAGCAGAAGGGACACTGTACCGTTTGAATTGACCACCGAAGGAGAATACAATGGCAAATGAAATGCAAAAGACCACCCCGTTTGGGATGCGGGACAAGGTCGGCTATATGTTCGGCGATTTCGCCAACGATTTTACTTTTATCCTGTCGTCCAGCTTCCTGATGAAGTTCTATACCGACGTGATGGGCGTGAGCGCCGGTGTTGTGGCATGATCATGATGATCGCCCGCTTTGTGGATGCTTCACCGATGTGACCATGGGCCAGATCGTGGACCGCTCCAAGCCCACCAAGGACGGCAAGTTCCGCCCTTGGCTCAAGCGGATGTGCGGCCCTGTGGCCATCGCATCCTTCCTCATCTTCCAGTCCGGTCTGGCCGGGATGTCCTACGGCTTCAAGGTGGCATGGCTCTTTGTGACCTATATCCTGTGGGGCTCCATCTTCTACACCTCCGTCAACATCCCTTACGGTTCCATGGCTTCCGCCATCTCTGCTGACCCCAAGGACCGCGCAGAGCTGTCCACCTGGCGTACCATCGGCAGCACCCTGGCCGGCCTTGTGATCGGCGTTGGCACCCCCATGGTGGCTTACGTCACCGTCAATGGTCAGACGGTCCTCTCCGGCAGCCGCATGACCATCATTGCAGGCGTTTTCTCTGTCTGCGCCATCCTCTGCTACCTGCTCTGCTTTAACCTGGTGCGTGAGCGTGTGGATGTGCCCGCAAACAACAGCAAGATGGACATTGGCAAGATGCTCAAGAGCGTGTTCACCAACCGTGCCCTGCTGGGCATCATTGCTGCCGCCCTCTTCCTGCTGCTGGCCATGCTGACCATGCAGGGCATGGCAGGCTATGTGTTCCCCAACTTCTACGGCAGCGCCGCCGCCCAGTCTACCGCTTCTCTGCTGAGCAGCGTGCTGATCCTGCTCGTCTGCGCACCCTTTGCCTCCAAGCTGGCCAGCCGGTTCGGTAAAAAAGAGCTGGCTACCGTATCCTGCATCGTGGCCACGGTGCTGGAGGTCATCTGCTTTGTTCTCAAGCCCGCCAATGTCTGGTCTATGTCGGCTTCTACTGTGCCGCCTTCATCTGCCTGGGCTTCTTCAACACCATCATCTGGGCAATGATCACCGATGTCATCGATGATTCCGAGGTCCGCAACGGCATCCGTGAGGACGGCACCATCTATGCGGTCTACTCCTTTGCCCGCAAGCTGGGTCAGGCGTTCTCTTCCGGCCTGACCGGCGGCCTGCTGACCATGATCGGTTACAGCGCTGCCACTGCCTTTGACCCGGAGGTCACCATGGGCATCTTCAACATCTCCTGTATTGCCCCCGCCATCGGCTTCGTGGCCGTGGCCCTGAGCCTGTTTTTCATCTACCCCCTGACCAAACAGAAGGTGGAGGAGAACGTGGCCGCACTGGCACAGCGCCATAATAAGTAAGGAAACGGATCAACCGCCCACGGGAAATTCCTGTGGGCGGCTTGTTTCTGCTTCAAAATTGATGTATACTAATATATCAAGAATGACACAATGGCACGAGCGGAACAACAGGAAAAAGGAGCGGTGTACGATGCGGGTGGATCCCTTGCAGATCCTTACAAAGCTGGCAGCGGTGCAGAATATCCCGACCCGGCGGGTCACCCCGCCTTTGAGGGGTTGGAAGAGTTTGACTACGGCCTGCGGCGATCGCTGGACCCCCAGTTCGACTGGCAGGAGTTCGGCCAGCTGCTGCTGGACAGCACCCCTGAGAATACCCTGCTGCTGGTGGAGGGTACCTTTGAGCTGCACTTTGCCCTGTTCCGCATCCCCGATGAAAAAAACACGGTCTTTCTCATTGGACCCTGGACGGTGGGCCCCCGCACCCCGAGCGCCCGCAAATGGGTCAGGCGTTATCTGGGGGAAGCCGGAGAGGCCGCTGTGCAGGAGTACTACAACGGCGTGAAGATCCTGGAGGCCAGTGATTTCTATGGAGCTTTGCGGGTTGTGGTGGATACGATGTTCGGCTGCACTGTCCCGGTGCAGGAGCTGAAGGAATTCCTGCCCTTCCAGTTCCACCCGGATACCCGCTATTTCCACGAGCCGGAGTTCCAGAAGGAGATCCCGGTCACCATGCTGGAGCAGCGGTATGAATCGGAGAACCGCATTCTGGACGCGGTGGCCCGGGGCGATGAGGAAGCCGCCATCGAGGCCATGCACCAGCATTCCCGCTTTACCTATGGCGGCCGGTTCGAGGGGACGCTCTACCAGCAAAAGAACAAGATGATCGTGCTGAACACCCTGCTGCGCAAGGCCATTGAGCCCAGCAAGGTGCATCCCTATTATATTGATGCCATTTCCAGCAAGTACAGCCGCATCATTGAGGAAGCCAACGAGGTGCCCAACGAGATGATGTGGCAGATGACGCGGGATTACTGTGCCTATGTCCGCCGCTACTCGCTGAAGGAGTATTCGCCCGCGGTGCAGAAGGTGATGAACTACGTCAACCTGAACGTGGCCGAGCCGCTGACGCTGAAAAGTCTGGCTGCCATGTGCTTCATCAGCATCGTACCTGTCGGCATTGTTCAAGCAGGAGACCGGCAGCACCCTGATCGATTATATCAACACCCAGCGCGTCAACCGCGCGGCCCAGCTGCTGGTGCAGAACAACCACACCATTGCCGCCGTGGCTGAGGAAGTGGGCATTCTGGACGTGAATTATTTTACAAAGATCTTCAAAAAGACGCTGGGAGTCACCCCACCCGCTACCGCCGCGAACACAAAGAAAAGTGAAAAATGAAAAAAATGCCCGGTTTTTCCCGGAAATGTACGTTTTGTGCAAAACTCCCGGAAAAAACGGGCATTTTCTGTACAGAGAAATTTGTTGCATGAACAGAACGATGTTGTAACCATTTTGAAAGGATTTATGGATTTTTGGCATGGAATTTGGATGTATGTTGCATTTTTGACCGATTTTGTGCTTGATATCAAAAAGAATGTTGTACACAACAATATCAACTGTGAAGAATGCACAAAGAAACGGCTGGAATCTTGTGAACTTGTCCCATTGCGAACTTTTTTTCAGATGGCTATAATACAAACAGAAACCGTGGAACGTACATGTAAGTATATTCCATGAGATGCTGTGATATGCGAATGAAGGAGAACAAGATTATGAAAATGATTTCCCGTCGTGACTTTATGAAGGCTTCTGCTGTTGTGGGTGCTGCTGGCGTTCTGACCGCCTGCGGCGGCTCCTCCAGCTCCACTGCTGCTTCCTCTGTCGCTGCTTCTTCTGCAGCTGCTTCTGAGGCTGCAACCGGCAGCGCAAACGTCGGTGTCTGCATCTATCAGTTCGCTGATAACTTTATGACCCTGTACCGCACCGACCTGGAAGAGTACCTGAAGGATAAGGGCTACGCCGTGACCATCGTTGACGGCAAGAACGACCAGAACACCCAGACCGAGCAGATCAACACCTTCCTGCAGCAGGGCGTTGACGTTCTGATCATCAACCCTGTTCAGACCACCTCTGCACAGACCATCGTTGATACCATTTCTCCCTCCGGCACTCCCATCGTCTTCATCAACCGTGAGCCCGAAAAGGCTGTTCTGGATTCCTACGCAGGCAAGTGCTGCTACGTTGGCGCTGACGCACGTCAGTCCGGTACTTACCAGGGCGAGCTGATCCTGGAGACCGAGACCCAGGGCGATATCAACGGCGATGGCAAGATCACCTACATCATGTGCAAGGGCGACCCCGAGAACATCGATGCTCAGTATCGCACCGAGTACTCCATCAAGGCTCTGACCGATGCCGACAAGGAAGTGGAGTGCTGTACGAGTACCTGGACAACTGGATCAGACCACCGCACAGCAGGACGTTGCAAACGCTCTGGCACAGTATGGCGAGAAGATCGAAGTTGTGTTCTGCAACAACGACGCAATGGCTCTGGGCGCTCTGCAGTCCATTGAGCAGGCTGGCCGTACCGTTGGCAAGGACATCTACCTGGTCGGTGTTGACGCACTGAAAGAGGCTGTCCAGAACGTTGTTGACGGCAAGATGACCGGTACCGTTCTGAACGAGACGTGGGCCAGGCTACCAAGGCTGCCGAGGCTACTCAGCTGTTTGTTGAGGGCAAGGACGTTGAGGAGTACTACTGGGTCGACTACGTCAAGGTCACTGCGAGAACGCAGCACAGTACCTCTAATTCCTGTAGCACAAAACTCACGTTTGCAAGGTACGCAGTGAGTCCTATGGCTTGGTAAAAGCTTAAAAGCGCGTGCGTGCGAGATTTCTCTCGGGCGCACGCGCCTTCTTTTAGAAAGGACGCACCGCGCGGCCTGCAAATTGCAAGATAAGGAGGCTCTGCGGAATGTCAGAATACCGTCTGGTAATGAAAGGCGTGGTCAAGACCTTCCCCGGCGTAAAAGCGCTGGACCACGCGCAGTTGGAGCTCCGCCCCGGTAAAGTTATGGCCCTGATGGGCGAAAACGGTGCCGGTAAGTCCACCCTGATGAAGTGCATGTTCGGCATTTACAAGATGGACGAGGGCGAGATCGAATACGAGGGAGAAAAGGTCGTTGTTGCGAACCCGTTGGATGCACTGGACCGCGGCATTGCCATGGTGCATCAGGAGCTGCAGCCCATCCCGGCCCGTACCGTGGCTGAGAATATCTGGCTGGGCCGCTACCCCACCAAGAAGTATGGCCCGGTGACCACAGTGGACCATGCTAAAATGTACAAGGATACCGATGCACTGCTGAAGAAGCTGAAGCTGCAGATCAATTCCCACGCAAAGCTGGGCAGCCTGAGCATTGCCCAGATGCAGATGGTGGAAATTGCAAAGGCTGTTTCCGCAAACTGCAAGGTGCTGATCCTGGACGAGCCCACCTCCTCCCTGACCGCCAACGAAGTGGAATCGCTGTTCCGCATTATGCGTGAGCTGAAGGAGCAGGGCGTTGCACTGGTCTACATCAGCCACAAGATGGATGAGATCAAGGTCATTGCTGACGAAGTGACCATCATGCGTGACGGCCATTACATCGGCAAGTGGAATGTGGCTGAGATGACCAAGGAGCAGATCATCGCCAAGATGGTCGGCCGTGAGCTGTCCAACCTGTTTCCCCCGCTGGAGAACCACCCCTCCGAGGAAGTGATGATGAAGGTGGAGGATTTCACCTCCATCCATCCCCGTTCCTTCCGCCATTGCAGCTTTGAGCTGAAAAAGGGCGAGATCCTGGGCGTAGCGGTCTGGTGGGCGCACAGCGCACCGAGCTGATGGAAGGCATCTTTGGTCTGCGTGCACACACCTCCGGTAGGGTGTGGATCAAGGGCGAAGAGGTCAACATCAAGCAGCCCCGCGATGCCATTCGGAAGAGCGTGGCTCTGCTGACCGAGGACCGCCGCGCAACCGGCATCATGGGTGTGCTGAGCGTGGCCGACAACATCTCCATTGCATCGCTGGACGCTCTGCGCAAGGGCCCCATCATGCTGGATGACAAGAAGATTTTGGATCTGGTGGCGACCAATAAGGAAAAGATGGCCATCAAGGTGCCCAGCCCCAAGACCCAGATCAAGAGCCTGTCCGGCGGCAACCAGCAGAAGGTGCTGATCGCCCGCTGGCTGGCAAATAACCCCGATGTCCTGATCCTGGACGAGCCCACCCGCGGCATCGACGTTGGTGCAAAGTACGAGATCTACTGCATCATTGCCGATCTGCCAAGCAGGGCAAGAGCATCATTATGATCTCCTCTGAAATGAGCGAGATCATTGGCATGTCCAACCGCGTCATGGTCATGTGCGATGGCCGCATCACCGGCTTCATCGACGGCAAGGACGCGACCCAGGAGAACATCATGGAGCTGGCTACCCAGTTTGAGACCGCGCCCGAAACGGCAGCGGCCAATCAGTAAACAAGGAGGCTGTCTATTGTGGAAGCTACCAAGAAATTAACGGGTAAATCCGTAAAGAAATGGCTGGGCAACAACGCCATTATCGTTCTGATGCTGCTCGTCTCTCTGTTCGTCGGCATCATCCATCCGAACTTTTTTGCACCTGCAAACCTGATCAACCTGTTCAAGAACGTGTCCATCCGCTACATCATCGCGCTGGGCATCTCCGGCTGTCTGATCACCACCGGCAACGACCTGTCCGCAGGCCGTCTGGCTGGTTTTGCTGCCTGCCTGGCCTGCATCTTTGCGCAGACCGAGGGCGCTGCCGGTAAGTTCTACCCCAACATGCCCAGCCTGCCCACCCCTGTGGTGTTCATTCTGGTCATTGCCATCTGCGCCATCGTGGGTCTGTGCAACGGTCTGGTTGTTTCTTACCTGAAGGTCCAGCCCTTTATCGCTACCCTGGGTATGCAGCAGGTCGTCTACGGTATCTGCCTGGTCTACACCGGCGGTACCCCCATCGGCTCCCTGAACAAGAACTTTACCTCTCTGGCCTCCAACACCATCCTGAAGGTCCCCGTGCTGATCTGGATCGCCCTGGTCGTGGCTGTGTGCTTCTGGTTCCTGTACAACAAGACCCGTCACGCAAGTACATGTACGCCATCGGCGGCAACGAGGCTGCTGCTGAGGTTGCCGGTGTCAACGTTTACGCCACCAAGATCCGCATCTACATCCTGGCTTCCTGCATGTTTGGTCTGGCAGGCTGCCTGCTGGCTGCAAAGTCCGGCGGCGCATCCGTCAACACTGCAATGGGCTATGAGCTGGATGCCATTGCAGCTTCCACCATCGGCGGCGTTTCTACCACCGGCGGTGTCGGCACCGTGCCCGGCATCCTGGTCGGCGTTCTGGTCTTTGAGCTGATGAAGGTCGCTCTGCAGTTTATGAACGTCAACTCCTCTTACACCTATATCGTCCAGGGCCTTGTCATTATCGTGGCTGTGGCCATCGATATCCGTAAGTACCTGGCAAAGAAGTAACTCCCCATTCGCATACAGAGAAGCCCCCCACCGGGAGAACCGGCGGGGGGCTTCTGCTGTTATTTCCCCAGCTGCCGCTGCTGCAGGCGGTACTGGCGGGGTGTCAGCCCCTCCTGCCTCCGCGTTTTCTCGCCCACTCTCCGAAAAAGTTGGAGAACTTTTTCTTTTTCGTTGAATTGCACAAGACTTGCCTCCTTGTTTGGCGGTTACGTTGAATTTGTGAACGTTCTTTGAATTTTGATATTTTCCTTCGATTTATTATTACACAGCTTCCGGGGAAGTGGTATACTACAAGCAAGAAACAGTGCTGTTAAGTTCGGAAAACAAAGATCGTTGAATGAGGTGTGTCTTATGAGCGTTTACGAAAAAATTTCCGGTTTTGCGGATGAGATCAGCCAGGACTTTGACCAGCAGCTCAAAACTGTGACGGATCTGGGGATGAAGTATATCTGCATCCGCAGCGCCGAGCACAAGGGCATTGCCGATTACACCCCCGAGGAAGTGCGCACCGTTCTTCTGCCGAAGCTGCGGGCCGCAGGCGTGGGCGTTTCCAGCCTGGGTACGGCCATCGGCAAGGTGGAAGTTGACGATGAAGAGGCTTTGCCAAGCAGCTGGAGCAGCTGGAAACACTCTGCGAAACGGCCAAGCTGCTGGACTGCTCCTTCATCCGGATGTTCAGCTTCCTCATCCCCAAGGATGCCGATGCAGACAGCTATACCGATGTGGTGCTGGATAAGCTGCGTCAGTTCATCCGGATCGCGGAAAAGCATGACGTTGTCCTGCTCCATGAAAATGAGAAGGGCATCTACGGAGACACCGGTGCCCGCTGCAAATTGCTGTTCGACCGGCTGGCCTGCCCCCACTTCAAGGCGGCGTTTGATTTTGCCAACTTTGTTCAGTGTGAGCAGGACACTGCGGAGTGCTGGGAATTGCTCCATGAACAGATCGCTTATATCCACATCAAGGATGCTCTGCCCGGCTGCCTGCTGAATGTGCCCGCAGGCACCGGCCTTGGCAAGATCCCTGAGCTGCTTCGCCGTGCTTTCTGCGAGGAGGGCTACCACGGCTTCCTGACACTGGAGCCCCATCTGGCGATGTTTGATTTCTTTGCACCGGGAGCAAAAGGCGGTGAGAGCCAGAAGCTCCAGTTTGAGAATAACCCGATCGTCGAGAAGATGAAGTCCGAGATGGCCGAGCCGGGCCGCCCCAAGGACGGCGCAGAAGCTTACGCCACCCAGTATCATGCACTGGTCGAGATCCTGAAGCCCATTCTCAATTGATATCCACTCTCTGTTTACCCATAAACTGCCACAGCAGAAGCCCCCTGCCGGGAGAACCGGCGGGGGGCTTCTGCTGTTTACGGCAAAAAAGCCGGGCCCGATGCAGCCAGCAGCTTTTCATTTGGAATAGGACAATATTTTTGCGGCTTGTCAGTCACTGGCAGGCCGCTTTTTTCTTTGTCAAAGGCAGTTTCGTGGAAATGACCGAAAGAGGATACCTGATTTGTGAATATTGACAAAAGTTTTCAAAGTACTTGATTTTAATTTAGGGGGGGGGGTATAATGAAATGACAAGAAATTCCTTTGAGAACAAAGCACTCAGCAACCTGGCTGAGACCTGCAATGCGGAAAATGGACTACAGGGGAGGTGACAGTGCGGTAGGAATCTGGAGGGTTCCTTGCGGGGAATCCGTTGCAAAAATGCAAATAGCGATGAAAGGAATGAAGAAAGTTGAAACAGAAAAGTCAAAACCGGTTTTTGGCTGCCCTGCTGGCAGTGGCGATGATGCTTCAGATGCTTCCCATGCTGGCCTTTGCGGAGGACGCACCCGGCACCGGAGAGTATGTAGCATGGATCGGAGATCAGGCTATACGTCCTTGGTAGATGCTGTGAAAGCGGCAAAGAAAGGTGAGACCACTACCATCACCCTTGGCGAGGGCAGTTATACACTGTACAATATCCCCAGCACCGATACGACCAAGGGAAAAGACCTGACCTTTGTGGGGCAGGGAACTGACAAAACGACCTGGCAGATCGGTCCTACGGTGCCGAACCCGGCGCTTTTTGGCACAGAATATAACTCCGATTACAGCTTTCAGGGGGCCGGAACGGTCACCTTCAAAAATATGAAGCTTTGCACCGGCAGGGCAAATTATCTTGGCTTTACCTACATTGATAATACAGTGGTGGATCACTGCGAAATCTACGGCAAGACCTTCTACTGGGGCTATACCAGTGCAGTGTTCACTGATACGACCTTCTATGCTCCACCCTCCGATTATGCGATTTGGACGTATTGCTCCCCGACCATGACATTTGATAACTGCACCTTCAATGCAACGGGAAAAGTGATCAATGTTTACACGGATTACAGTGCAGGAAAACGGGATATTAAGGTTAACTTTAACAACTGCACTGTGAATTCTTCCTTCAGTTTGGGTAAGCAGGCGCTGAACATCAACGACAGCAACATGGCCGGCTATAGGTACATCATCCATATCAACAATTCTACTGCAAACCTGGATGAAAAAGACCGGGATAAAACGACCTGCTCGCGGATGTTCGGCTTTGGCGGTAAAAACGAAAACAATACTGGTCGGACACAGGTGTACTGGAACGATGAGCTGGTCTGGAATGACGGCGTGAAGCTGACACACTCCTATACCGATGGTGAGCATGACACCGCCTTTACCACCACCTATTCGGATTGGACACCGAGCGGCGCTGATCGTATTGATAAGCGTGAAGTGACAAAAACCTGCAAGTACTGCGGCTGGACGAAAAAAGAATGGGAAACTGCCAGCGTGTACCGTCTCCAGTACAACCTGAATGAAGCGTTGGTGACGCAACTGCCAACTACAGCGATGCTAATTACCGTCAAAATGAGAGCGTGAAGCTTAAAGCGGCTCCCACACGAGAAGGCTACCAGTTTGCTGGATGGCTGAGTCTTAAGGGTAAGCTCTATAAAGCCGGGAGTGAGCTTGTCCTGACGGGTGATGAAGTGTTTACGGCACAGTGAAGAAGGATGAGCCTGTCGTCAATCATACCCTGACCGTGACCGGCGGCACCTTTGCTGTGAAAAACGGCGGCATTGATGTGACCGATACACTGGAAACCAGCACCGATGAGCCAGCGGCAAGCAGACCTGCCTTGTGCCGGATGGTGCAGAAGTCACCGTGACGCTGGACCAGACGAAGGTTCCCGATGGTATGGTGTTTGATCTCTGGTCTACCGGTGAACTGCCGCTGGATCAGGATTACAAGGCTGAGTCCATTACCTTTACCATGAATGATGATGTGGATGTGGCCGCACAGTACCGCAGCGCTGACATTGAGGATGGTTCTGATGTTGTTGGCCCCATCATTGTCGGTACGGCTGTTGTGGCTGGCGGCGCACTGGTCGGCTACACGCTGGGCACCGATCTTGTGGGCAAGATGTGGGGTCTGCCTTACTTCCCCAGCAACCGCAGTGCTCTTGCAATGATGCTGTGGGAGGATGCAGGCAAGCCTATGCCGGAATCTGAGATCCTCTACCCCGATGTTGGCCAGGAAGAACAGGATATGGACCTGCAGCATGCTGCCCGCTGGGCCATGGAGCACGAACTCCTGTCTGACCTGAACGATCAGGATGCAGAGCTGCCCCCTGAACAGGTGAAGTTCTATCCGGACAACATGGTTACCAAGATCAGCGTGTTGCGTGCTTGGAAGAAGGCACAGGACCTCAAGCAGAATGCGCAGTAAAATTTGACATCCCCTAATATATCCCAAACACAGCAGGAGCGCCCCACCGGGTCATACCGGCAGAGCGCTCCTGTTGTGTTTCTGTTAAGCTTCAGGAAAGGGGAACACACCCCACTCAGCGGCCCACAATGAGGTCGCGGCGGCAGCGCAGGCCAACCGTCAGGAAAGCGCTGTTGCCCAGCTGCCGGAGCACCACCCGCTGGGTGTCGGTCTGGCCCTCGCACAGCAGGGAAAGGTTCAGGGTGGTGGAACCCTTCTCCGTGGTGAGCACCAGCGTGGACACGCCCTGATTCATCAGGGTCTTCATATCCTGAATGGTGGTGCGGAAGGTGGCGGCACAGTCCGGCACGTCCAGCGTCAGGACCGGCCCTCCTGCCGGGCGGTGTAAAGGACCTGACGGCCCAGCAGGCCCTTGACGGTGTACCGGGCTTCGGTGGTCTTTGCCTCGTCAGCGGAGATCAGCATGATGTCGCCCTGAATGGGGTCGCCCTCCGGTGCGCCGTAGCCGCCGTAGGCGGGGTCGGTCTCGCCCACGGCAACGTCGCCGCTGTGCAGTGCAATCTCACCCTGAAGCATCACGCTTTCGTCCTGCGGGGCAGATAGCCTGCAACAACGGTGTCATCGGCGGCAGCAGCAGCGGCAGGCTCCTCGGCAAATGCGCCGACACTCATGGGGATGGCAAGGGACAGCACCAGGGCTGCGGCAATGGCCTGACGGCCCAGCATTGTATTCAGAATCTTCATAAAAAATATACCTCCTGTACTATGGACGAAAAACCGCCCGTTCTGTAATGAATACGGAACGGGCGGCTTATTTATTGCAGGGGGGTAAAAATTATTCTTCCCGGTTCAGGATCTCCATGAACTCATCGCCGGTGATGGTCTCCTTCTGGTACAGATACTGGGCCAGCTCATCCAGCTTTGCGCGGTTGTCGGTCAGGATCTGCACAGCCTTGGCGTGCTGGGCCTTGACCAGCTCCACCACCTTCTGGTCGATCTCGCACTGGGTCTGGGCAGAGCAGGCAAGGGAAGTGTCGCCGCCCAGATACTGGTTGTTGACGGTCTCCAGTGCCACCATGTCAAATTCATCGCTCATGCCGTAGCGGGTCAGCATGGCGCGGGCCAGCTTGGTGGCCTGCTCGATATCATTGGAAGCGCCGGTGGTGATGGAGTGGAACACCACTTCTTCGGCGGCACGCCCGCCGGTGAGGGTGGCAATCTTGTTTTCCAGCTCCTCCTTGTTCATCAGGTAGTGGTTGCCCTCGTCCACCTGCATGGTGTAACCCAGAGCACCCGAGGTGCGGGGAATGATGGTGATCTTCTGCACGGGGGCGGAGTGGGTCTGCTTGGCGGCGACCAGAGCGTGGCCGATCTCATGGTAGGCTACGATGCACTTTTCGTGATCGGTCAGGATGGAGTTCTTCTTCTGGTAGCCTGCAATGACCACCTCGATGCTCTCCTCCAGGTCAGACTGGGTCACGCTCTTGCGGCCCGCGCGGACGGCC
>ENA-OQCP01000588-OQCP01000588.1-human-gut-metagenome-genome-assembly--contig:-NODE-588-length-16038-cov-2.356232_pt1 | contig 16038 bp, 18 predicted proteins | sample MGYA00242760_ERZ504583 | MGnify/ENA primary metagenome ERZ504583 (study PRJEB26092, sample SAMD00036308) | human gut metagenome | host: Homo sapiens | study: EMG produced TPA metagenomics assembly of...
TTTTTTTTATATCACGTATTTTGGCTTCAGTGGCAGTTCCTTTATTTTTTTTTTATTTCAGGGTATCTCTTTTTCTTTCGCACTGCCTTTTCTGTTGATGTCTATAAAAAGAAGCTAAAGTCAAGGATTAAAACCTTATTAATACCATATTTGTTTTGGAACTTTGTAGTACTTGTGGGACATTGGATTGTTACAGTTTTATCACCGGTACAATTGACATCAGGTGCTTATAAACAAGTGAGCGATTATACTGTTTGTGATTATCTGATTAGTTTTTGGAATATTAATGGAATGCCGGTAAATGGAGCTTTATGGTTTATACGTGATTTAATGGTCATGTTGGCCTTTTCTCCATTAGTATACTGGTGTCTTCGTTATTTTCGTTGGTATATATTGGTAGTGCTTGGTTGTATTTGGCTGGTAGGGGGAACTTTGGAGATTCCAAGAATGGATGCTGTCTTTTTCTTTTTTGTGGGAGCATGGTTTAGTATTACCGGACGTAACTTTGTTGCTGACTTTAAATCTTTTTTTTCCTTGGGGAGTAGCCTTGTACTTTCTTTTTGCTATAGGTACAATTGGCGTAAGAGGAGCAGATGGATTTCTATATGTAGCCAATGCCGGCATATTATTGGGCATTGTATCGATTATAGCTTTGACTGCTTACTTTGTGGAACGGGAAAGATGGAAATCTTCTTATTTTTTGATAAGCTCTTGTTTTTAGTGTATGCATGTCACCAGCTTCCCTTGAATATGTTCGTCCGTATTCTGTTTAAGTTTATGTCTCCCGTTTCTGATTGGCAATTTATGCTTATTTATATTGTTAGTCCTTTGGTGATTATTCTTGTTAATCTTTTGTTATACGCTTCGTTGAAAAAACTTTTTCCACATTTTACAGCCATTATTACAGGTGGAAGAGGTTGAATGAGAGCTTAATTTGTTGCGCATCCTTATCATAAAACGCCGTAGCCACGGGAATGTTTCTCCCGACTTCAGGTTGTAGTACAACGATTTGGATTCATAAATCATCTGGAACGTTTCCGTACAGAGTACCGGTTTCTTGGTTAGGCGGTTGATTTCGACAGCTTGTGTCATGGAACTTCTACAAACAGCATGTTGTCTGTGGATGAACCGTATTCTTTGGCTTTGAAGGAGGCGTGGCAATTCGCTCGTTGGCGTGCAGCCATATCCGGCAGGTTCAGCATGACGAGCTTATTGTATTTTACATGGTTCTTCTGGAGCCAGGCTTCCGTCTCCGGACGGTATTTCTCCAAGCGTGAAGTGACCAGTGTGCCGATGGTGACTTTGGGAATGAATAGCGGAGGAGCGTTCAGCAGGAAATGACGGTACTTCTCGCCGTCGTCGTTCTCTTCCGGAGTGGGGTCTGCGCAAAGCACGCCGTCAATGTCCATACACGTTTTTTGCAGGATGGAGTGGTTCATTATGTTCCATTGGAAGAAACGGGGATAATCGACTATTTCGAAAAAATAGTCTACGGAATGGGAGTGTAGTGGGACTGCATAAATGACGCAATATTGGATGTTGTATAAATGTTCTATGTCCTTCAGGAGCTCGCGGCATTTCTTCATGGCTTTTCCCGTGGCTATGCTATCATCCACAACCAATACATTATGTATATTGTTCATGTTGAAAGTTTTCCCCCGTTCTCCGGTCTGATAGATATGCCCGTTGCGGAAAGAGTCTATGTCCGTGACCGGCAGGTTCAGGTAGAGCGCCAGCAGGTTGGCGGGAAACATGCCACTGCGGGGCACGCCGACAATGAGGTCGAAATCCCGTGGCAGAATGCTGAGATGTTGCAGGATGCAATGGTTTAGGTCGTCTATGTTACGATAGTTCATGTAGCTTTCTCCTTCAAAAAATTATCGATTATGTCGTATATTTTCTTTACACTGTGCCCCAGCTGTGGGTCTCGGCAAAGGCTATGCGCTGTTTGGCAAGTTCTTCGTCATCGGCTTCGGTCACAGCACGGTCTATGGCCGAAAGCCATTCTTCCGGGGTGGTGGCCAGGTGCGTGTGATTTGCGAATATATGGCGCATGGTGTGGGTACTGGTTGCGACAGTGGGTTTACCCATAGCCAGGTATTCGTCTATTTTCAATGGATAGTTACCGTCGGTAATGTTGTTCACCATTTGAGGTTGATACAGACATCGTAGGCTGTGATGTAAGCGGGTAACTCGTCCACCTTTTTCTGCCCGGTGAAATACACATTTTTCAGGCTGTGGATGTGGTGTTGGCGAAAACCGTCGTCCTCCGGTCCGGTGAACACAAAATTGTAATCGGGACGCTGGCTTATTATTTGATAGAGCAGGTCTCCGTCAAGGCGGGTACTGTTTATCGTACCCATATATCCGATGATAGGGCGTGGAATGTCTTGCATGTCACCGGGTGTTTCGTATTTCTTGGCCGGATTGTACAGCTTTAGGTTTACGCCGGTTTCGATGGGGTAGGTATGGGGATTGTAGGCTTGCAACTCTGCGGCAAAACGGGTGGAGTTTGCCAGAACAAGGTCGGCCGAAGCAGCCAGTTCCGGTTCAAGACGGGTGCCGTGCCTGCGCCAGTAGGCTTCGCCTATGACGTAGTCGCGCCGGTAATAGATGCTAACAGACGGATGGATATACTCCTTCAGATAGCGGCTGCGGTAAATGTCTGTATCGATGAGGTGGATGTAATTTTTGAAGTCGAGCGCGGCAGCCTGCTCTACAATCCATCGGGCTATGCGGGCATTGTTTTTTCTGTTGACGATATTGAAAAGCGGTGCAGGCAGGAAGTTGGCCGAGAACAACATGAAAGGACAGTCCAGCACCCACATGTTGGCGTTGATTTGCCGGAGCGGTGAAGTCTCTCCCTTGATGACAGCCATGCGCCGGATGTAGGACGGAGATTGTCTGTTCCCTCTCAGCCGGATGGAAATGTCCATCGGAGTGTTTATGTAGAGCACCCGGTTCTGCTTTGAAATTTCCAATGCAGTATTCTTGATGGTACTACCTATTTCGATGTCCCATGTTTGCAGGCTGGTGATGATGAAGTCTCTCATGATGTTTGCCGATTACTGGTGAATACTGTGATATATCTTTACATATTCTTCTGCTGTGTGTTTCCAGGAGAACAGTTTTACACGTTCCAGACTGTAATTTACTTGTTGCTGATAGAATGTTGCATCATTCTCCAGACGTAGCAAGGCATCTGCTATTTTTTGCGGTTCTTGAGGGTCGACTAAAATGGCACCTTTACCGGCTACTTCGGGCATTGCCGAAACGTTGCCCGTCACTACGGGAGTGCCGCAAGCCATAGCCTCCAGTATCGGAATCCCGAAACTTTCACGCAAGGAAGGATAGAGAAATGCAAATGCTGCATTATAAAGGGTTGCTAAATCTTTGTTGCCGATATATCCCGGATAATACAGATGTTCTTTTATCCCGGTGATTCCTTCTTGCTGAAGAAGCTGGTCGATATATTCTTCTTTTAAATCGGCAATGAGAAGGGGGCGTTTCGTTTGGGATGCTTTCAGATACAACGCGTATGCTTTCAGGGTACGTGCCGCATTCTTTTTGGGGTCTGTATTTCCAAGAAAGAAAAGAAGTCCGGGTACGGTATGTATTTCTGCACAATACTCTCATCGGGTGTTTCCTGCATCGTAAAGTAAGCGCTGTAGCCGTTGTACACGGCTTTAATGACTTCTTTGGGAAGCTGCAAAGCTTCCCGTATGCGGGTACACTCGAACTGAGAAACTGTAATAATATTTCTTGCTTTCTTTAGGATGCGGGGAACAATCAGGCGACGGTAATGCATCCCATTTCCTGATAGAAGGAAGGACTGCGATGCTGACGCGGCTCCAAATAGATAATGTCATGAAGCGTCAGCACCAAAGGGACGGGACACCATAACGGGGCTGTATTCGATGTACAATGCAGCAAGTCCGCTTTCAGCTTCCTGACGGCCTGGGGCAATGCTATCTGCTCCCACAAAGGATAAGTAGGGCAGCGAAGCTCAATGATATGGAGGTTTTCCGATTCTTCCAGCACCAGTCCTCCCCCGGAGCAACGAATACGTAATATTCATTACCGTCTTTCCGCTTTTGCAGTTCTTTCAGTGTCTCCAGGATGACAAAGTCCATGCCATGCTTGTCTTTGCGGAAAATGCGTTGGGCTTCGATGGCGATTCTCATTTTGCTGCCTTTCTTTTCTTTTTCCGTTTAAAGATTCTTGTGATGTGGCTCATGGAAGAGGTGACTACCAATATGGGCAGAGACCAGAAAGCGCTCCGGAATTTGCGGCTGATTTCCCCTTCGGGCATGGCCATCAAAAAAAGTGATGAATAAAACGGCTAAAAGTGCATACCATTTTGTAGCAAGCGGCCACTCCAGAAACGTCATTGCCACGGCACATATCGTGATATATAAGATGAGCAGGAAACGGGATGGAAGTAGCCATTGGAATAATTTTTCGCATAAATCCCACTTTCCTTGTAAGAATGCTATCGGAAATTGTTGCAATGCCAGTATGGAGCTGCGATACTGTGAGCCCAACCAGCGCTGGCGTTCTTTGCTGTACCCCGATGTATCGTCCGTCTTTTTGCAATAGCAGACTATTTCTTCCATGTATTCGGTATATATGTTTTCCTTCAGAAGTTCCATTTCTGTAGCTTTGGCCAAATCGCTTCCTGATAATCTGGGAGCGATTTCCTGGAACATCTCAAAATCAAACATCATGCCCGAACCGATGAGGGCGGAGGAGAATCCCAGTGCCGTATGTGCCTTGCGGAAGAGGTGGTTGTTGATTTCTTCGCTGGTGGCGTTTAATACGGCGATGTTGGTATTCAGGTTTTCCGTCATGCGGTGGGCTTGGATGGCATCACATCCGGAGTAGTAGGCATTGTTGAAAAGCTCTAATGCGTTAGGAACAACTTTGTTGTCTGAATTGAATATGGTGATGGCATCGTACTCATGAGGAGAATAGCGCTCCATGACCTGCTGTATGGCATATATCTTTGTGCAATGCTCTTTATCGGGCACGACAATGTTGACCGGCATCTGGAGCAGCGTAACCAAATCTTCTTCGGACAGTTGTGTGGCAGCCACTGCGATGTCGTATTTTTCTCTCGGATACGTCTGCGTGTCAAGGAAATGATTGATGGACTCTATCACTTCCTTGCCCGTTTTTTCAGCACAACAAAGAGGACCAGGAACCGATGTCGCTTGGGGGACGGTGGATAGGGATTCTTGTATTTCCGCAAGGAGGCCAATGCATAGATAAACAAGTAGGCTACGGGGATGGCCAGCAATAAGAAAAGAACCGCGTCTGTCATTTGCAAGGCATTGTTGTTCTCGTCCATCCACCAGTCGGGATTGAATATGGAAAAAATGTCGTTCATATATGTTTTCTATTTAATATTTTCTATTTCTTTTTCATTTTTTGTTGGGTCAGCAGTTGGTCGATATGCTCCCCGTTAATCAGAACTGACAAAAATAAAATGATTATAAATCCTGTAGGGAATTGAAAGAAAAAGGCATTTCCATAGGCACTTATCATTAGTCCGAAAATACCGCAAGCAATGGCCGTGAGTATTCCACGTAGCTCGTTATTCTTAATCCGAAACATGATAAGATAGCAACCTCTTAACAATGTACAGACATATATGGTAAGAAAAAGCACTAATCCTACAATGCCGGTTTCCATCCATATCTTGACATAAAAAGAATCATGGGGAATGAGTGTTGTGAGACGGGAACCATATTTTCTGGCTTCTACCCCTCCCAAACCGAGTCCTTCTCCGAAAGGTTTGTATTTTAGATATTCAGCCAATCTTTTTTGGTTTTCTTTGCGGACAATGTATGAGGCGTCTTCTGTAGGTCTGAAAGCTGTACGCATGCGTCTGATGGAAGTGTTGCTTTCACCGATATAGGTATGGGCGAAAAAGACATAAAAAAACAATCCGAAGAAGACTGTAGCTCCCATGAGCTTGATATTTTTACTGAGGAAAGTTAACAATATGATTCCTCCGATGGGGACAAACAGTGCACCGCGGGTTCCGGAAATGAACAAGGCATATATGGAACAGACGGCAATAATTGCATAATAGATTCTTATGGAACGTTCTTTTACGAAGATAGCCGAGATACCGAACAGAATGGCGGCAAAGCCCATGTTGGAACCGAAATTTCCGGCATCTGTGAAAAAGGAAAAATATCGGGTGACATCGGATAAAAGGTGTGTCTTGTACATTTCCGTTTCAATCAGCATGGTTGTTTCTGTCTCATCAAAACCTGCATATTTCTGGTAAACAGCTTTGGCTACGGCTGTCAATGTGAATATGGACAGAAAAAGCATAATGACGCGCAACCGCTTGTAGGAGTCATTGTTAAAACGCCAATTAATGACATGACAAGGGTACTGTATATGATTCCACGGGAGTAAATCCAAGCTTCCGTGAGAGCTGTTGGATTCATGATTTCAGCCGCAGTATATATGGCCCATATGCAACCTCCGAACGTCAGAATGTTTTTGGTGTATTTCCATGCAATCTTACCTTGTTGGTGATAGGAATATATCAGGAGCGTCACAAGCAGGGTGACGGTTGCGATATCATACCAGACACTCAACCCACTGCCCTGCGTGTATCTGTACCAGGGAATGAAAAAGTAATTGAATGTGAATAGGAAACATACACCGGCAAAAGGGTTTCTTAATGCTTGTATTGCTATTATCAGGAAGAAAGGGGAAAGGCAAACGTATGCAGTGATATCCCAAGTACTGAATAATATGCTATAGATGAGCGCACCCAGTCCGATGATAAACACTAATAATGTTACCGCCAAGGGAGATATGCTATGTCCTTTGATATCCGTTTGCATTTATTTGACAGCTGCTGATTTTGATGTTAAACCTAATTGTGCCAACCGGCTGAAGAAGCTGTGAACCGGGGTGTGAGGAGGCAATTCTCCGGTGAAGCTTTCAACCACTTCGCGGTCTGCATTGTTGAGATACATAAATAGAGGAGTTCCTTCCAATTCTTCCTTTAACGGTTTCAACCGGGTGTCGTCATCTCTGCCCCACAATCGGGCGGCGTTGGCTATCAGCAAATTGAAATCTGCTTTTTTCAATACCGACATAGGTAGAGTTGCGGTACTGACAGCAGGATATTCCACTAAAATGATGTCCGGTATTTCTTCTGCTTCATTCAGAACCCAGAAGTCAGACAATTCTTGAGCTTGTACATATCCCTTGTTTTGGGTATCGAAATCGTGGTCATATTTTACAAGGCGCACTTTTATACCCTCAGTTTCCCAGTAATCAATGAAATATTTGGCAAGGAATGATTTTCCTTCACGTTTCTCCATGCTGAGCAGGTTTATGACAGTAGGACGGTCCGGGTGCAGGTAGTTGTTCAATTGCCGGCAACTATAGGCAGCGGCAAGCCGGTTACAGGCCTTGAGGAATCCACGATACTTCAAGTTGCTTACACCGTTGAATGCTGCAATGACAGAGAGTCCGGTCAGGCGTTTGCTGCGGTCCGGGTCGCGGAGAGTGCGGTCTAACAATTCAATCAGCAGGAAGTAGCCGCTTATGAATATCATACTGCCGAAGAATGCGGCAAGGACGTAGATAATTCTTTTTCTGCCATTGTCTGTCAGCGGATACTCGGGGGATGCTATGACCTGCAGGTTGGCAGTTGTCATCTTGATATTCTGCAAACGGAGGTGTGCTTCGGCAAGGCCTCCTATTTGTCGGCGATAATTGTCTTCGGCAATGCTACGGCACGTTCTTTCCGCTTGATTTGAGTGCCTACGGGTGAGAATTCCCGGTATTGGTCGATAATGTCCCGTTGGCGGTCAACCAATACTTTCACTTCAGCTTTGGCTTTCGCCTCATTGATGCATGCCGTCAGCCATTCTGTCACCATTTCTTGAATGCCTACCCCTTCCTTGGAGAAACCATACTCGTTTAAATTATCGGAGAGATGGCTTATCTTTTCTTCTGCCTTTTGCAGAGCGTCTTTTTCTCTTTGAAGTTTATCACTATTCTGCTGGCTCTGTTTCTGTTGGTGAAATATTTCTTGCTCAAGAATACTTTGGTTCAGGGGTACTAACTTTTTCCAGTTCTTGCAACAAATTAGTTATTTTGTGCGTATAATCTTGGCACGTATGTCCATTTTATTCTCTAACATCTGGCGTAAAGCCACTGCGCTTCCATAGTTTCGCTGCACTTCTTCCATACGGTCGTCCGTCGCATATTTGGTCAAAGCTAATGCCTTGGATTGCTCGTCGTAGTTGATGACTTGTTTTTGAACACTATAGTCTGTCAAATCATCTTCTTCTGCAGTAAGTGCTTTTTTGGCTATGCGCACTTGTTCTTCAAAATAGGCGATAGCACTGTTCGTGGCACTGAACCGGAGTTGCTCATAAGCCTTTAACAGTTCATCTTCCAATATCTTGAGGGTGTTTTGCGTAATACCGGGATCGGAGGAGGTATATACCAATTCTATCAGGTCGCTGGTACCCAGTCGTTTAATGGTGATTGTGCTTAATGCGCTATAACTGTAATAAGGGTAGAGACGGTTGAATATGGAATAGACAAAATTACTGCTGTTCTCTTTCCGGTAATTCATCAGATTATTTGTAGTTTTATCCAAAGAGGAACGGTCTACCAAAGCCAGCACTTCTTTAGGAAGGATTTGGACGAGCTGCCTATAATGTTTGGCTTGAATGTACATGTTGTCTTTCCACTCATCACCGTATACGAGGCTGGTTGCAAGCAGACGTACCGAACCTTTGCCAAAGTGTTTTTGGACTTGCCTATATTAATGATATTGTCGAAGGTACTGTTGATATTGATAAGCTGGCTTCCGTCCAGATTGGTGCTGTTGGTTACACCTGCATATAGACTGCTGTTTACCGTATAACTGTATGGTAAAAACTGTGTAAAGTATATGACTAATGCTGTAACAAGGAGGCTTCCCCACAATAACCAATAACGGATGCGGTAAAAGAAGCTTGCCAAAAATTGTACTATATTCATAATTAGTTTTACTTGTCTGTTATAACTTTAACATTAGTCAGCATCTCTAACAATACGATTGAATTGTGTAAAGCTACGCGGCTTTGCTCATAATTAGTCACGGCACCGGTGCGGCGTGCACGTTCCAAAGAAAGTGCAATGATATCAATGGCTCCTTGTATGAAATTATTTTCAGATATTTTCATCTGTGCGTTATACAATGCAGCCGTTTCCGCTTTGGCCTTTATGGTAGCCAGTTGCTCGGTAACCGCATTGTAGGCTTCCAGAACTTTTAGCCTTCGCTCCTCCATAACTCCTTCCTGGGTGTACTGCAATTGCTCTATCTGATAGCGGTAGTCTTTCAGTTTCAGTGGTCGGTTGAACAAGTCTCCTAAGGTGATGCCGAAGCTGGCCCCGACATTGAAGTTGTGCTGGGCACTCGACATGGTTGTCTGGTACATAGGGGTGAACTCGTCACTGGCATTGCCTATGATATTGTAGCGTCCGTAAGAATAGTTACCGTTCAGTCTGAAGTAGTTCCACCAACTCCTTTTTTCCAGGCGATATTGGTTCCTCACTTGCTCCACTTGGGACTGTGCTCTTTTTACTGACGCATTCTCTGTCACTGCATCAAGAAAGACAGATAGAGGGGGCAATTCTAATTTCTCAATATCTATTGATGTCTTCGGACTGATTAAACCCAATGTGTTGACTTCTATTTTTTTATCCTCCATCTTGAGTTGCTCCAATATCTTGATGCGCTCCTCCCGTGTCAACTCCTGCTGCGCAGCCACAGACAAAGGTACCCCCAACAATCCTAAAAGGATTACACTGTAAATGATGGACTTGATATATCTTTTTATCATCTCTAAAACCATATAATTCCTATTATCTTTTTATACATTCTCTTTCTGCACAAACGCTGTCAGCGTCTTGCACAGTATCTTCATGTCCAGCCAGAATGAAAATTCTTTGGCGTACTTAATGTCCAGTTGCTTGCGCTCTTCGGCCGACATCTTCCCGGCACCGCCTCGTTTCTCCACTTGCCACAGTCCCGTCAGTCCGGCGGGAGCCATGAAACGCTCGATATACGCGTCGCTGGTCAGCAGCTCGGCCTCGTAGAGGGGGAGCGGGCGGTTGCCCACGATGCTCATGTCCCTTTGAGGACGTTGAACAGCTGCGGCAGTTCGTCAATGCTGTACTTGCGGATGAAACGGCCCACGCGGGTGACGCGGGGATCGTTCTCTATCTTGACAAACGTATTCTGTTTTTCTTGGGCCTTCTTTTTAAGGAAATCTTCTTCGGAGATGACGAAATCGTCCGAAATCAGCAGGGTAGCCTCCTCTTCGGAAGTGCCGGTCAGGTCGTCGAAGCGGATATCGGGCTGCTCGTCCGTAAGCTCTTCCTCTATCTTATATTGGTTGAGGCGTTCAGCTCTTTCAGGCGCTTGTCGGCATTGGTGTACATGGAGCGGAACTTCAGGAAGTTGAATATCTGGTAGTTGCTGCCCACACGCTGGGACTTGTAAATCACTCTTCCCTTGCTTTCCACGCGGATGGCTATGGCTGTCGCGATGAGTATGGGAGACAGCACAATCAGTACGGCAACGGCAAAAAGGATGTCGAATATGCGCTTCCACATAGGCAGGTGGAAGGTGTTGAATATCTTACGGTGTGACTGGCTGAATTCCTGCAACTTATGCTCCTTGCGCAGTTGGAGGAATTTTGTCATTTGCTGGAGGCTCTCTTCGCTGGCCATGGGGGAAAGGGTGTTGTTGACACCTGCCTGCAGATAGAGCTTGCGGTGTTCCTTCTGCAGTCCTTCGGTGATGAGGATGATGTAGACACGGGGGAAGCGCTTGTGCAGGAAAGTGATGTTCTGGCTGTCCTTTTGAGGGGTGCTTTCTTCGTAAAGAATGGATGTGTTGTACCGTTCGCGGATACCGTCGATGACTTTCGCCGCTTTGTTGCAGGATGAAACAGCCATGAACATGCCTCCCGTAATTTTGCTCAAGTGGTCGATGGTGACGCGGTTGCTACCTATGTAGATATAATATAACATATCCATTGATTTTGTTGTTTAGAGAAATTTCTTGATACGGGCCTTCAGCTCCATAGGATTGAAAGGTTTCAGTATGAAATCCTCGGCCCCGGCTTCGAGCAGGTTGATGCGCTCGGTGGTACTTTCCTCACTGGAAAGCATCACAACCGGAATGTCCTTGAAAAGTGAATTGCCTTTCAGATATGCCAGGAATTCACTGCCGGTCATCTTGGGCATGCGTATGTCCGAAATGATGAGAGCGGGCTCGTTCCCTTCATTCAGCCATTCTATGGCCCTGACGGGATCTTCGAAATAAACCAGCTCATTCTCTTTCCCTAAATAGACCGAGAGTACCTTGCCTATGGCAGGTTTGTCATCTACAAATAATATTTGTTTCATTGTTTATGATAGTTGTTTGCTATATTTATCTATATACATTTTCTTCTACCGGGTGTTCGTACCATTCCGTATACTGGGTTCTGTCTTGGGCCCAATAGATGAATTCCGGATATGCGCTTGCTTCGGGGATGTCAGTACGTGAAACATTGATGGTTTCCTTGGGATAGCGGAAGCCATACGGCACGCAGATTGCCCACGTGTTGTTGCCTGCTAAGTCAAGATTCTCTTGCTGTATGGTTCCGGCGGCAGTGGCGCCATATCCCCAAAATTCGTAAAGATGGACTTCCATGCGTTGTTCCATGCTTTTATATTGATAACAGATGAAGAAGTCCAGATTGTCTTTTGAGAATAGGGGCTCTGTCCGAGTTTGGTCTGTCAGTTCAATAATGACTTCATAAGTATACTCTTTGGCGGTTACTCCAATGCCGGTGTTTACCATCTCACCCGGTTCGACTCCAAATACATTGTGTACTTCGCCTGCGATGGGGATTACGACACTCGGATCGGAATCTTCCATATAAGTAACGTTATTGTACCTGAATTTGTTGTACGAGCTGTTGAATGACTCCTGGAAACGCGAATCGTCGCCTCCGGTCTTGACTTCCCGGATATCGGATTTATTGATTCCGGTAATCCGGAGCCCTACGCCCAACGGCTTGCTTGCTCCTGCTGCAGCAAGGGTCACGTCGAGCTGTATGCGCTTGATGTGGTTCGTCTTTTTCTCGCGGTGATAGTAGGTCTCCACGTCCAAGACCACGTCGTTGAAGTCATAGTCGCCTACCAACGGGAAGTTGTCTTCGAATACGTACGTATAGGAGACCGGGTCTGTAGGGGTTTCTGAGCCGGACTCGTCCGGAGTATTGCCTTCGCCCGTACAGTCTCCGGCAGGAATGGTGATGGGGGATTCTCCCCATTTGGATATGGTTCCTTCGGTGTTCTTGATGGCATCAAGGAATTTGGCTTCCCACCAGATGTCCTCGGTGATATCATCGTCAATTTCTTTCACTTCATAATGAATGTTTCCCTGGCTGGAGAAATTCCCTATATCTTCAATTTTATTGATTTTTACCAGTGCATATTCATTGTTTGGACCCATAAATTGTGCTTGTGACAATTCTGCTTCATCAAGTACGGTTATCATGGAGTTGTCACCCATCGTGATTTGGGTGTTGTAATTGTTGCTATGGTCCCCGAAATCCTCTATCTCTGCAGAAGAGGTGTCTCCCATGTTCAGTGTGCCTACAAATTCTTCCGCATATAGATAGCATCCGTTGTCTATAGTGATGTTGCTGTCGGTTTTCCCGATATAGGCTTTGCCTGGTTGATGAATTTGCATCCGCTGTCGAAATTCATTTCATCGACACGTACGGTACCGCAATTATAGAATGCTCCTCCCTGGCTGACATGGAAATCATCTATTTCCATAGTGCCGGCATTGTAGTTGTAGCTGCCTCCGGATGCATTGGTCAATTCGATGTCGTTCCCTTTGATGGTTCCACCCGCGTAGACGATAAACCGGCTGGATTGTACTAAAGTGAAGGTGTGCTCGTCCGGTATCACGATTTCCCCTCCGTCAATCACATAGAATTCGAAGCCTCGTTCAACGGTCATGTTGTTTCCATTGGGTTCCCAGCTGCCTTCAATGATGATGATGGCCGGATTGTCACTTCCCATGCCGTCCTTGCTGATTTTATTCCTATATATATTGTCTTTGGAGATTTTGTAGGCTTTTCCGTTTTGAAAATCGGTATTCGGCCTTATTTCTTCGGCACTTGATAGCATTGCGGTGATTTCTGCCTCAGACTTTTCCGGTGAATAGGTCTCGATGCTGACACTGCGTGTCCATGCGGCACGTGTAGTTGTGGGGGAACTGCCGAAAGCGGCATGGAGCTGACCGTTTTGGATGGATACGTATTTTACTATGTTGCGGCTGTGTGCATCGGTGCGGCACACAAAAGCGCTCGTCAGCACAGAAGGGCAGTCCATGACGGTAGTAAATACTGTTGTATTATTGGCGGTGCTTCTGTCAGCAGTTTGGCAGATGACCGGCTGATTAAGGGGTTCTTGTCGTAAATACGTATGGTATAGTCGATGCCGGTATCTTCGGATACAGAAACATTGACCCGGACCTGCTGAGTCATTTTCCAATCCATAGCCGGATCTATGTTCTTGACCGGAAACCTGTCTTGATAGGCTGCTTTCACTTTTTCGGGGTTAAAAACATCGTCTTTACAACCCTGCAGCAGTATGCCTACTGTAAGAATAACAAGCGGCAGAAAGCGTTTGTATAGGGTATTTTCTCCCATATTTTACATTTGTTTTGCTTGATTGTAAGCAAAAGTACGTTTATTTAAACTAATAAGCTTTATTAATGGGGGATAAAAGCGTGTTGGTTAACGCTTTTTAACGATTTTGTATGAATAGATAATGCAAGTTTGTCTTGAAAATTATCAATATTACTAAATGCCTCTGTATTGCCGCTTTACTAAATCTTGGTGATTTCTCCTGCCAGGTCGGAATTCATGCGGTGGCGGATTTCGGCTTGGTCCAGTCCATGCCCCAGGAGGAACATGAGTTTGGTGACGGCACATTCGGGGGTACTGTCATAGCCGCTGATGACACCTGCCTGGAGAAGTTGCAGACCGGTTTCGTAACGTCCCATCTCGACGGCGCCACTTTGGCATTGGGTGATGTTGACGATGACAATGCCACGTTCGCTGGCTTCTTTCAGCTGGCGGATGAACCATTCTTTCTGGGGGGCATTGCCGGAACCGAAGGTCTTGAGGACAACAGCTTTCAGGCCGGGAACATGAAGCACGGAGTTGATGATGCTTTCCTGGATGCCGGGAAAGAGGGTGAGCACTACGACATTGGTGTCGAAAAGGTAGTGCGGCTTCATGGGGCGTGACGGGTCGGGACGGTGGATGAGGTGCTCGTTATAACGGATATGGATGCCTGCCTTTGCCAGTGCGGGATAGTTGAAGGAGCGGAAAGCATTGAAATTCTCGGCATTGATTTTGGTGGTACGGTTGCCCCGCATCAGCTCGTTCTCGAAGAAGATGCACACTTCGGGACGATAGGAGTACCGTCCGGATGCTTGGCGGCGGCTATTTCAATGGCGGTGATGAGGTTCTCTTTCCCGTCGGTGCGCAGGGTGCCGATGGGAAGCTGGGAACCGGTGAGGATGACCGGCTTGGAAAGGTTCTCGAGCATGAAACTGAGGGCGGAGGCTGTATAGGCCATCGTATCGGTACCGTGCAGGATGACGAAGCCGTCGAAATTGTCGTAGTTGTAGTTGATGATTTTTACAATCTTTGCCCAGAGGGAAGGCTCCATGTCGGAAGAGTCGATCGGTGGGTCGAACTGATAGGAAGAGATGCGGTAGTTGAAGCGCTTCAGTTCGGGAACATGCTGTAGCAGTTGGTCGAAGTTGAAGTTCTCAAGCGCACCGGTCTCGGGATTTTCTATCATTCCGATAGTTCCGCCAGTGTAAATCAATAGTACGGAAGGGCAATCGACTTTCATGATATTCGTATTAGAGCTTTTTTCGGGCACAAAGATAGTGAAATATGAGATGGGGAGAAAATAAAAGAGACAAGTCTTTGCAGATTTTGTCTCTTTTATTTTTTCATTGCGAAAAATATATTGTATGAAATTTGAATAAGCTCACTGTTTCAAATCTTCCTTCAACTGCCTGATAGCCTTTTCCGCATCTCCTTCCTTCTCGTTGAGCAGCGTGACGAAGCGGCTGCCGATGATGGCACCGGATGAGTGGGCGCAAGCGGCATCGAATGTCTGCTTGTTGCTGATGCCGAAGCCTACCATGCGTGGATTGCGCAGGTTCATATCCTCTATCTTCTTGAAGTAGGCTTGCTTCCGGGTGTCGAAGTCTTTTTGGGCACCGGTGGTAGCGGCACTGGACACCAGATAGATGAATCCGTCGGTGTGGGCGTCTATTTCGCGGACGCGGGCTTCGCTGGTTTCGGGGGTAATGAGCATGATGACACGGATGTCATACTTCGAGGCGATGGCTTTGTAACTCTCTTCGTAATCGCGGAAAGGGAGGTCGGGAATGATGACGCCATCGATGCCGCATTCCACGCACTTCTGGCAGAAGCTTCGAAGCCGAACTGCATGATGGATTGAGGTATCCCATAAGGACAAGCGGGATGCGGACATCGCGACGGATGTCGCGCAATTGTTCGAAAAGCAGACGGAGGGACATGCCGTTATGCAGGGCGCGGGTGGCGGCATTCTGGATGACAATGCCGTCGGCCATGGGGTCACTGAACGGAATTCCGATTTCAATCATGCTGACTCCGTTTCTTTCGAGGGCACGGATAACGTCGGCAGTACCGTCGAGGTTGGGACAGCCTGCACAAAAGTAAATGGACAGCAGATTCTTGGGGCTGTCCTGGAAAAGTTGGTTAATGCGGTTCAACATACTATTTCTATTTACAATTTTACAATTTACAATTTACTATTTGGCTGCGCAATATATGCTGCATGGTACGATTTACAATTTTACGATTTACAATTTTACAATTTACTATTTACTATTTACCATGTACAATGTACAATTTGCAT
>ENA-OQCP01000589-OQCP01000589.1-human-gut-metagenome-genome-assembly--contig:-NODE-589-length-16014-cov-1.331529_pt1 | contig 16014 bp, 20 predicted proteins | sample MGYA00242760_ERZ504583 | MGnify/ENA primary metagenome ERZ504583 (study PRJEB26092, sample SAMD00036308) | human gut metagenome | host: Homo sapiens | study: EMG produced TPA metagenomics assembly of...
TCAATCGCCATCTGTGGTCTCTTGAGGATGCGCAGCGAAATGGAGCGCGTTTTTTGAAGTATCTGGAAGTTGAATCGATTGCCGAGGCGCGTTCTGTTCCTGCGACTGATCTGCTGGAGGCGGCGGTGACTTTTCCTGCTTGCGATTGGTCTGGGCAGGGTGATGATGTCGTATGGGCTCCGATGACTAATTGGATTCCCTGCGTCGATGGGACATTCCTTGTCGAGCAATACCGTGATGCGCTTATTGCGGGACATCGCGTTCCGTGTGATTTGTTGGTGGGGAACACGACCGGCGAGTTCATGGTTCCGGGGCCTGATGGCACTCCGTATCCGGAGGGTGAGTGCGGCAATCTGGATATGATCGATGCATGGGTGTCAGGCGGCGGCTCGGAACCATACAGGTATCGATTCGATGTGGATATGCCGGGGGATGATGCCGGTGCGTTTCATTCGTCCGATTTATGGTTTTCGTTCGGGACGCTCCCTGCGAGCTGGCGGCCGTTTCGAGGCTGGCATTACGATTTGTCCCATGCGATGAACCGGTATTGGACGAATTTCGCGGCGACAGGTGATCCGAACGGTTCCGGATTGCCTGAGTGGACGGCATGCGGACTGATGGTCAACGATATATGCTGTTCGGTGGATGCACGATACGCCGGGTAACGTTTCATGCGTCATGGTCAAGTAAGTGAATATAGTATGGTGTGAGCGTTCACTATAGTGCGGTGGAATGTGATGAAGGAGACGGATATGACGCAGGAGACGGAAGCGCTGATCGCGTCCGACGAGGATCTGACCAAACTGTTCGCCGGCAAGCCGACGCAATATCGCAAATCGAAGTCGCTGCCGAAATTCACAGGCGAGGCCATGCGCGCCTGCGCGAAGATCAACCGCATCTTCTTCGATGATCCGGACGAGGCGTACCGTTTGTTTCACGAGCTGGTCCCGGACGCGGGGGAGGGCGTGCAGTTCACGCCGCCGTTCAATGTCGACTACGGCATCGGATTGACCATTGGCCGCGGCACGTTCCTCAACAAGGATTTCATGGTGTGCGGCGGCGGATATGTGACGCTCGGTGAGGATTGTCTGATCGGTCCGCGCTGCACCATCGCCACACCCAACCATGCCAAGACGCTGCCACCCGCCTGGCGGGCTGGGAGCATGCCAGTGCCGTGACCATCGGTGATAACGTGTGGTTCGCGCCAATGTGACGGTCACGCCGGGGGTGACCATCGGGTCGAATTCCATCATCGGCGCCGGGTCCGTGGTGACACGTGACATTCCGGAGAACGTCATAGCCGTGGGCAATCCAGCGCATGTGATTCGTGAGATTCCCGAACATGACCCTGCCTTCGCCGATGTGGAAGGTTTGCTGTAGTTTTGCAAACGTTTCATAGGGTGTGTTGACGGCAAATCGATTTCTCCAGCCATGCGATGCAGGTGAGCGCGTAAAGCCTTATACGGAAGATGTCGTTCATATTGTCGTTTCTATGAGTATGGTTCATGAATCAGCATAGGGCCGGGAAGCCCCATTGTTGGGAAGCTTCCGGCCTATGCCTGAATTCCTGCGGTGATGGATCAGCCGCGGGCCTTGGCGTAGGCTTCGTATACGGCTTCGGTCGGTTCGCCGGTCTCCACGCCGTCGATGGTGAGTTGCCATGCCGGAGGCTCGGTTTCGCCGGACAGCACCCAGGCGGCCTGGCGGGCCGCGCCGATGGCACGTATTCGTCGGTGGCGGTCGGGTCACGTCCATGCCAGAATGCTTGGTGCCAGCGTTGCGGATAGCTTCGGACTTCGCGCCGCCGCCGATGAGCAGAATGCGCGTGATGCTTGCGCCCAGGGATCGGATGAGCTCCAGGCAGTCGCGCTGGGAGCACAGCAAGCCTTCGACGAACGCGCGGGCCATGTTCTCGCGTGTGGTGTTGGCCAGCGTCATGCCGGAAAGGGTTGCGGTCGCGTCCGGACGGTTCGGCGTGCGTTCGCCGTCGAAATACGGCACCAGCGTAATGCCGCCGGCGCCGGTTCGGAAGCGAACGCCAGCTGGGCGAGTTCCTCATAGTCCACACCGAGGGCCGCGCGACCGGCGTCAAGAATGCGCGATCCGTTGATGGTGCAGGCGAGCGGCAGGTAGTGGCCGGTGCAGTCGGCGAAGCCGGAAACGGCACCGGTCAAATCGTAGGTCGGATTTTCGGAAATGGCTGCTGCCACGCCGGAAGTGCCCAACGAAACGGAAACGTCACCCACGCTCATGCCAAGTCCGAGGGACGCCATGGCGTTGTCGCCGCCGCCCGGTGCGATGATGCAACCACCTTCAACGTTCTTGCCGGCGATTTTCGGGCTTGCCTTGACTGCGGCGGCATCGTGCGGTCCAAGCACGATCGGCAGCATGATGCGTCGGCATGCTCGCGTGCGCTTCGGTACCTTCCGCTGGCTCAAGCACCATGGCGATCAGATCGCGGCGGTATTCGTTGGAAGCGGCATCGTAATAGATGGTGCCGGAAGCGTCGGAACGGTCGGTGAACAGCGCTTCCAAGTGTGCGTCCTCGCCTTCTGCGACCGGGCCGTAGCCGGCGATACGCCAGCTCAGCCAATCGTGCGGCAGGCAGATCGCGGCGATCTTCTTAGCGTTTTCCGGTTCGTTTTCAGCCACCCACGCCACCTTGGTTAGCGTGAAGGAAGCAACGGGGGAGGAGCCAACGGCCTTGACCCAACGCTGCTTACCACGTGCAATCACATCTTCCGGTTCGCCTTCTTCGGCGGGAGCCTCGCCCATCTTTTCGATGAGGGCCGCGGCCTGCGGCGCCGAGCTTATATCGTTCCACAGCATGGCGTCGCGAATCACGTTGCCTTGCTGGTCGAGAATCACCATGCCGTGCTGCTGACCGCCAACGGCCAGTGCTTCAACATCGTCAAGTCCGCCGGCCTGCTGGGCTGCCTCGAGGAACGCGTCCCACCAGAATTTCGGGTCAATAGACGTGCCGTTGGGGTGTTTGGCCTGGCCAAAGCGCACCATTTCACCGGTTTCGGCGTCGGTCACGCGCACTTTGCAGGACTGGGTCGAGGTGTCGACGCCGGCCACGAGAGTTCGAGTCATTGTGTCTCCTTGCAGTGAGCTGGCGCAACGAAGTGCAAGGAATTCGCACGGTCCGCCACCTCATTTAGTTAGATGAATGAACTATAATGTCTAGTGTACCATCATAAAGTGATTTGACTATAGAGACGGTGCGCTTTTCGGCAAAGACGCGTCAAAGAGGAGGGAACCATGGCTTCACTGCGGAGTATCAATCAAGACGATTTGCGAAACCATAATCTTTCCGTGGTGCTCGACTCGCTGTTGCGTGCCACCGAACCAATGAGTCGCGCCGATCTCGCCAAGAAAACCGGATTGACCAAAGCGGGCCATGTCGGTATTGGTGTCGTTGATGCTCGACAATGAGATTCTGGTGGAAGGCGCGCCTTCCGGCCAATCGCTGTATGGGCGCCCCAGCATTCCGCTTGAAATCAAAGGTGGATGCCTGTGCGGCATGGGATTGCAGGCCAACACCGACGGTTATGGCGTGGTGGTGCTCGATCTTGACGGTTCCGTTGTGGGGGGGCAGTGGGTCGACGCCGACATGGCCAACGCCGACGAGCGGGCGATTTTCGCCCGTCTCGACGAACTGGCTTTGCAGCAGGAAGAAGCGCTTGCCAAGAAAGGTTATGTGCTTGCCGGTACCGGTTTGGCATTGCCGGGTCTCGTCACCGATGATATGCGATTGCTTAGCGCGCGCAATCTCGGTTGGGAACGTTTGGATCTCAAGCAGTTCGATGTGGCCAAGCGACTTGATCCTGTTGCCTGCAACGAGGCCAATGCCGCCGCGTTGGCACAGGTTCCCGCTATGCCACGCAGCGTAAGGATTCTGGGCGGATCAAGCCGACGGATTCGTTTCTTTACATGTCGACCGACGTGGGTATCGGCGGTGCAGTGATCCGCGAAGGGCGTGTGATGAGCGGTGATCACGGTTTCGGTGGCGAATTGGGCCATGTTTCCGTCGACATGCGCGGTCCCGTCTGCCGTTGCGGCCGTCGCGGCTGCCTTGAAGTGTATGCGGGCAGGCGTTCCATGGTGAGCGCGGCCGGAATCGCCAGCAGCGATGCCGCCGCGACCCGCAGCGCATCGACGAATTGATCGACCGCTGGCACCAGCACGATGCGCAGACCGTGGCCGTTGTGGAAAAAGCATTGGAGGCCATGGCTTCCGTAATCGCATCGACATCAATGTCTGTGACGTCGACGTGGTGATGCTCGGCGGCTTGTGGGCGCGTTTCGAACCTGAACTGATTCGCAGAATCGAACGCATGGTACGCCCGCAAGTGCTGGCGTATCCGGAAGTCGAGGCAAGCGTGCTTGTGGCGGATATCGTCGATCGTCCGGCTTGATGGGCGCTGCGGAAATCGGTTTGCGACGCTTTATCGACAATCCGCTGCGTTTCATGAAGCAAAACTAGTCCACCCATTTGCTAAACTTGCCAAGTTGGCATGTTCGCATGTTGCAACGTGGGGCGTTAGCTCAGTCGGTTAGAGCATCGGACTCATAATCCGCCGGTCCACGGTTCAAGCCCGTGACGCCCCACTCTTTCACAAAGTCAAGGCTTCTGATATACTCTGCAAGGTTATCCGGTTCACGCTCTGCCATAGGGGCTCAGCGACCCGGGTCCCCCGAATCTCTAGGAGACAAACTATGAAGCAGGGTATCCATCCTGATTACCACGCAGTGCAGGTCACCTGCTCTTGCGGCAACACCTTCGTCACCCGTTCCACCTACAGCGGCGATCACATGACCGTCGACGTGTGCTCCAGCTGCCACCCGTTCTACACCGGCAAGCAGAAGATCCTCGACACCGGTGGTCGCGTGGCACGCTTCGAGAAGCGTTACGGCAAGAAGGCCAAGTGAGTCTTATTGCTTAGGCAATGAAAAACGCCAGTCCGATTGTGGGCTGGCGTTTTTCATTATGCGACGGATGCGCATGCGCTGGCGTGCATGCGATCGAGATATTCGTAAGATGCGTGGGATGCCTGCGAAATACCGCGCTTCGGCAGCGTTTCCAAGGCACCTTATATGATGGACAGGTTGAGTGGAGTTCAGCGAAGCGTTCACGCTGAAGCGCAGGTTTATAAGCAGATAGAAAAGGCGTACATTGGCAGACGAGCAGTTCCCCGCGGCAGTTACCGCACTTGAGGAATATCATAATATCGAACAGCAGATGGCCGAGCCGGAAGTCGCGTCGGATCCGGATAAGATGCGTAAGCTGGGACGTCGTCACGCCGAGTTGGGCGTCATCGTTTCCGCATACACCGCATACAAGCAGGTGAAAGACGATCTGGAGGCAGCCAAGGAAATGGCTTCCGAAGATCCGGATTTCGCGGAAGAAGCGAAACGTTTGGAGAGCGAGCTTCCGGCAGTTGAGGAGAAACTGCGCACCGCGTTGATTCCGCGCGATCCCGATGATGCGCGCGATACGATCATGGAAATCAAGGCGGGCACCGGCGGCGAGGAAGCCGCGTTGTTCGCCGGCGATCTGCTACGCATGTACATGCGATATGCGGAAAAGCGCGGTTGGACCGTCACCCTGCAAAGCGAAAACACCACCGAACTGGGCGGCGTCAAAGACGTGCAGCTCGCCATCCGAGCCAAGGGCACTCCCCGCTCCGGAAGACGGCGTATGGGCATCCCTCAAATACGAGGGTGGCGTGCATCGCGTGCAGCGTATCCCCGTCACCGAATCACAGGGCCGTATTCAGACGTCCGCAGCGGGCGTCATTGTATTCCCGGAAGCCGATGAAGATGACGATGAGATCGAAATCGATCAGAAAGATCTGAAAATCGACATCTTCATGAGCTCTGGCCCGGGCGGCCAGTCCGTGAACACCACATATTCCGCAGTTCGTATGACCCACATTCCGACTGGCATCGTGGTGAGCATGCAGGATGAGAAGAGCCAGATCCAGAATCGTGCGGCCGCACTGCGCGTGTTGAAGAGCCGCCTGCTCGCCATGAAGCACGAGGAGGAAGCCGCACAGGCCGCAGACATGCGTCACTCCCAGGTGCGTTCGCTGGATCGTTCCGAACGAATCCGCACCTACAATTTCCCGGAGAACCGTATCGTCGACCATCGCACGAACTACAAGGCGTACAACCTTGACGCCGTGCTTGACGGCGATCTGCAGGCTGTGATCGACAGCGACATTCAGGCTGACGAAGCCGATCGCTTGGCCCATCAGAAGTAAAGGCGGCCGATGGCTACCGTATTCGAACTCGTGCGATCCGCTTCGGCCATGTTGCGTGCGTCCGGTGTTGACACTCCGGAGCACGATGCCAAATTATTGGCCGCCGAAGTATTCGGCGTCGACCTGCAGACCGTCGACAAGGCCATGCTGATGGGAAGCGAAACATCCGAACTGGCGAAGCAAGGCGCGAAGCAGAGCGGTGAAGACGCTGCGTTGAAGCGATTCCACACCATGGTGGATCGCAGGTCCAAGCGTGAACCGCTGCAACATATCACCGGCCACGCGCCCTTCCGCTACCTCGATCTGAAGGTTGGTCCGGGCGTGTTCATTCCGCGTCAGGAAACCGAACTCGTGGTGCAGGAAGGTGTCGACTGGATCACCAAGCACGGCATGTATTCGGCGAAAGTGGTCGATCTGTGCGCGGGAAGCGGCGCAATCGGCCTGTCATTCGTGACGGAAGTGCCCGGCAGCGAGGTGTGGGCGGTCGAAAAAAGCGAGCAAACCGCGCAATGGACCCGCGTCAATCTCAACGAAACCGCAAAAAAGTACCCCAGCATCGCCAGCAACTATCATCTGGAAATCGCTGATGCCACGCAAACGCCGACGCTGAACCAGCTGGACGGCACGATCGATATCGTGCTCACCAATCCTCCGTATGTGCCTCTTGCGGATATTCCGCAGCAACCGGAAGTACGCGACTACGATCCCGATCTTGCGCTATACGGCGGTTCCGCAGATGGCACGCTTATTCCGGAACGCATTATCGCCCGTGCCGCAAAACTGCTGAAAAACGGCGGTTTGCTGGTAATGGAACACGATATTACGCAAGGTGAACGATTGTCTGCATTCGCGCTGTCATATGGATTCAGCAATGTGATGGTGCATAACGATTACACAGGTCGCCCGCGATACATGACCGCGAAAAAGCAGTGATGCAACGCGTCTCAGAATAAGAGATTTTTCCAGGGGAACGTGGTTTTTCTGTTGCAATAGAGTTCCAGTTGGAAGTCCGACCATTGCATTAGACCAGTTCAGCGGTAAGCATACCGGTTGCGGAAGCATCCACAAGATGAGGCGTCCGGTTGCGCTGACAGGAAGAGAAGGAACGGCAGTGAAAATCAAGAATGCCGAAAAACTGGCCGCACTCTGTCTTGCGGCGGTTATGGGAGTGAGTGTTACAGCCTGTTCGGGCGGCAACATGTACGCCACCAGTAATGAGAGCGCCACCATCGCGGATAACGATGTGATCACCATCGGCTCGGTCACCACCAATTCCGGTGCAGCCGCAGCCTATGGCGAAGCCGAAGTGAACGGGTTCAAACTGGCGGTCAAGGAAATCAACGCCGATGGGGGAATCTTCGGCAAACAGATCAAACTGGAATCCATGGACGACAAGGGTGATGTGATCGAGGCGTCCAACGCCTTTAACCGTCTGGCCGGCGACAAGAACGTGATCGCCGTGCTCGGACCGACCATTTCGTCAACCTCCGGTGCCGTCGCGCCGCTCGCCGACCAGAACCAGATGCCGACCATCGCTCCGGCCGCAACCGCCGATTCCGTGGAAACGGGCGGATACCTGTTCCGCACCTGCTTCAAGGACTCCTACCAGGGCGAGATCGCCGCCAAGTATGCGGCCGAAACATTGAAGGTCAAGAAAGTGGCCGTGCTGTATGGCACGGGCGATCCGTATTCGTCTGGTGTGGGCAAGGCTTTTGTTGCGGCGGCGAAGAAGAACGGACTCGACGTGGTGGCGGAAGAGAATTCCTCTAGCGCCGACGATACCGAATACTCGTCGCAGCTGCAGAAAATCGAAGCTTCTGGTGCGGAATTCCTATATGCGCCGTACTACTATTCCACGGTTGGCCCGTACATTGTGCCACAGGCGCGAGCGGTCGGCTATGAGGCTACATCATGGGCCCCGACGGCTACGACGGCCTCAAAACCACGGGAAACAAAGCGAACTACAACAAGGTGCTGTACACCACGCATTATTCGCCGGATGACAAGTCCAACACGAAGGTGCAGCAGTTCATCACCTCATACAAGAAGGCCAATAACGGCGAATCGCCGAACACCTTCACCGCGCTCGGTTACGATTCCGTCTACATGTTCAAGCGGGCCATCGAACAAGCCGGTGAAAACGCCACTCGTGCCGATATTCGCAACGCCATCGCAGGTATGAGCTTCTCCGGCGTGACCGGCGCATTCACGCTCGACAAGCATGGTTCTCCGAAGAAATCGGTGATTGTGCTGGAAATGAGCGACGGCGAACCGACATACAAAGACACCATCCAGCCGGCGAAATAGCGAAAAAACGCGAGGAATCAAGAAAAACAAGACTTCAACTGACGAAACAACAAGAAAGGAGGGATGATGAGCGATTTCGGTCATTATGTTCATCGGTCAGATCTTCAACGGTCTGAAAATCGGCAGCGTGTATTCGCTTGTGGCCCTCGGCTACACCATGGTGTACGGCATCATCCGACTGATCAATTTCGCGCACGGCGACTTCATCATGGTCGGCTCCTACGCGCTGATGCTTACCATTCCGTTCATTATCGCCTGCGGTCTGCCCGCATGGTTCGCCGTGATTCCGGCGGTGCTTGTGTGCGTGGCGGTGGGTATTATCGTGGAAAGGGCCGCGTACAAGCCGGTGCGTGAAAAAGGCAATAATATGACGGCGCTGATCACTGCGATCGCCATGAGCCTGCTGCTTGAAAACGGCTCCCAGGCGCTGTTCGGCGCTGATTATCAGACCGTGCCAACCATCGTTGAAATTCCAACGCTGGTGCTTGGCAAACTCAAAATCGACGGAGCGACCATCATAACGGTGCTGCTCGGCATCGCCATCATGGTCGCGTTGCAGCTGTTCGTCTCCCTCACCAAGCAGGGCAAGGCCATGCGTGCGGTGTCCGAAGACAAGGAAGCGTCGATTCTGATGGGCATCAACGTGAACTCCACCATCACGTTGACCTTCGCCATCGGCTCCGGCCTGGCTGCGGTGGCGGCGCTTATGTACTGCATTTCCTACCCGCAGGTCTCTCCGATGATGGGTGCCATGCTGGGCTTGAAAGCGTTCGTCGCCGCGGTGCTTGGCGGCATCGGTTCCATTCCGGGCGCTATGGTCGGTGGCTTGCTGATCGGCGTGGCCGAGAGTCTTACCAAGCGTATATCGTACGATTACGGCCGGTGTGATCACGTCGCGTTCTCCGACGCCATTGTGTTCGGCATTCTCATCATCGTGCTGCTGGTCAAGCCGTCCGGTCTGATGGGCGAGCCGGAAAGCGAGAAGGTGTGATTATGAAGAAATCAATGCTTTCCACGAAGCAATCGTATGCATTGTGTGCCATTGGCGTGCTTGTGCTGTTCGGCATTCTTGTTGCGGTATGTGAAACAGGCGCTATTTCCCTGTATGTCAAGGTATTCTCATGACTTGCTGCATTGCGGTGATCATGACCACGTCGTTGAATCTGACGATCGGTGTGCTCGGACAGCTTACGCTCGGCTGCTGCGGTTTCGAGGCGATCGGCGCATATTCCGCCGCGTTGATGAGCCAAAGCTGACTGGTTGCCAACGGCGTTCAGATGGATGATACGGTGCGTTTCCTGCTGGTCACGTTCGTCGGCGGTGTGGATGGCATGTGTGTTCGGTGTGCTCGTCGGCATTCCGGCATTGCGTTTGCACGGCGATTATCTTGCGATTATCACGCTTGGTTTCGGTGAGATCATTCGTGTGATCATCCAGAATCTGAAAGTGGCCGGCGCAAGGGACTTGCGGACGGCCAGCAGGGGCAGGCACTGATCGCATCGACCGTCTCGCCAATCTGTATGTGGTGTTCTGTATCACCGTCGTGACCGTGGTGCTGTTGTTCATGTTCGCGCGTTCCCGTTATGGTCGTGCGGTCAAGGCGATTCGTGATGATGAGATCGCGGCTGGCGCTTCCGGCATCAACATCACCTATATGAAAGTGCTCGTTTTTGCGATTTCCGCGTTCTTCGCGGGTATTGCGGGTGGTATTTTCGCGCAATATATCGGTGCGCTCACGCCAAGCATGGCCGGTTGGTGCAGTCGATCAATTACGTGATCATGGTGGTGTTCGGCGGTATGGGTTCGCTGACGGGTTCCATTGTCGCCGCGGTTGGTCTGACGATTTTGCCGGAATTGCTGCGTGCGTTCTCCGCATACCGCATGCTCGTGTATTCGGTGGTGCTGGTGATCATCATGGTGTTCCGTCCGCAGGGATTGTTCGGCAGTTGGGAGTTCTCGCTGCCGAAATTCGTCAACAAGTGGTTCTATCCGGTACGCGTGAAGATGCACGGCAAATCGGGTGCGTCTCAATCGGCATCTAAGAAAACCAAGGAAACCGGCGAGACTACCGCATCTAGCGAAATCAACACATCCAGCGAAGACAAGGAGGTGCAGGCATGAGCGAGCCGATTCTGAAGGCCGAGCATCTCGGCATCACCTTCGGAGGCTCAAAGCCGTATCCGACTTCAACATGACCATCAATGCGGGCGAACTTGTCGGTCTGATCGGGCCGAACGGCGCAGGCAAGACCACTGTGTTCAACCTGCTGACCGGCGTTACCAGCCACGGAAGGTGAGTTCTTCCTCGACGGCAAACGCATGAACGGCAAGAAAACGTATCAGGTCGTGCGTGCGGGAATCGCAAGAACCTTCCAAAACATTCGACTGTTCGATCAAATGACGGTCGAAGAGAACGTGCTTGTGGCGTTCAACGAATCCTTCACCTACCGGCTGGGCGGTGCGATCTTCCGCACGCCGACCTTCTGGAAGCAGGAACGCGACATGCATGCCAAAGCCATAGACCTGCTGCGTATTTTCGGACTGGAAGGATTGGCCGAAACCGAAGCCGCGAATCTGCCGTATGGAGCGCAACGTAAGCTGGAAATCGCACGAGCGTTGGCGACCGGCATGAAACTGCTGTTGCTTGACGAGCCTGCGGCAGGCATGAATCCTACGGAAACCGAGGATCTGCTGAACTGCATCAACACGATCCGCGACCGTTTCGGCATCGCCATTCTGCTGATCGAACATGATATGAGCCTGGTGATGAACGTGTGCCAGCGTATTCAAGTGCTTGATTACGGGCGTACCATCGCCTCCGGAACGCCAGAGGAAATCGCCAACAATCCGCAGGTCATCTCCGCATATCTTGGTGCGGACGATGCTGAAAACAATGCCGTCGAAACGTCTGAAACGACCGAAAGGAAGGACGCCTGATGCTGCAGATCAAGAATCTTTCCGTCTCCTACGGTGCCATCGAAGCGGTCAAAAACATCAGTCTGACGGTGAACGACGGCGAGATCGTGTCGCTGATCGGTGCGAACGGTGCTGGCAAAACCACGACATTGCATACCATCACAGGTCTTACTCCGGCGGTTTCCGGCGAGGTGCTGTTCAACGGCGTGGACCTGCTGAAAACGCCGAACAATAAGATCGTGACCCTCGGCATGGCGCATATTCCCGAAGGACGCCACGTGTTCACGCGCATGAGCGTGCAGGAAAACCTTGAAATGGGTGCGTTCAGTCTCAAAGACCGGTCTCACATGGCGGACGATCTTGCCATGGTGTTCGACATGTTCCCACGCCTGAAGGAACGCCGCAACCAGAAGGCGGGTACGCTTTCCGGCGGCGAACAGCAGATGCTGGCGATGGGCCGCGCCTGATGAGCCACCCGAACACGATTCTGATGGACGAGCCGTCGATGGGTCTGTCTCCGAAACTCGTCAAAGAGATCTTCGCCATTATTCGCAAGCTGCACGATCAGGCATTACCGTACTGCTGGTCGAACAGAACGCGAATATGGCCCTGTCGATCGCCGATCGTGCGTATGTGCTCGAAACCGGGCGCATCACCATGGAAGCGACGCCAAGGAGCTGATGGACAACGAGCAGGTGCGCAAGGCGTATCTGGGCGCATAAGTCAGTTTCAACGCAGTTGAAGAATCCTGCCTTACAATGGTGGGGTCAGCAAGCCGAAAAGGGAGGTGTCATGAGCGAGATTCGCGCTATTTCAGACGAATCCCTTGCCCAGGCTGTCGAAATCGTACGTGACGGCGGATTGATTGTGATTCCTACGGACACGGTCTACGGCGTTGCGTGCGATCCGCGCAACATTGAGGCGATCCGCAAGGTGTTCGCGGCGAAGCAACGCCCGAAATACAAGTCGTTGCAAGTGCTATTGCCGTCTATTGAAAGCATGGAGAAGCTGCATTTGGATCTGCCGGTGCCGCTGAACCGCCTGTCCGCCATGTTCATGCCGGGCGCGTTCTCTCCGATCGCCGTGGCCGATGACGATTGCACGCTCGCCACGGTACGTACCGATCCCGCCACCGGCAAGGTCACGCAGGGCGTGCGCATTCCGAATTCCGCGGCCGCCTTGCGTGTGCTGCGCGCTACCGGACCGTTGGCCGCCACCAGTGCCAACCGTTCCGGCGATGAAAGCGCGCAAACCGTTGACGAGGCCGTGCAGGCGCTTGGCGATGCGGTTGATTTGTATTTGGACGGGGGAGCGACTCCCGGTCATGTGGCTTCCACGGTTGTGGCGGCTGACCCTCATGGGCGTGATGGCATTGCGATTCTTCGAGAGGGAGTGATTCACGAGCCGGTTATCCGAAAGGCCTTGACGTTGAATGGCGGTGCTTTGGGCGTATGAGAATCTATCTGTTCATTGCTGCGATCGCTGGCGGCGTCACCTATTTGATCACGCCGTTGATTCGCCATATCGCCATTGAGATCGGCGCCGTCGGCGAAGTGCGTGCGCGAGACGTGCATACCATTCCGACACCGCGACTGGGTGGTTTGGGCATGCTGATCGGTTTCACCGTGTCGATGCTGTTCGCATCCCGCATTCCGTTCATTCAAGGATTGTTCGCGCAATCGCAACAGGCGTGGGTGATTCTCGTCGGCGCCATTATGATCAGTCTGCTTGGCATGGCCGACGACTTGTGGGATCTTGATTGGATGCTCAAGCTTGCCGGTCAGCTGTTGATTTCCGTGTTCGTGGCATGGGGCGGTCTGCAGATCATTTCGCTTCCGCTTGGCTCGTTGGTGACGGCGTCGCCGAGCCTGTCGATGGCCATCACCGCGTTTTTGATCGTCGCGTCCATCAATGCGGTCAATTTCGTGGATGGGTTGGACGGTCTGTCGTCGGGCATTGTGGCGATCGGCGGCATCGCATTCGCCATTTATTCATACATCATCGCCCGCAACTCGCTTCGTACGCTTCGATGGCGACATTGATCGACATTGCCATGGTCGGCATGTGCGTGGGCTTTTTGATGCACAACTGGCATCCGGCGAAGCTGTTCATGGGAGACTCCGGTTCCATGCTGCTCGGCTATTTGATCACGTGCGCGTCGATTGTGATGACGGGCCGCCTTGACCCGGCCAGTATTCATGCCAGCATTTACTTGCCGGTGTTCATGCCGATTCTGCTGCCGATTCTGGTATTGTTCCTGCCGATTCTCGACATGTGTCTTGCGATTGTGCGCCGCTTGTGCAAGGGACAGTCTCCGATGCATCCGGACCGCATGCACTTGCATCATCGCATGCTGCGCATCGGCCATTCCGTGCAGGGGGCTGTGCTGATTCTGTGGGGTTGGGCGGCACTGATCGCATTCGGCTCGATTATGACGCTGTTTTTCAAGGCCCAATACGTGCTTGTTGGATTCCTGATTGCGGCCGTGGTGCTGACCGTCGCCACCATGTATCCGTATGTGAAGCATAGGATTCCCGAGATGCTGGAGGAGGACGCTGCGGATGGCGGCGGACATGCGTCGGTGCGGTCGTCGAAGCGTCGGAAAAACTGATTAAACGCTTTGCCTTGCGGTATTAGTTAACTTTCATAACACCCTTGTTTGCCGCTTGTTCTGCCGTGTCGCGGTAAGTCAGCCCGCGTTCATATAGTGGGTCTATGGCTACAATTCCTGATATGAATGCAGATTCCACGTACGCTCCACTTCCTCCGATTTTCGCACAGCTTGGCCTCGCCTATGACGATGTGCTGCTGCTGCCGAACGAGACGGATGTCATTCCGTCCGAAGTGGACACCACCACCCATCTGACCCGCAACATCACGATGAAGGTCCCGGCGATCTCCGCCGCAATGGACACCGTCACCGAGTCCGACATGGCCATTGCCATGGCTCGCAATGGCGGCATCGGCGTGCTGCACCGCAATCTTTCCATCGACGACCAAGCCGCTCAGGTTGACATCGTCAAGCGCTCCGAATCCGGTATGATCAACGATCCGTTGACCGTCAGCCCGGATGTGACGCTGGCTGATCTCGACAAGCTGTGCGGCCGTTTCCATATCTCCGGTCTGCCGGTCGTTGACAACGACAACAAGCTCGTCGGCATCATCACCAACCGCGACATGCGTTTCATCGCCTCCGAGGATTACGACCGGCTCAAGGTTTCCGAGGTCATGACCCGCGAGAACCTCATCACCGGCCCGTCCAACATCTCCAAGGAAGACGCCCACGACCTGCTGGCCAAGCACAAGGTCGAGAAGCTGCCGCTGGTTGACGATGAAGGCCGCCTCACCGGCTTGATCACCGTGAAGGACTTCGTGAAGACCGAGCAGTATCCGGACGCCACCAAGGACGAACAGGGTCGTCTGCGCGTTGCCGCCGGCATCGGCTTCCTGGGTGACGCCTACAACCGTGCTTCCGCTCTGATGGAAGCCGGCGTGGACGTGCTCGTGGTCGACACCGCCAACGGTGAGGCCAAGCTGGCTCTCGACATGATTCGCCGTCTGAAGTCCGATTCCGCGTTCAAGGGCGTTGACATCATCGGCGGTAACGTGGCCACCCGTCAGGGCGCTCAGGCCATGATCGACGCCGGTGTGACGCAGTCAAGGTCGGCGTGGGCCCAGGCTCCATCTGCACCACCCGCGTGGTGGCCGGCATCGGCGTGCCTCAGGATCACCGCCATCTATGACGCCGCCTGCGTGGCCGCCCAGTATGGTGTGCCCATCATTGCTGACGGCGGCGTGAAGTTCTCTGGCGATATCGTAAAGGCCATCGCCGCTGGCGGCAGTGTGGTCATGATCGGTTCTCTGCTGGCGGGGTGTGAGGAGTCCCCCGGCGATACCGAGATCTATCAGGGCCGCCAGTTCAAGACCTACCGCGGCATGGGCTCCCTGGCCGCTATGAACCACGGTTCCAAGGACCGCTACTTCCAGGAGAACAACAAGAAGCTGGTTCCCGAAGGCGTAGAGGGTCGTGTGCCCTACAAGGGACTGACCAGCGATACCATCTATCAGCTGATGGGCGGCCTGCGGGCCGGCATGGGCTACACCGGCTGCCACAGCATCGCGGAGCTCCAGCAGAACGCCCAGTTCATGCAGATCACTGCCGCCGGCCTGCGGGAGTCCCACCCCCACGACATCTATATCACCAAGGAAGCTCCCAACTACACCATCAGCCCCGACTGATTTACTTCTTAACGTACAAAAACTCCGCGCTCGTTACGAGCGCGGAGTTTTTTTGCTTGTTGGGATATGACTCTCAAATCTGAGAGGGAGAAACGTGAAATCAGAGCATCAGCCCGCCGTTGTTGGTCAGGGCCTCCAGTACCTGATAGCGGTCCATCTGGAACTGCTTGGTCATGGCCAGGGCCTCGGCGGAGTCAGCGGGCTCGAACATGGGGGCGCAGGCGAACTGGGCGTAAAAGCGGCTGTCCTGCTCGTTCTGGGACGAGAACATGCCGGGGTCGTCGG
>ENA-OQCP01000590-OQCP01000590.1-human-gut-metagenome-genome-assembly--contig:-NODE-590-length-16007-cov-2.316625_pt1 | contig 16007 bp, 19 predicted proteins | sample MGYA00242760_ERZ504583 | MGnify/ENA primary metagenome ERZ504583 (study PRJEB26092, sample SAMD00036308) | human gut metagenome | host: Homo sapiens | study: EMG produced TPA metagenomics assembly of...
GTTTCCTGTTTGTTGTAGCCTTTGTACATCCGCTCGATGACGCGGTTGATGGTATGCGGGTTGCATACGTTTCCAAAGCGGTTTGTTAGGATGAACCCGGAGTAACCATCGATTTCATCGTGGGCATCCCCGACAAGCACCTGCCAGTTTTTAAGTTGAACCAGAGCATCGTAGACCTCATCCATCATGGGAATTTCTCGGATGCCCGCTTCGGTTTTGGGGGTGGTTATGTGGTACTCTACCCGGCCATCGTCTTGCAGACGGTAAATCAGTGTGTGATTGATGTTGATGATGCGCTGCTTAAAATCACAATTGTATTCATTAGCCTATGCGGTCAAGTCATCTTATAAGGCGGTATCTTTGCAAGAAGAAATCCATGACTTCGCAGTTTACCCGCTGGAAGGTATCTGGACAAAAATAAATGGGGATTACCTTGACAAAGCAAAACTGGAATATACCATTATGATTCGACAGCCAGATTTCATCAGCGAAGAAATGGTAAATGAAGCGTTGGGCATGGTCAGAATAAAGAAGCCTAACCCCTTGCTTGAAGAAATTCATTTTGAAACGATGCAGAACGGACTGTGTGTAGAAGTTCTCCATGTTGGTGCTTTTGACGATGAACCCGTATCTTTTGAAAAAATGGATCAATTTTCAGCAGCACATGGTTTGCGGCGTTCAGAGAACTATCACAGAGAAATATATTTAAGCAACGCAAACCGTGTTGAAAAAAGCAAGCTAAAGACGATTTTACGCTATTCAGTTGACAGATTCCTGCGGGGAGAGTGTAATGCACATTGTCGAGGCTAAAGGAATTTTATCTGCAAAGAATGGAATGAATTTATATCGGGGATGCTCGCACGGTTGTATATACTGCGATTCAAGAAGTAGTGTCTATCACATGGATCACGATTTGAGGATATAGAAATCAAAGGAAATGCCATTGAATTATTAGAAGCCGCCCTGAAACGAAAACGCTCAAAATGTATGCTTGGAACAGGTTCAATGACAGATCCGTATATTCCTATCGAGCGCAAAATTGGAAATGTGAGAAAAGCACTGGAGCTGGCAGAACGGTATGGTTATGGTTTTTCCCTGATAACAAAGTCAGACTTGATATTGCGTGATTTAGATTTACTAAAATCAATCAATGAAAAAACAAAATGCGTCATACAAATGACGCTGACTACATATGATGAGGGACTATGCAAGAAGATAGAACCAAATGTATGCACAACAAAAGCACGGTTTGAAGTTCTAAAAGAATTGCGTCGCATAGGGATTCCAACCGTTGTGTGGCTCTGTCCTATTTTGCCGTTTATCAATGATACAGAGGAAAATATCAAAGGTATTTTGAACTACTGCTCTGAAGCCGAAGTCTATGGCATCATTTGTTTTGGAATGGGATTAACGCTTCGGGAAGGAAGTCGAGAGTATTTTTTTAGGCAGTTAGACCATCTATTTCCGGGAATGAAAGAAAAGTATTTGCAGACCTATGGTATGCAATATCAAATTGTAAGCAACAAGAATGATGAACTTATGCAGTTATTTCATCATACTTGCGAGAAGAACGGAATTGTGCATGATAACAGGAAAATTTTTGAATACTTGAGCACATTTGAAACGAAATGCGACAACGTTCAGTTGAGTTTATTTGATAAGGATTTCGCAGGCAAGTCGCCCAACGGCATATAAAAAAAACCGTTGTATTGGCGACTGAGTTCTTGCGGGCTCGTCAAAATATAAGTGGCCTAACGGCGGTTTGAAATGAAATCAAGCCGCCGTTTTCCTTTTGAAAAAATGGATTTACGGAGGGTGTGATAAAGTCGCCCTTTTTTAAGGATATGGCGGTGTCCGAGGAGGTATCGCCGTGTCCTTTTTGCCTTTTTGCAGTATCCATGATCTACACCAGTTAAAAAAAAGCGTAGCTCCCCCTCCGGGATATTCTAACCACGAAGGTACAATATATCAGTACTATTCAGATAATACATTTTCATGCGCCCGAGCGGCTTCATGCCGCCCGGGCGTTTTTGCGTCTATATGGAGCCTCGGGCCAACTTGGCCCGAAGTCCGGCCCCGGTGCCGCTCTCCGCCGCCTTCCGTTTCGGCTACCTGTCAACACCAATCACCGAAACGGAGGTACACAATGAAGGAAATCAATTTGCGGGAATTTTACCCGTGGTATATGGAAGATGTTATGGTCGAAGTCACGGAAGAAGTTGCAGAAGAACTGCTGGCGGGTCAGAGGTACATCAAGGCCAGCCGCCGTCGTATCTATCGTAATAAGGCGCACTACTCGCTGGATGCCGAGGATGGCATTGAGTATTCTGCCTGCTTCTCTAACCCTTCTCCGCAAGAACTGATCGAGCGCATGGAACGCTTTGAACATATCTGCCATGCGCTGAATAGTCTGCCTGACGCACAGGGCCAGCGGGTGTTTGAGCACTATCTGCTGAACCACTCGGTCAAAGCGATTGCTGCCGCCGAAGGTGTGACGGAAAGGGCCATCAACGCCGCCATCCAGCGTGGCTTGGAGAACATGAAAAAATATTTGGAAAAAGTTCTGTGAGCCTATTCCTTTTCCCATTCTAACTGACACGGTTAATGAGAGGATGAACCTTCCTCACACAACTGAATAGCGGGGAACTCGGAGTGCCTGGCAAGGAGCCAAGCAACAGGTACGCCAAGACTTTTCCATAAGGAAAACGAGCGACAACTACTCATGCCGCAGGTGGGGACAAGCCATCTCCACGGCCACGATCTGCAACGGGCCGCAAGGAATAAGTTGGCAACTTATTCGCTCCGATTTGCCGCACAATCCAGCGGGGACGCTGACGGAAAAAACAGTTGTCTTGTGACAGGCCAAACATATAGCGTCAGCGTCCCCAGCTTTATAAGAAAGAAGGTCTTGACCATGAATGAGGAATGGAGCAACGACGCCTGCCGTGGCTATGTTATCAAAGCCATGGAAACTGTGGGTTCCATGCAAAGGACATTCATCAGGTGCTCGTTGAGCTTTATGAAGTCTTTGACTTCTGCGCTGTTGAGGAGGCGGCGCACTACTACGAAAATTGGCAATACTGACCTCGGGCCAAGTTGGCCCGAGGTGTGGAGAAGAACGAAAGGACAGCACTCTTTGCCGGGTGCTGTCCTTTCGCTTTTCCCCACTGGGACAATGCGGGAAATGCTGGCAGTCAACCAACTACGCAAAGGAGGCTTCAATGGTACAATCCGTTACTTATCAGAGTGAAACCAAAACCGTCCATTTTCAGGGGAAAAGCATTGTGCTGGAAAGTCTTACGCCGGTACTCTCTCCGAAGGAAAAGGAAAAGCGAAAAAAGGAGATTGAACGCTGTCTTTATGAGGTGTTCAGCAAGTACAGAAGGGCCAGCGATACCCCGGCCTGACCATCGACAACATTGTCCTTCGGGGCTATCAATGGTATAATATACTTGTAGGTTGGTAGCTCCATTCCACAGGAAAGGAGCCCAACATGAATATCAGAGAAGATGTAATTTATGCAAGACAATCCGTAGACCGCAAGGACAGTATCAGCATTGAGAGCCAGATTGATTTCTGCAAGTATGAGTTGAAAGGCGGCAGTTGCCGGGTTTTCAAAGACAAGGGTTATTCCGGCAAGAATACCGACAGGCCCGAGTTTCAAAAGCTCCTTGGTGAGATACGCAAGGGCAAGGTTCGCCGGGTAGTTGTCTACAAACTGGACAGAATAAGCCGCTCCATTTTGGACTTTGCGAATATGATGGAGCTATTTCAGGAATACGATGTGGAGTTTGTTTCTTCCACAGAGAAGTTCGATACCTCGACCCCCATGGGCCGGGCCATGCTGAATATCTGTATCGTATTCGCCCAGCTTGAACGTGAAACAATTCAGAAGCGTGTCACAGACGCTTATTACTCCCGGTGCCTGAAAGGCTTTCACATGAGCGGTCAAGCTCCCTATGGCTTCGACTTGGAGCGACGGTGGTTGAAAATATCCGCACAAAGATGATGGTAGCCGACCCCATAGCCGCAAGCCATGTACGCCTGATGTTTGAAATGTACGCCGAGCCCGAGACTTCCTTTGGAGATATTACCCGGTATTTTGAGGAACGGGGTATCAAAGTATATGGGAAGTCATTGACCCGTTCCTACTTATCCCAGCTTTTACGCAACCCCGTCTATGCACAGGCTGACTTGGAAATGTACGAGTTTTTCAAAAGTCAGGGTACGGTGGTAGTCAATGACGCCGCCGACTTCGCCGGGACAAATGGCTGCTACCTCTATCAAGGCCGGGATGTGAAGGAAGACAAGGACAAGAGCCTGAAAGACCAGATCCTTGTGATTGCGCCCCATGAAGGCTTTGTATCTGCTGATGTTTGGCTGAGGTGTCGTAAGAAGTTGATGACAAACACCACCTTCCAGAATGGCCGCAAGGCCCGTAACACTTGGCTGGCCGGGAAATCAAATGCGGGAAATGCGGGTATGCACTCAAAACGACCCACAATCCCTCTGGTTATGAATATCTCCGCTGTTCCAAGCGGGCCGACCACAAGGGCTGTCCGGGGTGCGGCACTCTCCGCAAGACGGAGTTTGAACAGTTCATTTTTACCGCCATGGGAGAAAAGTTCCGGGAGTTCAAGCTACTGCGGGGCGGCGAGGAAAAGGCAAACCCGAAAATCACCGCCTATCAGGTGGAGCTTGCACAGGTAGAGGCCGAGATTGAAAAACTGCTTGATACGCTGACCGGGGCCAACGCCACCTTGCTGGCCTACGCCAACAAGAAAATCGAGGATTTGGACAACCGCCGCAAAACGCTGTCCAAGGCGATAGCTGACTTGTCCGTTGAAACGCTGTCCTCCCAGCAGATTGAATTGCTGGCCGGGTATCTGGACGATTGGGAGAATATCAGCTTTGAGGACAAACGAAAAGCCGCTGACGGCCTGATTTCTTCAATCAGCGCAACCAGCGACTATGTAAAGATAGAGTGGAAAATCTGACACTCTTTCCACTCTATCAAACCACTTGTTTCTTTATACTGCTTGTAGCCCCTTGTACACCGTTGCTTCTTATGATTGATGATCAAAATAGGCTAGTAATCAGAAGTAAGGCCAATGAAAATATAAACGTCTTATATCGCTCCCCTCTAAAACGCTATCATACCCGGTATCGTAACACGCAGCATCTGATAAGTCAATCTTTTTTATGGAATTTATTTAGAAATTTGTTGAGAAATGGCTCAAAACTGGAAATGTCTACAAAACTTGGGAGTAGAAATTAGGAACAGCACGTGCTATCCTAATTTTAAACCACAGCAATATGGTGATCACTGGATATGCTGTATTAAAAAAACTAAAACAAGGAGAGACAAAATGAGTAAGAAAATCTTAGCACTGATTCTGAGTATCGTCATGATACTCGCCTGTCTAAGCGGTTGTAGCAGAACACAGCCATCCGACACAACCGAGCAGCCTTCGAACAGCGACCCTCAGCAGACCACAAAGACTACTACGGAGCCATCCACCTCTTCCGGAGATCCCACTGTCATTACCATATGGGACGCAATGCCCACCAGAAGGCGTTTTTAACGGAGAAGGTTGCAGCGTGGAATGAGTCCATCGGCAAAAACTGAATGTTCAGATTGAATATGTTTTTCAAGACGGTATGAGCGATAAGCTGACGGTCGCTTACGAAACCGGAACTGAGCCGGATATTTTTTATGAGCTGAATTACAATGCAAGAGTGCAGCGCAATGAAGTGTGCGCTATGGAAGATATTCCGGGAACAGAAGCAATCATTGAAAAGTACGGCCATTATGGAATTCCCACGCAGACCATCATCGGCGGCAAGACCTATTCCGTTTACAGTACAACTACCACCTACGGTATGGTCTACAACAGGGATATGTTCCGTGCGGCTGGTTTGGTAGACGAGAATGGTGAGCCACTCCTCCCGAAACCTGGATGAGTACGTGGAATACTGCCGGACCCTGACCAATCCTGCCAAGAAGGAATACGGTATCATCATTGACGGTAAAGACTCTTGGTGGTATGGCAACTACATCGGCTATGAAGCTTCTACCACCGATGGATTTAACAACTCTTGGAATATGCACGTGATGCAAAGGATTTTGCAGAGAGAATCGGTGCCAGAAAGGCTGTTCCTATTCACTGGGGAATGTTTGACGAAATAGACCCTAAGATATTCAAATTTGAAGGATCTGTAATCCCCCACATATATAAAGAGATAACCGATGTATAAGCAATCATATTGATGGGCAAATGCTTGTGGGCTACTGCACGAAGATGGGGCGCAGTTTCGACCCGGTTTTGATTTTTTTCTCTGTCAGCGTACAAAACAACGACCAGCTGAAATCCGTGGTATCGTTGAACAGCGGTATTGATTTTTATATTAAGAGCCGTGATAACGGGAAGATTTTGCTTTCGCTACAAGACTCACCAGCGTCAACAAGCACCACAGGCGTATATACAAGCGATAGCGGCACATTTCCACTGACCTATGAGATTCGTGTCACTTCCGATTCACTGCGTGACAGCCTTACCGCTTTTTACTCAACAATGCAGTTTCTGTGGTTTACAACGATTCCGTTTTTGCTGATTCTAACCTTGCTGGCCATCTTCCTTGCCTACAAACCGGTGCGATTGCTTGTCAAGGAAATGGAACCCACTGAGGAATCCGGCGGCAGCGAGTTTGATATTATCCGCAACTCCATCAGCGAGAAAAACACGAAAATCAGTGAACAGGCAGACCAAATGGAAAGTCTGCTTGTTGACCACCTTGTAGATGGCGGCCACAATTCCAAGCATCATTTGGCCGAACTGGGCATCAGCACCGAGCAAACGCCTTACTATTGTGTTATCTGATTGAGGGCAGCACTTTCCTTGCCGGAGAGATGAAGCAACTTTCCAAAGCCGCACAGAAATTCTTTGGGTTGCAAATGTTTATCACCGAGACGGAGGACGATACCCGCCGTATTGCTGTTGCTTTTTTGAAAGAGGAAAATAGCGAAGCGGTGCGCCTGTGGGCTTTGCAATGGTTGCGCGAGCAATACGCTGCCGAGTATACCATTAAAGCCGGAAAAGTCGTCACCGATCTGGATGAAATTCGTGCCAGCTTTATTTCCTGCTATCGGCAAAATGATGGACTTGCCGATATGAACCAGGTCCAAAAAGATTTGAAGTCTTTGGAGCAAAAAGAGGAACGTCGCAAAAAGCAGCAGGAGGACATCCTCAATTATTTGGAAAAACACTATGCCGACCCGGATTTGAGCCGACTCCAAGTTGCAGAAGCCTTTGAGATGTCCACCAGCACCCTGAGCCGCCTGTTCAAAAACCAAATCGGCGTTGGCTTTTCTGAGTACGTCAATGAAAAGCGCATTGAACGTGCCAAGGATTTGCTGCTGACAACCTCTGCCTCAACCCGCGAAATCGCAGAACAAGTCGGTTTACCCAATTACAACTATTTCCTACGTCTATTCAAAAGTACAGTTGGCGTATCTCCAACCGTATTTCGCCAAAATACAAAAAAGGCCGGGGAAATTTGTGAAACATCCGATAAAGGAGAACTTGTATGAAACCCTGCTATATTACGCACACTCATCCGCAAGCCTTAGCAGAAAATTGCATTATCGGTCCGCATTACCGTATCACGCTGCTTACAGATAAGCTTGTCCGCTTTGAGTACAATGCCCAGAACAAGTTTGAGGACCGCCCTACGCAAATCGTTATGAACCGCGATTTTCCGGCAGTTTCTTATACCGTAGAACACACGGCAGACGGTCTCGTTGTGCGCACTGATCGTCTGCGCATTGTCTATGACGAAAAGCCGTTTTCTCCCAATGGATTGTCCGTAGCGCTTGTCGGCTACGAGAACGCTCACACCGGCAACTGGTACTATGGTGATACTGTCCACGACTTGAAAGGCACCGTACGCACGCTGGATGCGGTGGATGGTGATAATGTTGAACTGGGCCACGGCTTGATCTCAACGGAGGGTTATGCGGTGCTGGATGACAGCACAAGCCTTGTCCTGCAGGATGATGGCTGGGTGGAATCCCGCAGCGGCGGAGAAGATTTCTATTTCTTTGGCTATGGCCGGGATTATTTGGAAGCCATTCAAGACTTTTATCATTTGTCCGGTCATGCTCCCATGCTGCCGCGCTATGCGCTGGGTAACTGGTGGAGCCGCTTTTATCCTTACACCGAAGAAACCTATCTCAGCTTGATGGAGCGTTTTCACAACGAAAACCTGCCCTTCTCTGTGGCGGTTATCGATATGGACTGGCATATTGTCGACATTGACCCTAAATATGGCAATGGTTGGACAGGCTTTACATGGAACAAGAAGCTTTTTCCGAAACCGGAACGTTTTCTTTCCGAGCTGCATCGGCGCGGCATGAAAGTTACCTTAAATGTCCACCCCGCAGACGGCATCCGCGCCTATGAAGATGCCTACACCAAAATTGCCGAAGATATGGGTGTTGATCTCGAAAGTGGCCATGCTGTAGAATTTGACCCTGCCGACCCTAAATTCCTGCAAAACTATTACGCCGATGTTCTTCGCCCTCTTGAGGATGAGGGGGTTGACTTCTGGTGGGTCGATTGGCAGCAGGGGACGCACACCCGCATTGCTGGGTTAGACCCGCTATGGATGCTGAACACTACGGATTTTTGGATAACGGCCAAGGCGGCAAGCGCCCCATGGCGTTTTCCCGTTATGGCGGCCCCGGCAGTCATCGGTATCCCGTCGGTTTTTCCGGCGATACAATCGTCACATGGGATTCACTGCGTTTCCAGCCGTATTTTACAGCTACTTCCAGCAATATCGGGTATTGCTGGTGGAGCCACGACATCGGCGGCCATATGCTGGGCATAAAAGACGATGAAATGATGGCTCGTTGGACACAGTACGGTATTTTTTCTCCGATTATGCGTCTGCATAGCGTGTATAGCGAATTCTGCGGCAAAGAGCCCTGGCGCTATAAAAAGGAAACAGAGAAAGTAGTGGCGATGCCCTGCGTTTCCGCCACAAAATGCTGCCGTACCTCTATACCATGAACACCGCTGCTATGCCGAGGGGATTCCCCTTGTACTGCCTCTGTACTATATTGAGCAGAATCGAGCCGAAAGCTATGAGCATCCCAATGAATATTACTTTGGCAGCGATTTGCTGGTTCTGCCGGTAACCTCCCCGCGCTTGTCGGGATTGAATGTTGCTAAAGAAAAACTCTATCTGCCCGATGGCGTTTGGTACGACATCTTCACAAAGCGTGTATATCGCGGAAACCGTGAATTGGATATCTATCGCCCGCTGGATAAGATTCCTGTGTTTGCCAAGCTGGTACGATTTTGCCGTTGACCGATGAAATTGACCCCGCCACGATTTCACAGAATCCGAAGCAGCTTCATGTTTGCGTATATTTGGGCGCGATGGCACGTTCACACTGTACGAGGACGACAACGAAACGACTGCTTACGAGACACAGCCCGGTGTGCGCACAACTATGCAGCTCTGCGGTGAAAGCTTTACCATTCATGCTGCACAGGGTCAGACCGAACTTTTGCCCTCTGTACGCCAGTACACTTTGGAATTTAACGGCTGCGCTGATTTAAGTGATAAGGTCACTGTGCGTGTCGATGGCAAAGCCATCCCCTTTACTGCGTCCTATGAACCTGTCGGCCATGTATTCACGGTTACAGTTTCGGACATTCCCGTGACGGAAAATCTGCTGGTGAGCCTTGGCAGCGATGCCGTCTGCATTAGCAACGATGTGCAAAGCGAAATTTTCGCTTTCTTGGATCAGGCTGAAATTCAATTTATCTGGAAAGATCAGATTTTCAATCTCGTCAAGAATACACCCGACAAACTTTTGCTGCTCAGCAAGCTGTCCACACTGGAACTGCCCGCTGACCTTTACCGTGCATTGGTCGAGCTTATCACAGCCTATTAAGGGAGATCCATGCAAGTCAAAACTTTTTCACTAAAAGACGGGGCAACTTTGACTGCCTATCTGCATATCCCAGTGAATAAATGACCTTTACGTTCTGCACAGCCCGTCCAGCAGTGATTGTTTGCCCCGGTGGCGCTTATACGTCCTTGTCTGACCGAGAAGCTGACCCCCCGGCGCTTGAATTTTTGAATATGGGGTTCCAATCATTCATTCTGCGGTATCATGTTGGAGCAGAGGCACGGCACAAGCAGCCCCTACTAAAGGATCTGGCATAAGCAGTACTGTACCTTCGCGCTCACGCTGGAGCGCTACATATTGATGTAAACAAAATTGCGGTTCTCGGTTTTTCTGCCGGAGCGCATTTGGCCGCTTCCCTCGGCGTTCATTGGAATGACCCAGTCATCACGCAGCTTGTGATGTAACGGAGTCGAGCCTACTCCGCCCTAATGCAATGATTTTGGGGTATCCCGTTATCACTGCCTACCAGTTTGCACATCAAGGCAGTATCGAAACCGTAAGCGCAGATTGTAGTGAGCCCTTAGACTATTGGAGTCTGGAGCGTTGTGTTACGCCACAAACACCGCCGACCTTTTTATGGCACACCATGAATGACCCCTGCGTACCTATGGAAAACAGCTTACTCTTTGCACAGGCGCTACACGCTACAAATGTTCCGGCTGAATGCCACATCTTCCCAGGCGGACCACATGGCATGACGACCTGTACCCAAGAGGTTGATACCCCTTCCGTTCATACCCGCCAATGGCTGATTTTGTGTGAAATGTGGTTGAAAGAGCTTTTCGGGCACTAACCTTTCATTTTGTGTTTACTATTTCCAACGGATTGACGCGAACGCCGTTCTGCATCACTTCAAAATGAAGATGGAACCCGTGCTGTCGCCGGTGCTGCCTACATACCCAATACCTGCCCTGCCGTTACCGCTTCACCTGCGGTAACGGCAGTTTGCGTCATGTGGGCGTACCGCGTTGAAAGACCTGCGCCGTTATCCAGCAGAACCTGATTGCCGTAGCTGTCGTTCCAGCCGGAGATAACGACCGTGCCGCTGTGGGCGGCGAGAATCGACGTACCCTCGGCGCAGGAATATCCGTGCCGCGACGGCCGGGGTTGCCGTAAGCATCAGATTCACCGGAGTTGCAGGAAATATAGGTGTGGCCGGGCAGCGGCCAGACTAACTCGCCGTCCTCGATAATGCCGATATGCACAAGCTGGCAATGGCTGAAATTGAAAGACTCGGCAGAGATGCGTCGATTCCGTATTATTATGTAGGGGATTGGACGCACACGAACGATTACGGTGCTTACCGTGCAGCTGGATACGCAGCATGGGAACTTAAGCGAATGGGCAATATCTTTGCAGTGTATAAGCCTCTTGCCGATTCAAAAATAGCGCAGCCCTCCTTACACGACCGTCAGGGTGCCGAAGTAGGCGGCAACCGCGATAATCAGCACGCCGCCCGCCATAGCCCACGCGCCGCTGCTGATGCCGGGGCCGTTGTGGTCTTTGAGGTTGGTGCCGAGCGTGACCGCGCCGAACAACAGCAGCAAACCACCGGCAAAAGTCACGACATTAGAAATCAGGGACGTAATCGTATTTACCATTTCCATTTTGATAAACTCCTTTGTGTTTTGAAAAATAGGTACAAAAAAGCCACGGTGCAAAGGTGCATCGTGGCGAAATAGGGCTATAAAACAGGAACGGGGAACGGCATCTGAACCGTTCCCCATCGATTGGCATTTGGCGGGTGTGCCCTTTCCCGCATTTCTTTTGGCCCAGTGGGCGTGTAGCAGCACATTCTCTACTTCAAATGCAACCTTATCCTATGCTTATTATAACAGAATTATTCTTTAATGTAAAGAACCGGATTCTTGTCCATAAGTTTTTTAAGATTTTTTTCACGAATTCGATAAAATGTCATAACTGAGTTTTTGAAATTTGGATTGTCGGTATCTAAAACTAAGCGCAGTACAACATTGAGATTTGTTTCAGGTAGTCTTTTTACTGCAAAAACAGTACCAACATTCTTTACATCCTGAATCAAAATATCTGGCGATAAAACCGTGTCCCGCCCGTACTGTTCAAAAAGCAAGTAATCTTCTGGATGCCGTTGTTTAATGTGTAAGACACGTTCATCTGTTACAACAACTTCTGTTGTCTGTAAAGGGCCAAACGTTTCAGTAAATGGAGCAGGATTTAAATAGTCATCCCTCGAATCAAATAAACTAAGCTGCTCGCCCTCCAGCGAGAACTTCTCATCCAACTGCCATAAGGTATAGCTGCGGTTGAATTTTTCGGTTGCCTTGTTGGGCGTGCTTTGCAATTCCATCATCAGCTGCCACAAGTCTGGGTGTGCGTGGTACAGGTGCCGCAGCTCTGACATAGACGCATTGGGACAAAACCAGCACCCGCCACGGTGGCTGTATTGGTACAGAGGCGAAAGCAAACCCTCTGCTCTGCACATATTCCACGCATCCGACTCCGTCACCTTGTATTTTTGCATAAGGGATACCTGTCCGGGCTTGAGCCGTGCCAATCGGATCGGCTCATCGTAAGCTATCTCCAAGTATTGCACGGTGTCAGGTGGCAAGAACTTCTGGTATTCCTTGATGGGCGGCAGCTTGCAATCTCGCTGGATGCTGCACCGGCCCACCAGCGGGAACGAGGACAGCTTTCCCTTTGAATCACCTCGGCTGACCACATGGAAAAAGCAGGATTGGTAGGTCTTTTCGGAACGAAGAATCCTTGTAGGAATACCGCGCTGCTCGAAATACGGTATGGCGGTGTCGTAGATAAATCGGGTATAGGCTTGTAATCAGTATTCATACCGTTTTCCTCCAAACGATTTAAGTTGACTGACTGATTAACAGAAGTTGCGCACAGGAAATAAAAAAGAGCACCTCTTGGTATTCCAAGAAGTGCTCTTACGGTTATATCTAAATCTAATGCTCCTCACCGAAACGTAGCTACGCGTTGTCACGCGCCGTCATCTTACACGATTTTGTGGTCAAATTGATGTCAAAATGCAAGTACAACAAGCCACGCTGCCAATATATAGTATTTAGAAAGTTCACGACACACTATATATTGTGGTTTCTTAGTCGATAGGTTCATCGTGGGGATTATATTTAGAATCACTTCACAACGCTTCGTGATGCTTTACTATCACGGTTTTGTGTGATTTCCAAATATTCGTGATCCTTCGTGATTCACCATTACTCTCGCGTATTTGATGTCAATTTGCTGTCCTTGGAGAATTTTTGCTGTCAGAAGAAATACTCAGTAAGAGCACTTCTTCGCTGATTAAAAAACATCCAGTGTTGCAGCCAATCGTTCGAACGATTCTTGTTTTTTCTGTTCGGTTGCTTCGGCATAAATGTCCATCGTAGTCTGGATGTCTTTATGCCCCATAACCGATTGGATAACCTTCAGGTTGGTCTCTTTTTCGCAAAGCCTTGTACAGAATGTGTGACGCAAATTGTGTGCAGAAAAGTCTGGAAGCAAAACCGCATTACGGTGCTGTTTCTTTGATGCCACTTCTTCGCTCTCATTGTAATCTGCAATGATTCGCTTGATAGCACGATTTACAGATTGCGGATTGGGAACATTGCCGAAACGGCTACAAAAGACAAATCCTGTCATTCCGTCAATTTCAACATCGTTCCAGCCAGACTCTTTCTGCTCTTCCCGCAGCATTTCAAAGGCATCTTTCACGGCATCAAGCATCGGAATTGTCCGAATGCCAGCATCCGTTTTAGGCTTTGAGATATGCTGAATAGAACTGCGGTTCTCGCCCACCGGGTAATAAACTAGGCTATGATTGATGTTGATAGTACGCCGCTCATAGTCCAGATCATCCCAGCGCAAGCCCAATGCTTCACCGATGCGACAGCCCGTTCCCAGCAGCACCGTAAACAGCGGCCACCAGTGGCAGTAGACCGGGTGATTGGCAATATGCTCCATGACGCCCGCTGCTGTGGAATCGTCAGAGCATGGCGTACACCGGTGGTCTGTTCGGAGCTTTTCTTTATCTCTGTCAGCACACCATCGGTGGGGTTCTTGCGAATAATTTCGTCTCGAACCGCCAACTGAAAAGTGGATGAAGAAGTGTATGAACGCTCTCCAATGTATTCACCTGCAAGTCTTGCTTGTCCAGTAAATAATTATAAAACTGTAATACGTCCGAATACCGAATCACGGCAATTTTCTTCTTACCAAACGTGTCACGGACAAAGCGATCATACATATAAAGGTAGTTGCTCCGGGTAGTCTGGCGCAGATTCGTTTTCAGACTCATATAGCGGTCAAAAACAAAGTTGACCGTTGCCTTGCCTGCAACGTAAATGTCCAAACCATCTAACTGATCTTTAGTGAGTTGAGTTTCCTTTTCCCGAAGTTACAAGGTCATTTGCGTAGATGTATTTGCGCCGCCCCAGCGGATCTTTATAGGAATACGCATACCGTTTATCGGAGCTGCGCTGCATCTCGCCTTTGCGCAGGGTACGTCCCCGCAAGTCTTTTTCTTGTCGTTGCCATATCAATTCTCCTTCTCGAAAGAAGAAGGGCATGATACTTATTCTGGATCTGATAAAATCATATTCAGCCCCAGCAAAACAACTTCTGTCATACTCATTTGATGTTGTGCAGCATAAGAACGGATACGCTCGTATAGGGCATCCTCCACCCGAACATTTACGGATTTCTTTTTTGCATTATCGGATTTTGGTCGTCCCATCTTTGCCATAGCAGTTCTCATCCCTCCACATCAACAGTATACTTATTGTGAAGCAGAAAGTCAAGTTCAGAATTTGCCCTTCCGAATTTAGCAATGTACAATTTATGGCTTTGATTACAGAATATGAAAGGATTCTAGATAGCGTTCAAAAATCTCACAGTTTACCAAAGCAACCTTGTCAATTTTGTAAACAGCTTTAGCTTCCTTGGCGAGTTCTTGAAACTTTGTCAGGCCAAGACTGTATTTTTCAGCTCCTTCTTGATACCGGACAAACTTCTTAGCATTCATCTTTGATTTCTCAACGTCTTTACGCGAATATCCCATATAAAACACCTCTGTCTGTTTGAAATTTGGGTAAACGTCATTCTATAACGATACAAAAATACCGTGGAAAGAGAAGCAATCTTTCCACGGCACGATCTGTCGTTATAGCTGTGCGTTTTTCTCCCTCTGCAATTCCAGACAGGCAACCTTTCCCGGCGCTGTGCCCTACAATGGCCTTACGGCCAGTGCAGTATGTTCTCTCGCATCTTGGCACGCTCGCAGATTCCCGGTCATGGCGCTGCTTCCCCAATGCGGTACAAACAGAGGACGCTATTCTCTTTTTCGGAGGCTTTTAACCCTCCTATAGTATAAGAGAACACGTTCCCGGAAATTTTCGCAGAATTTTTCAAATTTCTTCTAAAAAAGTTAAAAGTATTCGAAGCTGCGCATCTTTGTGATTGAAATATAATAGTTGGATGAAGCTGTTTGGACAGTATTGTATTTCAATGGCTTAAAGATAAAGAAAGTTGCTGGAGAAAAAATTCTCCAGCAACTTTGTCTTTTATGAATAAAGGCGATTTTCGCCCGCCGCTAACATTGATAAGCGCCTGCGTGTTTTCTGTATCCGGAAAGCTGACAATATAGCCGCCCTCGGATTAGTTTGTGTGTTTGACTTACTGTTTATATCTATCTTCTCCTAAATATTTTTCTAGTCATTGCAATATAAAATTGCTTATACAGTCTCTCCTTTAATAGTCCTGGTATTCTGTATAATATACAGAGCGACCGATATGACCATCATTATAGCGCACAAACCAATCAACAGATCTGATACCAATCGGTGTAATGTGGAACCATATAATATGCACCGCTGCAGTTCCATATAATAAAAAGGTTACTATCTTTCCATGCCAGTCTGCACCATGTACTTTCCTGTCTTTCGTATCACAAGACATCCACTGACTACCATATACAGCTCCTTACCTGCCATTATTACGATTAAAAGAAGCACATGCGGAAAACGAG
>ENA-OQCP01000591-OQCP01000591.1-human-gut-metagenome-genome-assembly--contig:-NODE-591-length-15984-cov-1.967522_pt1 | contig 15984 bp, 24 predicted proteins | sample MGYA00242760_ERZ504583 | MGnify/ENA primary metagenome ERZ504583 (study PRJEB26092, sample SAMD00036308) | human gut metagenome | host: Homo sapiens | study: EMG produced TPA metagenomics assembly of...
CCGTCCATGGCGGCCAGCTCACGCAGGCCGTCCGCCCCTTCAGCAGCTTGGGCGCGCCGTCTGCCCTGCCAGCGCGGCGGACAGCTTATCGACGCGGCCGGTCGGTGACAGCCACATACTTCGGGTGAAATTCAGCGATCTGGGCCAGCAGCTTGTCTACGCTGGAGTTGGCCGAAAGACCGAACACCTCATAGCCGTGCATGCGGCAGACATCGAGCTTTGGGTGCCGATTGAACCGGTAGAACCCAGCAGTGTGATAACTTTACTCATTGTACATTCCTCACAGCAGATAGAAGAAATAGCGTACCGCGATGGAAACGAACGGCGCAATGAACATAACGCTGTCAAAGCGGTCGAGAATACCACCGTGCCCCGGGAAAATCGTGCCGTAGTCCTTGATGCCCGCCTGACGCTTGACAGCAGAGGCAAACAGGTCGCCCAGAATGCCCAGCACCGATGCCACGGCACCCATGCCGAGCAGCACCATATAGTGCCGCGCCAGCACATGGATGCTCAGCACATTATAGGTCTTTGACAGCAGCGAGTAGACCAGCGTCAGCACGCAACCGGCGGCCATGCTGCCCAGCACGCCGCCCACAGCGCCCTCCACCGTTTTGTGGGGGCTGACAATGGGGGCCAGCTTATGCTTGCCGAAGGCGCGGCCCGCAAAGTAGGCAGCGGTGTCCCCACCCCATGCAAAGCAGAGGATCAGCAGGATGAAATAGATGGCATCATAGCGATACTGCGCAAAGGGCAGCATCCGCTTGAGATGGATGAGCGAGTAAAAGCAGAAGGTGATCACGCCCGAAAAGTAGACAAACCCCGTCAGCTTGCCGAAATCCAGCGTCTGGACATGCGTGATCTGGCAGACATTGTAGAACAGCACGGTCAGGAACGCCACCGGCAGCAGCAGCCCGCGCACCATCTGTGAGCTGCTGAGCATGACCAGCAGGGTCAGCGGCACAGCACCGGCATACAGATACCATTGCTTTTTGCCAAAGCCCATGGCGGAAAAGACCTCATGGATGGCCAGCAGGCAGATGGCACTGAGCACCAGGTCAAACAGGAAGGTGTCGAAAAACGCCAGTACAACGGCCAGAACGCCCAGGCCGACAACGGCAGTGATGATGCGGGTCTTCATAAACAGTGATTCCCTTTCGCGGAATAGATTTTCTTGCAATAACAGCCTATGCGGCGTGTCAGATGACATGCCCGCACAGGCTATCGTTCATGGAGAGATCAGACCTCCATGATCTCCTTGTTCTTGTCGGCGCAGGTGTCGTCGATCATCTTGACATACTTGTCCGTCAGCTTCTGGGTTTCTTCCTCCAGCTTCTTCTGATCGTCCTCGGTGATCTCGCCGGCCTTCTTCATGGCCTTAAACTTATCCATTGCGTCGCGGCGGATGTTGCGCACAGCGGTCTTGGCATCCTCGCCCTGCTTCTTGACATCCTTGGTCAGCTGCTTGCGGCGCTCCTCGGTCGGAGCCGGGAACACCAGACGGATGACCTGACCGTCATCAATGGGTTGATGCCGATGTCGCTGGTCTGGATTGCTTGGAGATGGGCTTGAGCATCGAGCGGTCCCACGGGAGATGGTCAGGATGCGGGCCTCGGCCACAGCCACAGCGGCGATCTGCTGGATGGGCGTGGGGCTGCCGTAGTAGTCCACCGCCACCTTGTCGAGGATGGCGGGGTTGGCGCGGCCGGCGCGGATGGAAGCCAGCTCATGAACCAGATGGTTGACGCTGGCGTTCATTTTTTCTTCAAAGGGTTTGGTCGTGCTGCTCATAGTAAGATTCTCCTTATTCGTAAAATAGTATAGGGGAAAATTATGAATTTTCAAAGCTTCAGCTTTTCTTTTTTAATTTACTCTTTCACAAGGGTGCCGACCATCTCGCCCTGCACAGCCTTGGCGATATTTTCGGGCTTACCCAGATCAAACACAAGGATGGGCAGGCCGTTATCACGGCAGAGGGTCGCGGCCGTGGAGTCCATGACGGCCAAACGCTCGTCCAGCACGCGGGTAAAGGTCAGCGTATCATAGCGCACGGCATCGGCATACTTGTGGGGGTCCTTATCGTAGACACCGTCCACCATCGTAGCCTTGAACATGGCATCGGCGCTGATCTCCAGTGCGCGCAGCGCGCTGGCCGTATCGGTGGAGAAGATGGGGTTGCCGGTGCCGCCGCCGAACACAACGATCTTGCCGCTCTCCAGCGCAGCGATGGCCTTGTCGCTGGTGAAGCACTCGGCCACCTGCGGCATAAAGGAGCTGGTCATGACAACGGCCTCCACGCCCTGCTGGCGCAGTGCATCCTTGACGGCCAGCGCGTTCATGACGGTAGCCAGCATGCCGATCTTGTCGGCGTCCATGCGGTCCATTTTGCCGCTGGAACGGCCGCGCCAGAAGTTGCCGCCGCCCACAACAATGCCGATCTGCGCACCCAGATCGTGCGCCGCCTTGATGCCGGCACAGATAGAGGCGATGGTTTCCTCATCAAAGCCCGTGCCCTTGGGGCCGGAAAGTGCCTCGCCGCTGACCTTCAGAAGAATACGTTTATACTGAATTGCCATAAAAACACCACCTGTAGTTATTTTGGCGGTCTACCCTGCCGTACAGCATAGTAAACCATTCTTTTTGTATTACATTTTACAATAATTTACGCACAAAGTAAAGCGGTGCAGCAAAAAAAGCACCGCTTCCCTGCCGGGACAACGGTGCCATGTCATTTTACAGCAATTCCTGCGCCCGCAGCACAGCCAGCTCGCGGCGCAGCGCCAGCCGCCGGGTCTGCCGCTCGGCCATGCGCTCCACGGAGGATTCCAGCATCAGGTCATCGAGCAGCGGCGCGGGCGGCAGGGTGAAGCGCAGCTCCGTGCCCGGCCCCGGCCCACGGCCAGCGACCAGCCATGGCCTTTGTGTAGCCGCGATAAGCGGCAGCCCCAGTCCGCCTGCATAGAGCAGCCGGGCGCTCCAGCAGCCATCGGTCAGCAGCGCCTTTGCATCGGGCGGCAGGCCGGGGCCGTTGTCCCGGTAGCAGAACAGCCCGGGCTCACAGTGCAGCGTAATGCAGGCCCCCGGGTCTGCGGAGAGCGTGTTGGAGATCAGGTTCGTCATCAGCCGTTCAGAAGGGCCGCATCCCCACCGTGGGCAGCACGCTCTGCCCGGCGGTCTGCAGCTCGATCGTAAACGGCAGGTCATACCGAGCGGCCTCCTCCCGCAGGATGTCGCAGATCTCATCCAGTTGGCTCAGCAGGTCGATGGGGCGCGGCACGCAGGTGCTGTGCAGCACAGCGGCTGTCGCCGCATCGGAGGCTGATCCCCCAGACGGCGCGCGCCGAGCAGCTGCGTCTGCATATCCTGCACAAGCTGCGCCATGCCGGCGCGGTCCGCCGGACTCAGGGGGTGTTCAAGCTGGTCGAGCAGGACCTCAAAAGCGTTCCATGCCGTCAAACACACGGCGGAACCGGCCGCGCAGCCCGCCGCGCAGGGCCAGCAGGTCTGCCTTGCTCTGCTTTTCCTCCATGGAACGCCTCCCTTTATCGTTCTGTCATGCTGCGCAGCTGCTGAAGCATTCCTTTAAAAAGCTGTCCGTTGGAAAGCACACCGTCCTCCGGGCGGCCGCACCGCAGGCAGAGCGCCCGGTACGCATCGGTGCCGCGCCTTGCCATGCCGGCGGATAGCCGGTTCAGTGCTGAGGTCACCGTTCCGACCTCGATGTCCTCCTCCGTTGCGACATACTGCTGCAAAACGCGATCGGCTGCGGCTTGTCCGCATACAGGGCGTAGAGCAGCATCCGCTCGGCGTAGCGGTAGCCGTTCAGGGTCGTGGGTGCGCCGAGGCTTTCCAGCACATCCTCACAGCAGCGGCGCAGCCGGTAGAGCCGGTTTTCTTCCTCATCGGTGCCCATGCGGTAGATCTCATCAAAGAGGTTTTTCATGCCGTAGGGGCGCAGCATGATCTCATACCGGGAGAACAGCCCCAGCGCACGGCGGGCGCCGTCTCCTCCGGCACAGGCACAAGCACCAACACAGCCGGCTGCGGCTTCAGATCCATTTTGCCGATCTCCTGCAGCACCTGCGTCACGGCAGGCTTTGTGAGCAGCGCATCCAGCACAAGCACCTGCGGGCGAAGGCCGCCGTGCAGCAGCTCCAGTACCTCCTGCCCGGTGGATGCGATCGCCGCCGCGCGGACCTCCTCGCTGTGGGTCCGGGCAAACAGCTGCATCGTATCCCGGTCAAGGCGGGAGCCGAACGCAAAAAGTGCCACAACGGCCGGTGTTTCCGGGAGTTTGGCCTGCCCGGCAGCCTTGTCCATCAATGCCACTGCCATCTCAGCCCACCGCCCATCCGCAGATATCCCGGAGGATCGCTGGCATCTGGTCAGGCTCCACCGCGTTTTCATACAGAAAGCGTGTCAGCATCCCGGCGCGCTCCTCCCCTGTGTCGCACAGCATCCGCTCCACCGGCGGTTCTTCATCGCGCTGCACGCAGATGACAAAGGCGTCCGCCTCGCGCAGCAGTGAATAGGTCACGGTCCCAGCCGCCTGCGAGTCTGCCAGCGCAGAAAATTCCCGCCGATAGCTTGCGATCCGTTGCGTATCCATACAAAAATCTCCCTCCACATAATGTCGCTCCCGTTTGCTTAAAAATACTATAGTGCAACACCTGTGCAGGTTCAATCCAAACCGCGTATACGATTTTATACGGCCAGAGCAAGATTTGTATTATTATAGCACTATTTATAGTGTAGCGCAATAAGCGTGCGGAAAACAGCTGTCCGCAATAAAAATCGTATGTTACACGACCTGTCCCCCTTTGGCCCCACAAAATTCTTGTTTTGCTCTTGACTTTTGCGCAAAATGGATTACACTGGTTTAGTCGCAAAGACATGGGCCTGTAGCTCAGTTGGGAGAGCGTTCGGTTCGCATCCGAGAGGTCAAGGGTTCGAATCCCTCCAGGTCCACCAGAAATCCCGCCGTATTCCGGCGGGATTTTTTGTTTATACGGCGCTTTGTATTGACACCAGCAGTTTAGATAGTTATAATTAGAACTGTTCTTTTTATCACTTGCAAAGGAGGGTTTCCTGTGCTGCCTGTATTATCCTATATACAGCACTACAAAAAATACTATACCGCGCAGTTTGAGGCCGCCTCTGCGGCATACGGGCTCAACCAGTTGGAGATCGACATCCTGCTGTTTCTGCACAACAACCCTGAATGTCACACCGCCGGGGACATCTGCCGCTACCGCGGTCTGGCAAAATCCAATGTATCGGCGGCGGTGGAGCGGCTGCGCGCGCGCGGCGTGCTGACAGTCTCCCCTGCGCAGGACAACCGCCGCCAGCGGTTGCTGGGGCTTTACTGCGGACGGTCAGCGCATCGCCGCCGCGCTGGCGGAGATCCAGCACCGCACGGTCGAGCCGCTGTTTGAGGGCTTCACCGCAGAAGAGCAGCAGAGGCTGCAGGAATATCTGTCCCGCATGGACGCAAACATCCAGCGTCAGCTGAAGAAGGAGTAACACAATGGCGTATCTTATCAAGTTTATCGTCTGCTTTATTGCGGGCATCGGCGCGGGGCTGGGCACCGGCTTTGCCGGCATGAGCGCCGCGGCGGTCATCAGCCATGCTCATCACCTTTTTGGGCATGGACCTACATGGCTGTTGGTATTGCATTGGCCAGCGATGTGCTGGCCAGCGCAATCTCTGCCTATACCTACGGCAAAAACGGGAATCTGGACATCAAAAACGGCGCTGTCATGATGGCTCGGTGCTTTGCTTCACGCTGGTGGGCAGCTATGTGGCCAGCCTTGTGCCCGGCACCACGATGGGCGGCTTTTCCACCTTTATGACCCTTCTGCTGGGCGTCAAGTTCATTGTGCGGCCGGTCATGACCACCAAAAGCGCAATGAACGCTGTGAGCGCAGAGAAGCGGTTTGTGCAGTCCCTGCTCTGCGGTGCGGGTGTCGGGTTCATCTGCGGGTTTATCGGCGCAGGCGGCGGCATGATGATGCTGCTGCTTTTGACCTCGGTGCTGGGGTATGAGCTGAAAACCGCCGTGGGCACCAGCGTCTTTATCATGGCCTTTACAGCGTTCACCGGCTCGGCCAGCCATTTCGCCATCGGCGGTATGCCGGATGTATTCTGCCTTATCTGCTGTGTCGTCAGCACCCTGCTTTGGGCGCGCATCGCCGCCAAGTTTGCCAACAAGGCTGCGCCCGCCACCCTGAACCGTGCCACCGGCGTTGTACTGGTCATACTGGGGGCGGCGATCCTGGCAGTGAATTATTTGTAATTTCCAAGCCTTCCCCTGAGGGGCTGCGCCCGCAGGCGCGTGTCGGAGCGCAACCGCCGTAGGCGGCTCTTAGCGCGTAGACTGAACGGTGGCCCCGCAGGCCGGATGAGGGACGGAGTTGCGTGGCAGCCCTTTGACGGGTAATAACGGCAGCGCAGCCCTCATCAGTCAGCGGTCGGGGCCGCTGACAGCTTCCCCCGAGGGGGAAGCCACGCAACCAACAAACAACAAAGCCGAGCAGTTTTTACGCTGCTCGGCTATTCTTATGCCTTCTTAGCCTCCCCTTCCGGGAAGACGACGAACAAGCCACCCTCGCGCACCCACTTGGCTGCGGCAGGATGCTTTTCCGCAAAGGTATTCCAAAGCTGCATGACAGCCCTTCCTGTCAGCTGTTGCGCAGGCGGCTTTCCAGCTGCGCGTTGAGGATGATGTTTTTAACGGCCTCGACGATGACCTTCAGCAGACCGATGACCCAGAAACCCTTTGCCTCCAGCACGATGCCATCCACCATGCCCATACTGATGGCACCGCTTGTCATTTTGGCCAGCGCGCGCAGCGGCATGTTGTACTGGAACAGCACATTCAGATCGGGCTTGCCTTTTTTGAAGCTGGCGTTCAGCAGTGCTGTCAGCACGGCCCAGATCAGCCAGCCCAGCGGGCTGCGGCTGTGGTTCAGCTCGCCCAGCGTCATGTTGCGGTCGATTTTGACTTATCCTGCGGGATGGGATGTCCGAGCAGGACCTCCACTCGGCATCGGGCACATTCTGCACACTGCCGCTCTTGTAGTGCGGCAGCGCCTTGCCGGCATAGGGGTCGGGGGCATTGGTGCCGCGGATGTCAACATTGGCCATCAGGCGGATGTCCGCGCTGGAGGCACCGACACGAACCTCATACCGGCCGCCCTCGACCTCCCAGCAGTCAGTTCTGGTGTTCCAGTAGCGGAACGCCTTGTCATCGAGCGGGAGCGTAACCGTGCGGCTCTCCCCTGCCGCAAGCGGCACCCTTGCAAAGGCCTTCAGCTCCTGCGCAGGGCGGAAGATCTCCGCACCGGGCTTTGCGATATAGACCTGCACGATCTCCGCGCCGTCACGCGCACCGGTGTTGGTCACGGTCAGGCTCACACTGTCGGCAGTGACCTTCAGGTCGGAATAGGCAAAGCTTGTGTAGCTCAGACCGTAGCCGAACGGGAACGCCACCGGCACCCCGGCGGTCTGGTAATAGCGGTAGCCGACATAGAGTCCCTCGCGGTACTGCACGGTGCGGCCTGCCCCGGCAAAGTTATCCTTGACGGGGGTTTCCTCATAGGCATTGGCCCATGTCTCGGCCAGCTTACCGCCGGGGTTGACCTTGCCGGTCAGCACATCCACCATGGCACCGGCACCGGCCTGCCGCCCAGTGCCCCATAGACGAGCGCCCTGCAGTGGGCCAGCCACGGCGTTTCCAGCGATGCACCGGCGTTCAGGACCACCACCGTGTTGGGGTTGGCCTGCTCGACCGCCTGCAAAAGCTCGATCTGGTTATCGGCAAGCTTCATGTCCACGCGGTCAAGACCCTCGCTCTCCTTGATCTCATCCAGACCCAGACAGAGCAGCACCGTGTCGGCCTTTTGGGCCAGTGCCACGGCCTGCGCCTTTTTGTCGGCATCGGGGCGGCCCTGACGATCAAAGCCTGCGGCGAAGCCGCGCACTGCAGCCCGCTCTGTGCAAGGCAATCAAGCAGCGTATCGACCTTGATAGAGTTTACGGCGCTTGAGCCGGCACCCTGATAGCGCGGTGTTTCGGCAAAGTCACCGATAACGGCAACCCTTGCACCGGCGGCCAGCGGCAGGATGCCGCCGTCATTTTTCAGCAGCACGGCGCTCTCGGCGGCGGCGCGGCGGGCCAGCGCATGGTGCGCATCAGCGTCAAAGCTGCGGCTGTGCTTTTGCACGGCAGCGCTTGTATCCAGCACCAGCGTCAGCAGCTCGTCCAGCCGGGCATCCACATCCGCCTCGGTGATCTTGCCGCTTTGTACGGCAGCCAGCAGCTCCCGCACGGCGTCCCCGCCGGGGGCGGGCATTTCCAGCGTGGAGCCGTTCTTTACGCCGAGCGCATGGTCGTTGGAGCCGCCCCAGTCGGTCACAACGGCACCGGAAAAACCCCAGTCCCTGCGCAGAATATCCTGCAGAAGATGGGCGTTCTCGTTGGCATAGGTGCCGTTGACGAGGTTGTAGCTCGACATGATGGTCTTGGGCGCAGCCTCCTTGACCACGATCTCAAAGCCGGTCAGGTACAGCTCGCGCAGCGTGCGCTCGTCCAGAACGGAGTCGGACGCCATGCGCCGCAGCTCCTGACTGTTGACGGCAAAATGCTTGGGGCAGGCTGCAATGCCCTCGCTTTGAATACCCCGCACATAGGCGGCGGCCATCTTGCCCGAGAGATACGGTCCTCGGAAAAATACTCAAAGTTGCGTCCACACAGGGGGCTGCGCTTGGTGTTAAGCCCGGGGCCGAGCAGCACGGCAACCTCCTGCGCAGCGGCCTCCTCACCCATGGCGCGGCCGATTTCCTCGCCCAGTGCGGATCCCAGCTACAGGCCACGGTGGCCGCAGTCGGGAAGCAGGTCGCCGGCACGCTGGGTTCAGGCCCAGATGGTCTGCCGCCCCGGCCTGCTTGCGCACGCCGTTCGGCCCGTCCGACAGGGTGATGGACGGCACACCCGCCTTGGGGCAGCCGCGCGTGGTGAAGGTGCCCGCGCCCGAAAGCAGCGCGCATTTTTGTTCCAGATTCAGTTTTGCGATGATTTCAGCGTTTTTCAAGGGGACACACTCCTTTTTTATAAGGCAATACCGTGCAATTTCAAGTCACGGTCATGCGCTTGCATTGTGCAGTATTGCGGGGGTTATTCTTATGCGTTCTTGTTTTCGGTTCTGCCAGCCTTGGCGGCCTTGTACAGCTTGACATCACGGACAATGCCGCGGATTGCCAGTGCAAACAGTGCCACGGCAACAAGGTCGATCAGAGCAACAAGGTAGCGCCAGCCGAACACAGCGGGCTTAAAGTCGTGGCGCAGCGCGGCGGTATCGCCGATGCTCTCGGCATAGTCGCGGTTGGTCACGCGGACATGCAGGTACATGTAAAGGGTCTCCTTGGCGGCACGGCGCAGCGCCTGCATATAGCTGTTGGAGCCGGTCTCGCAGGAAAGCTGGCCGCCCATCATGCCGGACATCCAAAGGCTGCCGCCTGCACGCAGGGCCTGATCGCCGTTCATGAAGCTGTGGTGGTCGGCGTAGTCGGTGATAACAGCGCCGTCAAAGCCCCATTCATCGCGCAGGATACCGGTCAGCAGCGCCTCGCTGCCGCCTGCCCAGACCGCGCCGATGCGGTTGTAGCTGCTCATCAGACCGACAGCATCGTACTTCTCTACCAGCATCCGGAAGGGGCGCAGGTAGGTTTCGCGCAGGGTCTGCTCGGTCATCCATGTGTAGACGGAATCACGGTAGATGCCGCTCTCGCCATCGTTGCAGATGAAATGCTTGACATAGGTGTAAACACCGGCATCGTTGGCACCCTGCACGGTGTTGCCGCAGATGACGCCGGACAGCAGGCTGTCCTCGGAATAATACTCATAGTTACGCCCATTGAAGGGGCTGCGGTGCATGTTGGTGGCAGGGGCATACCAGCCGGTGTAGCCGTTCTGCAGCGCTGCGTGCCGATGGTACGGCCCTCCTGCAAAGCAAGGTCGGCGTTCCAGGTCTGGGCCAGCGTGCTGGAGCTGGGGAAGCCGGTCCCGGCACCCATGCCGGTAAAGCCGCCGATCTGTGCGGGGCCGTCTGCATCCTTGCTGCGCACCTTGCCAACGCTCTTGAGCTCAATCAGACCGCCGTAGCCGTTGACAAACAGGTTTTCCATCTCGTCCACAGTCAGCTGATCCAGCAGGGCATCCCACTGCGGGTCGTTGAAGCAGCGCCCAGCTGGTAGCCCAGCTCGGTAGTCTTGCCGTTATCCTCGATCTTCAGACCGTTCTTGGCACCGGTGGTGATGGCCTCATCGGCCTCGTTGATGTAGCCGTTCGCCATGTCGGCGGTGTAGAGGTTCAGCGTCTTGACATTGTCGGTCATGGCGCGGCTGGGGGTGCAGGCCTCGGGAAGGTACCCGCAAAGTCGGCGCGGGTCAGATAGGTGATGTTCTGGGCGGAATCGCTGCCGTCAAGCTTACGCCGTCAATGGCATCGCTGCCGGTGAACTTGTTGCCGACCTCGCTGCCGGAGACACTGTCGGTCGGATACTGCACATTGGCGGGCAGCGTGCAGGTCAGCGTTGCCTTCTCGGCATCGTCCACGGTGTGGGCATCGTGGCGCACGGTAAAGATATAGTCACCGGCATCCAGCTCATACCCGGCAAAGCGTTGTGGTTGGCATCGTAGGCATCGTAGCTGGCCATCTTTTCCACGGGGACGGTCAGGGTGACCTCCTCGCTTTCGCCGGGCTGCAGCTCCTTGGTCTTGGCAAAGGCGGCTAGCTCCACGCTGGATTTCTCGATCTCGCCGGTGATGTAGGGGGCGGTATAGTACAGCTGGACAACATCCTTGCCCGCACGGTCGCCGGTGTTGGTAACGGTGACCTTGACCGTCACATCGCCGTCCTTGGTCAGGGTACTGCCGTCGGCGGCGCATCGGTGATGTCCCAGTCAAAACTGGTGTAGGACAGGCCGTAGCCGAACGGATACTGCACAACGCCGTCATAGCCGGTTCCGTACTCGTTGGAAACATTGCTCCAGTAGCCCTCGGCGTCAGCGGTTTCGTACCATTGTAGCCGATGTAAATGCCCTCGGCGTAATCCACATAGGAGACCTGCTCATAGGCATAGGGGGCATCGAGGTTGCGCAGGTGGTGCCGTCCGCCGGGTACAGACCCTCAGCATCGGTGTAAGCGCCCACGCCCTCAAGCCCGGCGTTGGCGTAGCTGGCGGCGGTGGTCAGATCATAGGCAAGTGTCGGCAGTGCGGCCGCTCGGCTCCTTCTCACCCCACAAAACGGCGGGAATGACCGAGGCAGCCTCCGAGCCGGACAAACCGGCAATCAGGCAGGCGTCCACACCGGGGATGGTTTCCAGCTGACCCAACTCCATCACGTTGGTGGAGTTGACCAGCACGACCACATTTTTGTAGTTGGCACCGATGTAGGTAAGCAGATTTTCTTCCTCGGTGGTCAGTTCCAGCATCGTGCGGGTGTCATCCACCACGATGTCGCCGCCCTTTTCGGTGCGCTTGTACTGCTGCTTGGTGGCATCGTTGCTCTCGCCTGCCAGACGGCCGATGACGACCACGGCGGTATCGGAGTAGTTCTTGGCGTTATCCAGCATGGTCTGGGTGTAGTAGGCGGTGTTGTTGATGTCAGGCTCGTACAGGCGGCCGGACTGCTCGGGGCGGCTGTTCAGTGTTTTGAGATATTCGCGGCCGGGCTGGAAGTCCTTGTACATATCGGTCAGCTCGGTGTTGTACTCAATGCCATAGGCGGTCAGGGCGGCCAGCAGATCCGTGTTGACGCGTTCACGCCGCCGGAACCGGAGCCGCCGCCCAGCCATGCGGTGGATGCCCAGCCGAACACATTGACCTTTTTGGTGTCAGCGCTCAGGGGCAGGGTGTTGTCCTTGTTCTGCACCAGCACGGTGCCCTCGGCCTCGACCTCTGCGGCGAGGGCCTCGGCCTTCAGCTTGGTGTCTGCGATTTCGGTTTTGGAATAATGGCCGCTGGGCGCGCCGATAAAGCTGTCGATGATGGTAGCCATCGTAGACAGCACATAGGTGCCGGCCAGCACTGCGACCAACAAGATCGCGGACAGTGCCAGCCCGATCCCATGCAGCACGGGATGCGGCTTGCGGACTTTCGGTTGCTTCGCCATTTGCGTTTTTCCTTCTTGTACACATTATACAGGCGTCTGCCTTTGTGTTGTCTCTATTGTAGCAGAGCCGGGGCAAAATAGGGCACTTTTTGCATAACCTGCCGGTTTTGGTGCATACTTTGCAAAAAGGCAAAACGCGCAGGAAATTTTCTCCGCGTTTTGCCTAAGTTTATCCTTGTTTGGTTGTGCAACCTGCCAGCAACATAGCGGTTGGTCATTTTTGCGGCAGCAGCACCCGCAGGGTGAACCACTCGTTTTCCCAGTGCAGGGTCAGGGTGCCGCCGCGGGCCTCCGCGGCAGCGCGGACACTTTTCAGGTCGTAGCCGCCGTGGCTGCTGCGGCGTGGCAGACCGTCCGGGCCCAACTCCACGGGCTGGGTGCAGTAGTTTTCAAACCGCAGCATCACAAAGCCGTTTTGGGCGTAGATGGCCGTGCGGATCAGCCGTTTTTCTGGGTCCTGCTCGGTCAGCACGCTCTCGGTGGCATTGTCCAGCGCTGTGCCGACAATGGTGCATATCTCCCCCGTTGTCAAAAAATTCAGCAGCGTGCCGTCTGCGACACAGGTCATGTTGATGCCGTGCTGCTGGCAGTACAGGCTTTTGGCCGTCAGCAGCGTGTCCAGCACCGGGTTGCCGGTCTTGTTCTCGGCTTCATAGCGGCGGATGTCGCTCTCCATCTCCGCCAGAGCGGCATTCTGCTTGGCCTGATCCCGCTCGGCCCGGATGGCCGCAATCTGCATTTTCAATTCGTGGTAGCGCCGGTTGATCAGGCGTATATTCTCCTTGCTCTGGCGGTACTGCTCATATTGGCGGTGCAACACGGCGTCCATGGCGGAAAGCTCGCTGTGCAGCGCCGTTTCCCGCAGCTGCTCATGCTGGACGCTCAAATCAGCACCCCGGCAAAATCCACCAGCGTGCGGATGTAGTAGACACTCATCGTCGCCTGTGCCTCGGCGATAAAGCTCAGGTTGCTCACAGCAAATACAGTCAGCGCCATAACGGCCGCCATCAGCGTGGCCGCCGCCGTAACCTTCAGCCGCGCGGCGATCACGCGGCGGCACTCAAACAGGTACAGCCCACCATACAGTGCGCCGTAGACAGCCGCCAACAGCAGCAGCGCCGGTATTTCGCCGCCCCCGCGCTGCGGCCAGAGCCAGCAGTGCAGCTGCCATTCCAGACTGGCCGCCAGTTCCGCCAGAACAAACGCCCGCGCGCAGCTGTAGCCGCTTCCCGCAGGTTCATCTCCCGCGTGGCCCAGAGGTAGAGATACATCGCCGCAATGGCCGTCACCATGCAGGCACCCACCACGCAAGCGGCACATGGCCGGTCAGGTGTAAAAACACTGCCAGCAGAATCGCCCAGATGGCGGTTATCGCCCAGTACACCGGCTTTGCAGTGCGGGGCGGCCGTGCCTGCGCATACAGCAGCGCGGCCAAGATCTCCGCCAGCGCCGTGTACAGCCGCGGTACATCCGGTAAAACGGACATTACCCCTCACCCCCGATGAAATCCGCCAGCGCCGCAAGGAAGCTCTTTCTCTTGGGACGCTGATCTGCAGCTCATACGGGCCGACCTGCACAACGCTCTGCTGCACACCGGACACCTGTGCCAGATTGACAAGATACCCGCTGTTGCAGCGGGCAAAGGGCTGCGCAGCCAGCTTTTCCTCCAGCGCCTTGAGCGCACCGGGGGCCGAGAAATCACCATCCTCGGTGTAAAAGTGGATCCGGTGGCCCTCACTCTCAATGTAGTAGATGCCTGCCGCATCCAGCCGGCGCATGCCGCCGTCCACCGGAACGGCCAGATAGTGGCGCACACGGCGGGCCAGCTGATTCACAGCCTTCTGCAGCTGCTGCGAAAAGGCAAAATATGGCACGGGCTTCAGCACATAATCCAGCGCCCCCACCGCGTACCCCTTGATGGCATACTGCGCCATGTTGGTAATAAAAATCAGCAGCACATCGCTGTCCAGCGCGCGGATGCGGCGGGCGGTCTCCATGCCGTCCAGATGCGGCATCTCAACATCAAGAAAAATAATGTCGTAGACCGGACGGTATTCCTCAAGGATCTCGACGCCGCTTGCAAAGGCCGAAACCTCAAACGGTGTACCGTACTGCCGTGTATAGCGCTGCACATAGCCTGTCAGCTGCTCCCGGACGGCGGCCTCGTCTTCCACGATCGCAATGCGGGTCATCCGCAGCACCTCCTTTTGGCTGGTATCGCACCCGGGCATCGCTGCATAACGCCCGTGCCGGTGCGGTGCGCGGTGATGCCCGGATATTTTTTCCTGCTGTTAGTATAGCATACCGCACCCCCTGCGCAAGAAGTGCCACTGCGGGCAGAAGTCACAAAGGGCGGCAGCAATTTTTGTCGTTATTACGCATTGACGGGACCGTCCCTGCAATTTTATACTGTTTTTATACGATATTATACTGTCTTGCGCAGGAGGGTCCGGCCATGAAAGCATCCCGCAGTTCTAAAAAGAAATCCGGTTTTACTTTGGTGGAGCTAATTGTTGTATTGGTAATTTTAGCGACACTGGCGGCGCTGCTGGTGCCCTCGCTGACCGGCTACATAGACAAGGCGCGGCAGAATGCGGTCATTGCCAAGGCCCGCGCCGTGCTGGTTGCCTCGCAGGCGGTCGTCACCGAGGCCTATGCGGATGGTAAGCTGGTTCTTGATACAAGCGGAGAGTTATATATGCCTCCCGATCCTAAGTCGGCCATTGCCCACACCATGGCCAAGGAGATTATGGCGCTGGCAGAGATAACGGAGGACGATGCGAATGGCGCATTTACATTGTATCACCTATTGAAGAAGAGTATGCCGCGTTGGCCACCATTCTGCAGCTTGACTACTGCGACAAAAGCTACCGCGTGACCTATCGGGCTGTCCAAACTGAGTATGAGCCCGCAGGCTGGGGACAACCGGAGCCTGCTGAAAGCTTGCCGAAACTCGAAGATTGGGACACTCCTGCATTCCTAACTTCGGATGCATATGATCCCGATCATTCTCATCCAGACAATTAAATTGCTCACCGATTTTTTCTATTCTCCGGACTCTCTCTAAGAAGTGATATGCACCCCACAGCACTGCTTTTCGCAGTACGCCAAGTCGGAGTGTATATCACTTTGTCTGTTGTTCTGTTCTTCGGGAACTTCGGCGGCCAAAATCAGCAGAGCCTTTCTCCCCTGCAAGGTACCGGGGGATCACTGTGTATCTTTCCCCGCCACCAGCCTTACCGCTTCCTCTGTAGGGGCGGCATACATGCCGCCCGCCCACCTTTTCCTTGATCGCCAATGCAATCTTCCATCACCCTGTAGGGGCCGGGCATGCCCCGCAGGGGCAATCAGCGTGTCAAAAAATCACATTCTTGCCCTATTGAATGTGTAGGGGCGGCCATTGGTTGCCCGCCGACTTGACGCAGCAACGCTTTTCCGGAAAAGTTATTTCACAGACAAACGGGCACGGGCGAGCAATGCTCGCCCCTACAAGAGTTTTTTTGACAGCCTGAAATACACGAGCTCTTCTCGCCCCCGATGTGCACCAAGCTCCTGCTTCCGGAAAACAGCAATAAAAATACCCCGCAACTTCTTGCGAGGTATCTTTGTGGTGCACCATCGGGGACTCGAACCCAGGACCACTGATTAAGAGTCAGTTGCTCTACCAACTGAGCTAAATGGTGCTTATAAGAGAAGCCGGCATCTACCTATTTTCACAGGCCGTTTCCAGCCAACTATCTTCGGCACAAGTGAGCTTAAACTTCTGTGTTCGGAATGGGAACAGGTGGAAACCTCACCGTCATCGACACCG
>ENA-OQCP01000592-OQCP01000592.1-human-gut-metagenome-genome-assembly--contig:-NODE-592-length-15983-cov-3.076312_pt1 | contig 15983 bp, 19 predicted proteins | sample MGYA00242760_ERZ504583 | MGnify/ENA primary metagenome ERZ504583 (study PRJEB26092, sample SAMD00036308) | human gut metagenome | host: Homo sapiens | study: EMG produced TPA metagenomics assembly of...
CAAGAGTAAGGGATTTTACAAATGGGAACAACAGAAACGAAAAAATGAGAGTCGGCGTTGTCGGCTGCGGAGCATCAGTGATATTTATCTGACGAACATGATTCATAACTTTGAGAATCTTGAGGTAGCAGCATGCTGCGCAGGCCATCTTGAACATGCGAAAAAGAAAGCAGAGCAGTATGGCATCAAGGGCTGTACCTACGAGGAAATTCTGGCAGACCCGTCGATTGAAATGGTAGTCATTCTGACACCGGCACCGACCACGAGGGGCTGATCCGTCAGGCACTGGAAGCCGGAAAACACGTTTACACTGAAAAAACAATGACCCTCGCACCGGAAACGGCAGCGAAACTGATCGAGCTGGCAGAGGAGAAACATCTCTATCTCGGTTCCGCACCGGACACCTTCCTTGGATCGGCACTGCAGACCGCAAGAAAAGCGATCGACGACGGCTGATCGGCGAGGTGACATCTTTCGAAGCATGCGCAAACCGCGATCTTGATTTGCTGGCGAGCATCTTCCGTTTTCTGCGGATGCCGGGTGGCGGTATCTGCTACGATTTCGGTGTTTATTATCTGACCGCCATCGTCAGTCTTTTCGGCCCGGTGGACCGTGTCGTTTCCTCCGTGCGCAACCTTGCGCCGAAGCGCGTCAATGTCGTCCCGGACAGCCCGGAATACGGACAGGAATTTGACTACAGCAATGAGAGCCAGGCTTTCACGATTCTGGAAATGAAAAACGGCGTGACCGGCACATTCTGTGTCAATGGCGACAGCACCATCAACGATCAGGCGGTATTCACAATTTACGGCAAAAAAGGTATTTTAAAGCTGGTGGACCCGAACAATTTCGGCGGCGATATCGTCTACATTCCGGGCGTGAAGGACTGGACACAGCAGGCAGTTCCGGAAGTGCTGGATTATGGCTTTGCTACAGCGAAAACAGCCGCGGCCTCGGTCCGTCCGAGATGGCAGAAGCAATTGCAGAGGGCAGACTAAACCGTGCGAATGCCAAAATGGCATATCACGTACTCGATACGATCGATCAGATTATGAAGAGTGCGGAAACGGTGCATTTGAGAAGGTTCCATCCACCTGCGAAGACCGGAGGCCATGCCGAATTCATAGCCTATTTCTGATAGGATTGCAGGTACATCTGACGGAAGTCGGTAGGGCTTACATTTTTGATTTCAAAAAGACTCTGTTAAACGTAGAAATACTGTTAAAACCGGATTCGAGCGACACTTCGGTGATCGTGAGATCCGGTTTTTTAACAGGTTTTCGGCGATATGGAGCCGTTCCCTGGTGACGAAATCCGTGAAGGAGAGGCCGGTGTATGCGCGGAACAGCTTGGAAAAATGGCATCGGGAGAATCCGGCGACCTTTGATGCTTCTTCCAGAGAAACTGGTTCGGTGCAGTGACTCGAGATCCAGGTACATGCAGCAATCATCTGGCGGTGTACCTGTGCGGAATGGCCTGTTTTTTGCGGTGCGGCAGTTTCGGTCGGCACGGAGAGATTTTCGCCGAGCAGAATAAAAAACTGATACAGCAGAACGCATCCGCGCAGCTCGGAAAAACTGATACCGGAGAGGGAGAGCCTGCGCAGCTCTGTCAGAAATCCGCGGAGTTTTTCGATTTCCGGGAAGTTGTTCTGATTCAGAAGACGGATCTGATAAAAAAGATAAGCAACAGACTGGAAATCCACGCGTTTTTCCAGAAAATCTGCATCGAGCTGAAGCATGATCAGGCGATGTTCTCTGTTGATTGTGGAAACAGCGTGCAGCTCGCCGGGCCAGATAAAAAGAAGATCACCGGGCTTCAGCGGAAAGGTTTCTCCATTTACTTCATAGATAATGCCGTCATCCTGTGCAAGCACAATTTCAATATAGTGATGCCAGTGCAGACCGAAATAGGCGGGGACATGCGAAATAGAGATATCGTAAACATAGCTGTTAGCAAAATGATTGTTTTCGAAAAAAGAAGTCGAATCGTTTTTCATGGCAAAAGAATCCTCCGTATCTGATAAACGGTATTATACAACAGAAGAGAGAAAAAATATAGAAAAAATCGAAACATCTGGGCAATGATCGGCAATATATAAGTAGTGTTTTACGAGGATCTGTATTATGGTTAAGATATGAAAATTGTGAAGAACGGCAGAAATCGGAAAAAGAGTGATGTGATTTTGGCGAAAATTCACAAAAAAACAATAAAAGTTTATGAAAGTGAAGAAGTGAGAGGTAAGCGAAAAATGCAGATTTATGTAGATGGAAATGCTGTGCGAAGCGGAAATGGGCAGAAGGAATATCCATTTCGGACGATTTCGAGGCGGCAAAAATTGCAAGGCCCGGCGACGAGGTGCTTGTAGCGCCTGGCGTATATCGGGAATATGTAGATCCGGCGAATGCGGGATGTGAGGATGCAAGAATTGTGTACCGTTCTGTGGAACCGGGAAAAGCAGTGATTACCGGTGCGGAAATTGTGGATAACTGGGAGCATTTGGAAGGTGATGTGTGGACAGCGCGCGTTTCGAACGGATTGTTTGGGGATTACAATCCATATACGACACTGGTCAGCGGTGACTGGTTTATCGCATCCTACACGGCACACACCGGAGAAGTGTATCTGAATGGAAAATCCATGTATGAGGTGACGAGCCTGGACAAGGTGAAAAAGCCGGAGATCTATAAAAAATCCTGGGATCAGGCATTCACGGTTTACACCTGGTATGTGGAGCAGGATGAAGAGAAGAATGAGACCGTTTTCTATGTGAATTTCCAGGGGAAAAACCCGAATGAGGAAACGGTGGAAATTAATGTGCGCGAGAATTGCTTTTATCCATCGAAGGAGGCATCGGTTATATTACGCTGTCCGGCTTTGTTGTAAAACAGGCGGCAACCCAGTGGCTCCGCCGACGGCATATCAGGAAGGAATGGTCGGCCCGCACTGGTCAAAGGGATGGATCATCGAGGATTGTGAAATTTCAGATTCGAAGTGCTCAGGCATTTCCCTTGGAAAATACAGACAGCCGAACAATGACAATAAATGGCTCAAATGGAAATTCAAAGATGGCACACAGACGGAGCGTGACTGTATCTGCCAGGCGCAGCGGGAGGGATGGACAAAGGAAAACATCGGAAGCCACATCATCCGCAGGTGCAACATCCACGACTGTGGACAGACGGGTATTGTAGGCCACTTAGGTGGTGTGTTCTCGATTATTGAGGATAACCACATTCACCATATCAATAATAAACAGAACCTTGCGGGTGCGGAGATCGGCGGCATCAAGATGCATGCGGCGATCGATGTGATCATTCGAAGAAACCATTTCCATCACTGTACGAGAGGCCTCTGGCTTGACTGGCAGGCACAGGCACACGCGTTACGCAGAACCTGTTCCATGACAATACGCTGCCGAACGAGGAAAATGCAAATCCAGAAGGTATGGACGGTATCGGCGAGGATATCTTTATTGAAATTTCCCACGGACCGACGCTGGTGGACAATAACGTACTGCTTTCGGACCGCGCTATGAAGCTGGCAACACAGGGTGTTGCGGTAGTACATAACCTGATCGCGGGATCGTTTACTGCTGTCGGCCGAGGTGTCAACAATGGCTCCGACAAGCTGCCGTCGCCGCGCTACACACCGTACCATGTGCCGCATCGCACGGAGATCAACGGATTTATGACAGTTCTTCACGGTGACTGCCGGTTCTACAATAATATCTTCATCCAGAAGCCGGTTCGTGCGGGAATGGAAGAAATCCGTAAACTGACCGGAGATAATGAGTGGGATGACGGAAATCTGACAGCAGGAACCGCACCGTACAGCGGATATCCGACGCTGGAGGAGTACGTGGCAAGATTTGAGGGCTACTGCGGAATGGGCTCCGGAAAGTCACCGGATCTGTATTACGAGAAGCTGCCGGTATGGCTTGGCGGAAACGTTTACTTCAATGGGGCGAAGCCGGCGGAGCAGGAACAGGACGCTGTAGTAGATACCGAGCATGAAATCACCATCGGTGTAAAAGAAGAGAACGGAAAATGGAAACTGGAGACCAATGTTTACGATTATCTGCCGCAGAATGCCTGTGCAGTGATCTCAACGGAGACGCTTGGCATGGCATTTGAGCCGGAACAGAAATATGAGAATCCGGATGGAACGCCGATCGTGTTCCGATATGACTACTTCGGAAACCGTCAGGGCATTCATCCGCTGCCGGGCCCGTTTGCATCAAAAGAGGCTGCGGAAGAAGCATTATCGTAAAGAAATTCTATAGACCGCAAAAAATAGCGTAAAAAATTCAGCGCCGCAGAGAGTGAATGATTGCGTCACAGCCTTTTTTGCAGGGTTTTCGGGTTTTACTATAACAAAAAGGAGTATAGAGAAATGATTTACTATGTTAATAATTCCGCTCCGAAGAATGGAAACGGAACAAAAGAGATGCCGTTCAAGTTCATCAACGATGCGGCAAAAATTGCAAAGGCAGGAGATGAAGTTCTGGTTGCACCTGGTATCTACCATGAATATGTTGATCCGGTCAACGGCGGAACCGAGAATGCAAGAATCGTCTATAAGAGTGAGAAGCCGCTCGGCGCAAAGATCACCGGTGCGGAAACGATGAATGACTGGGAGCATTACAAAGATAATGTGTGGGTATGCCGTGTAGACAACGGAGTTTTTGGCAATTATAACCCATACACGACAATGGTCGGCGGTGACTGGTATTTTGCACCGGTGGTACGCCATACCGGCGCAGTTTATCTGAATGACCGCCAGTTATACGAGGCAGAGACGCTCGAGGAGTGTATCAAAGGCGAGGTTTATGCGCCGTCCTGGGAGCCGGAGTGGTCGGTTTACAAATGGTATACCGAGCAGGACAAAGAGAAAAATCAGACGGTCATCTACGCAAACTTCCAGGGTAAAAACCCGACGGAGGAAAAAGTAGAAATCAACGTGCGCCGGAACTGCTTTATGCCGTCGAAAACAGGCGTAAATTACATTACGTTCAGTGGATTTGATGTCAGCAAGGCAGCAACGACATGGGCGCCGCCGGCTGCTTATCAGGACGGTATGATCGGTCCGCACTGGTCGAAGGGATGGATTATTGAGGACTGTGAGGTCAGCAACAGCAAGTGCTGCGGTATTTCGCTCGGAAAATATTACGATCCGGAGAACGACCATTACTTTACCAGAAAACACGTAAAAAGCCCGACCCAGATGGAGCGTGATGCTGTGTGCCGCGGCCAGTATCACGGCTGGACGAAGGAGAACATCGGAAGCCATATCATCCGCCGCTGCCACATCCATCATTGTGAGCAGACCGGTATTGTCGGACGGATGGGCGGTGTGTTCAGTATCATTGAGGACAACCACATTCACAACATCAACAATATGCAGCATGGCTGGCGGAGCGAGATTTCCGGTATCAAGATGCATGCAGCGATCGATGTTGTGATGAGAAGAAATCACATTCATCATTGTACGATGGGCATCTGGTGCGACTGGGAGGCACAGGGAACACGCCTGACCCAGAACCTGCTGCACGACAACTGCCCGCCGGAGGGAACACCAAAGGCAGAGGGCGCAATGATGAGTCAGGATATTTTCATCGAGGTTGGCCATGGTCCGACACTGATCGATAACAATATTATGCTCTCACCGGTCAGCGTTCGTATGGCGACCGATGGTATTGCCTGCGTACACAATCTGATGCTTGGCTCATTAACTGCAGTTGGCGGCGGAACAGGAGACCGTTACACGCCGTATCACATCCGTCACCGTACCGAGGTTGCCGGATTCATGACATTCTTGCATGGCGATGACCGGTTCTACAACAACATCTTTATCCAGAATTACCCGGTTGAGGAAACAGAAACGGTTGAGGACATGGGCTTCAAGATGGAGGATAACCAGGAGGTCGGAACGCATGTGTTCGACGAGTATCCGACCTATGACGAGTGGATCAGCCACTTTGAGCTGGACAAACCGGCCGACATGAGCAAGCTGGAGCCGTATCACAACAAGTGCCATCTGCCGGTTTGGGTAAACGGAAACGCTTACTTTAACGGAGCAAAGGCGTGTGTGAATGAAAAAGAGAATCTTATGGATAACGAGAACCAGGTTAAGGTGGAACTTGTGGAAAAAGACGGCCACTATTCCATCAAGACGAACGTGTATGAGTTCCTGAAGGATTTCCGGACGGGAATTATCAACAGTGATATTTTAGGATACGCCTTCGAGCCGGAGCAGAGATTCGAAGATCCGGACGGAAGCACGATTATCTTCGATCAGGATTATCTCGGCGAGCACCGCGGCGTGGCAGCAATGCCGGGACCGTTTGCGGATGGAGCTGAGGCAGAGAAGATTCTGTGGTAGAAGAAATCAGACTTACCGGTTGATACGAAAAAAACAGGGCGCTGTGCAGGAAATGGCACAGCGCCCTGTTTTGGTAAAAGGAAAGTCAGGATGCCTTTGCAGAATCTTTTGCCGTCGGCATTTTCGCGTATAAGATTTTCAGTATAATCGGTGTTGCAACACTCGAGAAGAGAATCAGCAGAATCACGGCACTGAAGAAATCGCCGGATAAAAAGCCTGCATTCAGACCCTTTTGCGCGACGATCAGACAGACTTCACCGCGGGTCATCATACCGACACCGATTTTCAGGCTGTCGCCCCAGGTAAAGCCGCATCCCTTTGACATCAGGCCACAGCCGATAATTTTTGCGACAAGGCCGACGATGACGAAACAGATGGCAAAGAGTACGAATTTCTCGTTCATGCCGCTGAGCGTTGTTTTGAGTCCGATACTTGCAAAGAAAATCGGTCCGAAAATCATATAGGAGCTGATATCCATTTTTTCTTCGATGTAATCGGAAGAATCGAGGGAACACAGGATAACGCCCGCAACGTATGCACCGGTAATATCGGCGATGCCGAAATATTTTTCGGAAATGTAGGACAGTCCGAAGCAGAGTGCAAGACCCAGAATCGGGAGACGGCGGGTGTGCGGAAATACGGAGTTCATGCGGTTGAACAGCTTAAAGCAGAGAAAACCGAGCACAATCGCAAGGGCAAAAAACAGAATGGTGGAGGCTGCTACTTTCAGCGGATTGGATGTCGGATCTTTAAAACCGATGACAACAGTCAGCACAATGATACCAATGACATCGTCGATGATGCTGCATTTAAGATGGTTGTTCCAACCTCTGTTTTCAGCTTGCCGAGTTCTTTCAAGCCTGTACGGTGATGCTGACCGATGTTGCAGTCAGAATAACACCGATAAAAACAGCGTGGTAAAATTCTTCCGTTCCGACAGCAGAGAAGCCATAAAAGCTCATGTATAAGATGGCTCCAAGAACGAGAGGAACAAAAACACCGGCACAGGCGATCAGCAGGGATTTCACTCCGGTGCGGAGCAGATCCTTCAGGCTGGTGCCAAGACCTGCGGAGAACATCAGCAAAATGACACCGATCTCAGCCATCTGTGCGAGAAAGTCAGACTGCTGAACAAGTCCCAGCACACTGGGTCCAAGGACAATACCGGCAATCAGCTCGCCCACAACCTGCGGAGCCTTGCATTTTCTGGCAAGAATACCAAACAATTTTGCGAATACGATAATGATTGCCAGGTCTTTTAAAATGACATACGTATCCATGAAAAAGATACCCCCTTTTATGAATTTTATGTATGTGTCGGCAGCTTGAAAGAGCAATGCCGGAGTTTGATACGCATACATTTTCAGTATAGCAAAAATTGAGAAAAAATACTATCGGCAAGAAAGAAAAAATAAAGTAAAACGGAAAAATGATGCAGACGTATGGAACCGTTCTTTTGTAAAACAAAACTGGAAAAGAGGATTGTTGGGGTCATTGTCAGATTAAGAGTAGTGAACGGTAATGGAAAAAGAGATATAGAAAAGAGCATATAGATATAGTATGATCAAAGCAGCAAATAAATTTTACATGGAGTTCAAAAAGCGGGATCAAAGAAAAAACGAAAGGGGAAATAAAAAATGAGAGTTGGGAACGTGAAAGAAATTGTATTTTCCAAAGATCCAAAACAGATGAACTGCTGCGGGAGGATTTCCCATACGCCGAGGTAAAATGCCCACCGGAGTTTTCGGCTGAGGTGCAGAATGAAAAAGACGGAGATGTGCTGACAACGAAGATTGTGGTTTCTTACAACGGTGCGCATCCGTATTTTACAAATGCCGGAAGTATTGGGGTTTCATTTCCGTTGCAGGACCGCTACACGGACAGTGTGACCTGCCGGGATTACCGGTGCCATGCACATATTTTCTGCGGGGAAAATACCAGTTATATTATGGCACTCCGTATGGGCGGTGCGGCTCCGCATCTGGGAATGGTGCTCACAAAAGGCAGTCTTTCTGCTTACAGTATTGAGCGCGATCTGAAACTGCAGAGCAATGACAGAGGCTGCTTCTGGCTGCACCCGTCCGCACAGGAGTTTGCACCGGGAGACACGATGACACTGGAGTGGAAAGTATTTCCGCATCGGGGACGCGAAGATTTCCGGGAGAAATTAAGAGCATTTCCCCGGGTGATTCTGGTGGATGCTGAGCAGTATGTGATTTATCCGGGAGAGACGAGTAAGGTAACCATTGAACCGGTATTTCAGGCAGAAAAAGTGACGATAAACGGAGCATCGCTGGAAAAGACGGAAAATGGTGTTTATGAATATCTGTTTGAAAATGAAAAACAGGGGAGTATGTACTTTCGATCTGTGCCGACGAGGTGAAAACCACCTGCCGTCTTCTCGTGCAGGAGCGGCCGGAAACACTGGCTGCAAAACGGTGTGCGTTTATTGTTGATCACCAGCAGTATCATGGAAAGATCAAAGAACTGCAGGGCGCATATCTGCCGTATGATAATGAAGAAAAAATTCTCGTCTGCACGCCGGAAAACGATTTCAATGCCGGACGGGAGCGTACCGGTATGGGTGTGCTGATTGCACGGGCACTGCAGCAGAATCTTTTAAAAGACCGGGAAAAGCGGAACAGAGTCTTCGTGAGTATCATGCATTCTATCTTCGCGAGCTGGTAAATGCATCAACTGGACTTGTATGCAACTGCTCAGGAAAAGACAACAGCTATTTTCGGCTTTACAACTACCCATGGGCAGTGACATTCTTTCTTGAATGCTGGAAGCTGTGGGGAGAAAAAGAAGATCTGAAGACAGCAGTTCATATCACAGAGAAATTTTATGAACAGGATGGATTCCGTTTTTATCCGATTGAAATGCCGATTGTGATGCTCTGTCATGAGCTGGAAAAAGCAGGAGAACAGGAGGATCTGAAAACAGTAAGAGATCTGTTCCGACGTCATGCTGATCAACTGATTGAGATTGGAACGGCTTATCCGGCTTCGGAAGTAAATTACGAGCAATCGATCGTACAGCCGGCGGCTGAAGTCATTCTTCAGGTTTATGAAGTGACCGGGGAAGAAAAATACCTGCGCGGAGCTGAGCAGCAGATCGCCGTCCTCGAACTCTTCGATGGCCAGCAGCCGGATTACCATCTGCATGAAACTGCAATCCGCCACTGGGACGGCTACTGGTTCGGAAAACGCAGAGTCTTCGGCGACACTTTCCCGCACTACTGGAGTGCAGAAAACGGTCGAACCTTCAAGCGCTACGCTCGCCTGACCGGAAACGAAGAATATAATATTCGCGGTGAGCATTCCCTGCGCGGCGTGCTGTCCATGTTCTTTGAGGATGGAACAGCGACCTGTGCGTACGTGTATCCGTATTCCGTCAACGGCCAGAAAACCGATTTTGCCGATCCGTATGCCAATGACCAGGATTGGGGATTATGCATGAACCTGGAATAAAGAATGACCAGAACCTTCAAACTGAAATCATACAGAGTGATTCAGTTGGAGGTTTTTTGAAGGTTCAGATTGCAGCACGGAATCTGGCGGATGATTTGCAGAAGATATTACAGGCCAAGGCAGTTTTAAAAGAAGAAACCGGCGCGGAACTATTTATGTAATCTATGATTTCTGCCGCTTCGCAGGCGTTTCCCCATGGTATTACTGAGCAGATGTGCCGATAAAAGAAAAAGAAGAACTTTGCCGGAAAGAATCGGATGTGCGGACAGATTTTCCATCGGTAGAATACAGGAGCGTTTTTATCAAGGATAAGGAAGAACCGGAGCACTGGGCGCAGCTTCATATGAAGGAAGATACCATGGATTGTATGTGACAGAGAACGACGATTAAAGAATTTGAAAAAGCAGAAAACAGACACTTGAAAATAAGAAAAAATTTTAAAATAGCGTATGAAATTTTTGCGATTTGGAGTAGAAAATTTCATGCGTTATTTTTAATAATATCCCAAAACACATTAATCCAGTGGTCACAACCTTAATTTTGTGGTGTGTTTTTCGGCACTATGACGGAGATATAATAAAACCACAAAGAAAAAGAAACAAATTCACGGAACTATTGAGAATCAGATATGGCAGCGAAATGTTTTTTGCGGAACTCCTGATTCGGAATAGGAAAGAAAGAGAGGGAGAGCTGTAATGAAAAAAGCAGGAAAAGGAACGGCGTTGAAGCAGAAGAGAACCTGGAAGCAGGAAGTTCAGCATAACTGGCCGCTGTATGTACTGATTTTACCATCGTTCGTGCTGGCAATTATTTTTTGCTATGTGCCGATGGGCGGTCTGGTGATGGCATTCCAGGATTACAAGCCGTGGCTTGGCATCACCGGTTCACAGTTTGTAGGAATGGATAACTTCCGACAGATCTTCGAATTCAAAGAATCGTATCAGGCGATCATCAATACGCTGATCATCGCTGTCAGCAAAATTATTCTGGGACTGATTGTTCCGATTATCATGGCACTGCTTCTGAATGAAGTACATAACATAGGACTGAAAAAAGGAATCCAGACGCTGGTTTACCTGCCGCATTTCCTTTCCTGGGTTACTGTAGCCGGAATGCTCCGCGATATCCTCGGAACCGACGGTATCGTCAACATGGTACTTCAGAAATTCGGTATTGATCCGATTTTCTTCCTCGGCGAGGCGGGCATGTTCCGACAGATCGTCGTTGCGTCCGACCTGTGGAAGGGCTTCGGATTTGGAATGATCGTTTATCTGGCAGCCATCTCCAACATTGACCAGAGCCTCTACGAGGCAGCCGAGATGGACGGCGCTAACCGCTGGAAACAGACATGGCACATTACACTTCCGGGCATCATGCCGATGATCATCGTCATGGCAACGTTAAGCCTTGGAAACGTCCTGAATGCCGGGTTCGACCAGATCTTCAACCTGTATTCCCCACTGACTTACAGCACCGGTGATATCATCGACACCTACGTTTACCGTCAGTCACTGATCAATGGACAGTACAGCTTTGGTACCGCCGTCGGCCTGTTCAAATCGGGAATCAGTCTGCTGCTTACTGTTGCTTCTTACCGCATCGCCTATAAGGTAGCGGGATATCGAATTTTCTAAGAGGGAGGACATAAACATGCGTCATACATCGACAAGCAGAAAAGTATTCGTTGTCTGCAATACGATTTTTCTGGTAACCATGGCACTGCTTTGCATCCTTCCGCTCTGGAACCTGCTGGCAATCTCTTTCAGCGGAAAGAGTGCTGCAAACAGCGGAGCCGTTACCTTCTGGCCCATCGATTTCACACCGCTGGCCTATGTAAAAACTTTTAACAACAATAACTTCATCCGGTCCATGATCATTGCATTCCTCCGAACCTCATTTGGAACACTGCTCAGCATGTTCGTCATCACGACAGCAGGCTATGCACTTTCCAAAGAATTCCGCGGCAGAACACCGCTCATGTGGTTCTTCGTATTCACGATGCTGTTCGGCGGCGGTCTGATCCCAAGCTACATGGTCAATGTTTCTTTAGGACTGAAAAACAACTTCCTGGTTTACATTCTTCCGGGAGCGTTCGGATGCTACAACCTGATTCTGATCATGAACTTCTTCAAGTCGATTCCGAAATCCCTCGAAGAGGCGGCACTGATCGACGGAGCGAGCTTCTTTACCGTACTTCGAAAGATTTACCTTCCGCTCTCCAAAGCAGGTCTCGCAACCGTAGCACTGTTCATCATGGTTGGTTACTGGAACGAGTGGTTCACCGGAATCCTTTACATGTCCGATACGAAAAACTATCCGCTGGCATCCTTCCTGCAGGTGATCGTTGTGCAGGGAAACAATCAGGATCTGTCGCTGGATCCGGCATCTGCGCTGGCTATGTCGGAACGTACCATTAAAGCGGCACAGGTATTTATCGGAGCGCTTCCGATTCTTCTGGTTTACCCGTTCCTGCAGAAATACTTCGTAAAAGGTATCGTTATGGGAGCAGTCAAAGAATAATTTTATGAGAGAGATTTTTCTGAAAAATCCGGTTTGAAAAACGTGCTGTAACATTATAAAATAAATGATGGAGGAAAAGAGGCATGAAAAGAAAACAGAGTACAGTAATCTTATCAGCGGCAATGGCAGCAATGATGTTGATGAGTGGGTGCGGCAAGGATGGTGGATCTGCGCAGCAGGAAACCGCAACGAAAAATGCAGATGGAAGTACGAGCCGACACTGACAATTACCATTGCAAAACAGCTGGACGAGAACACAGGAAGATATGGTGATGGAGAGGACATCAACAATAACCCGATGACGCGTCTGACCGAGGAAAAACTGGGATTAAAGATGGAACAACGCTTCTCGGCGGAGATGCCAGCAACTATGACACCAAGCTGCGTCTGGCACTGACAGGTTCTGAAAAACTTCCCGATATATTTCCTGTTTATGGAACACAGATGATTTCCGATATGATCGAATCCGGACAGGTCAAAGCAATTGATGACGATATCGAAAAATATATGCCGGATCGTCTGAAAGAGATCTATGATAAATATCCGGAAACCTTCTATCCGGTTACGAAGGATGGAAAAACGTATGGAATTGCCTGCACACCGTGCATGGATGCAGAAGAAATCATGGTCATCCGTCAGGACTGGCTGGACAATCTGGGGCTTCAGGCACCGACCAATCTGGACGAGTTTGAAGCTGTCATCAAGGCGTTTACAGAAGACGACCCAGATGGAAACGGCAAAGATGATACGTATGGATTCACCTATTCCGGAAATGACATTTACAATACCGGATGGGTTTCTGATCCGGTCAACGTGTTCTCTGCGTATTCCGGGAAATTCATTCCGGGCGTATGGCAGGAAGATGAAGATGGAATTTGCATGTATGGCTCCATCAACGAGGAAAATAAAGAAGCACTGACCCGTATGGCCGAATGGCATAAAAATGGCTGGATTTTCCAGGAAGCTGCAGCAACGGGTGCGTGGGATGCCATGACACAGTTTACCGAAGGAAAAGCAGGTATCTTTGTTGGAAGACCGTGGACAATTAACTCTGTTGCAGATGTTACTTCTGCTGATCCAAATGCGGTTGTAAAAGGATATCCGAATATTCTGCAGGAGAATGGTGAGCCGACTTATCAGATGGGACAGATCAACGATGGCTGGCTGATGTTCAACAAAAATTTTAACAACATGGAAGCCTTCTTTACTTATTATGATTGGTTGTATGACGCTGTATTCGGCACAGGAGATTTTGTGAATGGCTATCTGGAAGGTTATGATTACGATATTGTAGACGGTGAAGTTGTGTATGATACAACCAAATTTGATCCGCCGGTGACAGATCCATTTATGCCTGGAAAATCTACTGTACTGAAAAATTCACCTGTTGAAAGCGTAGAAATGTATCTGAAGCTTCAGGCAGGGGAAGAACCGACAACAGGTGCTGAGAGAACGGCATTATCGTATTTTGAGAGCGCACCGGCGATGGCAGAAGGTTATGTTATTGCAGCAGAGCATCAGGATGAACTTCTGACCAGTCTGTTCAATGCGGCTCCGACCGATACTATGAAGAAAAAATGGGAGCAGCTCCAGACCATGGAGAAACAGGTTTACACAAACATTATCTATGGAAAAGAAGATCCGTCTGCATTTGATCAGTTTGTAGAAGACTGGAAAGCACAGGGCGGCGATGATATCACAAAAGAGGTTAATGAGTGGTATCAGTCGGTAAAATAAGAGCTGCCTGATCGAAAAGATCCGAAAAGTCAAAAATAAAAAGCAGGGAGTTGTCAAAACATGGCGATTCCCTGCCTTTGCATCTCACAATGGTTTGCGTCAGCAGAAAAATCTGATAAAATAGGGGCAGAAAATGAGAGGGGAAGCATATGAAAAGAGTACGTTCAATTTTTGGAATTTTTACCGTTTTCTGTTGATCATTCTTGCCAGCTTTCTGCTTCTGTCCTGGCAGAGCACGGCAAATTTGAAAGCATCTTTGATTCAGACGGCACAGCTTCAGACAAAATATGCAGCAACGCTTCTGGAACAAAAGGGGAAAGAGATTGAAATTGAAGCAGATGGTATTTTATATGGAGAAAATATGCAGAATCTCTATGCGGCAATTGAAAACAACGATGTTTATGAATATGTACAGCAAATTAATAAAATGAAAAGCTTTTTCAGGAACGTCAGGGAAGAACGGTCGGAATGAGTGGTATGACGCTGTACTGGCCGAAATCCGGGCGGGAGATCAGCACGCTGCGGCAGGGATATTTTGAGGATTCTTTCTGGGAAAACAATAAGGAAAGTCAGTGGAAATCAGCCAATAAACAGGAAATTTTTTATATGCGAAGACGAACTGTGGAATGGATGGGAGAAGATCAGGGAGGTCTGGCTGGTTCTCCGAATGGATCAGGATTTTCTGTATGAAATCAAGGAGATGGCTGCGGGAATGGACCAGGGAGGCAGTATTTTAATGTTTGGTGGAGAAATCAATGTGCTTTCGCAGAAATCTGTGGAGCAGAATATTGCAGGAATCATACGACAGAGTAATGAAAAAGTCTGCGAGGTGCGTGTGGGAAAACAGAAATATCAGATTGTGCGTTCAGATGAAACAAAAAATGGAATGCAGCTGGTTTCCTATTATCCGACAAGGCAGATGATGCGGCAGGTGCGGAATATTATGACGATCTCAGGCATTATGCTCGGGGCAATTCTGATTTTTGGAATGATTTACATTTCTCTGTTTGTAAAAAATATTTTGATGCAGATGAATCTGCTGACTGAAAAACTGAAACAGGTGGAAGTGGGAGATTTGACCGTGCAGATTTACAAAATGCCGAAAAATGAATTCGCCTATGTATTTCGTCAATTTAACCATATGGTGCGCCGCACGCATGAATTGCTGGAGGCAACGGTAAAAGAACAGGAACTTCGAAACGAAGCAGAAATGCGGCAGCTGCAGCTTCAGATCAACCGCATTTTCTGTACAACAGCCTTTCCTTCATTGTCACCGCGGCGGACAATCCCGATGCCGTGACAGAGATGGCAGTGCATCTGTCGCAGTATTACCGTTATTGTACACGGAAAAAGTCAATTACGACGATTCAGGAGGAAATTGACTATGCGCGGTCGTATCTGGAAATCATGGCGATGCGAAAAAACATCGAGTATGAAATAGAATCCGATCCAGAACTTGCTGCATGTAAAATTCCACCGCTGATTCTGCAACCGATCATCGAAAATGCAATTGAGCATGCGATCGAGGAGCGGGAAAATGCAAAGCATATTTATGTAAAGGTGTATCAAAAAGTAAAAGACGAAATTTGTTTCGAAATATCAGACGACGGGAATGGACTGACAGAGGAACAGATTGCGGCACTGAAAGAACGGCTGGCAAGGAAAAACCGCGATGAAAAGAGGGTGTCGGCCTCTGGAATGTAAATCAGCGGCTTGTCAATTATTATGGGGAACAGAGCAGCCTGCAGTTTGGAGAAGTATTTGGAAGGGATTGTGCGTTTCCTTTGTGATTGACGGGAAAGAAAGACTGTAAAGAGGCTGTGAGAATCTGGAGTTTTTGCGGAGAAAAAAACAAAAGGTTCCGGAGCA